>LAZR01000291.1_pt1 | contig 47168 bp, 48 predicted proteins | sample 329461 | NCBI WGS metagenome assembly LAZR01 (sample SAMN03002196, study PRJNA259156) | marine sediment metagenome | biome: sea floor; feature: Hydrothermal impacted sediments; material: marine sediment; isolation source: Loki non-amplified sample from Loki's castle hydrothermal vent sediment ...
GTAACGACCGGAGACCGCCTGGGGCGCACTGGGGTTGCAATAAGTCGCATGTGGGCTTCCCGGGGCGTGCGGCCTCCCTTACGAACGTTGCACTTCACGCAACAGCAGACGATGTTGTCCCAATCGCTGTGTCCTCCGCGGCTTCGAGGGATAACATGATCCAGGCTCAGTTCGGAGGGGGTGTGTTTATTTCCGCAATACTGGCAGCAATTCCCGTCACGTGCAAAGATGTTTCGGCGATTGAACTTCACCGGGCGTTTCGGCAGGCGGTCATACGTCAGCAGCCGAATGATACGAGGCACGGCGATGTGAAATCTAACGCAACGAATCCACTCGTGCCGTTCACGTTCGTACCGGACGCGGTACTCGCTGACTTCGCGCCAGGAATCAAAATCGTAACTCTGCCATTCGCTCTGTTCGGTGGAGACAATCTCGGCAATACGCCGAACCAGCAGACACATCGCCCTTCTCGCCGAGACTACACGCAGGGCGGCGTAGTGCTTGTTAAGCACCAGGACGTGACTGTCTAGCGCACTGTGCCCGGCGGAAATCACACTGTAACTCCTTTTTGGTCTCCGGCTGCGACGTGCAAACCGAATGCTCCTTCGACTTGAGTATTACTATACTGCTCTATAATCCGGTACGCAAGCCCCTTGTGCGTTACTCAAAACTGACCATTTGAGTAACTGGTTGACCAATTAACCAGTTAACCAATTAACCAGTCCGGTTGCGTTCTATTTCGTGGTGACCTGACCCAGCGTCAGATGCTTCCCACTGCGTTTGAATCGCAGGGTTGTCCCGCCAAATGCGAGTTGCACGTCACCTTCTTCAATCGGCTTTAAGTGGACTTTTGTCTTGATGGCGTCACGCGAAAAGACGCTGGCGAAGTAGCATTGCCCCAAGCCTCCCGCCGAAATCCGCACGTAGCGGTCAATACGTCCGTAATCCAGCTTGTGCGCGGCGGTTTCGGCCTTGGCGGGCGCGGTGGAAACGACGGCAAAATGCAGGCTGGTTTTGTGTCCGACGATTTGCCCTGTCATCTTCCGGGCGTCCAGCTCAATCTCTCCACCCGTGTGCCAGAACAAGTCCACCCTTTCCGGGGCCGGGAGGTCCAGCTCATCCAGGACCACGAGTGTCCGGCCATGCCCGTCCGCCGGGTCGATCAGCATGACAATGTGGCGAAAGAACCGAACGCCTTCCCCGCACGCTGCGCCCGCGTCGCAGAGAATCCAGCGGAAATATCCGTCCGACCGGGCATTGCGGATGGAACCCTGGGCGTCGGGACGATGGTCTTCCTCGGCGACGGTGATCGTGTTGTGGGCCTGGGCCTGTACCTCGTAAAACTGCCCGCGGGCGCCAGAGAAATACTCGCTGCCTTCATCGGGCGGGTGGCCCGGATCGGTCAGCAGCATCTCACCGTCCACTTGCAATTGTATGCTGTTCATGTCCTTTTGCGCGTGGCTGATGGCCAGATCGCCGGTCTTCGCCGCTACGTAGAAACTCGGGTGAGGCCAGGAATCCGCCATCGCCGCCCAGCCAATCTGCTTAAAAACTTTCACCGGCTTAAGAGGGGGCGTTTTAACGCCGTCCTTCTCAGCGCGGAACAACAGCGCCAACCCGGCGTGCGACCAGTCCATGGTGTTCACGTCATGGGAGAAGGAGTAGGTATCCAGCCACCAGGTAATCTCCTTTCGCCCCGAGTAGCGATCCAACAGATACAACGCGCCATGCAGGGGCAACTTCGCCGAGTCGCCGAAGCTGGCAACCCGGCCGTTGGGACTGAAGTAAATCGGGAACAGGCCTGTCTCGTCCATGCCCCGCTGGTGCAGGAGTTTCTGGTCGTCCAGCAGACGGGCGCACGCCTCACCGAACAGCACCACGAAGCTAATGGCGTAACCCCAGTATCCGATACCCTCGTCCCAACCGCCCTCTCGACCAAGATCGTCGAAAAAGTGTTGCAGCCCCTTTCGGCTGAGTTGGTAGACCTTCTTGGCTGCGTCGATCTCGTCACTCAGCGCCAGGCCCACCATCCCGCAGGCCGAATTGATCACCGCGTTCCAGTGGTTCACCGCTGTGTACCACCATACATCGTCCCGAATGGATTGAAGATACGGTTCCAGGACTCGCTTCTGAAGTACCCCCATCGCCTCGTCCCGTTGATTGGAGTCGAATTCCTCCCACAGCCAGTCCAGCCCGCCCACGGCGGCGACGGCGGCCTCGGCTGTGCAGATATCGGCCTTCAGATCGCCGTGCGACGGGTCCACCCACGTCGACCACGAGATGAGGTTCTTGAGTTCCTCGATGGCGCGGTCGTGGTACGCGCGGTCGGGCTCGATATGGTGAGCCACCAGCAGATCGAGAATCCGCCCCTGCGTAGCCCGGGCGGCGTTGACGGCCGCCCCGGGGTGGCCCTGAGCGGAGAGGCTCTGCCAGGAGTTCTCGGTAATCGGCGCCGCTTCGAGAATCAGCGAACAACGCCGATGGAGTCGATCGTAGAATGCGTCGAAAGGTCTGTCGGCAATCCGCTCACGGAGCCCCGACAATTCATCGCGACTGGCAAGTAGTCCGCGTCTCATCGCTCCTGACCCACCTTCCGGGGGATGAAAAACAAACGCGCATGAAGACAAAAGATCTCTAACGAAAGGATAATCATCTGCGGGGAAGATTTCAAGGGCTGCACCGTCGCTGTCCTTTTTTCTCGACGGCGCCGAGCGGCGCCGAGCGGATTTGGGCCTCTACGATCCGCCAACAGCGAGTATAATCCCCTCACGATGGCCCGGCGCAAACAGGAATCGCTCGACATCAACGACACCGGCAGTTCGGCCGGCGAGGTCACCGATGCGCAGTTGTTACAGCGCCACCTCCAGGGAGATTCGGCTGCCTTCGGCGCGCTGATCGAACGCTACCGCCAGGAACTGTACGCGTTCCTGGCCCGGTTCGTCGGCGACCGCCACCTGGCGGAGGATGTCTTTCAGGAAGCGTTCCTGCAGTTGCACATCTCGGCCGGGAGTTTCGACCTCACCAAGCGGCTGAAGCCTTGGCTGTTCACCATCGCCGCCAACAAGGCGCGAGATGCCCTGCGCAAGCGATCTCGCCGGCAGATGGCCCCGCTGGACGCATCCGTGGGCGGCGGCGACGAGGACGCCGCATCCTACGGCGACCTCATGCCTGCAGATATCCCTGCCCCGCAGGAAAGTCTTATGAACCTCGAACTGCGCCAGTCCGTAGAAAACATAGTTAGACAGATGCCCGACCATCTCCGGATAGTGCTTGTTTTGGCATACTTTAGCGAGTTGCCCTACAAGGAAATCGCCGAGATCGTCGAGGCGCCGCTTGGGACGGTCAAATCTCGCCTGCACGCAGCCGTCAAAATGTTCGCAGAAAAATGGCAAGGCGCAGCAAAGCGATTGGGCTATGAACACGAATCATGAACAGTCTTATCGGGATGAGCAACTCCTGATCGACTTTCTACTGGGCAAGTGCGACCAGGCCCAGGCCGAGGAGGTCATTCGTCGCCTGCGAAGCGACGAGGCCTTCCACAAGCTTCACGACGATCTGGACCGCACCTTCGCCGCCTTCGGCGCCCTGTCGGAACCCGTTGCTGCAGATGATCTTACTGAACGTACCCTCCAAATGATCCGCCAGTCGGATTCGGACAACGCCCCTCTGGCCAGCCGACTGGGCGGCCGATCGGCGGCGCCGACGTTCAGCCTGCGAGAGCTCGCCGGCATCGCTGCGGCGGTGGTGCTGATGGCTGCGGTCTTCATCCCCTCGATGCGGTCCGCCCGGCGTCAGGAGCTTCAACGCCGCTGCGCCAGCCAGGTCGGACAGATGGGAGCAGCCCTGACGCGCCACGCCATCGCCAACGGCGGCGTGCTGCCCAACGCCGATCACCAGCGACGGCGATGGCTGCCGATCAACGGCAAGCCGATAGCCAGCACGTCGGCGGGCCTGTTCGAACTGGTGAAGGGCCAGTACGCCCCGGCGGCGGTCTTTGTCTGCCCGGCTACCGCCTCGCGGCCTGCGCGATATGTGATCCACCTGAAGATGACGGACTTTCCGTCGGACGCCTACATCAGCTATTCCTACCAGCATACGCTGGGCGGACGCCGCATCTCGCTGTACAACCCGCGGCTCAAGCCCGTCGCCGAGCAGATGGCCGTTCTCGCCGACAGCAGCCCCGTCTTTGTCGGCGGACAGTTCAACCCCGACCGCATCGCCAGCTCCAGCGACAACCACCACGGCAGGGGCCAGAATATCTGGTTCCTCGCCGGGCACGTCGCGTGGAGCCCCACCCCCGCCGCCGGCGTAGGCGGCAACAATATCTATCTCATCGAAGGGCTCGACAGCTACCGCGGCGACGAAACCCCCACCGATGAGACCGACACCTTCCTCCTGCCGGCCTATTCCATGGGCGCCAGCAGATAGCCCCCCCCCAGCCGCTTGGCGCCATCAGCTTCCGGTCGTGAAGGCGGTCAGTTCCATCGTTGTCGTTGTCGACCCGTTGGGCCCGTCCATCCGGGAGACCATCTTCACCTGTCCGCCCGGGACCTGATCGCTCTGCCAGGTCTTGGTGACGACCGTCTGGCCACCCATGACCATCGTCATCTCGGTCCACTGACACTGCAGTGTCTTGCCCGCGATGGTCAGTTCTTCGCTGCCCTGGGTGACTTTCGGCTTGGCGGCGGGGTCGGCGGGCTCGGGAGGTCTGTCCATTTTCGCCGGGATCACGCGCGTCTGCGAGGGCGAGGTCATCGTCATGCCGCCGGCCTGCATCTCGGTGGAGGTCTCGACGGTCACCTCGGCGGCGGTCTTCGACGTGAGCTTCGTCGTCTGGAGCATCTCCGTTTTGCCGCCCTGAGATTCAATGACGATCCGCATGGTTACGCTGGCCCCGGGCTCAAAGGCCGCCCACCGCTGGTACTCGGGATTGTCGATCTTGTCTTCGGCGATGCTGACCGAAACCCACACCGCCAGCACAGCCGCCGATAACGCCAGTCTGGTTGCCAGAGTCTTCATCACATGCCCTTTCATTCTGGACTTGCCAAGCCGCATCCGCAGTGCGGCCTCGGATTTCAGCATACCCGCCGCCCGCCGCCCATGCAACGGCCAACGCGCCGGGGTGCATTTGGAAACGGACACTGTTAGAATGCGCGCTGTGAACGATTCCAGCAGGTTCCTGTTCGATCCAGACAAGGCCCGCCAGCCGCGCCGCGGGCCGGATGTCGGCGCCTCGCGCCCCGACAAGCGCGCCGCAGCCGGCATGTCCGTCTCCGCCCTGGTTGCACGCATCAAGAACGCCCTGGCCGAGAGCTTCCCCAAGTCGATCACCGTCATCGGCGAATTGAGCAACTGCAGTCTGGCCGCATCCGGCCACTTCTACTTCACCCTCAAGGACGCCAACGCCGCCATCCCGGCCGTCATGTGGCGCCGCGGCGCATCCAAGCTGAGATTCCGCCCCGAGGACGGTATGGAGGTGGTTCTCACCGGCCGGGTCGACGTCTACGACGCCCAGGGCAAGCTCCAACTGTACGTCGATTCGATAACGCTCAAGGGCGCGGGCGAACTGGAACTGGCGTTTCGACAGCTCAAGGACAAGCTCCAGCGTGAGGGCCTGTTCGACCCGGCCCGCAAGAAGCCCCTCCCCCACATCCCCCGCGCGATCGGCGTGGTCTCCAGCCCCACCGGGGCCGCCATCCGCGACATCGGCCGAACGCTCCGCCGCCGTTGGCCGGCTGCGACCGTCTATCTGCTGCCCGCCCCGGTCCAGGGCGAAGGCGCCGCCGAAAAGATCGCCGCCGCCATCGCCGCCATCGACCGCAACGCCCAGCGGCTTCAGATCGACGTCATCCTGGTCGCGCGCGGGGGCGGCAGCCTGGAAGACCTGTGGGCGTTCAACGAAGAGCCTGTCGCCCGCGCCATCGCCGCCGCCCGCACGCCCGTCATCACCGGCGTCGGCCACGAGGTGGACATCACCATCGCCGACCTGGCCGCCGACGTCCGCGCCGCCACCCCCACCGCCGCCGCCGAGCGCGCCGTGCCCGACCGCACGGAGATGGGCCATCGCATCGGCCAACTCGCCGCCCGCCTGAGCGGGTTGGCGACCGCCCTGCTCGCCGGCGCCCGCCGCGACCTGCAGAGCGTCCAGAGGAGCGTGGTCTTTCGCGACCCCACCTGGCGCCTGCGCAGCGCCGCGCAGCGCCTGGACGAACTGGCCCTTCGCCTGCCGGGCGGGCTGAAGGATTGTCTCGCCCGCGTGCGGCGCCGGCTCGAGCCGGCCGGCAACCGGCTGGCCGCCCTGCACCCGGCCCGGCTGGCCGAGCGCGCCCGAAGTCGACTGGACCGTCTGACCAGCCGGCTGGCCTGGGTGCTGGGCGCCCGCAGCAAGCTCGCGGGCGACCGACTGGCCGACCTGTGCCGGCGCCTGGAGGCCCATCATCCGCGCCATCGCCTGGCCCTTGCCCGCCAGGCCGTCGCCGCCGCGCTGCGACAACTGCAGGGCCTGAGCTACCGCGCCACGCTCACAAGGGGCTTTAGCGTCACACGCAACGCCGACGGGAAGATCCTGCGCTTAGCCGCCGAGGCCGCCGCCGGCGACCGAATCGCCACCGAACTGGTCGATGGGCGGATTGACAGCGTCGTCTCGGCCGGGCCCGACCGACCCGACCGCCAGAGACCAAAACGCCGCCAACGACAAGCCGGCGGGGCGACGTTGTTCGATGAAGACACCGCCCCCTGACCGACCGCACGCAATAGAGAGCAGACCGACAGGAATACCATGGCCAAACAGAAGCTGACATTTGAAGAAGCGATGACAACGCTCGAGCAGATCGTCACCGCGATTGAGGAAGGCGACGTCCCCCTGGAAGAGTCCATTGAGAAATACGCGGACGGCATCAAGCTCATCAAGCAGTGCCGCACCATCCTCGACGACGCCGAAAAGAAGATCCAACTGCTGGCCAAGGGGGCCGGTGACGGGCTTGTCGCCGAGGGCGAACTGGAGGGGGGCGAGGACGACTGACCGGGCGGGCGGCTTTTGCCTTGTCACCGCGGTCGCTGCGGCCAATAATGCTGCGATTCACGTGTGTTAGGAGTCTGCAATGAGCATACTGCGATCGGCAGGAGTGCGGAGCACGGCGGCGTCGTTCGTCGAAGTGGCGCTGTTCTTCTGCCTGGTGACGCCCCTGTTCGCCATCCTTTGTTACGGAACGTTCCACGCGATCCACGGCCCGACCGTCCGGATGCGGAACGCCTCGGAACTGACCGAGTTGATGACGGTAGCCGCCCAGGCCACCCAGCACATTTCAGAGATCGAGGAGGCCGCAACCACCATCGACCCCGAAAGCCGTCTGGGCGAGGAGCTCGTCAAGCTCGCCGCCGCGATCGGCCAAGCCCCCTCCGGCTCGCCGGCCCCGGCCCAATCGGCCCAGCGTATCGTGGAACTGGCCAAGCGAAAAACTCGCCAGGACGCCGAGGAGGTCAAAGCCGCCTTCACATACGCCGACGAGGCGGCCAAGACCGCAGCGTCGATGATGCTCGCCGACGCCCTCAAGAACGCCACGACACTATCCACCACCGCCAGGCAGGTTGACTCGCACTTCCAGGTCCTTCGGAGGGTGGGCGAGGATGTCGTCGGCGACCATCACCCGGACCTGGCCGAGGCCCGAAAGGAAAGAGCCGACGCACTCGCTGAGATCGAGAAAGCTCAGAAACGCATCACCGATGCGCTGAAGAGCATTGAAAAGGCCGACGACCCCGACCACCTGGCCGATCTCGAAGCCGAAAAGATTTCCGCCGAGACCGCCAAGGCCAACGCGCTGAAGAAAAAGGCCGACGCCAGCAGCAAGGTCGAGTCCCTGGACCCGTTGCCGCCGGCATTGGGGGATCTGATTCGCGCTATCGACGCGATTGAGCACGACGCCAACGCCCTGAACGATCAGGCCGCCAAGCTCAACGAACGCATGCAGGAACTCAGCGTTGCAAAGACAAAATCGGCCTCCCAGGCCGTCAAGGATGCCCGCGACGCCCGCGACGAGATGATCCAGAGCCGCACCGACGCGGCAGACGACATCACCAAGACGTCGACCGATCTGGAGCAGTTGGCCACCGCGGCGGGCGAGCTGGCCCAGCAGGTCCACTCGCTGTGCGCCCCCGCGCGCGACGAGGCCAAGCGGATCGCCGGCGATGCCGACGACAACAACGACGCCGACAAGGATGACAAAGACGACCAGGCCGACCAGGCCGCATGGAACGTCAAGCGGACCGAAGTCGCCGCCGCCAAGCTCGTGCGGCGCGCTGCGCGGGCCGCGGCCGCATGCCGGCAAGCCCGGCGCACGCCCGTCGATCCCGGCCAGGGCTTCCGGGCATCGTTGAGCCAGGGCCTCGGCGATATCCGCCTCAACGCCGTGCTGACCGGTCGATTCCCCTTCCTGAGTGTCAACGAACTGATCGGCACCGAACCGTGGTGGGTGTGGATCATCGAGGGCCTGCTGTACGTGCTGCTCATAACGATCTACTGGGCCCCGGGCCAGAGCGACCAGGACAAGTGCGAGCTTCGTGCGTTCGGCCTGTTCCTGCTCACGGTCGTCGTGGCCGCCGTCGTGGTATACTGGTCGCAGATCGCCGCGCAGGTTACCTTGTTCATCGATATGGTCAGCGGCCAGGCCTGATGACGGCCGTGGGAACATCCGCATGATCGTCGACTGCCATACAAGCATCTGGGAATCGCCCGACCAGCTCGGCCTGGCCGAGTCGACCATTCGTCGGGCCATGGGCGACCGGGCCGGCCTGTCGGCCGACGCGGACGCCCACGCCGCCTCCGCCGCCTGCGTGACGCGGTCGCTGGTGATGGGTCTTCGCAGTGAGTTCCTTGGGGCCCACGTACCGAACGATCTGATCGCCGGCTATGTCGAGGCCAACAGCGACCGGCTGGTCGGCATCGCCGCCGTCGACCCCACCGCCGACGACGCGGTCGACGAGGCGGCGCGCCGGCTCGACCAGGACGCCTTTCGCGGGCTCGTCATCGGCCCGTCCGACCAGAACTTCCACCCCGCCGACAGCCGAGCCATGAAGCTGTTCGAACTGGCCGACCAGCGCGGGGCGGTGGTGGTCTTTCGCCAGGGCATGCGGTTCCATGCGAAAAGCCACCTCGAATACGCCCGCCCGATCCTGCTGGACGAAATCGCACGGGAGTTCCCCAAGCTCACGATCGTCATCACGTCGCTGGGCTATCCGTGGGTGGACGAAGCTCTTGCCCTGCTCGACAAGCACGAAAGGCTGTTCGCCGACACGGCCTCGCTGACCCGCCAGCCGTGGCTGGCCTACACCGCCCTGGCGACGGCCTATCAGTACCGGGTGATGGACAAGGTGCTCTTTGCGAGCGGGTTCCCGATCATCACGCCCGCCGAGGCCATCGAGACCGTCTATCGCCTCAATGAAATGACCCAAGGCACAAATCTGCCGGCTGTGCCGCGGGAAGCGCTCCGCGGCGTGGTGGAGCGCGATTCGCTGGCGGCGCTGGGCATCGCGCGGGCCGGCGAACAGGCCACACCCGACGATGCGGTCGAAGAAGATTGGTGAACGTCTCCGGGCTCCGGTGCCGAAGCGATCCGGCCCGGAGCAAATCACGAAGAGGGATCATGTCCGACTTGGTTAAGGCACGCAGCTCGAACGAGTTTCGCTACTACCTGCTGGTCACGGGCTGTGAGGTCTGCGGTGTTGGGCCGTGGGATCTGGTCTCGGTCGACGGCCAACCCACCCCCCACCAGCCGCGCTGCGCGCAGGTAACGTGCCAGCACTGCAAGGCCAATCGTGAAATGAAGTTCGTCAGCGAGTTCGAGCCGCCCGACCCCGACAGCCCCTGCATCAGCCCGATCGACCAGCCCAGCGAGATCATCGACGTCGACCTCTGGCTGGGATTGGCGTACTGGCTGATCGGCCAGGCCGATCGCGAAAGCGGCCCGGAATCGCACCAACATCAGATCCGGGCCTCCCTCTGCCTGGCCGAAGCCCTGAAGTTCTACAACGAGGACGACGAGGCGCCGCCGGCGGAAGCCTTTTTCACCGAACTGACGACCCGGGCATTCACCGAGCATCCGCAAAGCTTCGCCCGCCAGCGCGTGCGAGATCTGGCCGCCAAGCTGCCGCCGCCGCCGCCCTGGCCCCCTGGGCCCGCCGACTAAAGGAAACATCGTGCTCGACACCAAGGTCCACGCCTACCTGAACGATCATCGCGACCGACATCTCTCCCAACTGGTCGAGCTGCTCCGGTTCGCCAGCATCGCCAATAACGACGACGATCAATGTCCGCTATGCGTCGCGTGGCTGGTCGAGTATCTCAGCGAGATCGGCCTGGCCGCCCGCATCCTGCCGACCGACGGGAAGGACATGGTCTTCGGCGAATCGCCCCCCAAGCCGGGCCGGCCCACGCTGCTGATCTACGGCCACTACGACGTCCAGCCGCCCGACCCGCTGGACCAATGGACCACCGACCCGTTCGACCCGACCGTCCGCGACGGGAACATCTACGCCCGCGGCGCCAGCGACGACAAAGGACAGTTTCTCCTGCACCTCCAGGCCGTCGAGGCGTGGCTGCAGGCGACCGGCGACCTGCCCGTCAACGTTACCGTCCTGCTGGAAGGCGAAGAGGAGATCGGCTCGCCCTCGTTGGAGCCCTTCGTCCTGGCCCACAAGGACCTCCTGTCGGCCGACGCCGCCGTCATCAGCGACTCGGCGTTTTTCGCACCCGGCGCGCCCAGCATCCTGACGGCCCTGCGGGGCTTGGCCTACGTGGAGCTGACCCTCCACGGCCCCAAGGCCGACGTTCACAGCGGCCTTCACGGCGGGGTGGTGGCCAATCCGGTCAACGCGCTGGCCGCCATGATCGGCGCGATGCACGATGGAGACGGGCGCGTCGCCCTGCCCGGGTTCTATGACGATCTCGCCCCCCCCACCGAGGCCGAGCTGGCCGACTGGCAGGCCCTGCCATTCGATGAGGCCGACCTGGCCCGCTCGCTGGGTGTCGCAGCCCTGGGCGGCGGCGAGCGAGACCTGCCCCCGCTGGTGCGCGCGTGGGCGAGGCCAACGCTGGACGTCAACGGGATCATCGGCGGCTACACCGCCCCGGGGGCTAAGACCATCATCCCCAGCAGCGCGACGGCCAAGATTTCGATGCGCCTGGTGGCCGACCAGGACCCGCAGACAATTACCGACGGCTTTCGGCAGTTCGTGCACAAGCACACCCCCGTCGGCATCCGGGCCGAGGTGGACATCCACTCGACCGCCCGCCCGGTGCTCGTCCCGACCGATGGGCCCGCCGTCCAGGCCGCCCAGGCCGCCATGACCGAGGCGTTCGGCCGCAAGGCCGTTTTTATTCGCTGCGGCGCGTCCGTGCCGGTGACCGAGGTCGTGCAGCGAATGCTCGGGCTGGATGCGGCGCTGATGGGGTTCGGCCTGCCGGACGACAACCCGCACTCGCCCGACGAGAAATTCTCGCTGGAACACTTCCACAAAGGCGCGATCGCCTCGGCGGCGTTCCTGGGCGAGCTCGCCCAGCGTCTGCGTTAGCGGCGGCCGCCGGCGGGGATGTTGAAACCGCCCCCGTCTTCGATAGAATGCGGATGCAGGCCGGGCTGCAGGCGCCGCCGGCGGCGCCGTCGGCTCGCCGTTGTCCGTTTCGCCACCACAACGAGCCCTTATGACCGGTCCAGACAGCGCCGAAAGCACGAACGCACTTCTATCGTCGCCGACGCTCCGTCGCTCGATCGCGGTGGCCGTCCTCATCTCGGCCAGTGCGGTGGCCGCCATGCTGGCCGTTCGGCCCCTGTCGTCGGAAGACTTGGGCTATCACCTGCTCTACGGGGAAACGTTCTGGCGAACCGGAGAGATCGTCGACCATAACACCTTCCTGTATACGCTGGCCCCCCCGGACGCGCCGCCAGAGCAGCGGGGCGAGCCGATGGCCGGCGCGTGGTACGACAACCAGGGCCACTACCGCTTTCCCAACGCCAACTGGCTGACGCAGATCATCTTCGCAGGCGTGTATCTGGTGGGCGGCTTCGGGGGGCTGAACGTGCTGCTGATCGCGTGCGTGCTTGGGCTGTTCGCGGGGGCGTACATTCTGATGCGGCGGCTGGAGATCGCCCGTCCGGTCGCGGTTTGCGCCGTCGTCCTGATCGGGCTGATTGCGTATCCGCGTTTCACTCTCCGCCCGGAGCTGTTGGGCTACGTGGCGCTGGCCGCCCTGGCGGCGATGCTGGCCCCGACAAGTGGCAACGTCGATCGCCGGCTGATCGGCTGGCGCGTCATGGCTGGGCTGGTCGCGGTGCAATGGGCCCTGACAAATCTGCACAGCTATTTCTACATCGGCCTGGGTCTCACCGGAGCCGTCCTGGCCGAGGCCGCTCTGCGATGGGTGTGGGTGGCGGCAGGCGGTGACCGGGACAATCCCTCAGCGGTGACGCTTCGCCGCAATACGTTTCGTCTGATCGGCCTGCTGGCGGCTCAGATCGTCCTGTGCTTCGCTAACCCGTGGACGTGGCGGCTGGTCGTCCTGCCGCTGCAAACGGCCCTGTACCTCAGGCAGCACGACCTGACCTCTGCGGGTGGAGGCAGCCATCCGTGGCTGATGCTGCTGGAGACGCAGCGAACGTTCCTGAGTTGGGAGGCCGTGACCGAGGCGTGGGAATCGTTCCTGAGCCACGGGTTCCGCGGAGACGGCGTGCGGGCGCTGTTCACGGTGGCGGTGGGTGTCTCAGTCGTCGGCGGCGTGATGGCGCTGCTGCAGCGCCGATGGGCCCAAGTGCTGTGGCTGGCGGCGGGGCTGTACGTATCACTGATGATGTACCGAAATATGGCGATCGGCACACTATTGATGCTATCCGTCGCCCTAGCGGCCTGGCGCCGCCCGGCGAGGTGGGCCATCGGCCGAATGAGTCAGCGCATCCGGAGGTCCCTGGCGGCCTTGTTGGGCCTTGGCGTGGTGGGCGCGTGCGTTGTGCTGGCGGTGTTGATGATCTCTGGGCGATTCTATCTGCGGCGGCATCAGGTCCTGCTGGGGCCGGGACGATCGCGGGTGATTTTCCCGACCGGGCCGGCGGAGTGGTTCAACCAACACCCACTTCGCGGGCGGATCTGGACGGACTTCATCACGTCGTCCAACCTGTACTTCCTTCTCGACCCTCGCCCCGAGTTCCCGCTGCTGACAAACGGATGGGCGTATCCGCCTTCGGTCATGCAGGAGGTGTTCGACGCCTATCGCAGCGAGGCGGGCCTGGCCAAGGCCGTCTCGAAATACAACATCTCCGCCCTGGTCGCTCGGCCCGATCGCATCGTCGCTGTCTTCAAACGCCTTGGCCGGGACCTCGATTGGACGCTGGTTTATCTCGACGGCGCCCATGCGATCTTTCTTCGCACCAACGGCCCCGATGCCGATATCGCCAAGCGGGAGGCCCTGACGCCTTACACCTGGGATCGCCGGGAGTTCCTCGCACGAGCGATGGACCAGGAAATCTGGCCCGCCTACGCCATCACCGCCACCGGCTCGGCCCTGCTCGGACTTCGCTGGACCGCCCAGGCCGTCGAGGTCATGGACCAGGCCGTTGAGATCGACCCGACCTACGCCAAGGCCTGGCGCAACCTGGGCCTGGCGCTGGCCAACCGGGCTGTCGCCCGCAGCAATGCCGGCGACAAGCGATCCGCCGACGACTATGAGCGCGCCGCCGATGCCTTGCGCAGCAGCCTGGATCTGGAAGACAATCCGATGGTCCAGAGAGTACTGGAAGATATCGAGCGGCGACTGCGACAAGGGCGGCCCGACCCGATGACAGGGAGGCCGTGGTGACCAAACCCGATCGTCCAGTGGTCGACTGGATCACTCGCCGGCATCAGCGGTGGGTGTTTCCGCGGCGGGCGCGCCAGTTGACGACGGCGCTGGCCGAAATGTTGCCCGGACACGTCGAGACACTGCTGGACGTCGGCTGCGGCGACGGCACGATCGCTCGCAGGCTGTTCGACCGCCGGCCGGGCCTGTCCGTAGCCGGAGTCGACGTTCTAGCCAGGCTCAACGTCGCGATCCCCATGGACATTTTCGACGGGCGCCAGTTGCCGTTTGAGCGCGACAGCTTCGACGCCGTGATGCTGGTCGACGTGCTTCACCACTGCGACGAGCCGGACGTTCTCCTGGCCGAGGTCGCCCGCGTCGCCCGCCAAGCGATCCTCATCAAGGATCACACCGTCGCCGGGCCCTTCGGCCGGTCCATCCTGCATTTCATGGACTGGGTGGGCAACCGCGGCCACGGCGTCCGTTTGGTGTACAATTACTGGACCGCCCATCAGTGGGACGAGGCCTGGCAGCGCCATGGCCTGACCGTCGTCGAATGCCGAAGGCGTCTGAAACTTTACCCGGCGTGGTCGCGATGGGTGCTGGAAAGCGGCAAGCACTTTCTCATACACCTCGCGCCGCCGGAGAAGGAACCGTCCGCATGACGTCAACCGACAGACCGATCGAACTGAGTGTCGTCCTTCCCTGCCTCAACGAGGCGGAGACGCTCGAAACCTGCATTCGCAAGGCCCAGGGCTTCCTGGCCGATAACGACGTCGCCGGCGAAGTGATCGTCGCCGACAATGGGTCGACCGACGGGTCGATCGACATCGCCTCGTCGCTGGGCGCGCGGGTCGTCCACGTGTCGAGCCGAGGGTATGGGTCGGCCTTGTATCACGGCTCGCGGGCGGCCGCCGGCAGATACATCGTCATGGCCGACGCGGACGACAGCTACGATCTGTCCAATCTCATGCCTTTCCTCGAAAAACTCCGCGCCGGCTACGACCTAGTCATGGGCAACCGCTTCGCCGGGGGCATCGCACCCGGGGCCATGCCGGTGCTGAATCGCCTGCTCGGCAATCCCGTGCTGACGTGGGTGGGCCGATTGTTTTTCCGGTGCCCGGCCAAGGACTTTCACTGCGGTATTCGAGGCTTTTCCGCCGAGGCCTTTGCCCGCATGGACCTGCGAACAACGGGCATGGAATACGCCAGCGAGATGGTCGTCAAGGCGACGCTGAATGGCATGAGGATCTGCGAAGTGCCCACCACGCTCCGCCCCGACGGGCGATCGCGCCGCCCGCACCTTCGGCCGTGGCGTGACGGGTGGCGGCACCTGCGGTTCATGTTGCTTTACAGCCCGCGGTGGCTGTTCCTGTACCCGGGCCTGATGCTGATGGCCCTTGGACTGATCCTGGGGGGTTGGCTGATGGCGACGCCCATCCGCGTCGGGCAGTTGGTTTTCGACATCCATAGCCTGATCTACACGGCCGCGATGGTCAGCATCGGTTTCCAGGCGGTGACGTTCGCGGCCCTGGCGGCGATTTACGCCACGCAGGAGGGCCTGGCGCCGCCGGTAGCGTCTCTGGAGAAACTGTTCCGCTACCTCACGCTCGAGGGCGCATTGGCGGTCGGCGTGCTGCTGCTGGCCGGCGGCATTGCCGGGACGATCGCCGCCGTGTTGCAATGGCGAACACGGGGCTTTGGCCCCCTCGACGCCAGCCAGATCGGACGAATGGTCGTCCCGTCGGTGCTGGCGCTAATGCTGGGCTGTCAGGTCATTTTCAACGGCTTCTTCCTCAGTGTGCTGGGACTGGGCGTGCGGCGGGTCCGCGACGATAGCGGCGAATGACGGCTTGACAAACGGCGCGGGGTGGGCATAATACGTCGTTTCCCCGAATCGTACAGGAGTATGAGCGTGTATGCAGTAATCGAAGATAGCGGCCAGCAGTTTCGCGTCAGCGAAGGCGACGTGTTGACCGTCGACCTGCGCCAGTTGGATGAAAAAGCCACCACCGTCGAGTTCGACCGCATTCTGCTCGTCAGCGGCGACGACGGCGTGAAGATTGGCACGCCCCTGGTCAAAGGCGCCAAGGTGAAGGCCGAGATCGTCAACAAGCGGCTGGCCGGAAAGAAGGTCTACATCTATAAGCTTCGACGTCGAAAGGCGTCGCGCCGCAAGACGGGCCACCGCCAGAAGTACCTCCAGGTCCGCATCACCAAGATCGTCGCCTAGCGCGCACGACCCAGACCGCCCCCACAGGACCGTTTTGCCCTCGCGCCATCGGCCTGCGCCCAGGAGGACCTGCGGGGATCGCCTCGGAGATTTCGGCCGAGAGTGGTCGGACCTTGAGGCGCAGCGACGGTGAGATTAGAATGGGGCTGTCGTCCAACGGAATCAGAAAGGTTATCCATGTCCGACCCCGATCATGCATTGACGAAACGGTCCATCGCCTTCGTCAGTGATTACGTTCCCCGCAAGTGCGGCATTGCCACCTTCACACGCGATCTGTGCGAGGCCGTCGCCGCCGAGGCGGGCCCCGACAGCGACGTATTCACCGTCGCCGTCAATGACGTTCCCGAAGGCTACCCTTACTCGCCGACCGTGCGGTTCGAGATCCGCCAGAACACCCAGGCCGACTATCGGCTGGCGGCGGACTTCCTGAACATCAGCCAGGTCTCAGCCGTCTGCCTGCAGCACGAGTTCGGCCTGTTCGGCGGCCCGGCCGGCTCGAACATTCTGACGCTCCTGCGGCGCGTTCGGCGGCCCCTGGTCGCATCGCTGCACACGGTCCTGAAGGACCCCAAGCCCGAGCAGCGCCGCGTGGTGGAAGAGCTCGGCCGAGTGGTCGACCGCGTGGTCGTCCTGAGCGATACGGCCACTGGGATCCTCCGCGAGGTCTACGACATCCCCGCCGAAAAGATCGTCATGATCCCGCACGGCATTCCCGACGTGCCGTTCGTCGATCCGAACTTCTACAAAGACCAGTTCGGCGCCGAGGGCAAGAAGGTTCTGCTGACGTTCGGCCTGCTGGGGCCGAGCAAGGGCATTGAATCGGCCATCGAGGCCCTGCCCGCCATCGTCGCCCGCCACCCGGATGTGCTCTACATCGTCCTGGGCGCGACGCATCCGACTATCAGGCGCGACAGCGGCGAGGAATACCGCAACGGGCTGATCCGCCGCGCGCACGACCTGGGCGTTGCCGACAATATCAAGTTCGTCAACCGCTTCGTCGAGCTCGAGGAGCTGTGCGAGTTCCTCGGGGCAGCCGACGTCTATCTTACCCCGTATCTCAACGAGGCCCAGATCGTCTCGGGCACGCTGGCGTACGCCCTGGGGACCGGCAAGGCTACTGTGTCGACGCCCTACTGGTACGCCGTCGAGATGTTGGCCGAGGGGCGAGGACGACTCGTTCCCTTCAACGACCCCCCCGCCATGGCGGAGCAGGTAATCGACCTGCTGGACAACGAGACCGAGCGTCACGCGACGCGCAAACGGGCGTACAACTTCACGCGGAAGATGGTCTGGTCGCAGGTCGCCCGGGATTATCTGGCCGTTTTCGATGAGGCCCGCGAAAACTGGGTGAAGCGGCGCCTCGTGACGCCCGTCGGCGCCGAGGCCGGCAGGACATCCGACGCCGCCGACGAATTGCCCGAAGTGGACCTGCGACACCTGCGAACGCTCACAGACGATGTGGGCATTTTTCAGCACGCGCTGTTCAGCACGCCAAACAGGGCGCACGGCTACTGCACCGATGACAACGCCCGCGCGCTGATCTGCACGGCCATGCACTGGAACCAGAGCCGCGACCTGGAGGTCCTGCCGTTGATGCAGACCTACCTGTCCTTCATGGCCCACGCCCTGGACACGGACAGCGGGCGGTTCCGGAACATGATGAACTACGGGCGCCAGTGGCTCGATGACGTCGGCAGCGAAGATAGCCACGGGCGGGCGATGTGGGCGCTGGGCATGGGCGTGGCGATGTGCCCGCACGAGCCGATGATCGCCCTGGCGACGAATCTGTTCAAGACCGCCCTTCCGGCCACCGAGCAGTTCACCTCGCCGCGAGCGTGGGCCTTTACGGTGATAGGCATCCACGCGTATCTGCGGCGCTTCGGCGGGGACAGCGACCTGCGACGCTGCCGGGCGGTATTGACCGAGCGCCTGGCCGATCTGTTTCAGCAGAACATGTCCGACGACTGGCCGTGGTGCGAGGACATCGTCAGCTACGCCAACGCCAGGCTGCCTCACGCGCTGCTGATGAGCGGCAAATGGCTCAACCACAGCGAGTGGATCGACCTCGGCAAACACTCCCTGTCCTGGCTGCTGAAGGTCCAGACCAATGACGATGGCGCGCTGTCGGTGATCGGCTCGGACGGATGGATGCACCGCGACGGGCGGCGGACCCAGTTCGACCAGCAGGCCCTCGACGTGCACGCCCTGGTGGATGCCTGTATCGAGGCGTATCGCGTCACGCGCGAGCCCCACTGGGTCGGCGAGGCCCAAAAGGCGTTCAGCTGGTTCCTGGGCGCCAACGATCTCCGCGTGCCGGTGTGCGATTTCGCCACAGGCGGCTGCCACGACGGGCTTCAGGCCGATCGCATCAACGCCAATCAGGGCGCCGAGAGCACTCTGGCCTGGCTGATGAGCCTGCTGCTGATGCACGATCTGCAAATGGAGCGAACATTAGCCGCCGGTCCTGCCGATAAGGAGCTACAGGAACGGCAGGCCGATGCCGCGGTAGAGTCTCTGGACGCTCACGAGGCCGCGGCGTCCTGACGTCCGGCACCAAGGACGGCTCCATATTATGTCGCAACCGATTGTCATGGTCAGCAGCTACCCGCCTCGTCTGTGTGGGATCGGCACATTTTGTGAAGAGGCCCGCCAGTTCATCCAGAAACACAACCCCGGGCGCGAGGTCCTCGTCATCAGCCACACCGATGGCGAAGGCGAGGCCGTCTTTCCTCTCATGGACATATCTCGGCGGGACTGGTGGCGGCCCGTCGCCGACAAGATCCACGAGCTGAAGCCCTACTGCGTCCACGTCGAACACGAGTACGGCCTGTATGAGCACGTCGATGAGCGCGGTCAGGGCGACGGCAACCAGGGCCTACTGGACCTGCTCGACGCCATCGGCGATGTCCCCAAGATCATCGAGCCGCATACCGTCCATGGGCGGCTGACCGACCATGAGGCCGACTTCATCTTCCGCCTCTGCCAGCGCAGCGAGCTGGTCCTGTTCAAGTGCCACTACCAGAAGTGGCGCCTCGACTGGAACTTCGCCGGGCGAGGCTGGCCGACGCCGCTGAACATTATGGTCATCCCCCATGGGGCCATGCCTGACATGGGCAACACGCTGGCCGAGGTCGTCGAGTTGCGAAAAGAGCTCGGCCTGGCCAAGATCGGCTACCTGTCCACGCACCTGGTGGGGCTGATCGGGTGGATCCAGTCCAACAAGCGGTGGGACATTCTCACGACCATGTGGGAAGAGATCGCCGCCGAAATCTATGAGCAGACGGGCCAGGAATGGGACCTCCTGGCCGCGGGCGCCATGCGCGATCCGAACCACCGCACCGATTACGAGAAGTACAAGGGCGACATCGATCTGCTGGAGCAGAAGGGCCTGGCCCACTACTACGAGTTCGTGCCGCGCGGCGACCTCTATTACAAAATGATGGCCGTCTGCGACTTTATCGTTCTGCCCACCACCGACGAGACCCAGTCGGGCACGCTGGCCCGCATTATCTCTCTGAACAAGCCCTACGTCACGACGGCCCCGATGGAGGGCCTGACGGCCCAGACGCTCGAAAGCGGCGGCGGGTTGCTGTTCACGACCAAGGAGATGCTCAAACGGCACGTGATCACGTTGGCCTGCAACGAGCCGCTGCGAATGGAACTGGGAAACCGGCTGAAGGAATACCTCGACAAGGTCGTCTCCTGGGACGTGGTGGCCGACCAGTACAACGAGGCCTACACCCTCGCCCGCCACGCCGCCGAGACCGGCGAACCCATCGAGCTACCCAAAGAGTTCTAACCGGGCGAAACGCCACTGCGATCAACAAGGCCCGCCGAGCGAATCGGCGGGCCTTTTGTATGGTCACATCTTGTAGCGACGGATCCGTCTATTTCGCTGCGGCGGTGAGGAATTCGAGGCCTCGTTCGAATGCCCGGGTGTTGATCTCGACGGCTTTGTCGCCTTTGCGTTTGGAGACGGCCTGGATGCCGGCGAGGGCGACGGCCTTGTCGATGATGGGGACCTGGGAGAGAAACGTGCCAAAGATCGTCACGTTGGCCGCCCGGACATCACCCAGTTCCAGCGCGATGTCGGAGGCCGGCACGAGGACCACGTTGTCCCCTTCGGCCGACGCCAGCGACGAATTAACGAACGCCATGCCCTCAGCGGGCAGTTGCGGCAGGAAGCGATCCACGCTGGGTTGATTCATCAGCACCATGGCCGAGGCATGCTCGACCACGGGCGAGGCGATGGGCGTGGCCGACAGGATGACCTGGCAGTTGCTGGTCCCGCCGCGGACCTCGGCGCCATAGCTGGGGAAGAACGTCACGTGCTCGTAGGCATCCAGCGCCAACTTGGCCAGGACCTTGCCGAGGAACATCAGCCCCTGGCCGCCTGAACCGGAAAAGATCACTTCGTGGTGGCTCATCATCTTACTCCGCTGTTCGGTCACGGAAGATTTTCACGGGGAAGTACTCGCTGACCTTGTCCTTGATGTGCTTCATCGCCTGGATCGGGTCCATCCGCATGTAGGTCGGGCACGGTGAGAGGATCTCCACCACCGAAAACCCCTGGCCCGCCACCTGCGCCTCGAACGCCTTGCGGATGAGGGTCTTGGTCTTGCGGATTCCGCCGGGCGAGTCGAGCATCGTCCGGGCGATGAAGGACGGCGCCTCGAGCGTGTCGTATATTTCGCACATGCGGATGGGGTAGCCCATCGTGGCGACATCTCGCCCGGTGGGGCTGGTCGTGGTGACCTGGCCGGGCAGCGTGGTCGGGGCCATCTGCCCGCCCGTCATGCCATAGATCGTGTTGTTGATGAAGATCGTCGTGAAGTTCTCGCCGCGGTTGGCGGCGTAGATCGTTTCGGCAATGCCGATCGACGCCAGATCGCCGTCGCCCTGGTAGACCAACACGAACGCGTCCGGACGGAACCGCTTGATGCCCGTCGCAACGGCGGGCGCCCGGCCGTGGGCGGCCTCGGTGCAGTCGACATCCCAGTATTCATACGCGATCACCGAACAGCCCACCGGCGCCACGGCGACGGTCTTGTCGCGAAGATCCATTTCATCCATCAACTCGGCGATGAGCTTGTGAACGATGCCGTGCCCGCAGCCCGGGCAGTAATGCATCGACACGTCTTCAAGCGACTGCGGCCGAGTGTATAGTGCGATTTCACTCATGACTCGCTCCCTGTCGTCAACAAGCGTATTTGTTCGACAACATCGGCGACCGAAGGAACATCCCCGCCTATTGTGCCGTAAAAGCGGACGGGCGTGCGGCCCTCGACGGCCAGGCGCACATCCTCCACCATCTGTCCGGCATTCATTTCCACCGTGAGCACGGTCTTGAGCTGATCGCAATAGCCGGCGATCGCTTCGTGCGGGAACGGCCAGACGGTTTGCGGTCGAAGCAGCCCGGCGCGAATGCCGTCGGCCCGGACGCAATCGACGGCCCCGCGACACAGGCGAGCGGCCGTGCCGAACGCCACTAGCATGATATCCGCATCGTCCATCATGTACGTTTCGAAACGGACCTCGTTCTGTTCGATCTTCCTGAGCGTGGCCTGGATGCGGGCATTGTTCTCGGGGACGCGGCCGGCGTAGTAAGAACGGATGGTCCGCTTGATGCGCTTGGCGGCTCCGGTCAGGGCCCAGGGCTTGGCCGGCGGGGCGGCCTCTTTGTCCCACAGCGTCAGGGGCTCCATCATCTGGCCCAGTCGCCCGTCGGTGAGGATCATCACCGGGTTGCGGTACCGGTCGGCGATATCGAACGCCTCGGCGGCGAAATCGTGCATCTCCTGGACCGTCGCGGGCGTCAGGACGACGGTTCGGTAGTCGCCGTGCCCGCCGCCGCGCGTGGCCTGGAAGTAATCGGCCTGGCTGGGCGTGATATCGCCCAGGCCCGGCCCGGCCCGCATGACGTTGACGATCAGCGCCGGCAGGCAGCATCCGGCCAGATAGCTCATGCCTTCCTGCTTGAGGCTCACGCCCGGGGAGGAACTGGACGTCATAGACCTCGCGCCGGCCACCGACGCGCCGAACACCATGTTGATGGCCGCGATCTCGCTCTCGCTTTGGATGAACGTCCTGTCATGGTCGGGCATATGCCTGGCCATGTAGGCCGTCAGCTCGTTCTGCGGCGTAATCGGATAGCCAAAGTAGCAGTCGCACCCGCCTCGGATGGCGCCTTCGCCCAGGGCCTCGTTGCCCGTCATCAGCACGCGCTTAGCCATCAGTGTCCTCGTCGGTTATCTCGAACAACTCGATCACCGCGTCCGGGCAGACCGTCGTGCACGCCCGACAGCCGACGCAATCGGCGGGGTGGACGCACTCGGTGAACGGCATGCCCTTGGCGTTGAGCCGATCCGTCGTCACCGCCAGGCAGTCTTTGGGGCAGTACTCAACGCAGAGCATACAGCCCTTGCAGAAGTCTTTGTGGATCTTGATCCGAAACGTCCGGGCTCTCGTTGAGTTCTTCGTCGCTTTAGCCATTGTTCTAGTAGACCTTGGCCCGCTTTCGCCCGGTCAGCACCTCCAGTGCCGCCAGCGCCAGGGCCTCCATCTCCAAATTTTCAATGATAACATGAACCGGGGCGAGAAACCGAACCCTTCTACGCAGTTGCCGGCGAAGCATCGGCCCGCGGATCGCCCCGCCGGTGAGCACAATCGCATCCACCTTGCCCGCCAAAACGGTCGCCATCGCACCTATCCCCTTTGCTACCTGATAGATAAAGGCGTCATAGACGAGCTTGAACTTCCGATGCCCACTGGCGGCCTTCGCCTCTATCCGCCGACAATCGTTCGTGCCCAGATGCGCCAGCAACCCGCCCTCGCGGGTGACCAGCCTGGCCGACTCGCTCGCCGAGAGCTTCTTGGCGGCAATGTACTTCAGAAACCCCAGCAAAGGCAAGGCGCCGGTCCGCTCGGGCGTCATCGGCCCGTCGCCCTCCAAGCCGTTGGTCACATCCACCACCTTGCCCCGGCAGTGAGCGCCGATCGTCACGCCCCCACCGAGATGGGCGACGATCAAGTTGAGTTTCTCGTAGGGCTTTCCGAGCCGGGCCGCCACCTTGGCCGCAACGGCCTTTTGGCTGAGAGCGTGGAAGATGCTCTTTCGCGGGATGTCCGGATGCCCGGAGATGCGAGCGACGTCGGCCATCTCGTCGACCACGACCGGGTTGGCGATGTAGGCGCCCTTGCCCGTCGACTGGGCCCACGGCCAGATGATCAGCGCGCCGAGGTTCGAGGCGTGCTCGCCGTATTTGCAACTGCTCAGATCCCCCAGCATCCGCCGGTTGACCTTGAAGATTCCTCCCGGCACGGGCCGAAGCAGCCCGCCTCGACCCACAAAGGCATCGATGTCGGCCAGAGCGACCTTGTGCTCGGCCAGCGCATCGGCCGCCATCCGGCGGCGGAAGTCCGCCTGCGCGACGACGTTGTCGAATCGGGCGGTAGCGCGGCGGGAGTGCTTCAACTCCTCTTCGAACACGACCTTTGTGCCCGCAAACAGCGCGATCTTCGTGCTGGTGGACCCGGGATTGACAACGTAGATGTTCGGCCTCTTTCGGCTCATATCGCCTGCTCGTGCGGCTTGACCACGATCGCCAACGCAATGGAGTTGAGCTTCGTGATGACAGAATCAGCCCGGCTGGGCCCGACGATCGGGACCCGCGCCCCCATGATTACCGATGCGATCACCGGCTTGCACCACAACATCAACGCCTTGTAAAGCACATTGCCCATGCCGATGTCGTGCATCACGATGATGTCGGCCCGACCGGCCACCTCGCCCCGGATGCCCTTGATCGCCGCCGCCTCAGGCGACAGCGCCACGTCCAGCGAATAAGGCCCTTCCACCACACAGCCGGTGATCGAGCCGCTTTGGTACATTTTCCTAAGCTGTTGGGCGTCGCTCTGTGATCGGATGCTCGGATCGGTCACGTCTTCCACGAATGACAGGATCGCCACTCGCGGCCGCTCAAAGCCTATAGCGTGGGCCACATCGACGGCATTGAGCACGATGTCCCGCTTGCGAGTCAGGTCGGGGTGAATGTTCACGCCGGCGTCGGTAATGATGAGGACACGGTCCTCGGCCGGCACGTTGAACACGCCTACGTGCGACAGGAACCGATCGGTGCGAAACCCCAGCCGTTTGTCCAGGACGCCCTTCAAGATGGTTCGCGTCGTAGCGACCCCCTTGCACAGGATATCGGCCCGCCCGGACTGGATCGCCTCCAGCGCAGCATGGACGCTCTGGGAGGGATCGGCGCAGTGGACTTGTTCGAACGGCGACAGATCGACGGCCAGTTGCTCAGCCGAGGCGGCAATGGCTTGGGTATCGCCGAACAGGATGCTGTCGGCCAGTCCGCGCTCGTAAGAGGCCCGGATGACCTCCAGAACCGCCTGACTCCCGGCGCCGGCGACGGCCAGGCGCGGCTTGGGCTGACGCTGCTGGGCCAGCGTCAGGATTTCTTCAACATGCGCAATCATGGGCGATGTCCCGCCGCTGCCCCGGTCGTTTCGACTATCGGCCGGCCTCTTGTCGGCCAAGCCGGCAGCTGGCGAGCGACCGGGTGAGTATAGTCCTACTCCCGGCGCTTCTTCAACGGTCTTGCTACGTTGGCGTCGATCGGAGCCCGACAGCCCGCGCCCAAATGGCCATCATCGGGCCGGGTCACGGTTGACCTGGGCCCACCCGCTTGCGTAAGATAAGGGTAGACGCCAGAGGAGCCTACGATGACTCAACGCCCCGCCCCGAAGATCTTACCCCGTCGTCCGTTGCGTTCTCGCCGTAACGGCTGGACCATCCAGGAGATGATCGTGGTCTGTGCCGTGATCGCCGTGTTGACGGCCCTGGTCGTGCCGACCTACACGAACATCAAGGAAACTCAGCGCCGCGCGAAATGCCAAGCCAATGTCGGCGGATTCGCCAAGATGTGCCACATCTACGCGATGTCCAAGGGCGGCGCCGCCAACCGAGCCAATCGACTGGCCCTGCCGGTGGGCCGAATCGACGATCCGACCGATGCAACGGACCAGGACAACTACCTCCAGATTCGCACGGAGACCTACACCGAGCTTCGCACGAACTACGGCCTGAGTGAGCAGTTGGCCAAATGCGAAAGCGTCAACCTGATCGACCATGACTGGATGTTCAACACGGGCGGAGAGACGATGTACATGGGCCTGATCTATTGGGGGGGGCGCGACGACATCATGCCCGGCGCCCCCGGCGATCCGGAGTATTACACGCCCGCGTGGAAGGATATCCACAAGCGCGAGAACCCGCCGGAGTCGGGGATCTGGGAAGAATACACGCCGACGACCAACACGCTTGTGACGTGCATGATGTACGACGTCAACGCCGCCGGCAACGCGGGCACCGATGCGCCCGAGGACGTCTCGATCATGCCGCACGTCGGCAGCCGCTGCAAGACGTTCCCCAGCACCGAGGAGCCTGAACTGGATTCCGTCGGTATAGCGGTGGGCTATCTGGATACGTCCGCCCGCTGGGTGCCGTTCGGTGAACTCAACCCGCTCGACCAGTTCCAGCGGATCTGGTACTCCCCCAACTAGCAACCGCCGCCAACAGCGGCCGCCCTCAACAGCGGCGGCCGGGCCTCAGTCGTTGGACTCGTCGACCCGCGCGAAGTAGGCGGCCTTTTCCAACGCGGTGGTCATGTCCATGTCCTCCACGTGGATGCCCTTCGGCACGCGCAACCTGACCGGCGCGAAGTTTAGCACGCTGCGCACGCCGGCGCGGACAAGCGCATCACAGGCCGCCTGGGCCTCCCGGGCAGGCACGGCCAGCACGGCCACCGTGATCTCCTTCTCGGCGATCAGACGTGGCAGGTCCGCCAATGGATGGCACGGACAGCCGTGGATCGTCCGCCCCGTCTTGGACTCATCCGCATCGAAAGCCACCGAAAACGACAACTTCGGGCGCCGGCCTCGGAAGTATTCTAGGATCGCCTGCCCCAGGCGCCCCGACCCCACCATCGCAGCGCCCATGCCCTGTGGCGCATCCAGAAAGTCCCCGATCGCCTCGATCAGGACCGGCACCTCATACCCCCGCGCCGGGCTGCCGTTGCAGCCGATGACCATCAGATCGCGGCGGACCTGGGCGGCCGTACTGCCCGCCAGCGAGCCCAGCTGGTGAGAGTAGATGTACGTCTCGCCGGTCTCAGCCAGGGTGTTCAACAAGCGCCGATACGCGCTGAGCCGTCCGATTGTTTTCTCTGAGATCACTCCCGCTCCTTCAGCCGGCGGGCCTGGTCCAAGCCCTTGTGGGCGTGACGTGTTCTATGAAACAGCCAGCCGCGATATCATACCATCCCCAGCCCCAGGACACAAACAAAGCAGCGCGGTGGGCCGACGCTCACCACGCTGTCAGTTTCTGCGCCGCCGCTTTCGGCGACTAGCGCGTTTCGCTCTGCAGGTCCAGCCAGGCAAGGTCGGCCGGTGTTAAATCGATCTCCAGACAGGATACGTTCTGGGCGATCTGGTCGCCGTCAGCGCCGCCGGTGAACGGGTGGGTCTTCATCGGCTGGGCCAGCACGAACGCCAGGGCGATCTGCGGCAGCGAGACACCCTTTTCGCCGGCTAGTTCCCACGCGCGGTCCAGCCGCTTGAAGTTGTCCTCGCAGTACATCGCGTTGACGACGTCTTCTTCGAGGAGCGTCTTGGCTTGCTCGGCGCCGGCCCGCGTGACCCGGCCGGACAGGAACCCGCGGCCCAACGACGACCACGAGAAGATAGCCACGTCGTTTTCGGCGTACCACGTTCGGTCGGCGGCATGGGCGGCCCCGCCCAGACCCACGCAGCCCGGCCAGATCGGCTGGACCATCTCGGCCAAGCTGTACTGCGGGCTCGAGACCGTCATCGGCCTGATGCCCTTGGCGGCGGCGTGGGCGTTGGCCTCTTTGAGACGCTCGACCGTCCAGTTCGACCCGCCGAACGCGCCGATCTTGCCGGCGTTGTGATACTCATTCAGCACGTCGACAATCTCGCCGGCCGGCGTCTGCGGATCGTCGCGGTGCAGGGCCAATATCTCGATGTGGTCGAACTGCAACCGATCGAGAGAGATATCAATCTCCTTGGCGATCAACTCCGGCGTGATCCGATCGTCATCCGTAATCGGGTGGGTCACCTTGTCGAACAGCACGACCTTGTCCCGAACGCCGCGGCTGTGGACCCAATTGGCGAAGGTCTTCTCGTTGTCGCCGTCAGCGCCGTAGATGTGGGCGCAGTCGAAGCAGTTAATCCCCTGCTCGAACGCCGCATCCAGAATCGCCAGCGACGTGTCCAACTGCTCGCTGCCGATCATGTCCGTGCCCTGACAGAGACGAGAGACATCCTTCTCCACCCCGGTGACCTTGCCGTACTTCATTTCCTACTCCTTCGCTTGGAAAAGCCCACGCATAGCTATGCGTGGGTTTTGATGCCCTATCGTCACCACTCGGCGCGTCGACCGTGGGGCAGCCTTTGTATCTTGTATCTTGCTCTTCTTCTAGATCGTGTCGCTGCGCAGTTCCAGGTACGCGATCTCCGCATCAGAGAGTTCGACCTCGAACACACGGGCGTTTTCGCGGATCTCGTTGACGGCCGTGCCGCCGGTGAACGGGAACATGTTCATCGGCTGGGCCAGCACGTAGGCCACCGCCAGCGTCGCCACCGGCACGTTCTTGGCCCCGGCCAACTCGAACGCCCGGTCCAGCCGGCGGAAGTTATCCTCACTGTACATGCTGCGGGACATGCACTCGTCCATGTCCTCTTTCATCTGCTCGGCGTTTTCGCGCGTGACCCGGCCGGAGAAGAACCCACGACCCAGGCTCGACCACGGGAACAGCGCCACGTCGTTTTCGGTGTACCATTTTCGGGCCTCGGCCGCTTCGGCGCTGGGCCCGCTGATGCCGATGCACCCCCACCACATCGGATCGACCATCTCACCGAGGCTGAAGTGCGGGCTGGAGACCGCCATGGGGACCTTGCCATTCGCCTTGGCGTATTCATTCGCCTCAGCCACGCGCTGGTGGGTCCAGTTCGACCCGCCGAAGGCGTTCACCCGCCCGGCGGCGATGTGCTCGTTGAACACGTCGACCAGTTCGCTGACCGGCACGGTCACGTCGTCGCGGTGCATGGCCATGATGTCGATGGAGTCAAAGCCCAGAATGTCCAGCGAGTGGGCGATTTCCTCGTTGATCATCTTCGGCGTGATGTGGTCGTCCGGGCCCATCGGATGGGCGCACTTGCTGAACAGGACCACCTTGTCGCGGATGCCGCGGCCGTTGACCCACTTGCCGAACGTGCCCTGGTTGCCGTCGCTGTAGATCACGGCGCAGTCGTAGCACGTAATATCCGCCTCGAAAGCCGTGTCCATCAACTCCAGCGAATGGTCCAGCTTGTCCGGATCGAGCATGATCGTGCCCTGACAGAGCTTCGAGACCTTCTTATCGACACCGACGATTTGTCCGTATTTCACAACAAGTCTCCTTCGGAGATGTAAGTTCCAAGCTCCAAACACCAAGTTCCAAACAGATGCTGCTTTCGAGGCATCTTGCCCCAGTCGGGCTCTGCGTTCCTGTTTCTTGGAACTTGTAGATTGGAACTTGGAACTTCACTCCAGTGTTTGTTACTTACGAGTCTTAGTCTTCTTGACAGCTTTCCTCTTGGTCTTCTTTTCCATCGGGTAAATCAACGGCCATTCGGCCCGGATGGCGTCGAGCGTCTTCATCACCGCCAGCGAGTCGTCAAGCGGCATGATGTCGGATTCACGCTTGCCGGCGGCCAGACACTTGCCGACCTCGACCGCCTGATAGTTGTAGCCGTTGCCGACGATCTTCGGGGCGTACTTCTTGACGCCCTTGTCGGTGTAGACCGTGATCGCACCGTTGCGCCACCAGGGCTGCTCCATGCGGATGTACCCGTCCGTGCCGAGGATCGTCGCCTCGGCCGGGGTCGTCGTGCGAACGCCGGTGGCGATCATGGCCAGTTCACCGCCGCGATACTTCATCACCGCAGCCGCCTGCCCGTCCACGCCCGTCTTGCACATCTCGGCCAGCGATGCGACCTTGACCGACTCGCCCAGGAACATATTCGCCAGCGATACCGCGTAGACGCCCACGTCCATCAGGCCGCCGCCGCCCATCGCCGGGTTGAACAGACGGCTCTTGGGGTCCACGCCCGCGCGAAAGCCGAAGTCGGCGATCACCATCCGCAGATCGCCGATAGCGCCGCTGGCGACCACCTGCCGCGTCTTGATCACCGACGGCAGGAACCGCGACCACATGGCCTCCATCAGGAACACCTTCTTGCGCCGGGCGGTCTGGATCATCCGCTTGGCCTGGCCGGCGTTGATGGCGAAGGGCTTTTCGACCAGAACGCCCTTGCCCGCATTGAGGCACAGAATCGTGCTCTCGCAGTGCACGTGGTGCGGCGTGCCGATGTAGATCGCATCCACATCCGGGTCGGCCACGAGGGCCTCGTAGCTGGCGTGCCGGTGGGGAATGTCGAACCGATCGGCGTACGCATCGGCCGTGGTCTGCTTTCGCGAACCGACGGCCACCAACTTCGCGCTGCGAACGCTGGTCAGCCCTTCCGCAAAAGCGCCGCAAATACTGCCTGTGCCCAAGATACCCCATCGTGTCGTTTTGGCCATTGGGAGAGTCTCCTTCGCAAATTCGTCCAAATAGAAACGTGCAGGCTATCACGGCCGCCGCCGGAGTCAAGAGGGTTCGCAGGGCGGCTGGAAAGAATTGGTCAAAGGGGGGAACTTCCGGCCGGGGGGGGCGTCTAAGGTCGCAGGCGCAAGGCGAACGACAGTGGGAGAACCGATCATGAACGACCGCGCATCGAGTGCAAACACATCACGAATGTCGATCACACGTTGGCTGGGCCGCCCGCGCGGCGTCACTGCGATTGCAGTGGTGGCTGTGCTGCTGGTGGGCTTGGTGTGTGGGCCTGCGGCGGCGAAGGAAGCTGCCCGGGCCGATGACGAGACCAATCCTCACGTCTGGCGGCCAAAGACAACGTCGGTGGCTGTGTTTAAGAACGGGCTGGGCTTCTTCCTGCGCGAAGGAGAGGTCCGATTGCGCGACGGTTGGTGTGCGGCCGGGCAGGTGCCGCCCGCGGCCTTTGGGACACTGGCGATCTATTCGCTCGACGAGAAAGAAACGGTCGACATCGTCGGCTCGGGCCCCGGCGAGGTGGTCGAGTTCGACGGCGTCGACTCACCCAACGACACCAAGACCAAGCTCGCCCGCCTGAAGGCCGTCGAAAATCTGCGCGTCGAGTTGGTCTATGCCTACAAAGGCAACGACCGCACCGCAGCCGGTAAGGTCGTCGACATTGGCCCCGAGTACGTCGTCCTGGAGGACGGCGTCCACACCTTCGCCGTCCCCATCGCGCCGATCAAACGCATGGCGCTTCTGGAGCTTCCCCTGCGGGTGCACGTCTCGGCCGACAACCGAAAGACGCCGACGAAAGCCAAACTCGGCATGGCCTACCTTCGCAAGGGGATCACGTGGATACCCGAGTACACGCTGAAGGTCATCGACGAAGACACGGCCGAGCTGACTCTCCGCGGGACGCTGGTGAACGAGGCCGAGGACCTGATCCACTGCGACGTGAACTTCGTCGTCGGCGTGCCGCATTTCCTGCACACCGACTACCTGGCCCCCATTGCGGTCGGCCAGATCATCCGGACCATCGGCGCCGCGGTGGCCCCCAGGCAGGTGAGTACACAACTCATGAACCGCGCCGCCATCGCCACCCACCAAGGACGTTCCCCTGCGCGAGGCTCATCGGTCGTCGAACGCGCGGTCGACTATGCCCGCCGCAACGTCGGCAGCCTGGTCAACCTGCCCCAGATGGGCGGCGCAGCCACGACGGACTACACCGTCTACACGAAAAAAGACCTGACCGTCCGCCGCGGCGAAAAGGCCATCGTCACCCTCTTCAAGAAGCGCATCAAATACTCCCACATCTACAAGTGGAGTCCGCCGGGCGAGATTCAGCACTTCTTCGTGCTGCACAACGACACGGACACGGCCTGGACCACGGGCCCCTGCCTGGCCGTCGACGGCAAGCAGCCGTTGACCGAAGACCTGCTGAAATACACGGCCAAGGGCGGCACGGGCGAGCTGCCGGTCACCACGGCCGTCAATGTCTCCTCCAGCCAGAGCGAGGCGGAGATCGAGCGTAAGCTCAAGGCCCACTCCCCCAGTCGTAACGTCTACCTCGATCTGGTGACGCTGGAAGGAACGCTGATCGTGCAGAACTTCGAGGAGCGGACCATCGACGTTCGTATCCGCGCCGCTATGGCGGGCAAGCCCATCTCGGCCTCCGACGGGGGCAAGACGTGGACGAACCCGAAGAAGCTGATCCTGCGCGAGCGCGACGGAACGGTCACGTGGACGATCCGCCTCGAGCCCGGCCAGACACACACACTCACCTACCGCTACGAGCGATACGTGCGATCCAACTGACCCGCCCGGCCGGGCCTCGCGCGGCCGACGGACTATTGCTCGAGATCGCTGTGCGGGGCGCGGGTGAACTGGATCACCTTACCCACGCGGACCAGCAATCGCCGCTCAACCTGAGGCGCCGGCGAGGTGGACTCCAAATCGGGATCGTAGCCGTCCAGAACGCCTACGTCCTCGATCTCGGTGACCTCGCCAAGGAGCTGGTACCCCTTGTCGGCGCCGGTATCCCAGACGACCAGGGACACACGCGGGTTGTCCCTCAGATTCGTGATACTGCCGGGGCAGAACCACTCGGTGACGAGGACCTGGTCGTCGGCCACGCCCGTCAGGGCCGATGCCGCCGCCAGATGCGGCAGGCCGTCGGCCCCGGAGGTGGCCACAAAGATGTGGCCCACGGCTGCGGCCAGGTCAATCGCTTCACGAAGCGCTTCGAAATCCATCGCGCCAACCTCGTTTCGATCTGAACGGACCAGGGCTGAGTTGTCGGACTATTCTTCGATGAGAATGGCTTCTACAGGGCACTCGTCGGCGGCCTGCTTGCAGGTGGCCTGCGCGTCCTCGGGCACGCTGTCGCCGATAACGACGGCCAGCTCGTCATCGTTCATCTTGAACACTGCCGGACACGTATCCACGCACACGGCACATCCGCTGCAAAGGTCTTCATCCACGCGTGCTTTCATCGCAGGTTCTCCTTCTTCAAATCGGTTTGCCCGCCGCGTCACTCGGTCGACACGGACAGGATTATTCTTTGACGGCGATCGACATCGCCGAGACCCACACGCCGTGCAGGTTGCAGCGAGCGAACGCCCGTAACTGCTTGACGGCCCCGGGCAGCGATACGTTGAACCGGACCGACGGGCAGGTCGTCACGGCCGTCAGATCGGCCCGCGCGAGGTAGATGTCGTCGGCGTACAGCTCGACGAACTCGATAAAATGCCCGTTCTCATTCGGGTGGGCCAGCAGTTTGCCGACCTCGACGACGACCTCAAAGCACGCACCGGCCTTGACGCTGTCAGGGGCGCACAGAACGGGGAGGTGCTTCTTCTCCAGATCCGTGAGGTCCTTCGCATCGGCCGGCTTATTTACACCACCAAAGAGCTTATCCCAAGGCATGATTCAGTCCTTTCCTGTGAGTCTCGTCTCCGCCCCGGCGACGATGCCGGCCCGGCCGGATATCCGAGACGCTCATCACGAAGAACGCATGATCTATTCTAGGCAGGCCCGAATCCGAACGGCCATTGGGCCCAGCCAAAAACTTTCGATCGGCCTGCCTTTGGAGGCCTATCCGCGGACCCAACGCGCCCGGGCCCGACATTCCCCGACGTGACTTGCACCCGGGACCGCCCCGGGCCGTTCGCAGGCATTATAGTGCCTCCCGCGCCGCCCCTGTCAAGATCGATAAGGAGTTTTGCCAGGCCCGGCAATGCCGCACCGTCACGGCCACGATGGAGAAAACCCAACGAAAACGACCCCCTGGCCGCTTATAATGATGCGCCTGGACGGAAGGATCGGACGATGCCCGAGATTATCGTCATCATCGTTGTCGTTGCACTGGCTGCCATAGCCGTGGCGTGGAAGTTGTACCGCACCACCACACGCGCCGGCCACTGCAACAGTTGCGGGGGCGACAAGACCTGCGACGCCGACCAGGCCCCCTGCCCCGCTGTCCCCCCTGAGCTCCAACCGAAATCCGACAACGCGGACCAGTAGCCGCTTGCACTCCGCCGACCGGCGGCTATTCTGTGGGCCAGGGAGCTCTCCATGGACAACAATGTCTGGATTGCCTTCGGCCTGACGCTCGTGGCTGGGCTGGCGACCGGCATTGGCAGCGCCATCGCGTTTTTCGCCAAGCGGACCAACTATCGCTTCCTATCGCTGGCGACGGGTTTTTCCGCCGGCGTGATGATCTACGTGTCCTTCATCGAGATCATCCCCAAGGCCCTGACGCAACTCACCGAGATCTACAATAAGTCCATCGGCAATTGGATCGTGGCGGCGTCGTTTTTCGGCGGGATCATCTTCATCGCCGTCATCGACCAGTTGATCCCCAAGGCCGAGAACCCCCACGAGGTCCGCACCGATGCCGCCGTCGAAGAGTTGCACGCCGGCGGCGGCCGCCCGCTTCATGTTGGGCACCAGCCCCACGCCGAAGCCCGCGCTGACATGACGGGCCACCCGCATACGGAGGGCCATCATCGCGCTCTGCTGCGGATGGGGCTTTTCACGGCCCTGGCGATCGCCATCCACAACTTCCCCGAAGGGATGGCAACCTTCCTGGCGGCCTTGCAGGATCCCAGCGTCGGTGTACCCATCGCGATCGCCATCGCCCTGCACAATATCCCCGAAGGCATCAGCGTCAGCGTGCCCATCTTCTACGCCACGGGCAACCGCCGAAAAGCGTTCATCTACTCGTTCCTGTCCGGCCTCGCCGAGCCCGTCGGCGCCGTGATCGGGTATCTTGTGCTGCGAACATTCATCACGCCGCAACTGATGGGCATTATGTTCGCCGGCGTGGCGGGCGTGATGGTCTTTATCTCGCTGGACGAACTCCTGCCCACCAGCCGCGCGTACGGCAAGGGCCACGATTCGCTCTTCGGCCTGCTGGCCGGTATGATCGTCATGGCGTTGAGCCTGTTACTCATGCAATAACACCGGCGCGCCGCAACGCGGCGGCCACTGGAAGACAAAGGAGATTCACAATGGCCCCATTGCGTGCACTGATCATCGGTCCCGGCGGGGCCGGTACGGCCGTGATGGACAACATGAAAGCCGACGGCCGGGCCGAGCCGATCGCCTTCATCGAGACCCGCCCCCAGCGGCGAGAGGAACTGGCCGCCCAATATCCCGGCAGCCTCATCGGCGACGGCGATGCGTTCGAAAAGGTCCTGGCCGAGTCCAAACCCGACATCGTCGTTGACGCCGGACCGGACTATCTGCACTCCGAGCACACGGTCGCCGCCCTGCAGGCCGGCTGTCACGTGCTGATCGAAAAGCCCATGTGCACGTCGACGCCCGAGGCTGCGGCAATCCTCGATGCCGAGAAGAAATCGGGCAAGGTCGTCATGGTCGATTACACCATGCGGTACTCCCACCCCTGGGGCACGATGATGGCTGCCGCCCGCGCCGGCCGCATCGGCAAGGTGTTCTACCTCGGCGGGTTCTACATCCACGACATGTACGACTGGTTCGCCCCCGACGGCAAGAGTCGCACGCCCTGGCGGATGCACAAGGATCACCCGCAGAACGTGCTGTTCGGCGGCGGGTGTCACGGGCTGGACCTTATGCTGTGCATCATGGGCGACGACCCGATCGTCGAGGTCTGCTGCTACGCCAACAAGATGTCCGACTCGGAGTATCCGGCCGAGGACTGCTTCGAGGTCGCCATGCAATTCGCCAGCGGCGTGGTGGGCAAGATCTTCGTCTCCACCGGCTGCAACCGCGGCGACTTCGGCCGGATGCTCGAAGTCTACGGCGCCGAAGGGACGCTGGTGGATGGCAAGCTGCTCCGCCGCGACCACGAGCCGGAAGAGCTCGCCCAGCCCACCGACAACGTTCAGGAAGGCCACGGCTGGAACCTGACGACCCGTGATTTCCTGGATGTCATCGACGGCAAGAAACCCAACGAAATGAACACCCTCTTCGGCGCCCGCAACACCGCCGTCTTCGACGCCGCGATGCAGAGCATGCGTGAAGGCGGCGCGAAGAAGGTGCAGTGGTTCGCGTAGCTTGAAAACGAAACTGAGAACAATCAAAGGAGACTCACGATGTCGAAACTTCGAGCGCTCATCATCGGCCCCGGCGGGGCTGGGACGGCTGTGGCCGACGGTTTCAAAGAGGACGGGCGAGCCGAATGCGTCGGTTTCGTCGAGGCCCGCGCCGAGCGGCGCGAGCAGTTGGCCGGTGAATACCCCGATGCTGTCATCGGCGACAATACCGAGTACCTGAAGGTGCTGGCCGAGTGCTCTCCCGATATCGTCGTCGATGCGGGCCCCGACCACCTGCACGGCCCCAACAGCGTGGCCGCTCTGGAGGCCGGCTGTCACGTGCTGATCGAAAAGCCGATGGCCACCAAGATCGAGCACGCCCAGGCCATCCTTGCCGCCGAGAAGAAATCGGGCAAGGTCGTCATGGTCGACTACACGCTGCGGTACAGCCACCCCTGGGCCACCATGATGCAGGCCGCCAAAGCCGGCGACGTGGGCCCGATCTTCTACATCGGCGGTTTCTACATCCACGACATGTGGGACTACTACAACCCCGCCGGCAGCGCCTACACGCCCTGGCGCGTGGACAAGGACAACCCGCAGAACATCCTGTTCGGCGGCGGCTGCCACGGGCTGGACCTGATGCTGCTGATTATGGAAGACGTGCCCGTCCTGGACGTGCACTGCCTGGCCAACCACCTGTCCGAATCGGATTTCCCCCAGGAAGACTGCTACCTGGTGTCGCTGCGATTCGAAAATGGCGTGGTCGGCAAGATCTTCGTCACCAGCGGCTGCAACGCGGGTCCGGGCCAGATGCTTGAGATCTTCGGCCGAGACGGCACGCTGCATGACGGCAAGTTGCTTCGCCGCGGCCAAGAGCCCGTCGAGCTGCCCGAGCCGGAGAAGGTCGGCGTCGGCCACGGCTGGAACCTGACCACGCGGGAGTTCCTGGATGTCATCGACGGCAAGATCGACAACTGGATGAACTCGACCTACGGCGCCCGCAACACCTCGATCTTCGACGCGGCGATCAAGAGCTTCAAGTCGGGCGAGGTCGAAAAGGTCACGTGGTTCTAGAGGGTTGGGCACAGTCGCGTATCGGTTGGCGTGAGCGAATCATGGGAGATTCTCGATGGCGAAGCTTCGAGCGATGATCATCGGCCCCGGCGGGGCTGGGACGGCGGTGATGAAGGTCATGCACTCCGACGGGCGGGCCGAGCCGGTGGCGTTCGTCGAGAAGAACCCCAAGCGGCGCGAGGAGCTGGCCGCTGAGTATCCCAGCGCCATCATCGGCGACGAAAACTCGCACCTGAAGGTGATCGAAGAGGCCTCCCCCGATATCGTCGTCGACGCCGGCCCCGACCATCTGCACGGGCAAAACGCCGTGATGGCCCTGGAGCATGGCTGCCACGTGCTGATCGAAAAGCCCATGACCACGTCGCTCGCCGACGCCAAGGCCATCCTCGCAGCCGAGAAAAAGGCGGGCAAGATCGTCACGGTCGACTACACGATGCGGTACTCGCATCCGTGGGGCACCGTCATGCAGGCCGCCAAGGCGGGAATGGTTGGGACAATCTTCTACCTCGGCGGCTTCTACGTCCACGACATGTGGGACTACTACAATGCCGGCGGCTCGGAGTATACGCCGTGGCGGTCGGACCCCCAGCACCCGCAGAACATCCTGTTCGGCGGCGGCGTGCATCCGCTGGACATGATTCTTTACATCATGGAAGACATCCCCGTGACGCAGGCCTACTGCGCGGGCAACCAGTTGGCCGAATCCGGCATGCCGATGGAAGACCTGTTCGTCGTGACGATGACATTCGCCAACGGTGTGGTCGCCAAGCTGCTCGTCAGCAGCGGGGTCAGCGGCTGGGATTTTGGGCAGATGCTGGAGGTCTACGGCAAGGACGGCTCGCTTTATGAGGGCACGCTCTATCGCCGCTGGAAGGACCCCTACGAACTGCCCGAGCCGGAGACCGTCGGCATCGGCCATGGGTGGAACCGGACGGTGGTGGATTTCCTCGATGCGATCGACGGGGTGAAAGACAACTGGATGCACTCGGTCTATGGGGCCCGGAACGTGTCCATCTGCGATGCGGCGATGAAAAGTTTGGCCAGCGGTGAGGTGGCACAGGTGGAGTGGTTCGCGTAAAGTATCCGCCTGCTGCACACATGAAAAACAGCCCACCGCGCGGTGGGCCTCCCGAAACGGAAAATACATAGGAGAACGTCATGGCGAAGCATCGTGCATTGATCATCGGTCCCGGCGGGGCCGGCACGGCAGTGATGGACAACATGGAGGCTGACGGCCGAGCCGAGTTGGTCGCCTTCGTCGAGACGCGAGAAGAGCGAATCCGCGAACTGAAGGAGAAGTACCCCGATGCCGTCATTGGCACGGACTATGCCAAGGTGCTCGCCGAGGCCAAGCCCGACATCGTCGTCGACGCCGGGCCCGACTTCCTGCACGGCCCGCAGTGCGTCGCGGCGCTGGAGGCCGGCTGCCACGTCCTGATCGAAAAACCGATGGCCACCTCCGTCGAGGACGCCCAGAAGCTGCTCGCCGCCGAGAAGAAATCGGGCAAGATCATCATGGTCGACTACACGATGCGGTATTCGCATCCGTGGGGCACGATGATGCGGGCCGCCAAGAACGGTGATATCGGCGATATCTTCTACCTGGCCGGTTTCTACATCCACGACATGTGGGACTGGTACGACGAGAAGGGCCAGTACACCACGCCCTGGCGGATCGATAGGGACAACCCGCAGAACATCCTCTTCGGCGGCGGCTGCCACGGGCTGGACATGGTGCTGTACGTCATGGACGGCATCGCGGTCAAAGACGTCTTCTGCGCAGGCAACAGTCTGTCGGGCTCGAACATGCCGATCGAAGACTGCTTCCTGGTCACGATGAAGTTCGAAAACGGCGCCGTCGGCAAGATCATGGTCAGCAGCGGCTGCAACCGCGGCGACTTCGGCGAGATGTTCGAGGCCTACGGAACCGAGGGCACGCTGGTCAACGGCAAGCTGCTGAAGCGCACCGCCGACCCGGTTGAACTCGAGCAGGATGACGAGCAGGTCCAGGAAGGCCACGGCTGGAACCTGACCGTGCGCGACTTCCTCGACGTCCTCGACGGCAAGCGAGACAACTGGATGAACTCGACCTTCGGCGCCCGCAACACGTCGATCTGCGACGCGGCCATGAAGTCCATAGCCTCGGGCAAGGTCGAGCCGGTGACGTGGTTCTAGCCGTTGCCTGAGCTAGCTGATAATCCCAGCGCGGTGAGGCGGGGGACCCGCCACCCCGGAGATGTGTGAGGCCCCGATGACTGACGACCAAGCCATCACCGATCTGCAGTTGCGCATGTTTCGGCCCGACCTGCATGATCTGCCGGCGATCGACCTGCCCGCCGGCTACGCGCTGCGACACTACCGCCCCGGCGACGAGGCCGGCCTGACCGAGACGCTCCAGGACGCCTTCGCCGAACCCTCGATGGCCATCGAGTGGGCGGTCCTCAACAACAACGGTTTCATGCCCGCCCGGTCGTGGCTGATCGAGCGCGACGACGGGCAGATTGTCGCATCGGCATCGATGCTGCTCGATCCCAACTGCCTTTCCGCCCATTTGGAGGGCGCGGCCTTTTTGCATTGGGTCGCCGCCCGCAAGTCCGAGGTCGGCAAGCGGCTGGGCTATTGGGTCTGCCTGGCGGTGCTGCACCGCATGGTGTTGGAGGGCTATCGGGCGGCGGGCCTCGGCACGGACGACAATCGTTTTCCGGCGATCAAGACCTACCTGAACCTGGGCTTCGCCCCCCGGCTGGTGGCGGACAATCAACGCGACCGCTGGCGAAAGATTTTCGAGAATCTCGGGATGGCCGAGGAGGCCGACCGCCGATTTGGCCCCCTCCTGGCCGGCCCGCTCTACGAGTTCTGACGAACCGACCTGCCCCCCCGCTGAGTGCACACAGGCAGCGCCCGGCCTGTGATGCCTTTGTCCCGGCGCGAAAGCGCTCTAGCTGCTCGCCTTTTGAAGCAGCGATTCGACCTTCTCTCGGAGTGTGCTGAAATCGACCGGCTTTTCCAGGAACTCCGAGACGGGCATCCACGTGTCGTCGATGTCGCGCGAGCTGAACCCCAGCGGGAGTCTCGTATTCACCGCCGTCAGCATCAGAAGAGGCACGCCCTTAAGCTTTTCGTGGTCGTGCCGAATGGCCCTGGCCAAGCCAAAGCCGGCCGACGGGTCCTCGGGGAACATGACATCCAGGACGACCAGATCGGGCACGCGGTCTTTCATATTTGCGACCACGTTGTTGGGATCCTGCTCGATACCAACCTCATGGCCGGCATCGCTCAGGGCGATCGCAGCGGCATCGGCGAAGTCCTGGTCGTCATCAACGATCAAGATATAGGCCATACTCATTCTCCTTTAACCTTCGTCGGAACGGCCATGTCTCGACGGGGAGAGAAATGAAGCTCGAACGTCGTTCCACGCCCGACCTGGCTGTCGACACGCAGGCGAATATTATGCATCTCCGCTACCTGCCGGACAATGGCCAATCCCAGGCCGGAAGATTCCTTATTATGCCTCACCGCCTCGTTGGTGCGATAGTGTTCCTCGAAGATATGGGGCAATTTTTCGGCGGCGATGCCGATCCCCTCATCAGCGATCGTGACCACCGGTCCCGCTGCATCCAGGCCGCATTGCAGCTTGACGCACCCGCCCGGGTTGGAGTAGGCCACCGCATTGGTGAGCAGGTTGCCAAACAGCATCTTCAGGTGATCCTCGACGCCCACGGTGGGGGCCGGCTTCAGATCGGTCTGCACGGACACGTCGCCGCTTTGGGCCAACCCCCCCACCTGCCCAACACACCAGTACAGAATCTCCGCCACATTCACATCGGCCCACTCGGGCGCCTGACTGGCCGAGGTGAGATTGGCCAACTGAAGCATTTCCTGGATCTCAGCCGTCAGCCGCCGGCACCGCGCGGTGATCCGCCGAAGAATCTCCATGGCCTTGTCCGGCAGTTCGCCGCAATAGCCGTCCCGCAAGAGCTGGGCGTTGGCGTGGATGGCGGCGAAGGGCGCCTTCAGCTCGTGCGTGGTGCGCAGCATGTGTCGGGACCGTTCGGCCAAAGCAGCCCGAAGGCGACGATTGGTCGCCGCCAGTTCGACATCCCGCCGCCTGACAAACATCGACAGACGCGAGGTGACATACCACACCATCAGCCAGATTCCGACAGCGGAGACAAAGTTCACCACCTGCATCTTGCCACCTGGCGCTGTGGACATCGGAGCTTCGGCCGCAGGGAACACGCGCGCCGCCGGCAGCAGGTCAGCGCCCTCCAGGATGATGCACGCACCGTACAGCAGGATCGCCAGGAGGGTGACGATCAGGCTCTTGGTGCGGGAGAAGAAAATGCAGGCCAGAGCAATGTGGAAGAGGTATGTAAAGGCGATATAGGTCTGGGTGCTGCCGATGAAATGGACCACCGCCGTCAGGACCAACAGGTCCAGAACGATCTGCCCCCACAGGTCCACCTCGGCGTGGTTGGCCCGGCCGCTTTTCCATAGCCGCTTGATGTGGAAGCGGAAACTGAGATTTCCCAGCGCCAGCACAACGGCGGCAATGAACGGCCAGGCGCCGGGCGAGTGCAAGCCAAGAAGCCGTTCGGTCATCTGATCGACCATCCCCACCAGCCCGTACAACAGGAAGATTGCGATCACCAGCCATCGCAGGCGGCAAAACCACGTGGCGTTGGCGGCCAGCATCGGCTCGGACAGCGACAGGACCGCGCCGACAACGGGCTGGCCGTCAGGCGCCGCCTCCGGTGAATCCTCCGGTAGCGGCAACTGGTAGCTGGCTGTTGGAGTTGAATCGACCTGGGTCACTAGAAATAATCCATCGCCTTGATCTTCTTCAGCTCGATCTCATCCCGCTGCTCGGCGTGAAGCAGGCTCTCGAAGAGTTCCTTGACGTCTTCCTCGACGTCCTGCTGCAACACCTGACGATACAGCCGCACCAGGCACTCATCGAAGCTCACGGCTGCATCCAACACGTCGGCCGCATCGGAATCCGGCGATAAGGTCACCCCCTCAAAACACGTGTGGTCCGCCACATGAGGTTCATATCGAAGCGGCACGGAGCGGGTCCGGTCGACCTGCTCACAAGAGAGCTTGTCCAGCGCCTCGAGAATTCGCACCCGGTGACGGCTCATGTAATCCGTCAGCATCCGAACCCCTTCGCGGGCAGCATGCTCGGACAACTCCCCATAGTACGCCGCCAGCATCTGTTCGAAACGTTCGGCGCACTCCAGTACGTCCTCTACCGTGACGATCGCCATGGCAACGTCCCTTCAGATAGATTGTACTAGAACTTGTCGTAGAAGATATCTTCCTCGACCAGCCCTTTTTCTTCCAGCACGTGCGTGACCGCCTCGATCATCGGCGGCGGGCCGCAGAGGAAGGCCTGTCGTTTCATGCCGGCTTCGAGATGTTTATCCACCGACAGGTGAATAAAGCCCGTCTCCCCGTCCCATGTCTCTTCCGGTCCGATCGGATCGGACAGCGCGTAAATCACTTTGAAGTTCGGATGCTTGACCGCCAGTTCCTTGAACTCGTCCAGATAGAACACGTCAGCCGTCGTGCGGCACCCGAAGAACAGCGAGCACTTTCGGTCCGGCCAGCGCTCGTAGAGCGTGTAGATGATGTTCTTCATCGGGGCGATGCCGCACCCGCCGCCGACGCAGACGATTTCGGTGTCCGGATCTTCGTCCAGATGGAACTCCCCGTAGGGGCCCGTGAAGATGACCGGATCGTCGACGTTGAGGTTGTGCAGGTAGGTCGACCCGATGCCGCCGGGCACGAGGCGAACGACCAGGTCGACCACGTTGGGCTCGTGGGAGGGCGAGCTGATGGAATAGGCCCGAAAGACCGGCCCGTCCGGCGAGGGGGCCTGGACCTGAACGTACTGGCCCGGGCGCTGCGTGATCTCCGTCGGCTCGTTGAGGCTGAAGCGGATTTCCTTGATGTCGTGCGTCATCACCTGCGTGCTGGCGACCGTCGCGGAGAACATCTGAACGTTCAGCAGGTCCTCGGGGATCGTCACGCGCAGGTCTTCGCGAATCTTCACCTGGCAGGCCAGGCGGACGTTCGAGCGGATCTCCGACCGCGACAGGTACGGCGTCTCGGTCGGCAGGACCGGGCCGGCGCCGTCGAGGACGGTGATCTTGCAATGCCCGCACGACCCCCTGCCGCCGCACGCCGAGGGGATGAAGATCTTCGACTCCATCAGCCCCGAAAGCAACGACTGGCCGCCTTCGACCTCCAACGTCGTCTCGCTCGCGTTGATATCGATCGCGCAGATGCCGTAGTTGATCAGCAGGCGCTCAGCCACCGTCAACAGCACGGCCAAGCCCACCAGCAAACCGACAAAAACCAAACTAGCCCAGAGATATATCATGATCTGTTATTGAATGGTTACCATGCCGGCAAAGCCCATGAAAATCATCGCCATCACACCAGTGATGACCATCGTGATCGCCACACCTTGAAACGGTCGAGGAATGCTGCTGTAGCCCATCTTCTGGCGCAGGCCCGCCATCAGCACGATCGCCAGCGTCCAGCCCGCCCCGCCCCCGAAGCCGAACGCCACCGACTGCAGGAAGGTGTAGTTTCGGATAATCATGAACAGCGACGCGCCGAGGATGGCGCAGTTGACGGTGATCAGCGGCAGGAAGATGCCCAGCGCGTGGTACAGGGGGGGGCTGAACCGCTCCACGAACATCTCCACGAACTGCACGAACGCCGCGATCACGGCGATGAAGACGATGAACTGAAGGTACTTCAGCCCCAACGGGACCAGCAGGCCGTGATAGACGCCGTAGTTGATCGCCGTCGTGGTCGTCATCACGAAGATCACCGCCGCACCCAACCCCAGGGCGGTCTGGATCTTCGTCGAGCAGGCCAGGAACGAACACATCCCCAGAAAGTTCGCCAACAGGATATTGTTGGTGAAGATCGCGGCGATCAGAATCACAAGCGGAGAGACTTCGGGGGTCATCGTTTATCCTCCTCTTGCGGCTTGTTCGCGCCGCTGAGGACGTTGAACAGTGCAATCAGGAACCCCAGCGCCACAAACGCGCCCGGAGCGAGAATCATGAACTGATTGGGCGTGTACCAATCTCCCGACAGTATCGTCTCGCCCATCACCTTGCCCGTGCCGATCAGTTCCCGGAAAAAGCCGATAATGGCCAGAACGATCGCATAGCCCACGCCGTTGGCGAAGCCATCCACCATCGCCACGATCGGCGGGTTCTGCAGGGCGAAGGCCTCGGCCCGGCCCATGACAATGCAGTTGGTGATGATCAGCCCGACGTACGGGCCCAACTGCTTGGACATCTCCCAGTGGTAGGCCTTGAGGATCTGGTCGAAGACGATCACGAACGTAGCGATGATGGCCACCTCGGCGATCATGCGGATTCGCCGCGGGGTGACGTCTCGCAGCAGCGAGACAAACAGGTTCGTTCCCACGCACACGAAGATCAGCGCCACCCCCATCACCAGGGAGTTCTCCAGGCGGTTGGTCACCGCCAGCGCCGAGCAGACACCCAGCACCTGGATGGCGATGGGATTGCTCTTCCAGATGCCCTCGTTGAGCGTTTCCTTTCCCTTGCCGCCGCACAGGCCGCCGGCGCAGGGGGCGCAGGCAATTGGGGGGCTATCGGCCATCGGAAGCTCCTGTCGCAGCCACGATCTTCACAATGATCTCCTTGAGCATCGCCTGCACCTTGTCGCCCGTCATCGTGGCGCCAGTCATGGCGTCGACCTCGTTGGGGCCGGATGCGCCGCCCCGCACGATCCAAATGGCAGGCTTATTGTCGGCGTCGACGATGCGTTTTCCTTTGAACTGATGCCTGAACCACGCTGGGCAATCCAGCGCCATCGCCTCGTCGTGGTTGCCCGGACAGATCGCGGCGATCTCGCCGCCCAGGCCGGGGGTTTCTTCCTGCTCGTGGAAGGTCACGCCGCGAATGGTCACCATGTCGGCCTCCAGCGACAGGAAGCCTCGGATCGGCCCCCACAGACCCGGCCCGGCGAACGGGACAGCCGTCGCCTGGACGGTCTCGCCGTCGGCGGCCAGGTAGCGATACATCTTCACCTCGCCGACCTTGTCCAGGCGGACATTCTTATCGAAGACGGCCTCGAGGTCCTCGAACGGGGCCTTGGCCTCGAACGATATTCCCAAAACGCCGAGGATGTTTCGCATCTCCTCGGCCTTCTTGTTGGCGGCGATGCGCTCGGCCGTCAGTTCCCCCACCGCCGTCAGCGCCAACGCGCAGACCAGACCGAGCACGGCCGAATAGGCGATCGCGTAAAGATTATCCTTCACGATTGAGCCTCCTGACGTGGACGGCGATGAATATCTCATCCAGGACCGGAGCAAAGATATTCCCCAGCAAGATGGCGAACATGACCCCCTCCACGTAGCCGGTGAAGTTGCGAATCAACGCGGTCACCACGCCGATCAGCAGGCCGTAGATCCACTTGCCGCCGTTGGTCATCGGGCTGGTGACCGGATCGGTCGCCATGAAGAACGCCCCGAAGAGCAATCCGCCGGCCAGGCAATGCCACACCACGATGTTCACGCTGCCGCCGAAAACGCCGGCCGTCAGCGCGATAAAGCCGATAAGCATCGCCACCACGGTCCGCCAGTTGGCCACACCCACCGCCACCAGCACCACCCCGCCGACCAGCGCCGCCAGGGCCGACGTCTCGCCCGCGCTGCCGGATACATTGCCCAGCAACAGATCGCCCAGCCGGGCCCACTCGCCGTTTTTGGCCGCCGCCAGAGGCGTCGCCGACGTCACCGTGTCGGTGGCGTACTCGCCAAGGCGGCCAGGCCAGGCGAGAACCGGACTGATCCAGTCGCTGGACATGGCTTTGGGGTACCCCAGCGCCAAGAAGCACCGCCCCACCAGGGCGGGGTTGAACAGGTTTCGGCCCGTCCCGCCGAACAGCTCCTTGCCCACGAGCACGCCGAAGGCCACCCCCACGCCGACCATCCACAATGGCAGCGCCGGAGGCAGGATCAGCGGGAACAGCAGGCCCGTCACCAGGAAGCCTTCGTTAATCTCCTCTTTTCGAAGGACGGCGAAGGCGACCTCCACGGCGCCGCCGGCGGCGTAGGACACGACGATCATCGCCAGCATGCGCCAGCCGAAGAAGTAGAACGACGCCAGCAGGCACGGCAGCAGGCCGATGATCACCATGGACATGTATCGTTTGACGTCCAGCGGATCGCGAATGTGCGGGGCCCTGGCCGTGGGCGTCGACGGAGAGAGCATGAAGTTCTCCATCGCATCGAACAGGGGTTTGAACGCCCGAAACCGGCCGCCGCCTTCAAACAGTGGCCGGGCCTTGGCAAGAGCGTCTTCCAGCCACTTCATTCGCTCGGCTCCTGGGTCTGGAGTTCACGCTCGATGTCTTGCTTGGAGTCAATGAACTCGGCTCTCAGGTCGATTTTCGACGGGCACACATACGAGCACAGGCCGCACTCGACGCAGAGGTCCACTCGCAGCCGCTGGGCCTGCTCCAGTTCGTCCTGATAGAGATACTTGTGGATGATGCTCGGGCTGATGCGGGCCGGGCAGACCGACATGCACTCGCCGCAGGCGATGCAGGGACGTCCCTCACCCCGCAGCGCGGTGGTGTAGCTTTCCCAGAACTGCCCCCGCAGCGAGCTGAGGAAGCATTTGCTGTAAGACCGCCTGTCCGAGCCAGGCCGCATGAAGCCAAACAATTCCCGACGGGTCGACTCTTGCAGCACAGTCAGGCCCTGACACTCGGTGTCGAGGCCCAATTGCGTCTCGGTCACTTCGCCGCCGGTCAGCGCCCCGCCGGCCAGCGTGCGCGTGGGTCCATCGACCAGGCGCCCGGCCAGGAGGTCCTTCAGCGGATAGCCGGGCATGGCCTTGACGTGCACCGGCTTGCGAACGGCGGGGCCTCCCACCGCGACGATTCGAACGGTGCAGGGCTGCGACAGCGTCAGCGCTCGATCCAGCGCCAGAACGCCTTCGGTCGGCAAGGCCCAGACGGGGTTTTCTGCAGTTGGCTTGAGCCCAAGACGCCGCACCAGCAGGGCCGGGCTGTCGAACCACTGCACGAGCGTCGGTGCGGCCGCACGGCTGATCTCGACGACCTCCGGTCGCGCCAAACCGGGGGAAGCCTATCTCGCCGGCCTCTTGCACGACCTGGGAATCATCCTTCTCGATCAGCACCTTCATCGACCTTTCCGCAAGGTGTTGGACCAGATTACCGCCGAGACACCTACGTGCGACGTCGAAATCTCAATCCTCAACTTCGACCACGCGGAACTCGGCGCCTACGTGGCTCGGCGCTGGAACTTTCCCGAAGAAATCATCGCCACAATTCACTATCATCACCGTCCCGAGCAATACGACGGCCCATACCGCGACACCGTTTGCATCGTATCGATGGCCAACTTCCTGTGCACGCTACTCGACCTCGGCTCCCTGGGTGTTCGCAACCTTCGGGAACCGTCCGACGAGGTTATTCATTCACTGAACTTTCGTCCAGACGACATTCCCTTCTTCAAAGAACGATTGTCAGAAACGCTTTCGCAGGCGAGTCTCTTGACGGACATCCATCCCGACGTATGACGCGGTGGAAGTTGTTTTTCGGCCGATCCTTATTCCCCAATATCGCCACGAATCCACGACCAGTAGGAAGAACCGTTTCTGCGCGGTCCCGTATGGTCAAAATCGCAACATTCCGTCGCATATCGCCCTTTCTTGGAAAATGGATTTGACACGGCGATATGGCGAACTAGGGTTACAACGGGCTAACTGTCTTGTCAGTGCTTCCGCACATTAAGGCTTCCGCACATTAAGGCTTCCGCACATTAAGGC
>LAZR01000292.1_pt1 | contig 47057 bp, 55 predicted proteins | sample 329461 | NCBI WGS metagenome assembly LAZR01 (sample SAMN03002196, study PRJNA259156) | marine sediment metagenome | biome: sea floor; feature: Hydrothermal impacted sediments; material: marine sediment; isolation source: Loki non-amplified sample from Loki's castle hydrothermal vent sediment ...
TATTTCCTTTATTCCAATGATATTTTGCTAATCCCAAGAATCCTGCTCTCCATTTAACTCCAAGAGCAGCTAAGATAATTGCAAGCAAACCTGTTAGAGCTTCAAATACTTTTGAAATTCCTACGCCTAACGCATCATATGCATTTTGTGTAAATGGAGAGCCGTTAGTAATTTCTCTAGCAATTTTAGAAATACTTTTTCCTTGACCAAACAAAATCATAGCTTTTGCTTGTCTATCTGTTAAACCTGCTATAGAAAGACGTTTCTCACTATTTTTAGGTACAACAAAAAGTCTGTCTAAAATAGACACAAGTTTTTCTGTATCGACTTTACTATCACTCATACATATTAATAGTACAGTTTAATCTTAATAAATGTTTTCTTTGATCCGTCACCATAAAATCAATACATTTAAATAACTTAATTTCAGTGATTTAAATACAATGGTATTTGAGACTATATTAGCTACAGAAAGTCTTCTAACTATGATTGTCGGTCTTTTAAGTCTGTTTAATTTTAATTTTACACGAGTCAAATATCATATGGCAGACGATGCAGAAGAACGCAAAAAAGCTAACTTTTTTAGACACCAAGGTATTAAACTCAGACAACGAATGAATATGAAACTTGATTGGTTGATGAAAAAAGCGGGAGCAGATACAGATCAGTTTAATATATTTCTAGAAAAAGAAATAAATGGTGACCTAGACGAAGAATACGAAGAATATAAAAACGGAGAACATAAAAAATGATTGAATGGATAATTGGTGGAACAGCCGTAATTGGTGTAAGTGCTTTAGTTTATTACTTTAGAGATGGAGTATGGACTTGGTTTAATAAAAAGTTTGATAGAACTAAGCTTGATATAGATGACATCGTAGAAGTATATGATATGTTATCTGACTTCATTACTGGTGGTGTCGATGGAAAAATTGATATTGCAGACGCAATGATTTTAGCAGATAGATTACAAAAATGGATTGTATCCAATGAAAAAGAAATAGAAGAAGACGAAGTAATAATGCTCATAGAAGATGAGTCATAACTCTCTCAAGAATTTCATAATCTTTTTGAGTACTTAACATAATTTGTATTATGTCATCAAATATAACTTCTAGTGGAAACACAGTGTGATAAATAACATCAGACCAAAGCGATACCATATCTATTGTAGTATCATAATTCTCTATAGACCTTCGTTTATTTTTTATTTCGACACCAGTATCTTTTAATTTAATTGGGTTACTTTCAACTAAACGACCATAAAATGCTTCTAGAATCTCATTGAATCGTAAAAATACATTAGACGACAGCATATAATAGCCTGTCCGTCTTTTCTGATATAAATCAATCATTCCTTGAGCTACATCAGTGTTGTGTATTATGTCGTAGATAACTCTCAAGTCTCCTTTATTAATTTCAACCGATTCGCCTGTCTTAAAACCTTCAATAACTTCCCATAATTTTTGAGCTAAATAATAATCTGCATCTTTTCGTACAATCTCTGTTAAATGAAATGGGCTTAACACAGATGGTGTTACCATAACAGCTATAGGAATATTTGTTATTTTAGAAGCATGAAGAAATGTATCTTTTATCCACACTTTACATATACCTCTAAAATTATCTGGTCTAGTAGGTGTAGCAGTAGAAACTGGAAAGTTTCCTCTTTTAACACCATTAAATATTTCCCAATCGAATACTGCTACTATGGGAGTTTTGAAATTTAAAATAGCATAAACATCTTCAATAAAATTACTATACAATCTATGACTGTCTGCAATATAAAATATACAATCGTAATTATTACTTCTAAAAGTATAAATATTTTTTTCTGATAGATTGTAATAGTTGATATGGGGATGAATAAAATTATCGCCCTTACCGTCTCCTACAATGATAGCATCAATGTCTTCACCTTGAAGCATTAAACGATTGATTAAATAGAAGCCAGTAGGACAATCACTATTAATAATAAGAAATTTCATTGTTCCTCCAACGTCTTAACTATATGACAATTAGCGCAAAGTATTTGACATTTAGCAATTTCTTCATCTAATTTTTTACGACCATACCCTACCATAGATGATACTTCTCTAAATTTAGTTTTTGGATTAATATGGTCGAATTGTAAAACATGAGGATTATCATTATATCCACATTGAATACAACCGCTTACCATTTTTAAATCTCTTATATAATTTAAATTTATTTGAGATCTTTTTTGTCGCCATTTTTTTACTTTATCTTTATTATTATTTCTGTATTCTATATTTCGTTGTTTAATACGTTCTTTATGAAATTGATAATAAAGTTTGCTATATGATACAGACACTATATTTATATAGGTATATATAGTTTATAAAGGTTTATTTATTGAAACATGTTTTACATACTTTAACAGTATTATACAACACAGCTGGATGACAAACACCCATATTTTTTTCTTTAATTTCGCCTTTTATAACTTCTTCACATATGTAACATTCAATTAATGGTTCCACTTTTTCAATAAACATTATATTTGTATTAGTATTATTCATTCTTCATTCGTTCCTTGGCATATGGTTTTCATAGTGCTGCTCTTATCTTTGTCACCAGTGCTTGTATCTCAGCTCTATCTGGATTGTTTATGTCCATATTTCTCCATGGTATTTTGAGTATCTTTATGCCACGGCTCCAGTGATGTCTCTGTTGATATATTTCCTCCAGAAGTAGAAGATATTCACGCTCCAGATCCCCGAGATATTTTCTGAAACTTTCGTCTGGCATGGGACTCTCTTGATCCCTTGCTCTCTGCTTTGCCCGTTCGTATGCTTCGTCTGGGTGCACATCAAGGTACAGTAGCAAGGTGGGCGGCACCAATGACTGGTGCATGATATTGTAGGCTAACTCATAGGTATCCCAGTCCATAGGCTCAATATGACCTTGCTGGGTCAACAGCTTGGCAAATACCCTATCTCCGGGGAGACCACGGTCTAATATAAATCCCTCGGATCCACCATCAATGTAAGCTGAGTAGGCAGCTTTCTTCTGCATCGCAAACCGTTTGTGAAGCAAGAGTATTTGCATAGGAAAAGCCCATTTCTTCATATCTGTGTAGAACATCTTGAGATAGGGGTTTTGATCGACAGGCTCATAGAGCCCCTCGTAATTCATTTCATTGCATAGGATTTTGGTTAATTCGGTCTTGCCGGCACCTATGATACCTTCGACCCATATTATTGGTTTAATCATTCTTATCACTCTAATATTAAATCAATAGCTTGTTCTCTCTCATCCCATGTATGTTTAGGGCAATCACATGTAGTATGATAGCTTCCCATAACATCTTTATCCATTTTGATACCATCACAATTGACACGACATAGTATACAATCGTCTTCTTTATGAGTAGTAGTCACGAGAGCATTTCTTGCTTTGGAAAATTCAGCTGTCATTCTTGACTACACCCATCTTTGTGTCCACCACATTCTTTGCATTCAGTGCAACACGCTTGGGGGTCGTTCTTGAATAGTTTCTTCAGTTTCTCCATAATTCCAGCTCACCTCTTCTTCATCATAATCAAGTCTAGCTTTAACTAAACCTATTCTATGACACTCTTCACATTCGAGAGTGACATCTACTAAATCTTTTTCCCACTCGCTCTTTATTTCATGGGTCTTTGTTCTCTTATGTTCACAATTTTCCCAATCAACATCTTCGGAATAGTCGTATTCTTCTTTGTTTGTCATTCTTTTAACTCCTTTTTTAATTTTTTACAATTTTCACATTCATATGTACATCTTTTTTCCATGTTAAAATTAGATGGTTCTTTTCGTGTTAAATCGCAAATTCCGCTACGCGAAAAATCACTAGCATCTTCTCTAAATTCAGTCATTCTTTTGTCTCCTTAATCATCTTCTCTCATATCTCCACCCTTTAATGTATGTGTACTTGGTATTTTAACAAAATCTACATCATTATTACAAATTTTACACTTAAATTTATCACCTGCTAAAGATCCTCGTTCAAAAAATCCACGTTTAATAAAACAAGCTATTGCTACTGTAAAACTAGTAGTCCAATGTTTTATATGTTCATAATTCATACTAAACTGTTTGAAACTTTTCATGTTGAACACGCTGCCCAATTACAATTTTGGCAAGTCATACAACCATCCATAAATATATGCGAAGGTATAGCACAACACTTATCGACATCAAATTCATCTGTCAAGACTAAAGCTAAATCTTCTCGACAACCATCTCTAAATACTGTAATAGACTTTATTCCTTGATCGAATGCTGTCTTATAGAGATTAAGAATTTCTTCTTTCTTTGCTCCATTAGGTAAGTTTACAGTTTTAGATACTGCGTTTGTCACATTGCGTCCTACTACTTCTAAGACAGCTAAGTGTTCTTCAGCAGTAAACGAGTGTGATGTTCTTGGTACTCGTCTATCAAATAGCATAAAGACTGGTGGTTGTACATTAATATACTTACTTTCAGACTTTGTACCTTTAGGATAAATAAGTTTCTTATAACCTAGACCAAAGAAAGGTTCTATGCCGTTGTTAACAAACGACAATAATGATATAGAACCAGTCGGTGCAATACATGTAAAATCTGTATTACGATACTGGGGTTTATCTGTACCTTGTAATACTGGTGCTACGCCTAATTCTTGTCCCATCTTTAGACTCTGTTCCTTAGATGATTCTGTCAATATTTTTGCAGTTGTTGCTGCAAACGAGACAGCTTCCTCTGAATTATAATCCCATTCCTTCATATAAAAAACATCTGCTAGACCCATAAATCCGAGTCCGATATTTCTCAAATGTTTTGATTGTCTATCAATACGCCAATTAGGGAACCAATTTCTATCAATAACTCTATCTAAGAAGACAGTAGCAATTTTTGAAACTGCTTCTAAAAGTTCCCAACTGAAATCATTTGTAATAGGATTTATCATTGTAAGTAAGTTAACACTTCCGAGATTACAGACTCCGTTATTAGGTAAGTTTTGTTCTCCACAAGGATTGTGTGATAATCTATCCCCATAAGCAAATCCGAAAGGATCGGATTCTCCTTTAACAAGATCTCTCCATTCTCCATTATTTGTACGATCCAAAAAGTAGGGTGATGGGTCACCTGTGAGCCACGCATTTTCAGCCATTCTTTCAAGGATGGATTTTCCTTTGATACTTTTATAAACTTTTCCCATATGGACAAGTTCGATTTCTTCATCATTCCAACATCTCATAAAACCTTTATCATCGAAGGTTACCGATAAATTAAAAAATCCAAATTTAGCTGGATCATCTCTCTTAAAATCTATAAATTTCATAATATCTGGATGATCGTATCTCATTGTAGACGCATTGGCACCACTTCTAGCAGATCCTTGTTTAATAGCAGTATTAATAGAGTTTGCAACCTCTAAAAAGGGTGCAAAACCACTCGCAATACCATTAGTGCCACCAACTACTTCTCCTTCTGGTCTAATAGCTGACCAATCAGTACCTACACCACCACCATATTTCTGAACGAGAGCCATATTTTTCCAATAAGATGCAATACTACCCATATCATCATCTGGTATGATAACAAAACATGAACTAAGTGTTCCTTTTTCTCTCCCTGCATTCATTAAAGTTGGTGAAGATGGCATAAATAAACGAAGTCTTAGTAAATAATAAAACAATTCTTCTTCTACAGAATTCGAGGCTATTTCTTTTGCTATTCGTTTAAACATATGTATTTCTGTTTCTTCATTTTTATGTAAATATCTTTCTTCTAATAATGGTTGAACAACATGTTCATAGTAGTTTCTTAATGCATGATCTTCATCTAGCATCACATGAATATATTCATATGTTAAATTAGGTATTTTATAATCTTCCCATTCCAATACCTCATTAAAATCATATGTAGCTTGATGATATAAAGATTTAAACATCTTTAATGTATCATCTATACTGAGGTCGAATATAGAAACTGTTTTTGTTTTCAATGTCATGTTATCGCTCCAAAACTGGTAAAGAAAGTATGTTTAAACGAAGTTAAAAAGGTTCGGTTCGGTTACCAATAAAACATATAAACCTTTATAAATGAAGATATTTGTACGTTTATTCGTGGAATATTATTATATGGTATCTGATGCAGATCTTCCAGAATTCATGAAGAAGAGCTTGCTCGATGCTTATCAACAGATGTTTAGAGTTAAAACGAGACATCAGTTTGAACAGCTTATGCGAAACGCACCATCGTTTATATTTTCAAAAACGAATGATTTCATGCAAGCCATTAAAGCAGATTATATAGTAATTCTTGTTCCACCTGATAAATATTACGAATTTGAAGTATTATGTCATGATCCTTATAGTAGTCGTGTAATTGTTAATTCCATGGAATTCAAACGAATTGCACAAGATAAATATAATCAAATCGTTATGGATCATTATCCTATTGATACAACTTCATAACTCAAAACTCAAAATCTTTTTTTGTGAGTGTATCTTTTTCTGTACGAATACCAAACATACCAGAGTCTTTTCTACAAAAAGGACAAATTAATATTCTATTAGCTTGTCTTATACTTTTTGCCTGTATTTTCGATCTTGTTTGTTTAAAACATGCTCGACATCTATATACAATGGTAATCCATTGAGGTATGGGTACGCTGTACTTTTCTTCGAGAACAGAAATATCATATGTTGTTTGAAGATCATATAATAAATCAGTTAATGTTCCGTCACTAAAGTCAGCGATACTCATTATTCATTCCTCATTTTGGATAAGAGTTCTGGTAACCAAACACCTGTCTTTATTTTTCCATCTGTTAGGAATTCGAATTCAGTAAATCTTTCTACGGCTCCTTTTGTTTTTACGACTGTATATTTACCTATTTCGGTAGTTTGTAATCGTATTGACGCCCATCTTTGAATTCTTTTATTATCTAAAGTAGGTACTATCTCTCCAGTCTTTGTTACATTAACACCTTCAGATGTTTGAGTTACTATTGTTTTCTCTTTTTCTTTCAATACTACGACAACAGGTATCTGCTTTCCTAACAACATCATAAATAATTTTATGATTTCTTGATCAGCATCCATCCACGCTTTCATCTGAAATTTTATATTCTTAGCGAATTCGCCAAATAACATAAGACGAAGAGTATCAATAGCGTCTATTACAAAAGCACCTATGTTTTCGTCTGCCAAAGCTTTGTCTCTGAACATATAATATTCACTACGAGATGTAATTGGTATTACATTATCAGTTCCTTTCTTTACGGGTAAAATAAATCTATCATCTGCATGTTCTTCCGCATAATGTTTCGTAATGATGCCAGTTTCATTATGTGGAGGTTCTGTATTAAGTATGTAAACCTTCTTATCCATTTCAATAACATCAACAATAGATAAAGCTAATGTTGTAGTACCTGTTCCTTCATCACCGAATATAAATATAAACGATTGAGATGGATCATCATTGAATGAGCTAGATAGATCTATAGACTTAAGCATTACACCTTTACCTATCATTTGAAATCACGTCCTTGATTTTATATTCAACATAAAATCTATGCTTTAGAACTGCATCTTTAGTCTCTGCATCTCCACCATCTAAGAATTTAATCAAACGATGATAAGGATTAAAAGTTCTAAAGATATAGTTCACGCGGCTATCTATTATTTCGTATATTAGCGCATCTATCAATTGTTTTTGATGTGCAACAGTATTCTCCAAGATAGCCACGTACATAGTATCTTATGCCTCTACTAAAGCAAGCATGTTGATATTCATGCTGAGTTTTGATGGATCGTTACCTGCTTCAACACGTCTAACATTACCAACACCAGTGAACTCTTTACCTACTAAAAGATATTTTAGGTAGTCAGCTTGTTTGTCTGGATCTTGATTCAAGAACTTCTCGTCATTAATAGCAGCTGAGATTGTCTCAGAGTTAATGAAGTATTGTCCCATTCTTGAGGGATAGAAGGTACCAAAGTAAATAATTTCTCGGTCTTCTCCAAGTGCAGCTTTACCTGTAATAGCGAAAGTTGTACTTGTAACCCCAGTGTCAGAACTTGTTACAAATGGCAGAGGTATAACTTCTTCTACTCCAGTATCAGGGTTCTTCTCCCTTACTGGAATATTAGAATATGCAGTTTTTCCTTCATCATCTACTGTTTCTGTTCTCTGAGTTTGACCTACTGGTCTCACACTGAGAATTTCGAATTTCATAGGTGTCGTTTGATATTTTAGATTTTCAAACAGTAAAGTAACGGTGGCTTCTGTAAATTCACCGTCAGCAGCTTCCTCTATAATTGTGCCAAGCTCTTTTGTGTTTTGTATGATATCAGATATGAACTCTGTTCTATCTTCGAGGAATTTATATTTGCGTAGGTTATAGAAAGTTCTATCACCGTCTGGGTAGCTAACTACCTTAGGTACGATTTCAATTTCATATAAATGCCCAGCTACGAAAGGATCTGTCTCCTTGAAACCGGGATAACGTCCCCATACTTTGTGTTCTACAAATTCTTTTTCTTCTATATCATAGAACAATCCCATTTGAGATCTGTCTACTGGTTGGAACCTTTCAAAAATGTCGAGTCCACCAACATAAATGAGTTTGTAGGTCTCACCTTGCATGGCTGCCTTTACAAAATCGTCTCGTAGTCCATCAGCAATAGTAGCTACTGGAACATTTGCAAACAATTCATTGTCATACTTTGCGTCAACTAATCTTTTTAAAATATTTGTGTTGATTTCTTTGTTTTTCCCACCGAGATAAGTTTTCTCAGTTTCGTTTAGCCCTTCGGCAATTAAGTCGAATAGCTCTTCTTGTGTCGTATCTGCGAGTTTACTCATAGTCGTTCCTCTTGTATCGGAATCGGCTCAACTTTCGTCGAGCGACATATTACTATACTCCCGAAACTATTTAAGGATTTTTGTAGAGCAATCGGTCAATTTTTATAGTTTGTTTGAGTATATTACTTATGGTGTTCGATCTCGAACGAGCTGATAAATTAGCAGAAAAAGCCATTAAAAAGTGGGGCGTAGAAGCACAACTGTTCCAAACAATGGAAGAAATGGCAGAATTAATTCATGCTCTTTCTAAATGGCGCAGACAAGGCATGGGAAAGAAATATAGAAAATGGGTTTTAGAAGAATTGACTGATGTTACTATAATGATGCAACAAATATCTTATATGCTTAGAATACGAGATAAAGAAGCAGAAGATATGTTAGACAAAAAACTTAATAAATTAGAAAAGAAATTAAAATAACAAAAGGTTTATAACACATAAAGGGTAACCTTAATATGGGACTCATGGCGAAAAACTCGGTTTCTGGTATGTTGACCATTTTTGAAAATTATCCTCATTTAGAGGGCACTCAAAAATTATTGGAAAAAGCAATTAATTACCGTAACACAGGTCATGACGGAAAAGGCAACGAAGTTAAAAACAGATGGATAGCTCCAGAAGATTTTGAAAAAGATTTTAAGTATTCTCAGAGTGCTTTCCGAACCATTCAAGGCACAGATCACACGTATTATGTCATGGATATAGATACTACTCCAGATGAAGACGCATTCAAAATGAATAGCGATCTCGAATTAAGAGAGCTTCGACTTCGAGCAGTAATAAAATCCATGGAAGAAATTTTAAGATACGATTCCAATTTTCTTGCCTATCTTAGTGGGAAGGGTGGTTACTTAATCCGAAAAGTTTTTCCTAATGTCGACAAAGAAATCTTTATACCAAGAATTCAAAAACTCGTACCGATGTGTGATAAAGATCATAGTTTAGATAAATATTGTAGTCTTTGGCATAGAAAAGATGGTAGACGATCGTCTATTTTTAGATGGCAAAAAGTAAATGGATATAAATTTATTACTGGTATCGATCTTATTATGTTAAAAGGTAAAGGAGCCAGAGTATTTCGCATACCTTATTCTCCTTATCCTAAAATCGGTGGTGGAAATATTTATGTCTGTGCACCAATAGTTTTTGATGCTACTGGAGATATAAATGTAGCTAAGTCTATAGAGAATACAGATCCTCGTTACACTGAAATCGATGATTATGAAATACCAGAAGAACATATGGATATAAGTGCATATGAGGGTATAGTAATAGATACTAAAGCTATTCGTACCACTCGTATGGAAGATCATTTACATAGTGAAGTAAAATTAAATATACCAGAGCCGTATGAAAATTTAACTACATCACAACAAGCAATTATACGAAGTATAGATAAATTATTAATTTCTCCACCTGCAACAGTTCCACCATGTATGAAGAATGCATATTTAAAACAAATGCCTGATGGACATTGGAATAGGGTTTTATTAGCTAGATTTTTATTTCATATGGGATTTTCTATAGACGAAATTGCATTATTTATACGATTTAAAATAAATGACGCAGAAGACAACTCTCCTCAAAACGAGGGACAGATGGAACGAAACTTATCGTTAGCTGTTATACCAACAGAAAATAATCCTAAGATAGTTCCGGGTTGTGCTAAAATACAAGATCCTAAGGGTACTTTCTATGCCTGTAAGCCAGAAGATGCTGAAGCATGTGGTAGAAAATCTCCTCTATCTAAACCCAGCAATACAAGAGCATACAAGGCAAGAGCCAGAGCAATAGCACGAGAAAATCTTATAGAGAAACAAAAACAAAAACCCGGCAGAATTGCTGGAATAGGTAAATATAATAAAATAGTACGTGACGTACAAAATATACTCAGAGACCCAGCACCTACTTTAGTTAAAAAAACAACTCGAGCAGGTCTAACCACTTCACTTGTTATTGCTTGCCAGAAAGAAGGGATGCGAGGACTTGTTTTAGTTCCCACTAATAAAATAGCTAAAGAAACTTTCCCAAGGGCTGTAGAGATTGGAAAGGATATCTGGAAGGTAGATATTAACGGAGCTGTTCTGTCGTCTAATCCCAAGGGTTGTTTGAAAGTTATGCAGATGGGAGATGAAGCTAAGAAAAAGAAAGCAACTAATCCACAATGGGGAGATAAAGGAGTAGGAATTCTTAAATTACCAATCTTAATGAAACCACCTTGCACGGGGTGTGAATATTTCGATAATACTTTTGTTATAAAACCTAATTCAGTTATTACAGATAGTGATTTAGAAAAGAAACTGTGCGCAAGAATAAGTGTTCTAAAAAACATGGATAGATTTGATGTAATATTTTCCACTTATGCAAAATTAATGGCTACTTTAAATGATGCTGGAGACGAAGCCATGGTAGCGTTGAGTGAAATTAAAGATTATGATGTCATTATGTTAGACGAAGTTAGTTCATTACTTACTGGTCAATCTAATCATATAAAAATAGCAGGTCGTAAAGACAATACTTTGTTTTTAAAATCAGGTAAACTTAGAGAACAATTAGCTATATTGACAACACATATTAAAAAATCAGAGAAGTTAATAGAATATATAGAACGATCTCTTGGTAAAATAGAATCATCAGTTAGAGGTTTAGATATAGTATTTATACGAGGTGGAGTAAAAACTATAGTAATAAAAAACCCATTAACTATTAGTGAAAGGCGTGGTATTATAGTAAATTATGCTATACTTCAAAATGTAGTACAGAAAACTAATTTTGATTTATCATTATTGGCTAATTTTATTCTCGCTTTAACAGATGAAGAGTGGTATCTTACAGCAGTAACAGATATGTATAGTTACACTACCATGTCTATGGTAACTAAACCAGAATTAAGCATTCTAAAAGAGTTCATTAAAACTGCTATAGAACAAGGTAAAAAGATAGTAATCACAGATGCATCTCTTCCACCCATGAGTATGAAAGCATTATTAGATATAGATGTAGTGGAAGTAAATCTAGGAGATCCTAGAGGTACTAATGATCTTAGTTTAGTAATACCAGATACAAAGAAAGTAAACATTGGTACTCTTGAAAGATCAGAAGACGAACAGATGAAAGTATTACAATTTTGTGAACGAGTTATAGAAAGACATGGAGCAAAAGATATAATTATTGTTACACCTAACAAGAAAAGAACATATAGATTACTTATCAATACTTTATCTAAGAAATATCCAGAACTACATATTACATATTTTAGATCAGACGAAACTATAGGTACCGAACATCACCAAAGAACTATGATAGCTATTTGTAAGCCACTACCACCGGAAGACAGTATGAATTGGTTGGCTACTCATTATAATAAAGAACAGGGTGCAGACATCAGTGCTACGAGTGAAATGCTCCGACGTCACTCTGCACGCCAAACATTCTATCAGACAATCGGAAGAGTCAAAGATCCGGGTGCTGCTACGCCGTCTGTAATATATACATATGGAACTCGCAAGTGGGATATCGAACAATTGATCGGTGACTATCCTTCCCCTATTATTATAGATAGTCCTTCAAGCAAAATCGAATACCGTTTGATTACAGGGACTCACTGGAGAAGGACAGCAGAGATTCTTCCAGCTTCAATTTCTGCAGCATCGAGACTTATCGACGAAAGAGGACGCGTTACTTTAAACAGATTGCAGAAGCTAATGAAAGAAGGAGACTTTCGATTATTTATGGAACAACTAAATTCATTTGGATATGTTTATGACCAAAAAAAGAAAGCAATTATTGCGAGTCCCTGAATATGTTTTAATTAAATGACATGTTCCACATAAAACTTGACATTTAGCAATTTCTTCATCTATTCTTTCATATGAATAGTCGGGCATATTACTAACATTCCATGTTTTTGTTGATGGATCTATATGATCAAATATTAATCCACGAACATTTTCATTGTATCCACAATAAGCACAACCACGTTCTAACTTTATTTTATTCTTATATTCTTTCTTTTTATTTATTCTAATTCTATTAACAGCATTAACATTATCTTTATTTTTTTCTCTAAAGATTTTAACACGTTGATATATTCTTTCCTTATTCTTTAAATAATATTGTCGTCCATATTCTTTTATAACTTCTTTATTTTTTAAACGATATTGTTTATAATATTCTTTATCATACACAATTATACTATATTATGGAACTATATAAATATTCGGATATGTTTATGACCAAGAAAAGAAAGCAGTTTTATCTTCTAATCAAAAGTATGGTTACTCTCTTTAAAAAATAAGGTTACTCTTCTTATTATATATATTATACAAAGGGTAACCTTATTTTATTTGGATGGTAACCGTATTTCATTCGTCTAATCAAAAACATTAAGCTTGCAATTCAGAGATCTAGATACAACATTTGAATTTAATGGTGTTACATATTCAGTAGCTGAAGCTATTCTATACAAGCAAGGTATTGATAAGATGCATAATAATTTATATCTTTCATACACCGCAAGTAATGCTTTACGTCAAATTCAAGAATATTCTCGCCTCATTGGTGTTAATACAACAACTGTCGGCGGTGAAGAGATGCTTGATACTTTAGATTTAGTACCTGAATTATACTATGATGAAAAAGACATCCAGCAAAGGAGAGAAGATCTTCTAGAGTTAATGTCAAAGATTAATGCTCTAATTGATAAGGCAAATCATAATACTACTATTTTAGTTTAAATTTATTCAGAAATATCTTTTGTTTCTTTTTCTTTTTTATCTTCATTTGCAACTGCTTCAATGAGATTATCTTGATTAACTGTTCCTTCAAATATCACTTTATTAGTGTCATTATAAATCAATTGTACTTTTGTTTCTTCGTTTTTATCAGTTAATTTTGTTGTGAAATTAACCTTGCGTTCACGTCTATATCCAGTAATGGTATTTAAAATATCATTAATGATATCAAATGTTAGTACAGTTAATGTTACTGATTCCATATCTATATATACGTATTACTAATTTTTAAATGTTTTTATATTTAACAACAGCCTTTATCACCGGGACAGCCGTTACAGTCGGGTGTACTTAATAATAAATCTAATAATATCATTGTTTCTATCTCATCATCTGTGAGATTGTCTTCATCATAATCATCTTTATAATCTTCTTCTTTTTTGTTTCTTCTAAATCTTACCATACTCTATTACTCCATCTAAATAACCAACTTGGATGCATAAGATCAGGTATTAACCACCTATGGTCACCCCAATCTTCAATGTGACCTATCTCATGTAAGATCAATCTATTATGTCCTATTTTCGAATACCAATTTCCTTTATCAAGTGCATAAATAACACGACCATCTGTCCAACCACGAGTTAACCATCGTCTCCATCTATTCGTATCAGGGAATGCTTCTTTCAAAAGTTTTTGTAAATTTTTATATGTATAATAATAAATAGAATAATATCTTTTCTCATCTGGAGTATATGCTTCCTTTCTCAAATAAGAAATTTCATTTGACATAATTAAAAATTGTACACTATAATATTTAAAACTTTACATTAAACCACCCTTTTTAAGGTGAATAGTTTTTTGTGAATACTTAAGGTTACCACAAACAAATGTTTAAATAGAATCATGAGTATAGTAACTTGTGCTTAAGAGTATCGAGCGGATCAAACCCGAAGACGAATTTTTCTCTAATCCCGATGAGATCTTCTGGTTAATAGGTACTGCATATAGTAATACACATGTACATTACTTGATATTTTTATCAGAAGATGGTAATGAACGTCGTTATAGAGTAAGCGATGTTTATCCATATTTTTATCTTAAAGAACCAGAGAGTAGTTCTGTAGATATATTAGAACATATAGCTTATGAAGGTATGAGTAAGTATGTTAGAGAAGTTGTACCAGTAATGAAATTAAATCCCACTACTGGTAATGATGAGAAATTACATAAAATTATAGCACGTTCTCCTATTAATGTGAGTAATAGATACAAACCTAAGACAGCTTTGTCTTCTATTTTCTCATCAGAGAACTTGTTTAATAATCACGTAAGTTATTTTCATATAATCCTTAATGAAAAAGGATTTATAATGGGTATGCCTTATACATTTAAAAATGGTAAACCTGCTCCATATATGGATGGTATTAATAAGGTTTCATCTGATTACGAAAAGGTATTCGCTCGTATGGATAAAGAAGATTTATCTATGGGAACATTAAATATGGAAATGATTCATGCTGCTATGCCAGACTTCAGTAAAATGATAGCTGTAATTGATATAGAAATTAAAGCTAACATGGGAGAAAGTATGGATGCAGAACTTGCTGAAGTACCAATCACTTCTATCAGTGTAACTTATAAAGACAACGATGAAAATATAGAGACTATAGTATTTGTTTTGAACGATGAAGCATTAGAAAATAAACCCACTTCCTTACGAGAGAAATTTAATGATGGTTCGTTTATTACATATGAATTCAATGATGAACGTACATTATTAGAAGCTTCAATATCTTTTATAAATAGTCTCAATCAAAAGATCGTCTTAACTTATAATGGGGACAGTTTTGATATACCTTACATATCTAGACGATTAGAACTATATAGTCTCAACCTCGGAGTAAAAGGATATAAACTCAGTGATGCTGGACAATTCTCACGATGGTATAAGAAGTGGGATGGTAAATATCTTGTAGATCTTTATCAGTATTTTCAAAATAACAATATAAGAACTGGTGCATATCTTTCTGAATATGAAAACTTAAAATTGGATACCATCGCCGAAATTATACTTGGTAAACAAAAATATCAGTATGAAGGTCGAATAGAAGATATGGGTATGGCTGAATTAGCTTTTTACAATGCAAAAGATACTCAACTAACATTTGATTTAGCTACACACGATGACAATTTCCCATCATTTATTTTATTCTTCATTATGAGATTTGGTAATTTGACATTAGAAAACGCTAATCGTAAAGGAGTAACAGCATGGTGGAGTGGATATGAATATCGTCATTTAGATAAATTAGGATATTATCATCCAAATGATTCTATGGTAGAGAGAGGAACTGAACATTCTCTTAAAGGTGGCACAGTATTAAACGAAACACAGGGATTACATTATAACGTAGATGTATTTGATTTCAGTTCTCTATATCCAACGATGGTTATAGAACATAATATATGTTATAGTACTATGAACTGTAGTCACGAAGAATGTCTAGAAAATAAATATGTTGTACAAAATAAAGAAATACATATTTGTACTAAACGTAGAGGATTTATACCATCAGCACTATCATTTCTTAGGAATGCTCGTATAGAGATTTACAAACCTAAGTCAGAGCATAGTAGATATTATGCTCAATTGTCACAATTTGTAAAGATATTTATGAATGCATGTTTTGGAGCTATGGCTAATCAGGGGTTTGCTTTTATGAGTTTACTTGCTGCAATGACAATAACACAAACCGGACGTGATTCGTTGTTTACATTAACAGAATTGATTAAAGAAGAAGGTGGAGAAGTCATCTATGGTGACTCTATAATGGGTACTGAGGCAGTGGTTGTTCGGTTTGCAGACGACGAACCACCTATGATATTATCAATACAAGAATTATGGGATATGGCACATGAAAAAGGATACCAAATTGTTTATAGAGCAGATGGAAAAGAACAACTCGTGGTACAAGGTTTACGAGTTTGGGACGGTAAAGGATGGAATAGAGTGTATAAACTCATACGCCACTTTACGATCAAAACAATATACAGAACAGCAACTGGAAAAGGAGCTGTCGACACAACAGAAGATCATTCACTCGTTGATGACGAAGGACACGAATTTAAACCTGAACATATATCTTCTCGTGGGAAAGAACCTGTTTCTTCCCAATTTATTCTCCCAAGTAAACGACTCTCGTATACTGATGACATCAGCGCAACGTTATTACTCTTCTTGTTCTCAATGTGCGGTACTGCATCAGGGACATACACCGGATATCCCAGTCAACGAACAGTAGCATTACATTTTTCTCCTAAAATAAAAGATATAGCACAAAAATTATGGTGGGAAGCTAAACCAGCAGCAGCTGCTTTTGGAGCTAAACATAAATTATATAGTACAAAGAAAGAGAAATTAGTAATTAAATTCTCTAATCATACACAACTTTGGGCTTTTGTTAGACGAAACTTATACATAAAGAATCAAAAAATAAAGCCACTACCATCTGTTTTATCTCTTCCAGAGCATTATCTTGAAACTATATATGGAATGTTGAAAGATTATTATTATAATTTTGATGAGAAAACTAAACAAGATCGATGGACAATTAAATCCAGTTCAGAAATGGTCTTATTTACAGCATTAGCAAATCGTTTTAAAGAAGAAATGACTGTAGTTCCTCAACCAAAAGGAAAAATATATCAAATTAAACGAACTTCAGATATGAAGAGACGAGCTACTGTATCTATAACTCGTATACTACCAGACTATGTATATGATATGGAAACAGAAGATGGTACTTTTATGGCTGGTAATATACTATGCCATAACACAGACTCTGTATTTGTTATAGGTGCTAACGAAGACGCACACAAAAGAATATCTGAAAAGATGGGTATTGAAGTAGAAAATGAAGGTCATTGGGAAATGATGCTTCAATACATGAAGAAAAATTATATTCTCATTAATGAAAACAAAAAGAAAGTCAAGGGTTTACGTGGTAAGAAGAAAGATGTTCCTAAATTCATAAGAAAAGTCTTTGCAGACACAATAGAAGTCTTGAATCCGAACATGGATAAAAAGGAAATCCTTGACTTATTTATCAATGCAGTCATTGACGGAAAAACCAAGTTAAGATCTGGTGATTTCGAAATAGATGATTTGCGTCGAGTACAAACGCTTTCAAAAGACATACATCCATCAGACAGTTTTGGAAATAAATGTGGATGTGGTCAATGTTATCGAGCAAATACTCCTATTGTAACAGCAACAAAAAATATCATGGAAGATTTAGAAGCAGCGGGTAAAGATCCACTATTTATTAGATCGTTTGGTAGAAAGGGTGTTATAATAGAGTATGTACGAGTAAAAGATACATGGAAACATGTAGCTAATTTAACCAAAGGAGACATCGATATAGATTACTATGAAGATGTTTTCCATAAGGTGTTCACTCAATTGACTGAACCCTTAGGGTATGATCTGGTTGAGTACCTTAAATCAATGAACCAGAGTAGTTTAAACGAGTGGTTTGATTAAAAATGGTAAAAGCTGAAAGAATAAAAAAAGTAAAAATTCATTATGAAGTTGAATTTGAAAATGGAGACGAACCGTCTTTTAAAAGAGAGGCGGGGCATGAAATAGGATTTGAAGAAGGAATGAAACCAAGTAAGAGAGTAATCATGGATGCAATCAGATCTCTTAATAAGGGATTCGAAGACTTTTTTAATGGGAACATTGAAGATAATAGTTAGGTGATATCATGGTAATACGAGATAGAAATAAAAGTATGATAACTTTCGTGCCCGAGTGTACATGTAATAAAAAACTTAATTATGTTAAATGGAAATGTAGTAGATTTGATGATCATAAATTAATAGAATTGAATTCATATGCAGAAGATCATGAAGAACTACATACTCTGTCTCGTAAAATTGTTGACTTCATTGCAGAGACTGGTAAAATGGAAAAGGAAGATATCCTTGCTAATTTTCCAGACTTTAAAGAGGGACAAATACAAATGGCTGCTAATTTAGGAATGTATCCTATTATATTTCCTAAAAGAAGACGAGCACCACCAGCTGAGTTCGAGCGATTAAAACAACATGCTCGTCGACTCACTGAAGAATATAGGAGAGCTAAATATGCTTCAGACGTTGAAGAAGAACCGCCCCTCATCGAATAGTGATGATAAGATAGTTATATCTGTTGGCAATGTCAACAGTAGTATCTTAGCTCCACCATATCTCCTTGAGAAAATAAAATCTGTATTTGCTTATGAGGTAGAAGACGCCTCATATATACGAGATGCTAAAATAGCATTTTATATGAAACAAAACAGACCGAAAGATGCAAGAAAATGGGCAGAGTGGGATGGTAAATTCTCAGTATTTAATGGACATAAGTTTGGTACTGGTATACTTGGTGATGTTATGATGTGGCTATACGACAATAGTTATGACGTAGAACTCATAGATCAAATGGAAAGACCTGAACCACAACGCAAATTATTTTCTGAATATAAAAAATTAGCCACGGGAAAAGATGCTTTATGGACTCATCAAAACGATGCAATTCACAAATTACTTAACACTGATTTTAGAGGTATACTACAAATAGCGACAGCAGGTGGTAAAACTATTACAGCTTGCTATATAATTGATTTATTATGTGTACCTACACTTATTATTGTTGAGAAAAAAGAAATTATGGAACAATGGATAGTTAAAATTAACGACCAGTTTGATACATTTAAAGAAAGTAAAATTAAAGGAGCATCGGGTAGAATATGGTATTCTGGTGAGACACCTGTTATTGTATTAAGTACCAGTCGTTTACTTCAATCTGTTCTGAATTCTAAACATCCATCTAAAGGAAACATTGTCCGTAATAAAGAATTAAAAAACTTCATTAAAAAGACAGATCTTTTAATATTTGATGAAGTACATCACGCAGCAGCAAAAGAGACTAGAAAAGTTATATCTAAGATACCTGCATATCATCGAATAGGTTTAACAGCCACTGCTAATATACGAGAGGACAATGCTGATTATGAATATCTCGCATTGATAGGTAATGTAGTTCATTTCTTTTCTCCGACAGAATTAGTAGATGCTGGTAAAGGTACTGCTATAGATATTAAAATATTATACCCATCATATGATCCAGATTGGTTTAAAGTTGTTACTAAAATAAGATCTTATGTAGATGTATACGAAACTTATATTGTGAATAATGAAATTCGAAATAAAGAAATTCTTAAAACTGTCTTGCAAGAAGTCGAAGACGGCAATTCTGTTATGGTGCTTGTTGATCGCGTTGCACATGCTAGGAATTTGGCTGCTTCATTGGGCAATACAATAGCAGATTACACATGGGCGGGTGATGAAACAGATATTAGACGAGCTAAAGTGGCAGCGTTTAAATCTGGTGACGTACCCGCGTTCTTCTGTACCTATAGTCTTGGTGGAGAAGGATTTGATTACCCAGAGTTAAACGCATTGGTTTTAGCCGGTGGTAAGAGTGAGACTAAGATTCGACAGTCTCTTGGACGTGTTATGCGTCTTAAATCAGACGGATCGAATGCAACATTATATGATTTTGCTGATACTATTAATCCTTTTAGAGATCATTTTATAGATCGTATGAAAGTTTACAAGTCAGAAGATGTATTTGTTGTGAAAGAATATCCCAAATGGGTGAGAAAATATGTTTGATTGGTTGAGAAATTTATTAGGACGACATGATTGTCCAGAACAAATAGAATTAGATAGAATGGAAGAAGAATATGAAATTCTACAACACAAACTTTTATTTGAAGAAGTAAGACACAAAATAACAGAAGATACAATAAAATTGGAATCTGATTTTCAAAAGATAAAACATAAAATAAAAGAAGATTTATCTTTGATAGAAATTAATAAAAAGGAGTTTGCATTTTACGATGACCACATATGAAACAAATAGTTATAAATACGTGAAATATGAAGGGGATTTTTATATAATCCCAGATTTTCACTATGAAGAATATATGTCTATACCTAGAAATACTACAAGACCTAGAGTAGACCCCTACAAATTTAGCGTCGCTAAGATATCGTCTTATATGAAAAAACCTTATGTCACATTAACGAATTATGAATTCGAATATGATGTAGGATATAAACGAGACTGGGTAGACTTAGTCGAAGCTATAAATCATGGTATTCGTCTTTGGGAAAAATCCAGAGAACGAAAACCAAAGAAGAAGAAAAGCTGGTTGAGAAGTTTAGTATGAAAGAAAGAAGTGAAGAAAGTGAAAAATATTCATTTAATGGACATAATTTAGACGAGACAAATATATGTTTGAATTGTAGAGAAGATTTCGATGCGAAAGATCCAATTGATATCGAATGCAAAAAGAAAAAGGATGATAAATTATGACAAAAATATTTACATTTAGTGGTGTACATGGTAGTGGTAAAACTACTATCATAAACGATATAGCAAATAGATTAACAAACATTGGTGAAAGAGTGTTTGTATTACAAGAGTTTCCGTATATTCCAGATATACAGATAGGCACTATAGATTTTCAAGCTTGGTATCAAAACGCTATGAGACAAAGAAATAAAGTTGTCAATCGTTTAAGTAGAGGTGGTTTAGATGGTGAAATATTTGATGTTATTTTACTTGATAGACACCCTTTAGATGTTGATGTATATTCTTCTCGTTTATTTGATGAAAGAATACCAAAAGTTAATATTGCAAAAGAGGTACAAGAAATGCATCATGCACATAAGGATAGTATATATAGACAGATAGATTATGCTGGTATGTTCTTACTCGAAAGACCTATTAAAGATATAATTGCTTCGCTCGAAACTAGACAAAAGAAAGAAGAACATCGGAAGGCTTGGGGAGAAAAGGATATAGAATACCTCAAATATATCATTGACACATTTAGAATTTTTAAAGAGAACCCTAATATAATCTTTATAGATAATAAAGTTCTTAATGATACTAAAGACTTAGTCTTTGATTATGTTATTAGGAGAATTCGCGATGAGTAACATAGAAGAATATTTTAGACGACTTGAACGTAGCTTCGGTGCTCCAGATGGTGGAATAGATGAAAAAGGAATTACTTATCTCAGACGACGAGACGGAGAAACTGACGATCAGTTCAGAGAAAGAGTAAAGAAAAGTGTTGGAACCAAGAAAACACTTAAATAACTTAGGAGAAATAGATTATATATGTCTAAGAAAAAGAAAATGATTGATATAGATACTTTACTAGAAGATGAGCTAGAAGACGAACTCACAGCTAGGAACAGTGACATGGTTTTTATTACGGCAAATGAAGAGACACCTACACCTACTAAAGGAGAACTCTCTAGGATTGAGAGAATTGAACAAGGTAGAATTAATGTAGAAGAGCCCTTATTTGATGGAGAAACTAACTTAGACTTCGGTAAAGTAACAATTGGTAATGAAGAAGATGCACAACTTATTCAAAAAGAATTGTTAGAAAGGAATAAGAAAGAAGAAGTAATTACAGGTTCTAGTAATAAACAAAGAGATATAATGGTCTCTAAAATGACAGGTGAAACACCTGAAGAACTTGTTACAGCTGATGAGGAAGGAAATGTTATTGAAAATGAAAACCTCAAAGCAGCAGAACTCTCATCTACAGAAGTCATCAAACGAAAAGAACAAAATAAGGTGAACAGTAGATCTGTACAACAAATTTTGGACGATTTAGCGAGGACATAATATTATGCCTCATTTAGATAAGACCGGTAAGGTGTGGACTAGAGTGACTGAGATGCTCGGTGTTGTGAATTGTGAAGAACAAGCATACCATCATAGAAAGGATATCAGAGCTCTTAAGGCAGGTAAGATTACGTCAGTAAATAATGTAACAACATTTGCTGCTCTTGCTGGAACACTTGTACACCATGATATAGAAAACTGGCTACGAGAATTGGAGGGTCTTCCTTCTGTTGAATTAGGGTTAGATACAAATGCTGAGAAGATGTTGTTCGAAATAGAAAAAATACCCAAGTTAAAAGAAGAACTCAACAGAAAGGTAGGACGAGCTTTTAATAATTTCATAGACTTTTGGTCAGATTTCGAACCAGAAATACTTGAAATAGAGGCTACTCTTTATGGTAACATTAATGGTATTGATCTTAAAGGAAGCGCAGACTTAATTTGTGCTATAGACGTAGATAAATTAGATCTTGCCGCTCGAGTCAAACCGAAACCAAAACTCACTGGACAGAAACAAATTATAATAGTTGATTGGAAATCTGGTAGCTCGCCACAACCATCACACAAGACACAGATTTCAGCATATTATCTTTTAGGAATGAAGGAAATTATCCCTCGCCATCTAGATAAATATGACTATTATAAACCCGGTGGGAAACCACGAGGAGCTGATGTATATCTGGGCGGAAAGAACTATAAATTCAAAATATTTGACTGTGACCCAGCACTTTTTTTCTACAACGTAGAGACGTACAAAGAGGCAGAACGCGTACCTTTAAATCGTCTAATAGGTAAGATTGGCGTAACTCTACAATATTGTTTGTATTGTCCTTACAGAAGTAAATGCTCTGCCTTTCAAGAAGGACAAGTGGAGCTGGTTAAATGAGTGGTATGATGAAATTACGCAGTTATAAAACTGTTGTTCTTACATTAGCTAAATATAGTAAACAGTATAGTGGTTTAGATTTATTTCTAAAAGTTTCACGTAAATATAAACATGCAAAAAACCACACAATTAATTTAATGTTACAAGATTTAGGTGTTTTAGATGCTTATACAGATGCAAATAAAATAGAATATGATTGGGATCGTGTAGAAGAATTATTAAAGATGATTGAAAATGAATAAAACTGAACAAGTGTTTAACATATTAATTATTAAACCAGATGATTTGTTTTCCTATAAAGATATAATAGCTCTTACTAGTTTACAATATAAGCAAGTGACTAGAGCTATACAAACATTAACAAACCGAGATCTTATATTTCGTTATGTTAATCCCTACTCTGGTGTAGGAAGAGGAAGGGGTAAAGTTGCTTACTTTGGAGTGAGTGAAGAAATCTATGCCAATAAAACGAAAATTAGCCAAAGAATTTGACACATGGAAAAGGATTATATCTCTAGGTAGAGATGCAGTTCGTTTAATTCAACAACCATTATCAGATCAAGGATGGAAAAGCTTGATATCTAAGGAGTTAGAAATAGATATTGAGACTTGCATTCGTATTTTTGAAGATCTTGTAACTGAGGGAGTCCTCATTTTTACGAGAATGCATGCTAAACAAGCGATATATATAAACGATAGGACACCAGAGTTTAAAAAATATATGTGGTCTGGCGATTTAATTAAGTAAAGTTTAAATAGTATCCATTCAGATATTTATTTAGCCCGTTGTTAGGGTTGAGTGAATAAAGATGTATAAAACAAAAATCTTTGACTTAGATAAATGGATTACTAGTTTCCGTGAAGATATGTTTCACGGTATAGTAAATGACAGTTCGCTTATTTTTGAAGTGAACGATGGAAAAATTAAAGGAGAACTTGCAGTTCCCGGTTTCGAAAAGAAAGAAATTTCTGTTAGGGCGCATCCTAAATATTTAGATATTTCCGGTAAAATGGAAGAGACTAGATATCGTAGAATTAGATCGTCTTTTCATAGAAAAATTAATTTCCCTCAAAGAATAAATCCAGAGACAGTTAAAATACAATTAGCTAATGGTATGTTAACCTTTGAGGTTTCATTAGAACTAGGAAAGGAAGTCAAAATCGTAGATTTCTGAGTAGTAAACTTTAAATAGACTCAAATTTAAAGCTCAATTATTATGGGAATAGTTAATGTCTTATCTCAAGAAATCTTAGATAATTGGGGTACTGATGCACGAAAATTGTTATCTTTATATGAATCAGTTTACCCTCCAGATCTTGCTATAAAGATGGGAGAAGATCCCGGAACGTTCGATTTTGATATATTCGGCGGAGATCTGGGAGTAGCAGGGTTTTATGTAAATCCTTCTTATGAATCCATAATACAATTAGCAACACAAGATTTACTAATACGAATAATGACCGACAGAAATCAATCAAGACTATTTCCCTCCGTCGGAAATGTAAATATAGCTCGTATACCTAGAGAAGGAATAACATCAGCAATAGCAGTTGCTGCATCTGATTCTCCTTTTATAGCTACTTTAAATAGTGTAGATGTGCGAATTACAGCAATAGATGAAGTATATATACAAATATCTGCTACAACACCTACTGGAGATAGTCTCTCGGTAGGATTTAAATTCTAGGTGATATAATATGGTAAGAATTAATGATAAAAATATTGATGACTTTCTCGCAAAAGCACAAGAAACTTTACAAAATAGTTTAATTGAAACAGGTTATAGTTTTACGTACAGTACAGGTACTTTAAATTATATTTTACCGGGTTTCGCAATAAATAATGAACGAATCTTTTCAATAGATAATATAGAAGGTACTGGATTTTTACCAGAAAATTATCTAACTGAAGGCAATTTAACAGAAGGAGTAGATTATTCTCTTTATGATAATTACGCAAGTATAGAAATCGTACCAGATGGATACGGAACATCATCTGGAAATCAAGTATATACTGGAATAACTATAGCAGATCAAACATTTAAAGACGGTACTATTGTTCATATTAAATATAAATATCAAAATCTAAATTATGTACCCATTTTGACTAATTTTTCACCAAATTCTGTTTTAAGAATGATTTTAACAGCGTCTCTTATAAATACACAAGAAACAAATTCAGAATTAACACAAAGTATTAACAGTTTTGGTTTAAATGCGGGCGGTACAGATTTAGATAGAATAGCTACGTTGGTAGGTTTAGAAAGAACTGAAGCTAGTAATACCATAGGTCAAATAAAATTATATAATAATGATACTGTAAACAATTATAATGTATCAACTAGTCATAGATTTGTCGCGTTGTCTGGTGGTTCTTTTTTAGCATTTGCTCCGACTGGACAAATATCAGTTCCAAAATGGGATGGTACTACTCCACATGATGACAGAACTGATTTTGTTTTTATTGATACAACAGCAGTCGAAGCAGGTAGTTATTATAATGTAGGTTCGAATTCTATATCAACTGGTTTTACTAATTCAGAATTGACAAGTAGAACACCAACTACATTAATAATATCCAATCCCCCATTGGGAGATATTGGTCAACAAAACTTATTTGATAATGGAACAGACGAAGAAACAGATGACGATTTTAGAAAAAGAGTTTCTATAACATTTTCACAAGCTAAAACATCTTCATATTCTACTATAGAAAATGCAGTAATAAATACTGGGTTTGTAAACCACGCTAAGGTATTTGATATTGATTTAAAGAAAGACTTAACAGAAAATGTTATACAAACATACATTGCAACAGAAACTGGAGCTAGATTGGGTAGTTCTAGTATATCACAAATACTTGATGCTATTGCTCTGATAAAACCAGCTGGTTCTCGACCATCTGTAAGACAAACATTAAATAATTATATAAATTTTGACTTTAACATATATGTAAATCAAGAAACCATTGGTAATACCACTTCTTTAGAAACAGACTTAAATAATTTAATAGATGAATTCATCAATACAAAAGGAATTGGAGAAGATATTTTACCATCAACTGTTGTTTCTATTATTAAAGCAGTGAGTGATGTAAAAGATGTAGAAATTAATACTAACACAACAACTGAATTTACATCTGAGGTTGCTACATATAATGGTACTATAACGTTAGCATCCGGTGGTACAGCCACTAATTGGATTGCAATAGAAGTGCCATTCAATAGTGCTACAAATACAGTTTATGATACAGAAAGTAATATCACCAGTGATATATACGAGTTAGATGTGTATGGAGATCCTTTTCCAATAGATGATAGAACTCAACCAAGAATAAATATCGGTGTTACTGGGTACGATGGTTTAATAAGACCATCACCTTTAGATAGAACAGATTATCGAGACGCACCAGCTACTAGAACAGATATGTCGTATGATATAGCAACTCTTGGTGGAGATGGAATCACAACGTCTGATTTAGTGTTATTTAATTATAATTATTTTGATAATACATTACTAGATGGATTTAGAATTCGTTTAGGTGGAGATGCCGATAGTCAAGTTACAGTAGATTTTGGTTATGGTACTGATCCAGATTCATTTATATCTATTATTGGTACACCAATAACTGTTAATGTAGACGATGGAGAAAAATTATATGATGTTCCACTTGTTTCTCAAATAGATATAGATAATCCCGGAACTTATTCACCAGAAGCTAGTAATTTTTGGTTACTTTTAAAATATATTGGCGGAACTGGTGCTTGTCATTTACCTGTCGATACAACCGAATCTACTTTAGCATTTAGCCCAGCGCTTTATATAGACGATGATGCTGCTGGAGGAGGTACTTTCTCAGATAATACACAACAAAGAGCTAATTGGCATTCATATACAACTACTATAAATGCAGACGCATATAAGAAAATAGTAATTCCGAGTCAAACAGACGAACCAGAGAAACCTATTTCGTATACTCATACATATAGTTTCTTATTATTTGTGGAGGAATAAATGTGGATTATACAACAATAAAAAATAGAACTTTTGAAAGATACTATTTTAATGCATATTTACCCGGAACTTTGGGAGCATATGAATCGTCTGTAATATTTAACTATCTTTTAGCTATTGAATCGCTTCAAGAAAACCTTACACGAGAAATGAATATTAGTGAAGTATGGATTGATAATAATAACCCTACTTGGTATACTTCTACTTTATCTGATTTATTTTTTGTTCCTAGATATTCTGGCGAAACAGATGTAGAATATTTGGAAAGATTAACATTATTAACTGGTGTTAATCAAGACGAGACTACAATAATTAATTCGGTCTATTCTGTAATCAACATGGCAGTTCCTAATAATTCATATATTCAAATAACCGATAAATTAGAAGATACTGATATTGCAGCGTGGGGAGATGTAACAAATACTACTAAATGGGACAGTGTTAAACTTTGGAGTTCAATTTATAATGTACAAAGAACTTTATTTTTAGTAGATATTTCATTCACAACACGAGGTTCGAATTCTGATATAACTACATGGGACTATTGGAACGAATCAGAAAACTATACTAAAATAGAAGATATAGTAAAGCTTTATAAACCTCCGGGTTCAACATTTGAATTAAGATTGAATAGTCCAGAGGATGTAGAAACAACAATTGAAGTATTTAGTAATACTCTAATTGTAAGTCCCTAGGTGATATAATATGACGTATCCAATAAATATAGTAGTAAACAACCGAATCTGGTATGATTCTAGAATCTTAGAGATCGATCCGGTCGTTTTTCAAAATGTAAATTATGCGACAGGTGACGAAAGATCAGTCAATATAGTCAGGCAAAGATTTATGCAAGATTGGGCTAGGAGAACAATACCTAATTCTGTCAGACAAGGAATAGGTCTTACTGATCCAGCAGGCGCCATTGATCAAATTGTTGTAACTCAAGGTTATGCAGTTGTCGGTGGACGTTTCTTAGATATACCAGCTGGTACTTACGACGCCTCAGATGAAGGATTAACTGGAAGTGGTGGTTCTCCAATAGATCATTACTTCATGATAAGACTAACTCCAGAATCAGAAGCAGATGACAGAGATCCCACTCTTGAAAGTGCTTCTCTAGTAGCAGTCACAAAATCTTCTTATGATTCTGCTAAATCTCATGATGATTTAGTTTTAGCCAAATTTAGATATAACGGAAGTGTAATAGATCAGTTTGTAGATTATACAGCTGAACAAGAATGGCAAGCAAATGTTATTTCACCTCCAGCAACAAGACCCGGCTTAACAACTGCTACAACTGAAAATGTTTTATTAAGAGCAGGCGCACTTCAACGTGTCAATGTTATGAACATTGAAACAGATAAAGCAAGATTTTATCTTAATGCAGTATTTAATGATCAAGATAGTACACCAATTGGAGAAATTAAATTAATTAATAAAGACGCTATACTACAAACAAGAGATATTACTGATTTAGCATACTTAGGACAAGATATGTTAAATCTTCTAATAGGAGGAACTGAACGTATTGATTCGTCTGGTAATCTTCTTAATATAGGAACTATTAATGCGAGAACAATGGGTGGAAACACATCTACAGATTTAATAGATACTGACTCTACTCAAACGATGACTAATAAAACTTTAACTAGTCCGATTATAACAGGTGGAACTTTAAATTCTGGTGGCGCACTAACTGTAGATTCTACAGAATTGAATCAATTAGATGCTGTTAGTGTAGGTGGAAATACATCTGGTGATATTATTACAACTGATAATACACAAACAATGACTAATAAAACATTGACTACACCAGTTATAGCTACATTATATCAAACAAGTCCGAGTTCTAATTTAATTACATTTCCATCGTCTGCACAAACATTAGTTGGTATAACAACTACAGATACATTAACAAATAAAACATTAGAAACATTAGTAATACAAGATAGTGATCAAACTAATATTATTACATTTGGTGTTCCTAATAATACGGGTGATAAAATAATGACTATACCAAGTACTTTGTCAAATATAGCATCCGAGAATACTTTTGTTTACACTGATATAACACAAATATTAAAAAACAAAACTTTAGATACTTTAGCATTTGAAGATAATAATGGAACAGGTTCTTTTAAATTTACAGTTAACACACCTGTTTTAATAGCTGATAGAATACTTTCTATAAGTAATACAATTGCTGATACATTTGTTTTTGAAACACAAACTCAAGAATTAACTAATAAAACTCTAGGCGCAACAACTATGTCTGGTACTCTTGCTATGGCAGCAAATGCTATCACAACATCTAGTACAGTTGATGGTAGAAATGTATCTACAGATGGAACAAAATTAGATACCATTGAAACCTCCGCTACGGCAGATCAAACAAAGGCTGATATTGAGGGACTTGGTATTCAAACAGTTGGAGCTGTGACCAGTGGTTCTTGGACTGCAACTGCTATTACAAATACTTATTTAGCAAGCGTGAATCAACCGTTATTAACAAGTTCCAATCCAACATTTGCAGGGTTGAACGTTACTAATCATATAATACCAAATGTTGATGATGGTGATAATTTAGGTTCAGCAGCTAATAAATTTAATCAATTATTTCTAAATGGTACTTTTTGGTATTATAATCCTCCAATTAGTGCTGGAACCGATGTTCAGTGGACTGGTAATCAATTAACCAAAGTTACTTCAAGTATTCGATATAAAGAAAACTTAGTTCCTTATACTGAAGACAGTTCAGTTATTTATGATTTTCAACCATATTTCTATAACTATAAAGAAACAAAAAGCGAGGGGTTGGGTTGGATTGCTGAAGACCTTGATTTGCTTGCCCCATATTTGATACATTATGAGATGATTGATGATATTAAAGCCCCCGAAAATTATTATTCAAAGCATGTCCAAGTTTTAATAGTTGAAGAATTAAAAAAATTACGACAAAGAATTATTGATTTAGAAAATAAATGATAAAATTCAAAAAACAGCTTTCAGAAACATACTTTTAAAGCCGTAACCATAAGACTGGAATATAATTATATATCTTAAAATTAAAATGCTCTTAGAATAGCTTAGAAGCCGTACTCTGGCTTAAAGTCACCAGAACCGCTCGAAAACGTGCTGTCAACAGTAAAACCAGAGTCTTCTACGAAATTTGTTTCATATTCTTCATAATTATCAGTACTCGGTGCAAGTAAAATATTAATTGGTGACGTATCTTGAATTGAAGCTATTGCCATAGACGATGCAGCGAGTGCGAGTGCATCTGCAAGATCATCATGATCTCCCGGAGGTGCATGAATTTTCATCATTCCAGATATTGTCTCTTCTGCTAGAAGTCTTGTAAGTTCAATCATAAGATCAACATGTGTAGATTGATACATTAGACGACCTGTATTTATAGCTATTTTCATATTTTGATATATATGTGTTTTCTTTTGTAAAGACATCTTTACTGGAAGAGTTGCGAACAAAGCACCTTGACCACTTTGAGATGCTAAAATTGTTCCAGCTAAATCTCCTAAGTTATTAGCATCATAAACCATTTCAGCAACAGCCCACTTACTCGCAAATTGAAAAATTTTTGCTAAAATAAAAGACCAATCATTTTGTCTAACTCTATACGTATCAACTACAATAGCAGAATCACGATCAGTATTCATTTCTAGAATTACTATAGCAGTATAATCATGTACTCTACCAAAATCTAAACCCATGACATAAAACTTATCTTGTGTTTGTAAATGAGCCCCTTCTTCTCTTTTAGCTGCAGCAAGTGAAGCTGGTGTAATAAATGTACCATACTCTTCTGACCACCACGCTAAAAATTCTCGTTCATATTGAATATAATCTTTATTCTTAAACATAGTTACAAGTTGCATACTTGTCTGTGGTTTATTTGTTCTGGGATTAATTACTGCAAGACCAGCAGTATAATCATAATGAAATGCTTCATAACCATATTGTCTACCATGTGGTGTTTCATATGAAAGAATTCCTTTTCTTCTATCTTCTTCATCAAGTTCCATCATACCATTATATTTTTGTTTGGCGTCCCATGCATCTATAAATAAATTATAAAACATACTATATTTCATATTGGGAGTAGACGCTAAAATAATATCTCCATCAGTAGCAGCAATAGTAGGAAAAGTAGCTGAATATACGGCATCTGGAATAAAGTCTCCTTCATCTTTTAATAATAAATCTAAAGTAGCACCACGTATTGATTTACCTTCAGTACCACTAGCAAAGAATAATACTCGTGAACCATTATCTAGTACTAATTCTGATTGAAGATCTCTAACAACGGATTCTTCAAATAATATATTACTCCGTTGTAAAGCTCGTACAGCATTATAAATTTCTTTAGCACGTTTCTCATTTTGTGCTATAATTCCTACTTGAGAATCCGGAAACATATTTATTCTATGACTAGCTAAAAATGCTAATGTTTGTGTTTTACCCAACTGACGAGCCATGAGCATAATTTTAAATTTAGATTTACTATCTAATACTTCGACTTGATAATAATAGGGTTTCATACCTAAAAGCTTTTCACAGAAATAAGAAGGCATTTCTCTCGCTTTCTTTATTACCTTCCAATCAATCTGATCTATCGGTAACATTGGCATCGTTTTTATCCTTCTCCTTTTCTTCTTCTATCTCTTTCTTTTCTTCTTCTATTACTCTAGCCATGTGTTGTTGTAAAATAATAGTACCAGCTGTTTTCTTTCCTTTACCCATACGTCCTTTCTCTCTAGGAGTAAGACCCAGTTCTTTTAAACCTTCCATATATCGTCTACTAATACTAGTAGTCATTTTAACGTATTTATCTAAAAGATCACGCATATTATCATCATGTAATAAAACACCAAAATCTATTGTAGCACCCAATCTTTGAACTCTGTGATGTAATACTAAATTTATAAGATAATCAAATAATGTAAGTTTGAATGCTACTGTAACATCTTGATCATGTTCTAATGTAATATTTCGAACAGCATCATATACCATAGCTTCTTCTAAACGACAATGGCTGCCTTCTTCAAACACCGGACATCTTCGTCTAATAGCACAATTATTACATTCACTAAATTCTGGAATAGTAAGGTCATCTAATGTAATTAATTTGCCTTCTGTATTGAAGAATACTTTACTATCTTGAGTTGCTTCTATTGCTGTATCTTCAATTTTTGGCTTGGTAAGTTGCTTTTCCATAGCTCTCAAAAGAAATATCAATGTAAACCTTTAAAAACAATTCGGTGCTATATGTATATATGGTAGATGAAAAAGTACCTGAGCCAACAATTAAAGATCTTGAAAAGAAATTAAACGAGTTTATTATGAAATATCAGATGGATATTGAAACATTAAATAGAATTTTATCTACTTATGAAGACAAGATTTCTGTATTAGAAAACCAATATCATGATTTGTCATTTAGATTTAAACAATTTCAAATAAATTTAACTAAATCTGAAGAATCACTCTAATACACTTATAATAGTAATAAACATATTTTGAACATAAACTTCAGTTGTATCTGGAAAAAGTATATGAAGTTGTACTTTATAATTTCCGGGTATATCCATTTCATCAGCTACTGGTATTAATTTACATGTACCTAAAGTTGGATCTATAATGGTAGCTACTCTATTAACAATTGTAGTAGAAGTATCTATGCTTTGGATTAAAACAGTTATCGTAGCGCCTGTTATATCGATGGGAGCGCCTCTTTCTTGATCTACAATTGACCACTTCATTCCTTCATGTGTATTACCTTCAACGAATGTAAGAGTCTCGCCACCTAAAACCATAATTTATCTCTCTTTCTTAGACTATTTAAAGTTGTCTACCTTTTTCGAAGATCACTACTATTGGAGATCTATCTCTTCTTATCGCAGTATCAGACACTTTATTTAGTGTTATAGTCTTCGTAATACGAGTATTTGATAACTTTGTTTTTTCTAAACCAAATTGTTTTATAGCAGTTCTACTTTCTTTTAGTATTTGTCCATATCCAGCTCTGAAAATAGCAGTATTACTATTGATATCTATTTGAGTACCTATATTTATAATATAAGTATCTGATAGTATACCCGAAAATTCAAAAAGTTTAACTATTGTAGTATCACTTGTTTTATTAATAATTGGTTCTCTAAGAATTAATGTGTCTGATAATTTTGTGATATCTCCATACTGAGATCTGAATATAGCAGCATCACTTGTTGGATTTAATTCTAATGTATTTTTAATTCTGGTAGACGATAGAATTAAAAGAGCATTATCTATAAATTTTATCTTAGTATCAGAAGTTTTATTTATAACTGGATGAAGCATAATTAAAGTATCTGATAATTTAGTAATATCATTTGAATCATCTTTTATTCTTGTAAGACTCTTTTTAGTTATCTCTTGACCAAGAGCTAAAATTCTAGTATCAGATGTTTTTTCTTGATCTTGGAGTGGATACATATAACCACCCGGTCTAAAAATTCTAGTATCACTTAATTTATCTATAAGTAAACCACTTTTGAATATAGTAGCATCACTTAATTTAGTTATATCACCATATTGATCAGCAAATATAGCAGTATCTGAAGTTTTAGTAATGTCACCATAATCAGCTTGAAATATAGCTGTATCAGATAATTTATTTATTTCAAATCCTAATACTATAAACGTATCTGATGTTTTAGTAAACTCTGATGCTGTTTTTATTCTACTATCTGAAAGAATAGAAGGAAGAACAACTGTGCCTTCAAAAACTATTCTCGCATCAGACGATACTTGAATATCACCATATTGTGATCTGAATATAGTACTATCTGATAAAGGACTTTGTTCATACGTATTTTTTATACGACTATCAGATAAATAAGTTATTTTTTGAGATGTTAATTTTACTCTACTATCACTTGTTATATCTAACGTTACAAATCCTTCTCGAAATATCGCGGTTTCTGAAATTTTTGTTATTTCTATTCCAGCTTTACTTATTGTAGTATTAGAAACACGAGATACTTCACCTATTTTTAATACTGTTGAATCAGAAAGTTTTGTAATTTCAAATGTATTTCTAATTCTTGTATCAGAAGTGGGCTCAATAGTATCCCATCCGGGTTGATAAATAGCAGTATCAGATAATGATTCTATTAAATTATCTGGAACAAATATTCTTGTATTTGATCCGATTTCTTCATTATTTAAAGTAAGTACTATTTCATCTACTGCAGCTATATTTGGAGCTCCAGAACCAATACTTTCTATTTTTATTGTTTTTACAATTTGTCCAGAATCTAAATCTGTTATTAAAATTGTTTTTTGTTCCCACTGAGTTCCTACTGATCCATGATCTATTGTAGTAGTAGAATCATCTGTATATGTAAATACAGTTTGTTGTGTTAAATTAGCAGATTTTAACCATAATGTCATACTTACAAAATTTGTAACTGGAAAATTAACATTTTGTTCTATATATGCAGCACTATATGGATTACTACCTAAAACAAGTCTGACTCCTAAAGATCCAGCTTGAACAAAAAGCGCATTACTATCTTGTTTACCATTACCAGCATCCCAATCAGTAGGAGGAATATTTCCATGTGTTCCCGTTTCAAAATCACCATTATTCAACGGATCTATAGTAGGTTCTATTAAATTATCTATTACTTTTATTCTAGTATCAGATAAAGGTTCGATTGTATCCCAACCTTCTTGATAAATTGCAGTATCAGATAATTTATCTTTTGTATCCCAACCTTCTTGGTAAATAGCTGTATCTGATATAGTGCTTGAAGCACCTATTTCTTGAATCTGTTGAGGTGTTAAAACAACCTTATATATTCTAACTTCATCGATTCTTCCATCAAAATGATCATTAGCGCCTGCGTAAGTTCTTCTACCTATATCTAATGTTATAGCAGATGGACTCTGTGAACTACCAGCTCCACTCGCAACTTCAGCTCCATTTAGATATAATTTGTAATTAGAACTATCATGAATAACGACTACATGGTACCATGTATTTATAACGGGATCGATAGATGACTTTATTTGAGTTGAACCATCATAAAATAATAATCTTTCCCCTGCTGCTAAACTCAAATGGAGCTGAAGTGCTATTATTCTATCTCCAGTTACGTCTTGTCCAATAATCATCTGTCTATCGGTTGCTTCAGTAGTATTAAACCATGCACTTATAGAAAATGCAGAATAATCAGATATATCTATTGGAGTAGAAACATAATCATTATTACTTCTTTCAAAAAGACCAGCTTGATTAACTTTACCAGTAGTAAAAGTAATTCCATTATTTGTACCATGAGCGGTATTTCCAGAATAATCTAAAACTTCATAATCTAAAGGATAATATCCTTCCAAATTAGCACTATCAACAAGTGGTGGGCTTGTACCTATACCATCATCTCTATAAATAGCTGTATCTGATAATGGTTCTATTAAATTATCAATTACTTTTATACGTGTATCACTATCAAATCCATCTTGTGGTGCTGCTGCACTTACTAAATCTCCATCTGCTAATAATTGATCTAATCTTGCTACTGTTGGTAATTCATTTTCCCAAAGAAGTGTATTAGAATACTGACCATTATATATAGCAGGTCCTCCTCCACCCATTCTTATAAATCCATTACCAAAATTAAGAGCTCCTAAATCATGTTGATAACTTTCTAATGTATTACCATCACTGAAATAAACGGTTGTTGTACTATGATCATAAGCTAATGTTATTAATTGCCACGAACTGGTTGATAAAGTTGAAGTCCAAGTATTTGTTCGAAAACCCGTACCTGTTTTATTTATATCTACTCTTACACCACCAGAAGTACCATTCATATATAATAATACATAATGAGATGCTGTAGAAGTTTGCACTCCCATTAAAAGTGTACTATTAACAAATACATCTGGATTTACCCATGTTGTAATCCACCAATTTTCTGTAGTTATTTGACTAGGATTTGCTTGTAAATAACCACCTGAACCCGGAAGATCAGCATATCCTTGACTAAATACACCACCACTATTTGAATATGTTATTGATACTCCAGTATCATTAAAATCTCTTGTTCCTATATCATCATTTGCTTCATTTGTAGTATCATATGAATAAGCACTATCTGCAGGCACATTCTCTCCAAATGATTGTTGAACTTCTGGTGTAGTAGCAGTATTAGAAACTGGATTTGTAGATAAAGCACTATCTCCAATTAAATTAGTAAATTTAGCTTTATAATACCACGTTTCTCCACCATTTACTGACCAATCTTCATATGTAGTTGCTGTTAAACCAGTTACTAATTCTGAATACGCACCATCACTAGATGTTGAACGCCATACTTCCCAAGTATCTACTCCTTCTGGTGGATTGCCTGAACCTCCAGATGGATAAGAACCATCTCTAGTGATTAATATCATACTATCGTCTGGTGTTGTAGCTGTTGATAAATTTTCAGTGTTTGGTACTGACCACGTTGTTCCAGAAACTTTTGTATTATATTGACCTTCTGTAGTACCATTACCATCTACATCTGGGGATTGAGCTCTAACCCAATAATATCTTAATGTGTTGTCTGCACCTACAGTATGATTTACAGTTATAGCTGATTGATTAAGAGATAAATTTGTTTCTCCACCGGGTGAACCATCAGTATCCCATTGTATATCATATAATACTGTACCTGCTGGCGATACTGTAACAGCGTTCCATGATAAATCTAATCGTTGAGCAACAGTATTAGCAACTGCTAAACCAGTAGGTTGTACTGGTTCTGTATATGTTGATTCTGTCGCTGTCCATGCTCCATCTCCAACAGTATTGTATCCTCTAATTCTATAATAATATCTTGTGCCACTACTTCTACCTGTATGATTATATATAGTAACTAAACCAACATCTATCATCTGTGTTGGTGGTGTAGGAAATGAAGAATCTGTATCCCATTGTAAATCATAACCAGTTGGTGCATCTCCACCGGCTGGTGCGACCCAATCTACTTCTAATTCAGTGAGATCTCTATTAGCTAAAGGAAATGGTTGTGCTGCCCATGTTGGTGCGTCTGGGACTACAATTGGAGTATATGTAGCTCTTATTTCCACATAATCTACAAAAAGTGTACTATTCCCTGTACCCCGTGATAATCTAATTCTATTGTCAGTTTGTTCCCAATCAGCTTCAGATGATGGGGCTTGTGAATGAGAACATAATACCCATCCAGTACTTCCCACACCAGCACAGGCGGCAGAAGGAATTAAACTACGTATATCATGACCACTACAATAAGTAGAACCTCCATCTTTAGAAACCCGTGCAACAAATCCGCCTCCAGCGTAAAATATTCCAGCTACAACTTGAAAATGAAATGCGTCAAATGAAGAACTAGTTATACTACCCGCCAAAAAAGTACAATACATTTCATCTAAATCACTACCAGCCGCAGATGCACAAACTACGTCCTCCGATGTAACATTACTTGGGTCTGTAAAACCCAGTTCATTTACACCTGTATTGGCTCCTCTTGTTTGTGTTGCCATTATTCATTCTCCTCCGCTAATCTTCTTCCGGCACTACTCTTTTAAATGAAATATTAATTTCATCTATTTTTTTATATATAGAATTTGTTGATTCTATCTTTTCAAAAAAAACTTTTATATCCGCGCGAATTATTGGCATTATCTCTTCTCCTTTAAAGAAAATTCGCCATTTATCACATCATAAAAAATAATTCTTTGATAATTTTTTTCTTCGTGTGTAAATTGCCATCCTATTTTATAAAGAGTAAATTTATCTCCTAACGGTTTCATAGAACTAATTGCAAAATCTTTTCTAATAGTATGATACCATATAGGTCGAAATTTAACATCTTCTGGATTTATTCCATGTGGCATAAAATTCCAATTTGTACCATTAACATTTATTAATCCATTTCGCATATCTACTGCAATAAACGGATTTCCAATTGGTTGTTCTAATCCTATTCTTTGATCTGCTGGAATAGCAATTAATACATCTAACTTATCTTCTTCAGAAAGATTCAACATAAACGAAATATTAGTTTGATTTCCTTCTTTATCAAATTGGTGTGTAGTTTTTGGGTCTTTTTTACTATCAGTAATCACGACCCATTGTAAAATAGGTTTAAGTTCAGACATTGCATTGTACCTACCTTAATATATTTTTCTTTATTTAAAAATGTATCTTTCTAAATATTTATATATCAGTATGATGAATAAGTATATAGATGAAAGAACTTAATGAGTATGAGAAAGGATTTATATCTGGATTTTTGGATGCCGATGGTAGTTTGATTGTAATTAAACGAAAATCTGAAATAAAACGAGGATGGACTATAAGTACTATGGTTTGTTTTTCTAATAATGACATTACTATATTAAAATATATCCAAAAATTAATTGGTGTAAAAGGTACACTTATTACAGTACAAGATAAACGAAGTGATAAATATAAAGATCAATCGAGATTAACATATAATGCTAATATAGCTAGAGAATTACTTCCTCAATTAAAATTAATTCATAAAGAAGATAAACGTTTAATGATGCTTGATATCCTTAATACAAAAAGAAAAGACAATAAATTTAGATACGATTATGAAAAAGTAATTCCAAAATTAAAAAAATGGATGAATTATAAATATAATTATGGAAAAGAAACAAAATTTAATCCTATTGATCCAACAGAATTTGATATAGGATTTTTTAGAGGATTTTTCATGGGAGATGGACATTTTCAATCGGCGAATGGTAAATATAAATATATAGCTGTTACGAATAATTCTATTAAATTATTATGTTATTTAAGAGATATAAGTTATACTAAAGAAATAACTTTGGGCTCAAATACAATTAATAGAAAAATAACAACTTATCGTTTTACATTCTATAAAAACAGAATTAGACCAAAAATATTACCTTTAGTAAAAAGTTTATCTATTTAATTAGCAATTCGCCTATTGTTCGTCGTATTGAAAATGTACTGTTTTTTGAGGAACATTACCGGGAGGTGATGCACCTGTAGTGTCGAATTGAATAGCAATTAAATCAGAATGTGCTCCATTAACTGATAAACCAGCAGCACCACTTTCTGATACTCCAATGTTTTCAGCTGCGGGATCACCAAACGCCATAGCGGTTGCTGTTTCAACATCTCCTTCACCAGCACCTGTAAAATCAGTATTAGTTGGAGGTGCGGGATATATTGATGTAGTTAATGCTAATGAAGTATTCAAATTTGAAAAATACGTCACACCAGTTGTAGTGGCTTGTGGCGTATACCATACTTGAAAATTATCAATTTTATTACTACTATTTATTGCGTGTAGCTCATAAGCGAGCCATTTTGAAACGGATCTAGTGCCTGCTGTGACTGGATTTGCAGATGAGGATGCTTCAGCTTGATCAATAGATACCAAGTTTATGTTTGCTACATCGTCTGTAACGCCCGCAGCATCACCAACTTGTGTAGCTGGAGGATTAGTACGGGAGGTACTTCCGTTGTATTCTTTTATGTGTACGTTGGCAACTACCATATTTTATTGTCTTAAATCCAATCTTTATAAATGTTTCTCTAATTCGATTTAAGTTTTGTATTTCCACCATTACTTTGTATAGCCCAAGTTCCAGTAAGTGGAGTTACTGTAGAAGGAACTGGACTTCCAGCCGGAGGTGGTGGTTGTGGAAACATAGCAAAAACTGTAGCTGGAATACTAAAATTACCTGTTAAACTATCTAATATAACACCATTAGTCCCATGTCTAAAAATTGTTGATAGAGTTAAACCACTTGTTAAAGTAACCGCTAAAACTGTTCCGTCAACACCGGCAGTTAAAGGTGAAACATTTAAATATACACCACCACCAGTGCCTGCAGCACCAGCAATATGATATGAATCAGTATAAGTTGTCATTGTACTAGTTACATCTGCTTCTAATATTATTTTTGTTCCATCAACAGTTAAATTAGACCCTGTTCCAGTTATAGAAATATCAACAAAATTAGCAAAATTAGGTGTTGACGGAGTACTTGCACCCCAACCCCATGTAGCTGCAGCAGTTAATCTAAACACAGTTCCATCTAAACAAACTAATTGTGTCATGTTACATCTACCGTAGATCCATTCATAGTAATTGATCTAGTTCCATCTGTCAATGTCAAATTAGCATCTGCATCTAAATAAATAATATTATTACCCGCAGTTATTTCTACATCACCTGCTGTTGCACCATCTGTTGAAAATGCAATAGATGAAGTTAATGTAGCTAATGTAGCATCACTATATATTTCAATAGTATAACCAACGTCAGTAGATCTCACAATATGTTTACCCGGAATATTAACAGTTATATCTTCGCCAGATACAGGTAAAAATGTTGTTATACCAGTACCGGCGTCTAAATCTGTACCAATTGCTGCATCTAATACTGTTTCTATGTCTTGTACATCGACAGAATCTGAGTCTGTTAAAACTGTAGCATGAGTTGTTAAAGCATCTGCTGCCCATATAATTCGTCTAAACCCAGTTCCTTGTTCTCCTAAAAATGTCTCATTATTATTTACAGAAGGATGTATGCTTTTTAAATAATTAACATATCCGCCGTCTGTAGTTAAAAGATTAATTCTTGCTGATTGCACATAATTAACTGGTTTTGGGGGAAAAAACGGAAATGAAAGTATTGTTCTAGGATAAAAATCTGTTATTTCAACCGAACTTAAATCATCTAACATATCATCTGAAAAAGTGCCACCTAAATGAAGTATATTTCGACGCGCTCCCATACGATAATTTCCTATTCGTTGTTGAGCTTGTGTATATGCCTCACCATAATCAATTGCCTGAGATCCTACACCGGATTCTCCGTATTCTCCAATATAATTTACGGGATCGTTTAATACTTCTACATATTGTGTATCTTCACCAAAATTTCTATGAAAAGTTGTAAGAAATCCTACATGATGTTTTCTCATTGGTCTGATATTAGAATTGCTAATTTCATCGGGATACCAAGTTTGAACAGTGTGTACTGTACCAATTTCTTCTTCGCCTAGTTCTGCGACTTTTTCAAATGCATAAACATATTGATCTGTATCGACCCAATATTTTTCAATAACATCACCCTCGTAGACGAGTTCTAATGCCCATCTATATGGTCTACCTCCAACTCTATTAAATATCGGTTGTATCAACATTTAAATCAGTCCACTCCCAGTTCTATAATTTCTAAGACCGTTTAACATATAATGTTCTGACACCTGTGTTAATAAGTTTTTCTCATTATAAAACAGTGTCCAATCAAGCGATCCTTCAGTCATTTCTACTCTCATCATAGCACCATCTGCTCCTAAGTAAGTTACTTTCTTTGATACATACCATGTCATTTCTCTCATTCCTTGAGTAGTTATTTCTTTTGTAAATTTTCTATCTTCATCTTTAATTATATCCGTACCACGAGTTATACTATTAACTAATGGTATGTGTTGTCCTTTTTTTAATCCTTTTATTGGAAATGATACCAACGGTAAATCTATTGTTCTATACAAAGTATTATTAGGATCATAAGTTATTTGTACACTAGATCCGGGCTCTACAACACCTGCTTGTATATCAAATCCTTTACTAAGAGACTCATCTGATACAATGTTTTTAGCATATGCATCATATTCAATAGGTAAATAAACATGACAAATAAATCTAGCTTTAGCAATACTCCAAAGTAAATATCTAATACCTTTCACTAATAAATCAAGATATGTAAGTAAAAGCAAATGTTTTCTCCAAGAAGGATTACTAGTAAGTCCTTCTCTATCTTCGTCTAAATTAGGAGCAGTCTTGACTCCATCTGGAAGAATATTGTGACCACTAATTGGAAAAAGCCACATCATTTCTTTTCTTCCTATTTTATCCAATTCAAAATTTATATGTTCAACTATAGTAGATAATTTTTGTTCTTTGTGAACTCTAGGCTGTCTACCTCCTTCACCTTCACCGGGTTTACCAAAAACAATTCTATCTTTATATTTTAAAGATTCTCCGGGTTTTAAAGGACCGACAAAACCCGGAGGTGTAGTTTCAGCAGTTCTACCTTCAGATTCTATATTAATTGTAAATATTAGTGGTGTTCTAATATAGATATTATCCATCAAGCTTTGTTCTATATTAGAAATATCTACATATTGAACATCTTTAGAAGTTAAAATCAATTCAAGTGTTTTATATTCTGCTTGAAGATCTGATATATCGGCATATCCGGTTATACCGTGATAAGGATAGATTTGAGTTTCTAGATGATCTACGGGATCAACTCTAGATCCATTTTCTATTTTCCAAAATACACCAGTTTTATCGCCATCTTTCTCAAATTTTAACTCAATTTCAATCTGTTCATTCCAATCATCATAATTATTTATAATAAAGAAATTATCTTTAATATCGGCTTTAGCTTTTACTTGTCTATTAATATAAGCAGTTCTAGGATTAAAAACAGGCTCGCCTGTTTGTTTCGATCTTATATTAGTATTAGCAGAAAATCTATTTGACCAAGCACTATAATCTGAATTTTGAGTTAAATCTTCTAATTTTAAATGTTGATGCTCTGGAGGTGAAAACCCAACAGAACTTAAACCACCCTCTCTGTATTCTAGAAAAATTCCATTAGTTGTAATATTACTATAAAAGTTTTTATTTGAATCAGTAATACTTAAATCCTCTAAAACATTAAAATTTCCAAAGTGATCTGCAATTGAAAAATTAAAAAAATGATTTACTGAAGACGCTTTTATCATACCAAAATCTTGTATGTCTTCCATAGGAAATATAAATTCTGGATCTTCGTTTGCTGCTTTTAATTTCTTTTTACCAATTTCTAAAACGATAAAACACACTGCGTCTACTTGCTTTTTACTTTCTTTTTCTGCCGCCATTTGAGATAAAGAAGGATATAAATTATATAATCTAAATTGTCCCTCATCTTCGTCAGTTAATTCTATTTCTTCACCAAAAAATACTCTAGGTCTTATAACTATTCTATTAGCAGCAAAGATTGGATAGCTATCTATTCTACCTTTTTCTGGACTAGTAGCTTTTGTAACAGTTATATTTGATCTAGGATTATTTGTAGCTGGAAAACCAGCCATATTAGATGCAATTAATTGAATCATTCTAGTTATAGCTAAAGAATCATATTGTATAGTATTAAATTTACTACCTGTATATATATCAGCTCGTTGATAACTAGCAGGTACGCTTTTTATATAAGATATAATCTTATCATCTTTTGATAAAACGTCTTGTATAAACGATGCATGGTTAGTCACTCTTTCAACTAATTTAGTATAAAAACTGATATCTGATTGTCTTTCAAATGATGCATCGAGCTGAAAATTTGCATCAAATCTTTTCATTAAATCTTCATATAATTGTTCTCCACTAATAAATTTTGTAGAATTAATTCCGATGTTATCAGTCACTAAAGGTTGTAATGAATATATTCCTCTAGTATTAGGTTTACCACCATATTCGGCTGAAGGTTCTGGTTGTGGAAAATCAATACTTGCAATAATTTCTGAAAATATATCAACTTCTGCTGAAGATTTTTCTCCTTTATCACTAATACGTTTTTTCAAATTTCCAATTGTTAATTTAAAAGCATCTGTCGCATATTTAGCAATAAGGTTATATGTATCACCGTTAAATGCTAAAACAGTTGATTCTCTAAAATTTTCTTCGTCAACTTTCCTAAGACGAATATAAACTAACTTACTAACTTTTTTTCCTATTTTATGACCAACTGTTTTTAATTCATTTAAAAAATTAGAATCAAATTTTACTAATGGTGTAAACCATTGATTCAATCCATGATCAAGTGTTAGTTTTTTCAATAATAATTCTATTAAAGCAAATTGACTTATAGCAATAATATCTGCTACATAATGAACTCCGTCACCATAAGATACTGCTTGTGACGTTCCAGCTAATTTTTCAAATTCACCATCTATAAATCTAAATTGAAAAATATCATGTTGTTCCATATTATTTAACATTTCACCTATTTTAATAACTACATCAGTTGGCTCTAATATCGCTATATCTGGATCATTTGTTGTATTATCCCACGCGCGTTTATCAAAACTATCTTTCCAACCTTCGAGTTCTTCAAAACCTGAAAAACGTCTAGTTTCTCTTAATTTTTTATGACAATATTTGCCTACGCCACCATTGTAAAATGTGATAACAGGTTGTTTTTTATCGAGATTTGTTTCATTAACATTAGATACTGGTTTTGTAAGTTTACGAGATTTAACATATTTTAATCCTTTTTTCATAACTCTACCGTCGTATTGAGATTCTGTTGTCATTAATTCTTGACCAAAAATAGTAATTTTATCATGACTATCTACAAAAGCATTAAATGCAGAATCTATATAATCTAAAAAATCATCTTGATATTTTATTTTCTGTGTTTTAGCATAAAGTTTAGTAGCAACACCTGCTTTCTGAGCCGGATTTTCAATTACCGTAGCTCGTTCTTTTCCTCTTTCTCCTCTTGGAATGTTTATATATTGTAATAATCTAAGATAATCCCATGCATGTAATTGAGTCGTTACCATAGTTGGTGTATATTTTAATTCTGATTTCCAAGTAGCTCCTTGAAATTTTGGTAATCCATATTGATAATTATATTCACCAGACGATCCTACAGATGTTAAAATACCACCAGTTTCTTTTTTTGTACCGGTATCATCATAAAAAACTTCAACGTGATCGTTCGGATTAAATCTATCAAATAATGAACTCTTCGGATCTTCTGCAATATTTATTTCTATAAATCCACCAAACAATGCTGTTTCTTCAAATTGAATACCTTTAATTCTTCTATCTTTTATCTCTGTTTGTTGAATATATCGTAATGTATTAGGTAAACCTGATGGATCGATTCGTATCCCTGATATTTCACCTGTACTAATTGATCTTTTTGGTATATGTGTTGGACGATATACTTCAACATGAACTTTTGGTGTTACTATTCGCATATTAATTACTCCCATTAGCAATAGCTGATAAGAGAATAGCACTTAAGCTGAAGACTCCTATACCCACTCTTGAAGTTGCTAATCTTCCTAATTTACCGATGGTTACAGATCCTTTTAATTGACCAGCTCTTTTAGCAATTGTAGAATCGCCACCTAATTTATCTTTAATCCAGTTACCACCAGTAGTTAATGAAATTAATTCTATTTCTCCCATAACAGCTCCTTTATAATTTCCTTCTTTATATAATTTAGTTTTTCTAATTAGACAAGGTGTTGCTAAAAATAAATCATCTATTAAATAAACAACTTGAGTAGTTTCTAATATTTTTTGAAGTAATGATCTTAATACATAACCAAGACGTCCCGGATAGTTATCTGTTTTAAATTCAATATTTATTAGCTCATTTTTAGCTCCAATTAAATGTATTACTTCTCCAGTCGAACCTATACCTTTACTAAGAGGCATTACATATTCTTGAGATGCTTCTATTTTAGTTACTCCTAATCCAATAGTCACAGCATCTATAAGATTAGAAACTGCACTAATAAGACCTTTATCTTTGAAATTAACTAATGCTTCTTTATTAAAAAAGAAACTGTTTCTACTTGAAAGTGGGGCTGTAGCATAACTAGATACTAAATTTGTTAATGCATCAGCAACAGTTATTTGTATATTAGGAATAAACAACCTTGTCTGAACATCTCTAAACGCTCGGGCTAGTTCATATTTTACAACCATACTTTAACACCTCTTTTTCTACTTTATAAAGTTATCTACTTTATATATGAGTAGATGTTGCGGGAGTTTCATCTTTTATTTCAATATTGCTTAAAGCTGTCATTAATATTGAAAGTCTACCTCCTATATCTCCCCACATTTGTTCTAATTTTAAATAATTTTGAAATATTAAATTTTCAAGAAAATTCTGTACGTCCCATAATTTGTCTTTAGATTCTTTAAAATTATTTATAAGCATATATTCTAAGTCAATAGTTGTATTTCTATTAACTTCTGGATCTGTTATTTCGGTTTGAGTATCAGAAGGTAATTCATTAAAACTTTCTATCATTTCTACTACACCACCTAAACTTGCACCTATTTTTTCTATCATAAAAATTTTGTCCATTTCATTTTGAACTGTAGCAAACATATTTTCCATTTCAAAAGTTACATTCTCTGCCATATCATCCATATAATTTACTAAAAATGCAGAAAGCGATTCTTTAATAATAGTTGGCAAATCAGCATCTTCTAAATTCTTCACAATAACATTTTTTAATAGAACATCATCATCAGCAGTTTCAAAATCTGCTTTTGATTTTAATAATACTTTTTCCAATTCTTCTTTTAAAGGAGTAAGTCCAAACGGATCATTTCCTTGAGACATGTATTGTTTTATGTCTTCACTTAAACTTTCAATATTGAAATTGCTTACATCTTTTCTGGCAGTTTGAAACGCAGTTGGTATTGGTGGTAAATTTTTTCTACCAGATATATTTAATCTTTCGACAAGTATTTCGCGCGCTCTCCCAAATAAATCATCTACTAAAACATCAACTACAGATAAAGTTGTTTCATCTTTTAAAAATGGACTTCCTTTTTCTTGTATAGATTTTTTAAGCTTTTCTTGAAATGTATTTTTTAAATTATCCCAATGTGAACTGCCTTTTTGAACATCAAAAGGATCTTCTCTATATTGTATAGCAGTATCTGGA
>LAZR01000293.1_pt1 | contig 46945 bp, 36 predicted proteins | sample 329461 | NCBI WGS metagenome assembly LAZR01 (sample SAMN03002196, study PRJNA259156) | marine sediment metagenome | biome: sea floor; feature: Hydrothermal impacted sediments; material: marine sediment; isolation source: Loki non-amplified sample from Loki's castle hydrothermal vent sediment ...
ATTGCCTCGCCGGTCGCCGGATTCCGGCCCATGCGGGCCTTGCGGTCCACCACCACCAGCTTGCCCAGGCCGGGGAGGGGGAAGCCGTTCGGGGCCTCCCTGTAGGCCAGGCAGGCCAGCGCCTCGGTGAACTCGACCACCTGCTTCTTCGGCACGTCCAGCTCCTCCGAGAGCGTCTTGAGGATCTGGGACTTCGTCATCGCTTTGGCCATTCTTTCGCTCCTTCTATTTGGGGCCAGTCGTTGCGATTTTGACGAGCCAGCATCCAAACCACATGCCGGACAGCGGCTCGTCCCTCACTGCCGGACAGATCTGGCCCGACCGGGCGCATCCTGCGCCGGCCGGGGCTGAGGGTTATATTGTGCCTCCCCAGCATGCCCGTCAAGCCGAAATATCGCTATTATCAGGCATTTTTCGCACGTTCGCCTCGCCCCCCCAGGCGGGAATTCGGGGGTGGCCTTGAACCGGGGGCGCCGAGACGGTAATCTCCGGCCTCGAACGGACCGCTGAAAGGAGACGTTACCATGGCGGGGAAGATCAGGGCTACCGTGTGGAACGAGTTCCGCCACGAGAAGAGCAACAAGCAGATCGGAGAGATCTACCCCGAGGGGATGCACGGGGCCATAGCCGCCGGCCTCAACACCCAGGACGACATCGACGCCCGCACGTCGGTCCTCGACGAACCCGAGCACGGTCTGACCGAAGAGGTCCTGGCCGGCACCGACGTGCTGACCTGGTGGGGCCACATCGCCCACGGCGACGTCGACGACGCGATCGCCCAGCGCGTTTACGAACACGTGGTGAGCGGCATGGGCATTATCTGCCTGCACAGCGCTCACTTTTCGAAGATCTTCACCAAGCTCATGGGCACGCCGTGCAACCTGAAGTGGCGTGAAGTCGCCGAACGCGAGGTGCTGTGGGTGACGCGCCCGGGCCATGAGATCCTCCAGGGCATCGAAGACCACTTTATTATCGATCACGTGGAGATGTACGGGGAGTTCTTCGACATCCCCGAGCCGGACGAGACGATCCTGATCTCGAGCTTCGAAGGCGGTGAGGTTTTCCGCAGCGGCTGCACGTGGCGGCGCGGCGCGGGCAAGGTGTTCTACTTCCGCCCCGGCCACGAAACGTATCCGGTATTCTACAACGAGAACGTCCAGAAGGTCATCACCAACGCCTGCCGCTGGGCCAAGCCGGCCGGCCCCCGCGTCATCTCGACCTGCGAGAGCCCGGAACTTGGCTGGTTCCTGAAATAACTCCGCCCAAACGGGGCTTTGCCGTCCTCCGGGCGCATCCTGCATAAACAAACGCAGGCCGACACATGGTCGGCCTGCGTTTCTTGTCGAATCAAAGCTCTTAGAGCCGAGCCGCGACGATTACTTTTTCTTCTTGGCCTTTTTCTTGGCCTTCTTCTTGGCTACTTTCTTCTTGGCCTTTTTCTTCTTCGGCTTGCACGTCTTGGCCGAGCACTTCTTCTTCGCGACCTTCTTCTTGGTCTTCTTCTTGGCTACTTTCTTCTTGGCTGCTTTCTTCTTGGCCTTCTTCTTTGCCATGCTTGTGGCTCCTCTGACTCGTCTTCGGGTCGACGATTCTCTGCGCCGATCATGCGCTGCCTACGCTGGCAGAGGCACGCGGCGACAAGTCGCCCGGTTTGTGGCATATTTACCCATCGGCACGTCGGTTATGAAATGTTCACAAAAGGTTGACGCCTTTCAGGTGGAATATCAAGACGATAAAGACGCGCGGACTTGCTTTTTTTGTGCAGGATTTGGCCTTGCCGCTGCGATGATAGAAAGGTATAGTGAGATGTTTCGGCAGTTGCCTTTGCGGACACGCCAACGATGAAACAGAAGATCCATCCCGACTATAAAGAAATCACGGTCAAGTGCGCGTGCGGAAATACGTTCACCACGCGCTCGACAGGCGATGACATGCAGGTCGACATCTGCTCGAACTGCCACCCGTTCTACACCGGCAAACAGAAGTTCGTCGACGCCGCCGGACGCGTGGAAAAGTTCCAGCGGAAGTTTGGCGGTGATTATTTCCGCCGTCCCGCCAAAGCCAAGAAGTAGCGCCCCCCTCTGAAATAAGCGCCGATCGCCCTCGTCGGGCCATCGGCGTTCTTATGTCGCCATCTTTCCAGGTAAGCGACGATGAACACCCACGACACATTACTGGACAAGCTCGACCAGCTCGACCGCCGCTGCGACGAGATCACCGAGTTCATGAACGACCCCAACGTGGCCACCAATGTCACGCGGATGGTTGACCTGTCCAAAGAACATGCCCGACTGCTGCGGATCGTCGAGCCATATCGCCTCTACAGCCGCCTCGCCGAGGAGTTGGCCGACGCGCGCGCCTTGGTCGACGACCCCGACACCGACGCCGACATGAAGGCCCTGGCCGAAGCGGAAGTGCAGGACCTCCTCTCCCGCATCGACGACGCGCTGGCCCTGGTCAAAGGCCTGTTGGTGATGAGCGACGATGCGGCCGTCGATTCGCTGGTGCTAGAGATCCGCGCGGGCACCGGCGGCGACGAGGCCGCCCTATTCGCCGGTGACCTGCTGACGATGTATACCCAGTACGCCGCGCGTCGCGGGTGGACGTTGGAGGTCCTTTCGGCCACGAGGACCGATCTGGGAGGTTGCCGCGAAGTGGTCGCATCGGTCAGCGGCCCGGGCGTCTGGGCCCGGCTGGGATACGAAGGTGGCGGCCACCGCGTGCAGCGCGTACCCAAGACCGAATCGCAGGGCCGAATCCATACGTCCGCCGCCACCGTTGCCGTCCTGCCCGAGCCGGAAGACATCCAGGTCGACATCGACTGGAGCAAGGATGTCATCGAACACACCATGCGCGCCAGCGGCCCCGGCGGCCAGAGCGTCAACAAGCTGGAATCGGCCATCAAGCTCGAACACACGCCGACCGGCATCACCGTGTCGATGCGCGACGAGAAGTCCCAGCACAAGAACCGCGCCAAGGCCCGCCGCCTGCTGGCCGCCCGCGTCCACGAGAAGCTCGAACAGGAAAAACATGCCGAGCAGTCCGCCGCCAAGAAGAAGATGATCGGCTCGGGCGATCGATCGCAACGCGTGCGGACCTACAACTTCCCACAGAACCGCTGCACCGATCATCGCCTCAAGGGCGAGGGCACGGAGGGAGCCAACTTCAACCTCGATCGCATTCTGGCCGGCGATCTCGACGAGATGATCGACGGGCTGATCACGCGCGACAAGGCCCAGCGACTGGCCGATCTCTAATGGGCCCTCCCCACCGCGCGCACATCTCCCACACGAAGAAGAAAGAAGAGAGAGGGGGATTTTTGGATTCCTGGGATTAAGAGATTTTTCTTGAGCCAAAAACAACAATCCCCTAATCCCAGAAATCCCGAAATCCCGCTCTCTTGCCTCTGCGATCAGGAAAGAAAGCCGTGAGCTGCGGGAGGAAGGAAGAGAAAGGGGGATTAGAAGATTCCAGGGATTAAGAGATTCTTTTTTGAGCCAAAACAACAATCCCCTAATCCCTAAAATCCCCAAATCTCGCTCTCTTGCTTCTGCTCTCTTGTTTCTGCGACAAACAGGGCCGCTCCCCACCGCGCCTCCCTGCCCTAGGGCATGATCTCCAGCAGACGCTCCGAGAGGCGCACGTGTCGCTGCTTGTCCCGATGAATCTGATCGAACTGGTGACGGAGCTGGGGGTCTTCCAGGCCCTTGAGCAACTCAGCGTAGGCCCGGGCCGCTTGCTGCTGCTTGAGCAGAAGGCGTTCAAACCGTTCGGCCAGGACCGCCTGCTCAAACATTCGCCGGCTCCTGGATCGCCGCGGCCATCAGCTTGGCCAGCAGCGCCCGATGCTGCTGCGTATCGGACACCATGGCCCGAAGAATGGTATAGAGCTCGGCCCGCTGTTCGGGATCGAAACAGTCCATGTGTTCGATCTCATCGACGGTTTCACTGAGCGTGGCGGCGAGGTCGGCTTCGATATCGTTCAGGCTCGAAGCAGCTATTGGCGAGGGCCCCATGATGTGGTCTCCGTTCGCTCTAGACTATCCGATAGTACGTCCACAGTATTGGCCGAGCCGATTATGACGCGCCGCCCCGGCCGATGCAACATACCAGTCCACAAACCCGGGAAGATTTTTCCCCGCTCAACTCAACATCGCCCCGCAGCGGCCGATTTCGGCCCGCAACAGCCCCCTCCCTCGCCGATCAGGCCGCCCTGTCAGCATCCAACAATGCCCGGGACTGGATTTGAACCAGCACGGGGTATGAACCCCACCAGGCCCTCAACCTGGCGCGTCTGCCAATTCCGCCACCCGGGCGGCGTGAGGTACTTTAGACACCCAGCGGGACCTTGTCAAGGCAGCGCCCTTTGGCAAAAAGTCGTTGACCTACTGGCAGGACAAACCATACAATATGGGGTTCCCCTGTCTAATTCAGCATAACTAGCGAGCGGGTGCAATGGTACAACCAGAGAAACCGATCGTCTCCGGCGCGATCGAGGATGCCTCAGACACTCTCGATGCCAGCGTCAAGAACCTCATCGCCAAGGGCAAGCAGCGCGGATACATAACCTATGAGGAGATGAACGACGATCTTCCCGATGCAGCCGTCTCGCCGGACAAGCTCGACTCGCTCCTGATGACGTTCGACGAACTGGGGATCGAGCTTCTGGACGAGCAAGAGGCCGAGTCGCGCACCGATAAGTTCACTGCCGACGCCGAACCGAAACCGAAGAGAAAGGCCTCGGCCTCCAAGGTCAAAACCGACGATCTCGAGGCGCCTGGGCGGCGGATTGACGACCCCGTTCGTATGTATCTCACGCAGATGGGGGAGATCCCCCTGCTCACGCGGAAGCAGGAAATCGATCTGGCCAAGAAGATCGAGATGACCCGCATGCACTTCCGCCGACGCGTCCTGGAGAGCGACTACTGCGCCACCCAGGCGATCGAAATCCTCAAACAGGTGTTCGAAGGCAATTTGCCCTTCGACCGCACCATGAAGATCTCCACCGCCGAGAATCTCTCCAAGGAAACCATCACCGCCCGCATGCCGGCCAACCTTGGAACGCTGGATATGATCGCCCAGCGCAACCTGTCCGACTGGGCCACCATCCATTCCACCAAGAGCAGCGAGGTCGGCAAGCATAACGCCTTGCGCAATCTCTGGCAGCGCCGCCGTCGAGCCGCCAAACTTGTCGAAGAGCTCTCCCTGCGGACCAGTCGCGTCCAGCCGCTCATGAAGAAGCTCCAGCACATCTCCGAGAAAATGGACGAGCTGAGGCGCACGATCGACTCGGGCAACGGCGATCTGCCGCAGGAAGACTTGGAGGTCATGCGCGAAGAAATAGACGGCCTGCAGGACCTGGTCCTGGAAGACCCCGACACCCTGCGCAAGCGCATCAAGGCGATCCACAAGGTCTTTAACGATTACGAGCAGGCCAAACGCGAGCTGTCCGCCGGCAACCTCCGCCTGGTCGTCTCGATCGCCAAGAAGTACCGCAACCGCGGCCTGAGCTTCCTGGACATCATCCAGGAAGGCAACACGGGCCTGATGCGGGCCGTCGACAAATACGAATACCGCCGAGGCTACAAGTTCTCCACCTACGCCACCTGGTGGATCCGCCAAGCCATCACGCGCGCCATCGCCGACCATGCCCGGACCATTCGCATCCCCGTCCACATGATCGAGACCATGAGCCGCCTGCGGAATATCTCCAAGCGTCTCGTCCAGCGCCTCGGCCGCGAGCCCACCATCGAGGAAATCGCCAACGACGCCGGCATGACCGTCTCAGAGGCCCGGCGCGTCCTGAAGATCTCGCGCCACCCGATCAGCCTCGACCGCCCCGTCGGCGAAAGCGAAGACAGCTACTTCGGCGATTTCATCGAAGACGATTCGGCCGAGAGCCCCATGGTCAGCGCCGGCACGGAGATGCTCAAGGACCGCATTGAGGACGTCCTCAAGACCCTCACCTACCGCGAACGTGAGATCATCAAGCTCCGCTACGGCATCGGCGACGGCTACACCTACACGCTCGAAGAAGTCGGCCGAATCTTTAAGGTCACGCGCGAGCGCGTCCGACAAGTCGAGGCCAAGGCCATCCGCAAACTCCAACACCCCGTTCGCGCCCGCAAGCTCGAGGGTTTTCTGGACAAGCAGCAGCAGGCCGACGACGCGGAATAGCCGCCAAGTAAACACCCCTGGCCCTCCGGTCCTCACACAAAGGGGGCCGTCCCCAGACCGCGGACAGTTGGCCTGTGGGCCGCTCGCAGGCCACCCCAAGGCCGCCAGAAGCCCGTGCACGCACAGGGGACTTTCGCCCAAAAAAGACCTTTTCTCAGGCCATTGCATTCCCTAGAATATTAATGACTGACCGGTCAGTCGCTGGATGGGCCTGGCGACTGACCGGTCAGTCGAAAGCGAAAGGACCGTCCTATGGGTAATGCAGAAATGGCCAATGCCAAACGCCAGAATATTCTAGCGGCCGCTGCGAAGGTCTTCGAGACGCACGGGTATGCCGAAGCCACCGTCGACGCCGTCGCCGCCGAGGCCGGCATCGCAAAGGGCAGCGTGTACAACTATTTTTCGAGCAAGCAGGAGTTGTTCACCTCGGTCTTCACCGAGTCGATGTCCGTCGAAGAGAAGGAGATCGTCGCCCGATTCGGCCGGACCTCCTCCCCTGTCGACCGGTTGATGCTGCTGTTCGATCACTGGTACGAACGTTACTCACACCATCAGCAGATCGGGCGGCTGGTCCTGGAGTGCTGGGCGTCGGCCGCCCGCGAAAGCCACAACGGCCACGTGGGCCCCATGTCCACGATGCTGAACGACCTGTACGCCCGCTGGCGCGAGATGCTGACCGGCATCATTGCCCAAGGCCAACAACAGGGCCAATTCCTCGCCGATCTCGGGCCGACGATGGCGGCGTCGGTGCTGATGGGAACGCTCGACGGCCTGACGCTTCAGGGCATCCTGGGTGTGGGCATTGTCGTCGACCAGGAACTTCTGCTGCGGCTGAAGCGAGGATTCCTGGTCGTTCTCGGCGCTACCGAAGCTGCGGAACAGCTTGTTCAACAGGAGACCCCCGATGCCAACAATCCCTCATAATCCCCTCGCCGCCGCCTCCGGTAAGGTCGGCCGGAGTCGCCTCGTCGGTGCGATGCTGCTGGCGTTCCTGTGCGCTGCCGTCATCGCCGCCGGCTGCCGCGAAGAGGTGACGACCACCACCCCGCCGGCCCCCCGCCGGGTGACGGTCCAGACCATCCAGCCGATCCCACAACTGCCCGACATCATCGAACTGCCCGGCATGGCCCAGCCGAAACGCGTCGTCCACGTCACCGCCGAAGTCTCCGGGCGCATCGAGGAGATCCTCGCCACCGAAGGCGCGCCGATCTCTTGCGACGAAACAGCGTCCGTCATCGTCCGGCTCAATACCGACCTGCTGCAGGCGGAATACAACCGCTTCAAATCCGAGGCCGACTACCATCAGCGCGACTACGAACGATTGGAGCAGGCCCGGACGCGCGGCGTCGCCACGCAGACCGAAGTCGACCAGGCCCGAATGCGGGCCGAGACCCTCAAGGCCCAGATGCAGCTCGCCGAGGCCATGCTCGAACGGTCCGTCATCAAGGCGCCCATCGACGGCATCGTCAACCTCTTGCCTGTCGAAGAGGGCGAGTACGTCCAGCCAGGCACGCTGGTGGCCGAAATCGTCGACCTCGATGAAATCAAGGTCGTCGTCGACGTGCCTGAGCGCGACGTAGCGTTCATGGAGCTCGGCGCCGCCGTCCCCGTCATCGTCAACAAGCTGGGCGGCGAGGCGAAGACGTTCGCCGGCACGATCACCTACATCAGCCGTCTCGCCGACACCAGGACCTTCACCAGCCGCATCGAGGTCACTGTCGACAATCGCGACGGCCGCCTGCGAACGGGCCAGATCGTCGATGTGCGCCTCACCCGCCGCATCATCGCCGATGCGGTCATGATTCGCCTGGATGCCGTTCTTCCCGACGAGACGGGCCACCTCGTCTACGTCGTCATCGACGGCCTGGCCAAGCGCCGAGCGGTGTCGCTCGGTATCTTCCAGGGCAATCTCGTGCAGATCGTCTCGGGCCTGTCGGCCGGCGATCAGCTGATCGTCGAGAATCACCAGTACGTCGCCGAAGGCCAGACCGTCCAGGTCGGTCCATCGTTGGAGCAGTTGCTCCGGGCTGAGCAGTCCCCCACGTCCAAACCGGCTGGCGACCAGATGTCCCCGGGAGCCTTGCCGTGATCCTCACCGACCTTGCCGTCAACAACCGCACCACGGTAGGCGTGCTGGTGATGCTGATCGTCGTTGCCGGCGTGATGAGTTACGTGCAGCTTCCGCGGGAAGCATTTCCCGAAATCGAGCAGCCCATTACCCAAATCACGACGACTTACGAAGGCGCCTCGCCCGAGGAGATCGAAGAGCTCGTCACGATCAAGATCGAGAACAAGCTCAGCGGCCTGAAAGGCCTGAAGAAAATCCACTCCATCAGCCGTGAGGGCGTCTCGCAGATCACGGTCGAGTTCTTGCCCAGCGTCGATATCGACAACGCCCTGCAGCGCGTCCGCGACAAGGTCGAACTGGCCAAAGGGGACGACTTCCCCGTCGATGCCGACGAGCCCGTCCTCACCGAACTGTCCTTCTCCGAGTTTCCGGTCCTGATGATCAACCTCTTCGGGACGATCGAGCCGGCGCGGCTGAAGGACATCGCCGACGAGTTGGAGGACACCTTCGAAGCCATCCCCGGCGTGCTCAACAGCGACGTGCTGGGCGGACGCGAACGGGAGATCCGGATCGAAATCGATCCCGACCGCGTCGCGTCGTACGGCCTGACGGTCGGCGAACTGATCCAGGTGATCCCCGCCGAGCATGTCAACACGTCCGTCGGCGGGCTGGAGACCGGCCGGACCAAGTTCAACATCCGTGTGCCCGCCGAGTTCGACGACCCGGCGCAGATCGACACGATCGTCCTGGCCATGCGCGACGGCAAGCCCATCTACCTGACCGACGTCGGGAGGGTTCGCGACACTTTCGAGGACGTCGAGAGCATTTCGCGGCTGAACGGCCAGCGAAGCATCACGGTCACCATCCAGAAACGCGCCGGCGCCGACATCATCCCCATCAGCCGCGCCGTCAAGGCCGCCCTCAGCGAGCTCCAGCAGGTCTTCCCCAAGGGCCTGCAGTACGAGATCACCATGGACATCTCCAAGATCACCCGCCTGATGGTCAAGGATCTGGAGAACAACATCCTCACCGGACTGATCCTGGTGATGCTCGTGATGGTGCTATTCACCGGGCTGCGGACCAGTCTGATCGTCGCCCTGGCGATCCCGCTGAGCATGCTGATCAGCTTCACGATCATTCAATTGCTGGGCTACACCCTCAACATGATCGTCCTGTTCAGCCTGATCCTGGCGCTGGGGATGCTGGTGGACAACGCGATCGTCATCGTGGAGAACATCTATCGCCACATGCAGATGGGCCGAGGCCGGATCGAGGCCGCCATGAGCGGCGCCAGCGAGGTCGCCTGGCCTGTGATCGCCTCGACGGCCACCACCATCGCGGCCTTCGGCCCGCTGGTGTTCTGGCCCGGGATCATGGGCGATTTTATGAAGTATCTGCCCGTCACCGTCATCGTCACGCTGACCAGTTCCCTGTTCGTGGCCATGATTATCAGCCCGGTCGCCTGTTCGATCATCGGCGGCCACGGCCCCCGCAAGCGCGAGGGCAAGCACTGGTTCATCCGCGGCTACCAGGTCCTGCTGCGCGGCGCGCTGGCGCACCGCTTTATGACGCTCACCGCCGGCGCAGGGCTGCTGATCGGCATGGTCGCTCTGTACGGCCGGTTCGGAAGCGGGCTGGTCGAGTTCCCGGCTATGGACCCCGAGCACGCCATCATCAGTGTCCGCTGCCCGCAGGGAACCAGCATCCACCACACCGACCGGATCATCCAACTGATCGAGAAACGCCTCGAGCCCTGGCGACGCAGCGGCGAGTTGAAGTATGTCGTCGCCACCGTCGGGGCCGGTGGCGAGCAGACCTTCGAGGGCGCCAGTTTCGGCCCGCACGTCGGCAATGTCACGTTGACGTTCCAAGCGTTCAATGATCGCCTGCGCCCGACCCAGCAGGCCCTCGACGAGATTCGCGAGGTCCTCACCGATATCCCCGGCGCGGAGATCAAGCTCGAAGGCGAAAAGGCCGGCCCCCCTACCGGCGAGGTGGTCACCATCCGTATCAGCGGCAAGGATTTCAACGAACTCGAACGACTCAGCAAGCAGCTCGTCCAGGTGATCAAGCCTGTGCCCGGCCTGGTGAACGTGCGAAGCGACTATGAGGCCGCCTTGCCCGAACTGGCCTTTCGGGTCGACCGCCGCCGCGCGAGCATGGCCGGCGTGAACACCGCGCTGATTGGCCGCTACCTCAAGACCGCCATCTACGGGCGAAAGGTCGGCAACTTCCGCCAGTTCAACGAGGAGTACGATATCACCATCCGCCTGCCCGCCAGCGAGCGAAGCCGGATCGAGGACCTTTTCCGCCTGCACATACCGAACACCGCCGGCCGGGCCGTGCCGCTATCCACGCTAGGCCGGTTCGAGTACACCGGCGGGTATGGCACGATCAGCCGCATCAATCGCAAGCCCGTGATCACCCTGACCGGACGAGAACAGGGACGACTGGCCAACGACGTCGTACGCGACGTCAAGGCCGTCATCAAGGATGCCATCGCCGGCGGTGCGATCGCGCTGCCGCCCGGCTACAACATCGAGTTCGCCGGCCAGGACGAAGAGCAACAAGCGAACATGATCTTCCTGTTCGGCCAGGCCCTGCCGTTTGCCTGCCTGGTGATCTGCCTGATCCTGGTCATGCAGTTCAACACACTGTCGGCCCCGTTGATCATCATGAGCACCGTCGTCCTGTCGATGGTGGGCGTCCTGGGCGGGCTGCTGATCTGCAACTTGCCCTTCAGCGTCATCATGACGGGCCTGGGGGTCATCTCCCTGGCCGGCGTGGTCGTCAACAACGCCATCGTCCTGCTGGACTACACGCGAAAGCTCCAGCGCCGCGGCCGAGACGTCATCGCCGCCGCCCTCGAAGCCGGCGCCACGCGCCTCCGCCCGGTGCTGCTGACGGCCATCACCACCATCGTGGGCCTGGTCCCGATGGCCACCGGCATGAGTTTCGATTTCCACACCATGGTCTGGACCACCCGCAGCGAATCCAGCCAATGGTGGGCGTCCCTGGCGATTGCCGTGATCTTCGGCCTGGCGTTCGCTACGCTGCTGACGCTGGTGGTCGTGCCGACACTGTATGTATCCCTGTACCGCATGGCGGCCCGGTTCGGCCTGGGCGGCCTGGAGCGCGGCGAGGCGGCCGGTCGCCACGTGGAACTGGCCGATTACTAACCCACATCGTCGGCGCCGGCTTGCATGCCCGCGGGCTTGGGTCGACAATCGCCGCATGGCCAAGGTCACCTTCATCGTCGGCTGCACCGCCTGCGGAAAGAGTTCCGTCGGCCAACACCTTGCGCGCCGACTCGGCGGACAGATTCTCAGCGTCGATTCGATGAAAATCTATCGACGCATGGACATCGGAACGGCCAAGCCCTCGCCCGACATCAGGGCGAAGATCCCCCACCACGGCATCGACCTGGTCGAGCCGTCCGAGAGCTTCTCGGTCGCTCAATACGTCCAGCACGCAGACGCCGCCATCGAAATCATCGGCGCCACCGGGGCGGTCGCGCTGGCTGTCGGCGGCACGAGCTTGTATATCAAGGCCCTTTCCGAAGGCCTTTTCGAAGGCCCCTCCGCCGATCCTGCCATCCGCGGCGCCCTCAAGGCGCGCGCCGCCAACGAAGGCCTCGACGTGCTGCACCGCGAACTGGCCGACGTCGACCGCCAGGCCGCCGCACGCATCCACCGCAACGACCAGCGACGCATCGTCCGGGCATTGGAGGTCTTCCAGATCACGGGCACGCCCATCAGCCAACTGCAGCAGCAGTGGGACGCCGGCCGGCGCCGCTATGAATGCGTGTTCATCGGCCTGCGGCGCGACCGCGCCGATCAGCATCGGCGGATCAACCAGCGCGTCGGGCGAATGATGGCCGCCGGGCTGGCCGACGAGGTTGCCGCACTGCTGGCCGAGCCGGACGGCCTGTCGCCTCAGGCATCGGTGGCGGTGGGGTACGCCGAACTGATCTCGCATTTCCGCGGCGAGTTGACCGAAGACCAGGCCGTCGAACGGATCAAGATCAACACCCGCCACCTGGCCAAGAAACAACGCACGTGGCAGCGGCGTTTCGCCGACGTGCACTGGTTCGATCTGGCCGACGACGAGCCCCCCGAAGCCGTCACCGAAAGACTCCTGGCGACGATTTCCTTTGACACGCCCTGAGCCCGCCGCCTAAGAGAGCCCCATGACCGTCGAATACAGAATCATCAGCATCGGCGCCCTTTCGCACCATCGTCTCTGGGGCGAAGGCGGCTCGGTGCGAACCGCCCATGCCACCACCACGCTGGTCAGCGACGGCGATCGCCGGATCCTGGTCGATCCGTCCCTGCCGGCAGTCGCCCTGGCTGCGCGGTTCAACGAACGAACGGGCAAGACGCTCGCCGACGTCACCGACGTCTTCTGCACGACCCTTCGCCCCGTGCACCGCCGCAGTATCGACGCCCTTCCGCATGCGGCCTGGTGGGCAAGCGAGGCGGAACTGGACGCCTACACCCGACGCCTGGAGGAGATCGCCCAGACCGCCGACCGGCTGGGCGACGACAGCGAGAGTGTGGCGGCGGAGTTGGCGTTGGTCCGGCGCTTTCGGCCCGCGCCGGAAACATTCGCCCCGCAGATTCACTTCTACCCGCTGACCGGGCCTTCGCCCGGCTCGGCCGGGCTGCTGCTGACGCCCGCCACACAGACCGTCCTGATCGCCGGCGACGCCGCCCTCACGCGCGAGCACGTCCAGGCCGGACAGATCTGGCAGGGCTGCGCCGACACGGCCGCCGCCATGGAAGCCTTCACCGACATGCTCGAGGTCGCCGACGTGATCGTGTGCGGCCACGACAACCTGATGATGCTGGGGCGCAAGTGGCTCTAGAGCGCCGGTGACGATATAATCCGAGGCGATGAGCAAATCGGCCGCACAAGCCGACGATCCCGACGATCCCGACGGCCCACGACGGGACGATCCGGCATCCCCAGCCTGGCGAGGTCGCCATGGGCGATAGCCTTCTTGCCGGACATCTCTGGCAGGTCCTGGTCATGGCAGGCCTGCTGGTCGGCTCGGGCTTTTTCAGCGGCACAGAAACCGCCCTGTTCAATCTAACAGCCGGCCAGTTGCACCGTCTTCGCCGGCGCGGCCGCGGTGGGCGAACCGTCGCCCGCCTGCTCGCTCGCCCCCAGTCGACGCTCAACCTGTTGCTGCTGGGCAACATGATCGTCAACGTCGCCTTCGCCGCCATCGCCGCCGTGCTGGCGCTGGACCTGCGGGCTGCGGGCGGGGCCGCCTGGCTGGTGGCGGCCGTGCCGATTGTCGCACTGTTGACGCTGATCCTGCTGGGCGAAGTAGCTCCCAAGATGCTGGCCTACACCGTCTCGCAGCGATGGGCCCTGGTGACCGCACGACCGGTGGTCCTAATCGCCGCGGTCCTCGGGCCGCTGCTGTGGGTGCTCGAAACGCTTCTGGTAACGCCCCTGGTAACCATCCTGGCCCCCCGGCCCGCCCGCGATCCGGCCATCTCCGCCGACGAACTGGACGCCCTGCTGGACCTGTCGACCAAACACGGACTTCTCGAGGACGATGCCCACGCCCTGCTGCACGAGATCGTGCAGTTGTCGCGTCTGCGCGTCGCCGATGTGATGGCCCCGCGCGTGGACATGGTCGCCTTCGACATCGACCAGCCCCGCCAGCATCTCGTCGATCTGGTCAAGGCCCAGCGACTGCGACGCGTGGTCGTCTACGAAGGCGACATCGACCACGTTCTGGGGCTCGTCCACTCCAAACAGCTGTTGCTGTCGCCCCGCGCGCCACTGCGGCAGCTCGTGGCGCCCGTACCGTTCGTGCCGGTGATGGCCAACATCGAACGCGTGCTGCTGCAGTTTCGCACGGCGCAGCGACAGGTCGCCGTAGCTGTTGACGAATACGGCGGCACGGCCGGGCTGATTACGTTGGAGGATATTCTCGAGGAGATCGTGGGCGATATTCCGCGCGGCGACGATCGCGGGCGCGGCCCGGCGGTCACGCGGCTCGGCGAGCGCGAATATCTGGTCGATGCCGACTTGGCCATGCACGAATGGGCGGACGTGTTTCATATGGACCTGCAAGGTGGGCGAATCAGCACCATCGGCGGGTTCGTCACGTCGCTGCTGGGCCGCATTCCCACCGTCGGCGATACGGCCCGCTACCGCAATCTCCAGTTCACGGTGCACATGATGCGGGGCCGCCGCGTGGGCACGATCAGGCTGGACCTGCTGGAGGAGACGGTCTGATGCCGGCGTCACTCACCTCCACCTATGTCGCGTGGTCGATCGTGATCGCGGTCTGTGTGGCCCTCGATGCGGTCTACTGCGGGCTGGAGAGCGGCGTCTATCGCCTCAACAAGATTCGCCTGGACCTGCACGCCGACCGCGGCCGGCCCGCCGCCGTCGCGCTGCAGAAGCTCATGGGCGATTTCAATCACCTCCTGGCGGTGCTGCTGATCGGCACGAACCTCGCCCGGTTCACGATCACCTTCGCCGTCAGCGCACTATTCGTAACGGCCGGCCTGGGCGACAAGGCGGAGTGGCTCACACTGGCGATTGTCACCCCTGCGCTGTTCGTCGTCAGTGACAGCGTGCCCAAGGGTGTCTTCCAGCGCCTGGCCGAAACGCTGGTCTATCGGCTGGTCTGGATGCTGCGGGCTACCAGCGCAGTACTCCGCCTGTGTGGGCTGGCCCCGCTGGTCAAGGGGTTCTCGCTGGGCCTGCTTCGGCTGCTCGGGGCCGATACCCGCGGCGGGATCGCGCTGGGACATCGCGGGATCGAGAGCATCGTCGCCGAAGGTCGGGCCAGCGGCCTGTTGACCGACTACCAGTCGGCGATGGCCGACCGGGCCGTCCGCCTCGCCGACGTTCGCCTGCGGGATGTCATGGTCCCGCTCGCCCAGGCCGTCGCCGCCCAACGAAACATCTCACGTGACGGTCTGCTGTCCCTCATCCAGCGTCACCCCCACTCGCGCCTGCCCCTGCTCGGCGCCGACGGTCAGGTCGCCGGCGTGCTGGACGTCTTCGAGCTGCTCATCGCCGACGACAACGCCCGGCCCGCTGATCTGATGACGCCGCCGCTGGTGCTGCCCCAGCATCACAGCCTGCCCCAGGCCCTACTGGCCATTCAGCGGGCCCGGGCCGTCCTGGCCGTTGTCGCCTCCGAGACGGGACAACACGTTGGAATCGTGACGGTCAAGGATATCGCCGAGCAGATCGTCGGCGACCTGGCCGACCGGGACGAATGACCTACCGCCCGTCGACCGAGTCGACCAGCATGCGGCAGATGGCATCATGGAGGCGATGGGCGACTGGGCCGCGCCCGCCGGGAACGCCGTTGACCAGAATCGAATAGGCCAGGACCGGCCGGTTGTCGGTATCCATCACATAGCCGCTGAGGCACTGGGCCCCGTAGATGTAGCCCGTCTTGGCCAGCACGCGCCCGCGATACGGCGGCTGGGCCAGGCGATTCCTGACGCGACCTTCGACGCCGGCCAGCGGCAGCGAGTTGACGAACACCGCCCAATCGTCGCGACCGAGCATCTGCGTCAGCAGATCGGTAACGGCCTCCGGTGCGGCGCGATTGCCCGCCGACAAGCCGCTGCCGTCACTGACGCGAAAGCTCTCGGCCTCCAGCCCATAGTCGGCCATCAGCGATTCGGTCATCGCCTTCGCGCTGCCGGCCCAGGTCCCGTCGCCTGCCCGGAGCAGGACGCTCTCGGCCGTCATGTTCATGCTGTACTTGTTCATCCGCCACATGGCCGCCCGTAGCGGCCGGCGGGTCCGACTCAGCAGCGTGGCCGTCGACAGATCGACCGCGGAGGTGGCCTCTTGGGCGAATGACCCGGCGAATGGCACGCCATGCCGCGCCAGGCGGCCGGCCAGCACACGTCCCAGCAGCATCGGCGGATTGTCGATGGCCGTGGGGAGCTGCTCGCCGGCCGAAGCCACCACCGTGCCGCGCAGGGTCACCTCCGACATGTCCTTGGCCCCCCTGAGAGACCACCGGTTCCGACTGCCCACGTTGAGCCTGTTGACGATGCGGATGTAGCGGCTGGTCGGCGTGAGCGTGGGGCGGACCTTGCCGGAGCGGACATCGAAGACGGTCCCAATGCAGTTGTTCGCGAAGTTCAGCGAACAGGCCGGCGCCGCGAAGGGGCTCTGGTGCTCGCGCTGGGGCCAGTCGGGATGGCGCATCGCATTGGTCTGAGCGTCGACAAGCAGGCGGATCCGCCCGATGGTTCGGTCCTGAAAATGCTCCTTGGCCGCCGCCGCCCAGTTGTCCAGATCGGTGTAGATGCTCCGGCCGGCCGCTGCGGCCAGAACGGGATCGCCAAGCGTCGGATCGAAATCGCCGACGATGACCAGGTCGCTGTCTTTGGCGTAGACGCGAACGTCGAAGCGGAAGTCGCCTCCCAGGGCCGCCAACACAAACGCGCTGGTCAGGATCTTCTGGTTGCTGGCGGGCACGAACAGCCGGCCGCTGCGCAGGCCCACAATCTGCCGGCCGGTGTCGCACCGCCGGACCGACACGCCCACGATACCGTTGGGGGATGTCTTCCCCTCATACGTGCCGACCAGATCGGTGATTCTCTGCTGGAGTGTGCTCGGGCCCGTCGTCGGACGGGGGGCGGTGGCGGGCTGGGTCTGCCCGGCCGCCATGGACGCCCACAGCAGCACACACATCCCGACTGCTATGCCAATACTGTTTGGTACGAATCGCCGACCGGACATATGCGCGGACCCTCGTCAGTCACCAAAGCTCGTGCCGACGGCCCGCGCCGCCTGAAGGGCCGGACAATCCGGCGGAACGGTGCGGACTTTGTCGGCTACCTCGGCCAGTTCCACCGAATCGAACCGTCCTTCCCGCTGAACGACGAGACGGCCGAACTGCCCGGCCTCGAGCAACTCGAAGGCGTGATGGCCGAACATCGTCGCCAGGATGCGGTCAAACGCCGTCGGCGTGCCGCCCCGCTGCACGTGGCCGAGAACGATGGCCCGGCTGTCCAGGTCGGTCATCTGCTCGATCCGGTCGGCGACATACTTGGCGACGCCGCCGAGGCGGATCGGATCGGGCGAATCCTCGACGACGTGGTCGACGATCGCCTCGCCGCCGACGGGCATGGCCCCTTCGCCGGCTGCAATGATGGTGAAACCTTTCCCGACGTCGCGACGCTCAATGCATCGCCGGGCGACCTTCTCCAGGTCGAAGGGGATCTCGGGGATGAGGATCACGTCGGCGCCGCTGGCCAGTCCGGCGTGCAGCGCCAGCCAGCCCGCATAGCGGCCCATCAGCTCGACGACCATCACACGGTGATGACTGGCGGCGGTCGTATGGATCTTGTCCAGCGCATCGGTGGCGGTCGCGACGGCCGTGTCGTGGCCGAAGGTGACGTCCGTGCCCCACAGGTCGTTGTCGATGGTCTTGGGCACGCCGATGATCTTCACGCCGCGATCCGTCAGCGTGTGGGCCCCGCTCATGGTGCCGTCGCCGCCGATGACGACCAGCGCGTCGAGTTTCGCCTGGTGATAGTGCTCGACGACCTGGTCGCGCACGTCGTGGTAGACCCAGCGGTCGCCCTCGCGGACGGCGTAGCGAGAGGGATTGGCCTTGTTGCACGAGCCGAGGATCGTTCCGCCCAGTGTGAGAATGTTGCTGACATCGCGCCACCCCAGCGGCTGCAGGCGGTTCTCGATCAGGCCCAGATAGCCGTCGGCGATGCCGATCACCTCCAGCCCGCCGTTCATCGCCGACTTGGCCACCGCGCGGATCACGGCGTTGAGGCCGGGGCAATCGCCCCCGCCGGTCAGGATTCCAATGCGTTTGATCGTTTCGGCGCCCATGGGGCAGCTCCTTCAATTCGTTCGTTCAAAACCGCAGCGTCGGCGGGTACTATAATCCATTCGAGCCGTTTTTCCGATACCCCGGATAGCGGACCTGCGAGCATGGTTTCTCCGTCGCCGACAGAACGCCGCGCACACGAGCGACACGTCGCTACATCCAGCGTCGAGCTGGACCACACGCCGTCGCATCGGCAGTTCCCAGCGCGCTGTCGCAACATCTCGCGCGGCGGCATGCTGCTGGCCGTGCCGGCGCTGACCCCCGTTCGCAAAGGCCAAACCATCCACGTCTGCATCGACAGCCTGCCCCAGCCGAACCTGGCGGACCTGGCCTCTCGCCGGTTGCAGGCAACGGTCACGCGCGTCGACCGCGACGAGCTGCTATCGACGGGCCAGTTGGCCGTGGGCGTGCAGTTCGCCGCCCCGGCGTCCTCGTAGGCCTATCCCCCTCAGCCGCCTTACTTGACGTAGACGGCCTCCTTGCCAGTGGCCGGACGGGTGGGATGGGGCGGGCCCGAAGGGAATGCATAGGTCCGGAGCGTTCGGCGGATGCTGGCGTATTGGGCCTGCCAAGCCCCCTTGCTGTAGCCGCCGCCCAACACCATGACAACCGGCAGGCCGCGCCGAACGCATTCGTCGATGACCATCGCATCACGTGCGACGAGCCCCTCGTCCGTCATGGCCACCGACGCCAACGGGTCGCTGGCCAGCACGTCACAGCCAGCCTGCAGGAACACGATGTCCGGCCGAGCCCTGTCGATGACGGCGGGCAGGTGTTTGCCCAACAGGCTCAGGTAGGTCCGGTCGTCCGTCCCCCCGGCCAGTTCGACGTCCAGATCGCTGGTCGCCTTGGGGACCGGGTAGATGTTCCCCTGATGCATCGAGAACGTGAACACCTCGTCATCGCCCCCAAAGATCTCGGCCGTGCCGTTGCCTTGATGGACGTCCAGATCGACAACGAGCGCCCGGCGAATGAGGCCCTCTCGTCGCAGGACACGAATGGCGATGGCCAAGTCGGCGTAGATGTTGAAGCCCTCGCCGTGATCGGGCATGGCGTGGTGGTAGCCGCCGGCGAGATTCACCGCGATCCCGTACCGCAGGGCCAATCGGCCGGCCTCGATCGTGCCGCCGGTGGCATAGCGAAAAGCGTGCAGAATGCCTGCATCGATCAGGAAAGCCGGGGCCTTGCCGATCAAAGGCATCTCGAGATAGCGGGCGACCGTGTCCGAGTTGCCGAGGCTGGCGAGAAACTCATCCGTGTGGACGAGCAGGACCTGCTCATCGGTTACGGCCTCGGGGACGAACACGTCTGCGGGCAGGATGTATCCGTCGGTGTTGAGCGCCAGGAAGATCTTCGCGTACTTGCGGATGTCGAACGGATGAAGCCGCTCCGCGCCGCCCATGTTGATCTGGTAGTGTTTCGAGTAGACCAAAGCGACCCGGCCGCCAAGCGCTCGCCCGGTTCGCGGCTGCTTGGTAGCCCGAAACGATCTGGGTGGGATGCATCCGCTCCTGAGCACAACACCACACACCAACACCCCCAGACCGGCCAATATGATGAGTTTGCGTTGTCGGCTCATTGCCCACCAGATGCCCACGTTGTGGGCTTCCTTCCGTCGGCAACAGCATATCTTGTCTTCATGCGAGCAGGCAAGGTCCGAGATGACGGCTCAATGGGTATAATGGCGGCGTGACCAAGCGTGCGGGCATCCTGGCTGACCTTCGGGAGAAGATCGGCGATCTGCCGGCGACGCCCGGGGTGTACCTGTTCAAGGACGCCAAGGGCGTCGTGCTCTACATCGGCAAGGCCAAGACCCTTCGCTCGCGCGTGGCCAGCTATTTTCAGCCCAGCGCCGATCTGGCCGCCACCCGCGGGCCCGAGATTCAGCGTATGATCGAACGGCTGGTCGTCGACGTCGACGCGCTCGAATGTGACAGCGAGGTCGACGCCCTGCTGCACGAGAGCCGGCTGATCAAGGACATTCAGCCGCGGTTCAACGAAAAGCAGAAGGACGACAAGTCCTTCCCTTACCTTCAGATAACAACCCGCGAGGATTTCCCCCGCGTCACGATCACGCGCCAGCCGCAGACCAAGGGCGTTCGGCTGTTCGGGCCCTTTGTCTCGCCGATGGAGTTGCGGGCGGCCCTGCCGTTGATGCAGCGCGTGTTCAAGTTTCGCACGTGCAAGCTGGACATCGACGCCGCCGATGAGGCCCGCCGCCACTTCCGCCCGTGCATTCTCTACAGCATCAAACAATGCACCGCGCCGTGTGCGGCCAGGATCGGCAAGGACGACTACGCCGAGCGGATCGCCGACCTGACGGCGTTTCTCAACTCCAAGGCGTCGAAGGTGCGACGCCGCCTGACAGCCGAGATGAACGAGGCGGCCAAGAAGCTCGAGTTCGAGCGGGCGGCGGCCCTGCGCGACGAACTCAACGCGATGGAGGGGCTGCAGCGCCGCGGGCTGGCCAGCCAGCACGTCCAGCCGGAGGTGTTCTACGTGGACCCCGCCGAAGGGCTGGCGGCCCTGGCGACGGTGCTGTCGCTGTCGGGGCCGGTGCGAACGGTCGAGGGAGTGGACATCGCGCATCTCGACGGCGGCGAAATGTGCGGGGCGCTGGTGACGTTCATTGACGGCAAGCCGTTCAAGAGCGGCTACCGGCGATACAAGATCAAGACGGTCGAAGGCAACGACGACTTCGCCTGCATCCGCGAGGTCGTCTGGCGGCGGTACAAATACGCGGGGATGAACGAGGGATTGTTCCCCGACGTGATCCTGATCGACGGCGGCAAGGGCCAACTGTCCGCAGCCTACAGCGCGTTCGACGAGATGGCGTTCCCGCCGCCCATGTTGGTATCTCTGGCCAAGAAGAACGAGGAATTGTTCGTTCATGGCCAACCCAATGCGATCCGGCTGTCACGACACGACGCAGCCCTTCGGCTGCTGCAATCGGTCCGGGACGAAGCCCACCGGTTCGCCCAGCACTACCATCACATCCTGCGCCGCCGGGCTACGCTGGACACCGAGCCGACCAAGCCCCCGCGCCGCCGATCGAAAAAGCCCTGACCCCCTCCCCCGTCATCGGTCGATCGATTGTCATCGACCTTTCTGCGCCGGCTGATTCAGGCTCGACGGCCGCGGGAACGCTCGGTCAAAATCGTAGCCGTAGCGCTCGCACTCAGCGCGAAGGTTGCGGGCGATCGAATCGTAGATCGCCGCCTGCAGGCCGGGCAGGACGTTTTCGATCTCGTTGTACAGCCGCGAGCGCTCAGCCAGAGATAGATCCACGCCCACGATCTGCGGGCGGATCAACAGCTCGCGGACGCGCTCGGCCACGATGAGTTCGAACCTCGCCAGTTGGATCCTCTTCTGTGCGCGCTGTTGATATGTCCGATAGACCGTGTTCAACGCGTAACCGTAGCTCTCGCGGAACGCCGTCCGCCGCTCGGTCGCCAGGTGCGTCAAGGCGGCCATCACGGCTGCGTTGACCTGACTTCGGGCGACGTCGGGGGTGAGCTTGCCGGGCTGATTGAGTTCGAAGATGACGAACTCCTCGACATCCGCGACGACCCACTCCGGACCGGCCGGCTTGTAGGTGTCTCTCATCCAATCGTACAACTTCTGCGCCTCGCTACGGCGATAGCCGACGTACAGCATCGGAATGACGTCTTTGAGGAAGCTCATGTGGCCGTTCCGGAAGATATTGTCCTGGAACGCCCGCGGGTCGTTCTGCCGGCCCGCCACGGCGATCAGATCCTCGACCGAACGGACATACTCATCCTGTGTCGCCATGACGTAGCGGAAGTCGGACAGATACTGAAGCCACGGGGCATCCGGGTCGTCGGGGTTGTCCAGATAGACCAGCCGCCCTCCCCAGATCAACATCCGCAGGCAGAACATCGCGATCCGCTCGGTATTGATGGTCGTGATGTCGTCGAGCCCTTTCGCCTCGGAGATGTGGATGCCGTAGGTGATCCAGTACAGTCCGTGCGGCCAGACGATGCGCCAGTCGAAGGGAGCGTTGTATCGCTCCATCAGGTCCAGCATCCACTGCGGGTCCATCTTGTAGTGGTTCCACAGAATCTGGGCCCGCACGAACGCCAGCATTTTGCCGCGGGCGACGGCGTGCTTGGGGTCGTTGATCAACTCCGACAGGTCTCGATCCTCTCGAAGCGACAGCTTCGGCGGCGCCGTCCGGACCGAGGCGACGCTGCTGTCGAGGCTCAAGCGGTTGTAGGCCGCCAGCAGCGAGGCATCGATATGGACGTCGTGGTCGGCCAGCAGCTCGGCGTAGGCCATCACGGCCGGGTCTTCTCGCAGCTTGTCGTGCTGGTCCGGCTGAATGTCCCACTCGCCCTGGCGGGTGGTTGTCTTGTCCAGCGGGGCCTCAGCGATAGGCCGAAACGCGGCGATGACCTCCGCGGTTGTTCCGAACCCGGGCGCGCCCAGCAGGTGCTGCATCTCGGAGGCCCAGCGCCGCTTGTAATAGACGTGCATGTCGTCGAGCGACTGGCCCATTTTGAAAAAGAAGATCCACCCCAACTCCTTGTACAACAGCAGGGCCTTGCGGTTGTGCGGGATGGCCTCGTCTCGCAGCAGCGTCAGGCCCTGATGAACCCAGTGCCATCGCTCCTCGTTCGTGTGGGTCGTCACAGAGATGTTCCAGGCCATGTTCCAGGCATGGAACGCCCAGACCCCGGGGAAGGAGGGCATCAGTTGACAAGCCAACGACGCCAATTGTCGCGCGTCGTAGTGTCGGCCCGCCTGGTGCTGCTGCTGTGACCGCATCCAGACGTAGTTGAACGCCAGCGCCCGCAGCCCGCCGGGCAGGAGCCTGATCGTCGCCATGTCGACCTGTCCGGCCGAGGCGATGTACAAGTCGTGCTCGCCGCCCAGCCGGTCGAGACTAGGCTGGAGCATGCCGCCGCCAACCAACAGGCCGGCCGCAACGATCAGCCAAACGATCTGTCGAACTCGAAGCGACTGCATCGTGTCATCCTATGCCGCGGGGCCTCAGGTCTGCACACGGGCCAACTCCCGCCGCCGGAAAATCATACACCCAACCGCCAACGCCAGACTCGTGCGGATCAGCACAGTCCACAAGACAGTCTTGCCCACGAACCGCCACGGAATGGCCATGCCGTCCACGAACCACGGGCCGGGGGCGGTGCTCTCGAAGTCCGGCAACAGCGCGCCCATCACGTGGACGATGTAGTAACTGACAATCAGCGGCCCGGGCAGGAATTCCGGATTGACCGCGTCGCGAAGAAACGTCCCCGCCACGCTGAACGGCAGGAGCGAAAACACCAGCATGCACCCCACCGGGAAAACCAGAAAGCTTCCCGCCAGCACACCCACCGCCGCCAGGTACGCCAACTGCGCCATCAGCAGCACGGCGCCGCGGAGGAAGTTCCACCCGAAGCTGCCCACGCGAAACAGGATCGCCACGTCCTCCGGCAGGATCCGCACGGTATACCATTCGCCCGTCCGCCGGTGCGGCTGGCTGAGGAACGTCACCGTCGTTCGCCCATCGTCGCTGACGACCCAGGCGGGAATCGTCATCGTCGCCGGGCTTCGGTTCAGGTCGTGTCGCGGCACCAGAAGCTGAGCGGCCGTGCCGGTGGCCTCGAACCGCCACAGGCTCGTGATCTGCCGGTCGCTGGTCCGCTGCGACAGCTCGGCCTTGTAGGTCAGTTGGATCGTCGGCTCGGCCGTCACCGACACACTGCCGTCAGCGGCGAGCCGTTGGATCGCCGGCTTGAGCATGTCCTCCAGCATCATGGACACTTCCACGACGTCGTCGCGGATGGTGATGACCGTGCCTTCCACGTCGTTGAGGCGAACAGGCCCGCCATAGACCAGGCGTCCCTGCACGGCCGGCGGGGCCTGGATCCACAGACGGCTGGACTCGTTGTCCACGCGAATGACCCGCCCGGCGCCCGTCACCGACCGGCCGCGATGGTCAATACCCTCGAACCGCCACGTCTTGGACTCGCGCGGCTTGATCGCGAACAGCTTGCCGGTGATGTTTTCGCGGACCTCGGCGATCAGCAATTCCTGAGCCTCGGCCTCGTCGCCGCCCGTGCGGGCCTTGAAGGCCTCCAACGCATCGGCGTACTGGCCCGTTCGCTGCATCTCCGCGATCCTGTCGGCGATCTTCTCTTGGACGTTCTCCGAGGCCGGGCCGACCCTCGTCCGCGCGGTGAACACCTGGGTTTCGACGGCGACACGGTCCTGCGGGTTGGCCTCCGGCGAGATCGCTCCCGAGCGAAGGTATTGGGCCAGCGCAAAGACCCCCGCCGCTGCGACCGCCAGCAGGCCCGCGCTGAGAATGCACACGCCCAGCCAACGGCCAAGGATGTACTGCCATCGCGCGAGCGGCTTGGCGATGACGCCGTAGATCTGCCGTGTGCGAATGTCCTCGCTGACCACCCAGATCGACAGGAACACCGTCAGAACGCTCAGCACCACCGACAGCATCGCCATCGAATACGACAGGAAAGTCTTCGACCGACCCGCCAGCGTGCCGTCGCCGCTGATGGCGAACGGCATCGCTCCCAGCAGCAGGCCGAGGATCACAATCGTCGCCCCTACGACCTTCATCCGAAGACACTGCACCACCGTGTGTCGAGCGACCGAGGTAAGCCCTCCCAGCGCGGTCGACACACCGGACGGGCCGGCCATCATGACGAGGACTCCTCCGAGCGGTCGCCGCCCAGAAGGTCGTCGAGCACGCCCTGATCGGCCTGGTCCTGCTTCTTGGCGGACGGGGCGGGTCGTCGATCGGCCGGCGGCGGCGGGGTGTCCTTGTCTGCCCGCTCGTCTGCGGAGATCAATTCGTCGAGCACGTCCTCGTCGGCCTGGGCAGCCGGCGAGGGCATCGGCGGGGGCGGTTCTGCGACCGGCTCGACGGGCGGCTCGGCCCCCACGAGCTGCTCGATAACGAGCCGGCCTTGCTGGTCGTCGTCCTGACCCGTACGGAGAAACTCCGCCACCGGGCCGCCCGCCATCGCCCCGCCGGTGACGAGGCGCTTGGCCTGGGCCTCCTCGACGATCCGCAGGAAGAGGCTCTCCAGCTTGTCGCGCGGCGTGGAGACGTCCAGCAGTTCGTGCGACCCGGCGGCCAGCACATCGCGGATCTTGGCCAGCGTCGCATCGTCCAGGCGATCGGTGGTGATCTGAGTGTGGGCCTCGCGGGCCAGAAGCTCGTCGATCCGCCCCACCGCCCGCTGGCGTCCGCCATAGAGCACGCACACGCGGTCGCAGACATCTTCCACGTCGGCCAGCAGGTGGCTGGACAGCAGCACGGTCTTGCCTCGTCCGGCCAGGATGCCGATCAGGTCCTTCACCTCGCGCGTGCCGATGGGGTCCATGCCGCTGGTGGGCTCGTCGAGGATCAGCAGGTCCGGGTCGTTGATCAACGCCTGGGCCAGGCCGATGCGTCGCTGCATGCCCTTGGAGTACTCATTGATGCGGCGATAGGCCACCGAAGACAGGCCCACCATCTCCAGCAACATGTCGATGCGGCGCCGGCGCTGGTGGCGGGGCTGATGGAACAGGCGGGCGTAGTAGTCCAGCGTCTCACGGGCGTCCAGGAACGGGTAGAGATACGTCTCTTCCGGCAAAAAGCCCACACGGGCCTTGATGCTCACGTCCGTGGCCGGCCGGCCGAAAATCGCCACGCGGCCTCGGGTGGGGAACAGCAGCCCCAGCAGCATGTTCAGCGTGGTCGTCTTGCCCGAGCCGTTGGGACCCAGCAGGCCGAACACTTCGCCCGGCTCGATCTGCAGGTCCAGATCGGCGACGGCTGAGACTTTCTCGCGAAGCCAGAAGTCACGGAAGACCTTGGTCAGCCCGACGGTGACAATGACATGATCATGGGTGGCGTGCATCTGGATCACATCCGGCGGTTACGGCGGCGAGCCGCCCGCCGCCTCTTTCAGCAATCCCTCACGAACTTGCTTCACGACGTCCGGGTGGCGGTCGAGCTTGATGACGAGCTTCCCGTCACCCGGCGAGAAATAGTACTTCTCGATGGTGGCGCTACTCAGGATGGCGTCGCGTGCGTCGGCCCAGAGGCGCTGGATCACGAACTCCCGATTGCGGCGATATTCGGGCAGCAGTTCCCTGAAGCGCGTCACCCGCCCGTCGAGAGCATCGAGCATGGCGTAGGTCTTGGCCTTGGCGTCATCGATGATGGGGCGGACCTGCCCGGCGATCTGATCGCTGACCAGCACACGCTGGATTTCCGCAAGGCGCTTGGCGGCTTGGTCGGTTTGGCCGGCGGCGAGGGCGTCGGCATACAGGGCGATCAGGCCCGGCCCGGCGTCTTGATCGGATGTGTCGCCGTGATGGCCGTCCCCGCCGGTTTTGCCTACGAGCAGCCAGTATTTGTCGCCGGCGGTCTGGACCAGGACGCTTTTGGCCTCGGCAATGGCGGCGTTGAGTTGCTTCTCGGCCTCTTGCCGGGCTTTGGTGGCCGCCTCGACCTCCGGCAGAACCCGCAACGGCCAGGTGAACTCCATCGTCAGCAAGTTGATTTTGATGCCCGTATCCAGATCACTGAGGACGTCCTGGGCGCCCTGGTGGACCACCCCCCAGAACACCTCCTGGTTCCGACGGATGCTCTCAGCCGTCTGGCCGGCGGCCGTCCGAATGGCCGCCTGGCAGATGACCGACCGCAAGAGGTCCTTCGTCTGGGCGCGATCTTTCAGGTCCAGATCGTTGACGTTGTATTTGTGGTCGAGCAGCAGGCTTTCATCGGGGTCCATTCCGTTTTCGGACCCAATCTGGTAATTGCACTCGAACCGGACGTGAATGAGATTGCCGTCTCCCGTCACCAGCGCCCCGTCCCACCCGGGCTGAAGCCCATCGTTGCGGACCTGGCGGTCGATCAGGCGTTCGACGGTCTTGTCCTCGGCGGTTTCAGCCATCCAGAAGTCATCGACCCGCAAGTCCTTCGGCGAGATATCGACCACCTCGATGTCGCCGATCGGGAACGGCCAGGCGTAGCACAGCCCTCTGCCGACGACGTCCACGATTCGCCCGAAGCGATAGATGATGCCGGCCTGCCCGGGCTTGATCTGGCGGATGCCTGTCAGCAGGAACGCCACAACGATCACGATCATGATGACCGTCAACAGGCGAAAGCTCAGGTGCAGCGCGTGGGCGAGGCTCTCGGCGGCCGGGTCGCGCGGGGCGCGGTCCGGCCCCGCCGGGTTGTCCTGGCGGGCCGTCGTCGCCGAATCGTTGTGTGTCTTGTCAGCCATGCTGCGGTCTCCGTCGACTGGACGTTTACCGGCCCTTGGAGGGAACGGCCGGGCCCTTCTGGAAGAACTTCACCGCCTCGATCTTCGATCCATCCAGCAGGATCACCGTCTGGCTGGCCAACTCACGTCGCAACGATTCCAGCGACCGCAGGAACATGGCGAACTCAGGATCCTGGCCGTACTGTTCGTAGCGCCGGGCGGCCTGGCCGTAGCCTTCCGTCTTGATGTTCTCAGCCGTGAAAAGCGCGAACGCGAGAATCGTGTCGCTGTCCGACTTGGCGCGGCTTTTGATGGCCTCGGCCATGGCCTTGCCGTCGGCGTCATACATCTCGATCTCTTCCTGACGGTCTTCCTTCATCACTTCGATGACGGTCTCGGTGACGGATTCCGGCAATCCCAACGCCTTGACGCCCACCATGACGATCCGGACGCCGTAGGTTTCGTCCATGACCTCTCGCAGGCCGTCGCCGATTTCCTCTTCGATCTGGGTGATCTTCATGCGCGACGGGTCGGTGTTGATGAAGTCCTCCATGTCGTAGCGCCCCATGACGCCGCCCTTGATCGACCGAAGCGTCCGGCGGATGTTGCCTTCGGCGCTGGCGATGCTCTTGGTCTTGGCGTAGAAACGCACGGCGTCGGCCACCTGCCACTGGCAGAACACGGTAATCAGGATGTTCTGCTCGTCTCGTGTCTGGATTTCGCTGAGCGTATCCTCGAACTGGAACACCCGCGCGTCGTAATGGACGTGCTTCATCCACGGCCATTTGAACTTCAGCCCGGCCTGGCCCGGCAACCGGCCGTCATAGACGGCGCTGCGGTCCACCTTGCCGCCCAGCGTCAGCACCAGCGACAGGTCGGTCGACTCGACGCGATAGCTCACCATATAGGTCAGCAGCCCCAGGACAACCAACACGGCCAACACGATCAATCCCATGTGCTTTTTCATAATTCGTCTTCCTACAACACAACTCTCTGCCGACTCGTCGTTACGGCTGGTCGCCGCCGCCGGCGGCGCTGAAATCGATCTTCTGCTGAAAGCTCTTTCCCTGCTCCAGATTCAACCACGGTTCGACCCGATCGGGATCGATCCCGATGACATACTTCGGTAGGGAGGGCAGGACCTTGTCCCACACATCCAGGTAACGGTCCAGCATGTAGACGCCCGGCGAGGCCCGATACGCCTCCAGTTGCGCCGGGAACGCGGCCGCACGCCCGCGCTCGGCCAACTGGAACGTCCACCCCTGAGCCCGCGCCTCGGCTACCAGCCGGGCCGGCTGACCGGAGGTCCGTTCGAAAAGCTTACTGACCGTTCTGTCCGCCTCGGCAACAGCCTCGGATAAATCGATGGACTGGCGGGCCTGCTCGGCCGAGCGGATCTGCTCGAGCTGCTCGGCGTAGGCGTTGAGCGAGCGACGAACTGTCGCTGTCGTCGTTAGCTCGCCGGGGCGGCTCTTGCCAAGGAGGGCTTCACGGAGGATGCTCTTGTCCAGGTCGTTGAGATCTCTCTGCACGCGTCCAAGGATGCTGTCAATGTGCGGGGCGAGCTTGCCGCCCTGCCGCTGGATGGCCGAAAGCAGGGCCAGCCCTTTGGCCCGGCGAAGCGCAATCGCCAGAAGCTGCGCGTCGCCCGGCTGGCTGGCCAGGCTGAAATATCGCCGGCTGGCGAACGCCTGGGCCTCGAACCGCGCGGTCTCCCGTCCCAGCCTCGCTTGGAGCACCTGCTGATAGGCGTCCGCAGCCTGGGCCGGCGGATGGACCGCCCGGAAGTTCAGGGAGACGATCTCGACCCCTAAGTCCACCTGCCCGCCGGAAACAGCCGTCCGCACACGATCCAGAAGCTCCCGCACCAGCCCCTGGCGGCCGTAGGTCATGATCGCCTCGGGACGATCCGCCTGCCCCTGGCCCGCCGGCTTAAACAGCGTCGCACTGGAACAGTAACGAACCATCTCGCGGTGGACGATATCCTGCAGGACGGCCTCGGCGTCGACGTATTGGTAGCCGAACTTGTAGGGGTCCTCGATGCGGTACTGCAGCGACCCGATCAGGCGAATGATGTTGACGGCAGGCACTTTGCCGCCTCTCTCCTCGGTCGATTTGCGATGACGGGGTGGAACAGCGACCAGAAAGTCCTTTTCCTCGAACTCGCCGTGCTCGTCCGTCCACAGCGCCAGCTCGCGCCCCTCGAACGTGCCGCCCTCGACCGTGTCGCCGTGCGCATCGCGGGCCTTGCCCGCGCCGATCTGTATCGAGCGGATGCGCGTATCGAAGTGGCGGGCCGTGTCGATAGGCCAGGGCCACTTCAGATGCAGCCCCGGGCCCAGGGGCCCCGAAGCCGAGTCGGTATTGCCCCAGTGCGACACGACGCACAGCTCGCCTTCATCCACGACCACGACCGAACTCATCAGGAGCATCACGGCCAGGCCTGTCAGCAGCAGCGGCAGGGCCGCCCGTGAGAGCAGGTGGAAGAACCACGTCTTGGAGACCTCGAAGCCAAACTGGTAATTGAGCGTCTCGGCGATGGATCGGCCGATGTGCTGCGGCTGGGCGACCAGACCGAACAGGCGCGAGTCATACATCAGCCGATCTTCGGCCCCCGGCATGCGGGGGCGATACAGGTCCAGCACGAAGTTGACGGCCAGCTCCAGCGCCAGGATCGCCATGCCGATCGGGATCGCATAGGCAACGACACGGTCGACGGCGGGGTATTCCTGCCACGCCGCCACTAGCGCCGCCAGCACGCCCGCAACGGCCCAGACGCACACAGCCAGATACCCCGCCGGCGCCCGCAGAAGTCGCCAAGGGCCCTGGCGACTCATGCCCAGCGCATACGCGCTGAACAGGAACGCCAGGAACCCCACCAGCACCGCAAACAGCGACGCGGGCGCCGCGTTGGCCGCCAGTAACTCGCCAGCGCGACGGGTCCACTGCAGCATCGTGTAGGCGGCCGCCGCGTTGCCCGCCGCCCACAGCAGCGTGAAAATCGGCACGACCCAGCGATACACGAACCGCACGCGGGCGGCCGCCGCCCGGTGGGCGTCCAACTGCTCGCCTTCGAAAATCGTCCCGGCCGCCCCGCCCTCACCCGCCAGGTCGTCCAGTTCCGCCGCCTCGCGACGCTGGAGCTGCTGGCAGTAGAACACCACCACCGTCATCAGCCACACCGGCACCCCGGCGGCCAGGATCCACACGCACGCCAGGGCGGCCGCCGAGCGGGTCCATGATGCGATGATGAGCATCACCACCACAAACACCGTCTGCAGGCCCGCCCCCAGGAGGGCGACGTTCTTTCCACGTTTCTGTTCGGTCATCCCAGGTGCGCCATCCTTGTCGGCGCGTTCGGCATCGCTCTTGTCAGCGGCCAGCGCGCGTCGCTACAATTCGCCATCGAAAGACTCAACCGAATGGACTGTCGAGCCGTAGTATTTTTACAGGCCCAACGCCGCGACGGATAAACCTCATGATCCAACTGCTCGCCATCTGCCGCAACACGTTCCTTCAAAGCATCCGCCAGCCGATCTTCAGCATCCTGATCCTGCTGACGTTCGTGTTTCTGATTTTCAACGTCCCGCTGAGCGGGTGGACGATGTCGCCCACCGGCGAGCACAAGGAATCCGACCAGCGGCTGATGAACAACGTCAGCCTCTCGACGATCCTGGCGATGGGGGTGTTCGTGGCGGCGTTCATCGCGTCCAGCGTCCTGTCGCGCGAGATCGAGGACCGAACGGCCCTGACGGTGATCGCCAAACCCGTCAGCCGGGCCACGTTCGTGCTGGGCAAGTATCTGGGCGTCGCTGCCGCCGTTGCGATGGCCTTTTACCTGTGTTCGCTGGTGTTCCTGATGACGGTCCGCCACGAGGTGATGCCCACCGCCAGCGACCAGATCGATTGGCCCGTGATCGTGCTGGGCGGATCGATGTTCGCATTGGCATTCGTGATCTCGGTGGGGGGCAACTTCGCGTTCGGCTGGCCGTTCACATCGACGATGGTCTGGGCGTGTACATTGCTGATGACGGTGGCGATGGCGACCATCGCGGCCGTCGGCAAGGGCTGGACGTTCGTGCCGTTTGGCCAGGGCATCAGCGGGCAGTTGCTGATCGCTCTGGGGCTGATCTTCGTGGCGGTGATGTTCTTCGCCGCCGTCGCCGTGGCGGCCAGCACGCGGTTGGGGCAGATCCCCACGCTTCTGGTCTGCATCACCGTCGCGGCCTTGGGCGCGTACCATCCCCTGCTGTTCAGCGAGAGCGCCCGCGACAACGTGATGATCAACGCGCTGGCGTGGATTATGCCCGACACGCGCTACTTCATGATGATGGATGCGCTGGTCCAGGACCATGGGGTCCCGTTGGAGTTCGTCGCCATCAGCACCGCCTACGGGCTGTGCTTCATCGGCGCGTCGCTGGCGATCGGAATCGCGCTGTTCCAGACGCGTCAACTTCAGGGAGGCGGCACGACCAGCAGCGTTCCCACCGCCATCGGCGCGTTGGCCTGGGTTGGCCGGGCCGTGGCCGTCGCGTGCCTGCTGGCGGGGCTGATCCTGCCTGCCTGGCCGCAGTTCCAGCAATGGTCGGGGTTGCTGACGGCCGGGGCGCTGCTGGCCGGCGGCGTGCTGGGTTGGCTGCTGTGGGGCTTTTTCGCTCGCGGGGCCGCCTGGAGCTATTGGCTGGTCGCCGCCGCAGCGACGGTGAGCGTGCTGGCCGCACTGGCCGCCCTGCTGCTGCCCGAGCATGCGGCATTTCTGCGCCTGTCGACAAGCGACACGGGCCTGTCCATCCGCGCCCTGGCCAGCGCGACGGTCGTGTTGATCTGCATATTGCCCAGAACGCGTCGTCATTTCAAACATACTCATCCATCCGTCATCGCCGGCGGCTAGCTGGGCCGGCCGGCCGATGACTACGTCACCGCCACCGCCTCGACGTTGGCCGGTAGGCGCGGCGCTTCTTCGGTCTCGTCACCATGCAACTGCTCGCCGAACCGCACGAGTCGGGCGCTGTTGAAAATCACGAACGCCGCCGCCACCATGTGCAGCATCGCCCCAACGACGGGGGTCACAAGGCCCAGGCTGGCCAGCACCAACAGCATCACGATCACACTAACGCCGAACAGCAGATTCTGGTGCACCACGCCGATGGCCCGGCGGCTTAGGTGAATCAGGAACGGCAGCCGTCTCAGATCGTTATTCATCAGCACAATCGTGGCCGCGTTGATGGCCACGTCGCTGCCGGCGGCGCCCATCACGATCGACAGGTCGCCCGCCGCCAGGGCCGGCGCGTCGTTGACGCCGTCGCCCACGACGGCGACCTGATGGCCCTGCCGCCGCAGCGCGCCGACCAGATCGAGCTTGTCTTCGGGCAGGACCTCGGCCTGCACGTCGGTGCAGCCCATCTCGCGGGCGACGCGGTGGGCCACGCTGCGCCGGTCGCCGGTGACCATGACGAGTTCACGGATGCCGGATGAGCGAAGCTCGTCGATGGCCGCCCGGGCCTCAGGGCGCGTGCGGTCTTCCAAGCCGATCCAGCCCAGCAACTGGCCCCCGCGGGCCACGTGCAGGACGCTCAGGCCTTCCGGCTCGTCGTATTTCGGGTCGCTCATGGTCGAGAAGTCCACGCCCTGCTCGCCCAGCCACGACCGCCGCCCAACCAGCACGGGCGTCCCATCGACCTCGCTGCGCACGCCCCGGCCGGAGATTTCCTCGAACTCGCTCGGATCGGACAGCGTGAGCCGGGCCTTCTCGGCCACGGCCACAACGGCCTGAGCGACCGGGTGGCGCGACCGATGCTCGGCCGAGCCGGCCGCGGCCAGCAGGTCGGCCGGATCGACATCGGGGGCCGGCCTGATCTGGGTGACCGACAGTTCGCCGGTGGTCAACGTGCCGGTCTTGTCGAACACGAACGCCGTCAGCGACCGCGCCTGTTCGATGTTGGAGACGTCCTTGATCAGAATGCCCAGCCTCGCCGCACACGACAGGGCTGCGACCATGGCCGTCGGGACGGCCAGCACCAGCGCACACGGACAAGCGACGACCAGAATGGTGATAACGCGACTCATGTCGCGAGTGAAGAACAGCACCGTGGCGGCCAGCATCAGGATCGTGGGCGTGTACCAGCCCGCGTAGCGGTCGATCAGCCGCATGATGGGGATCCGCGTCTGCTCGGCCTGGAGGATGAGCTTGCGCACCCGGCCGAGGGTGGTGTCCTCGCCCGCGCGGGTCACCTTTATGTCGATCGCGCCGGCGAGGTTGCTCGTGCCGCTGAAGACCTCATCGCCGGCGGTCTTGTCCACGGGCAGCGACTCGCCGGTGATGGTGGCCTGGTTGACCGAGGAGGTCCCGGAGACGACCTCGCCGTCGGCGGGGATATCGTCGCCGGGCCTGACGCGGACGAGGTCGCCGGGCTGGAGGTCGCGCGGGTCGACGGGCTCTTCGCCGCCGTCGGGTATCAGCCGATTGGCCTTGCGGGGGGAGAGCTTCAGGAGTTCCTCGATGCTCGCGCGGGCGCCCAGGGCGGTGCGGGTTTCGATCAGGTTGGCCAGCAGCAGGAAGAACGCGACGATGCCGGCCTCCTGGTACTTGCCGCCGGCGATGGCGGCGATGACGGCCAGGGCGACCAGCTCATCCATGTGCATGTGCCCGCGGGTCAGAGTGCGGGCGGCGTGGATGACGATGGGCGCCCCTAACAGGACAGCGCCGGCCAGCGCGAGCATGTCGCTGTAGAGACGGTTGCCGGCGAACAGTGTTTGGCTGACGGCCGGTATGCTGGCGGCGTAAGAACAAAGCACCAGCACGCCGCCGAGTAGGATGCCGACGATCAGCATGCTGGCGCGGCCGGTCTGTTTGGCTATCGAGTCATGCAGGACGTCATGCGCCATCGGATGGCTCCGTCGGCGGCCGTTGGCTTGGACGCCGTCGCGCGCAGCGGGCGAGGGACCAACGGCCGCCATGTGCAGCCGCTGGAGATAACTTCACATACGGACAGAAGTTCTCGCTTGAGTTTCTACGAACGCGGCCGGCAGGCGGTTCACAAAGATTTGCGGGACTTTATATCGATTCAGCCCCCAGATTGCAACCGAAACCCCCGTCCCCACAGCCCGCGGCGGTTACCGCTGCGACCAGGCTGTCCACAATTCGGCGTCGTTATTGCCCGTCTCCGGGCGAATGTCCTCGAGTTTGGCTGAGAACACGGCCCCGTCGGTCATGGCGATGTTGGCCTTGCCCAGGTGACGAGCAACGGCGTCGTCGTCCCAGTTGGACCTGGCCTCCGGGATGTTGCCGCCGGCGTAGATGACTCTATTGGTGTAATCCATCGCCAGGATCTTGTGCATGCCTATCCCGAGCCTGCTCACTTGCCAGTTCACGCCATAGCTGGCGCCTTCGGCGTGCATCCTCAGCGGGCCGATCGTTCCGCCCACCTCGCGGGTCTCCACACCATCCGAATCGACGATGCCGAAGTTGTAGCCGGCATTTCCGTGAAAACCTTCCGCGTCGTAAAGACCACCACCCAGATCCGTCAGCTTGACGTCGAAGTCGTTGAAGTCCTGGTCGCCTTGGGCGTATTGGTGCTCGTCGCCGTAGCGTTGGTCCTCGATGGCCCACCACGAGACCTTCGGGTTGCTTCCGGGGGTGTACTGGGGCATGTTATAGCGGTCGAAGTTCCCGCCGTTATAGACATCGTCATTCACGCGCCACATGCCGGGCTTATCCGGAAGAAAATCGTTGTGGGCGCCCTCTAACCAGTAGGGATCCGAGTCGAACAATTGAATTTCATACAGGAGCGAGCCGCCGTCGTAGACCCGGATGCTGGCGACGGGCATCAAAGACCACGGGAACCTATCTTCCGGACACAAGAAGACTCCCGTGTGGTTTGCCAGGAACACCCTCAGATCAGAGCGCCACGTTTGGGCGCTGAACTGCCGCTCGACCTGGTCGGCGACTTCGGCCGATCTGTAAGCGGTGTAGCCCTGGGCGATGGCGTGCAGATTGCTCTGGCACTCGGCCGAGCGGGCGACGGCCGCCAGACGCATGCCGGAGGGGATGACGATGGCGCTCAATAGGCTGATCACCACCAGGACGATCAGGACTTCAGTTAGACTAAAGCCCCGCAACGTTGTGCGTCTTGTGATCATGGCATCTTCCTTGATAACAATCGGCACGCGGGCCTGGAGACGCAAACTCAAAAGCTGACTGTCTCCTCGCTTGCGGCCAACACGTGGGCCGCAGAGCGCCCACCCGCCCGCTCATCCTATACTATACGCTGAAATACCCCCTGCCGTCAACGACAACTCGTCCGTTATGTAACGGCTGCGAAAAGCCAAGACTTGGCCGGGGTTTGCACGTATAATCCGCCTCCGTAATGCCCAAACAGCACCGGACAGACAGGAGCATGTCATGACTGAAACGCCGACAGTGGGTGTCGCCCTGGTCGGTTGCGGCACGGTCGGCAGCGCCGTCGCCCGGGGCCTGCTCAGCGACCGCGACCTGCTGAGAGGCCGAAGTGGGCTGGACCTGGAGCTTCGACACCTGGTCGATAAGGACTTCTCGCGCGCTCGACAGATCGGCGTCGACAAGGCCATCTGCCGCAAGACGCTCGACGAGGCGCTGGGCGACGCCGACACGCAGATCGTCGTCGAGCTGGTCGGCGGGGACACCTTCGCCAAGCAGTGCGTCGAGCACTCCCTCCGCGCCGGCAAGAGCGTGGTCACCGCCAACAAGGCGCTGCTGGCCAAGCACGGGGCCGAGCTGTTTGCGCTGGCCCGCGCCAACGGCGTCTGCATCGCCTTCGAGGGCAGTTGCCTCGGCGGCGTGCCCGTGATCGGTTCGCTGCTGAACGGCCTGATCGCCAACAACGTCGAGGCGCTGGTCGGCATCGTCAACGGGACGTGCAATTACATTCTCACGAATATGTCGCGCCACGGCGCCGACTACCGCGCGGTGCTCCGGGAGGCCCAGCAGACGGGCCTGGCGGAGATGGACCCCACACTGGACGTCAGCGGCGGGGATTCCGCCCACAAGCTGGCGATCCTGGCGGCGCTGGCGTTCGGGCGGCGGGTCGATCTGGAGACGATCACGGTCGAGGGCATCGAGTCGCTGCAGGTCGAGGACATCCGCTTCGGCGACGAGCTGGGCTACGTGGTCAAGCTGCTGGCGATCGCCTCACGGCAGGGCGAGGCCATCAGCCTGCGCGTGCACCCGGCCTTTATTCGGCGGGACCATCCGCTGGCCCGCGTGGACGGGCCGTTCAACGCCGTGTGCATTTACGGCCACGTCGTCGGGCATACGATGACCTACGGCCGGGGCGCCGGCGGGCCGGCAACGGCTTCGGCAGTGGTGGCCGATATCGTCGACGTCGCCCTCGGCAACGCCCAGCGGCGGTTCGAACACCTGGGCGTGTGGCCCGACCTGTGCGAACCGGCCAAGGTCGTCCCCAACGACGACATCCGCAGCCGATACTACCTGCACGTGACCTGCGCCGATTCGCCCGACGTGCTCGCGCAGATCGCCCACGTGCTGGGCGCGCACGACATCGGCATCGCCAGCGTCCTGCAGCACGAGCCGCTCACGCCCGGCTCGCAGGCCGTGCCGCTGGTCATCACGACCTATGAAGCCGCCGAAGGCAACCTCACAGGGGCCCTGAAGGAAATCGACGCCCTGCCGGTCACCAAGCGGCGAACGTTCTTTATTCGCATCGTGGACGAACACCCCGAGCCGCAATTCTGACCGGGCCGGTGAGATTCCAGCCATGAAGTACGCCATTGTCATTCCCGACGGCGCCGCCGACCGTCCGCTGGCTGAGCTGGACGGGCGAACGCCGCTGCAGGCGGCCGACAAACCCACGATCGATTCACTGGCGGCGACGGGGCGCGTGGGGCGCGTGAGCAACGTGCCGCAAGGCTACCCCCCCGGCAGCGACGTGGCCATCCTCTCGCTGTTCGGCTACGACGTGACGGAGTGCTACACCGGCCGGGCCCCGCTGGAAGCCGCCGCCCAGGGCCTGACCGTCGCCGACGACGAGTGGGTGTTCCGCTGCAACCTCGTCACGCTGGCCGGCGGCACGATGGTCGACTACTGCAGCGGCCACATCTCCACCGACGAAGCCCGGCCCATCATCGAATCGCTCAGCGCCCAACTCGCCGGCCATGGCGTGCGGTTTCACGTCGGCGTCGGCTATCGCCACCTGATGATCTGCACCGGCCAGTTCGACCTCGAACTGACACCGCCACACGACATCACGGGCAAGCCCTTCGCGCCGCATCTGCCAAAGGGCCTGGGCGGCGAGCAGTTGGTCACACTGATGCAAGCCAGTCAGGCCGTCCTGGCCGACCACCCCGTCACCGCCGCGCGGCAAGCCGCCGGCAAGCACACCGCCACCAGCATCTGGCTGTGGGGTTACGGCAAGATGCCCACGCTCCAGCCGTTCGCCGAGCGGTTCGGCGTTTCGGCGGCTGTGATCACGGCGGTCGACCTGGTGCGCGGCATCGCGACGTTGACGGGCATGGACCGTATCGAGGTCGCCGGGGCGACGGGTTACATCGACACCGACTACGCGGGCAAAGGGGCTGCCGCCGTCGCCGCCCTGGACGACCACGACCTGATCATCGTCCACGTCGAGGCGCCGGACGAGTGCGGCCACAACGGCCTGGCGGCCGAGAAGACCGACGCCATCGGCCAGATCGACCGCCACGTGGTCGCCCCGCTGCTGAAGCGACTGCAAGGCGAGCCGGGCGGATGGCGGATGGCCATTCTGCCCGACCACCCGACACCGTGCGGCATCAAGACCCACACGGCCGACCCCGTGCCGCTTGTGCTGGCCGGCAGCGACGTGGGGACTGACGCGTTGACGACATTCGACGAGGCCGCGGCGGCCGCGAGCGACCTGGCCATCGGCCCGGGTGAACTGATGGGCATGCTGCTCAAGACACGTTAAGATGGTAACCATGGCCGACAAGCCCGCCCACCAACAGTGCATCAACGTCCGCTGCCAAGCGACCTTCGATATCGCCGAAGCGCTGGTGGCCTGTCCCACGTGCGACAGCCTGCTGGACGTGAAGTACGACTGGGACAAGGTGCACCTGCCCAAGACTCTTTCGGACTTCAACAAGCGATGGGCGAGGCGCGACAGGATGCTGGACTTTTCCGGCGTCTGGCGGTTCCGCGAACTGCTGGATTTCTGCGACGACCGCTACAAGGTCTCCCAGGGCGAAGGCCAGACGCTGCTGCAGCGCTGCGACGGCGTGGGCCAATACGTTGGCCTCAAACAAGGCGGCCTGTTCCTGCAATACGAGGGGCTCAACCCGTCGGGGTCGTTCAAGGACAACGGCATGACGGCTGCCTTCAGCCACGCGTCCATGATTGGGGCCAAACGCGTCTGCTGCGCATCGACGGGCAACACGTCGGCATCGCTGGCGCGCTACGCGTCGGCGGCGGGAATGGAGGCGATCGTGTTCGTCGGCTCGGGGCGGATCGCCTTCGGCAAGCTGGCCCAGGCCCTGGATTACGGGGCGCGGACGTTCCAGATCGCCGGCGATTTCGACGACTGCATGGCCCGGGTCAAAGAGGCGACCGCGGCGCTGGGCCTTTACCTGGTCAACAGCGTCAACCCGTTCCGCCTGGAAGGCCAAAAGGCCATCATGCTCCGCGTGCTGGAGGGGCTGGGCTGGGACGTGCCCGACTGGATCGTCGTGCCTGGGGGGAACCTGGGCAACAGCTCCAGCTTCGGCAAGATGTTCGGCGAACTGAAGGAACTGGGCCTGATCCCCCGCATCCCGCGGCTGGCCGTGATCAATTCGTCCGGCGCGCCGACGCTGGATCGACTGGTCAACGAGAAGAAGCTGACCTACAACGGCGGCGAGTTCGACCGGCAGGTCATTGTCGACGACTTCAAGTGGCAGGACGACACGAACACCAAGCCGCACACCATCGCCAGCGCGATCGAGATCTCCAAGCCCGTCAACACCACCAAGTGCCTACGGGCGCTGGAGATTTGCGACGGCGTGGTGCGTCAGGTCCCGGACTTCGAGATCATGGACGCCAAGGCCCAGGTCGGCCGGCATGGGCTGGGCTGCGAACCGGCATCGGCGGCCTCGGTAGCTGGCGCCCGGCTGCTGGTCGAACAAGGTGTCATCGACCGCGATGCCCGCGTGGTCTGCATCCTGACCGGCCATCCGCTGAAGGACCCCAACGCCTCGGTCGGCTACCACACAGGCCAGTACGATCCGGACCACCAAGTCGAAGGCGAGCGCCTCTACGCGAACATGCCGATCCCGGTCGCCAACGACCTGGACAAGATCGTCGAGGCCATTGAGACGAAGGCGTAGACCAAGAAGTGCAGAGCGTCAGGGGGCGTTTGGCCCTACGGGCGTCTGGCGCGACGTCGTCGCAGCACGGCCACCCCGCCGATCAGCAGCAAGCCCAGCGTCGCCGGCTCGGGGGTGGGGTAGGCATCGCCGTCGATGGCGCGAAACATGGCGTGACGCTCCATGAAGCCATAGAGCGAGTACCCGTAGCCGCTGTCGCCCCAGTCGGTGCCCCAACTGTTTTTGACGATCCAGTAGCCGCCGGCGTTGAGGGAGGGGTCGTCGACAAAGCCCACGACCGCGACCGCATGGTCCACCCAACTCCACTCGGGCAACTCGGGCTCGACGTCGCCGGGGAACCAGAAATCCTCGTCAATGGTCAGGGCCGCCGTTAAAGGCCCATACAGTTGCAGCATCACCTTGAGCATGGGGGTGCTCGTGCTGGGGCTGCCTTCATAACTGGTGATCCCATACGTGCGGTTCTCCCAGCCGGGCGTCAACGGCCAGCCTTCGGAAGGGGCTTCCTCACCGGCGTAGGGAAGCTCGGCCTCGGTGACCACGCCGGTGTCCTGGAAGAACTGAAACGAGTCCACCGGCCAGCCACCCGTGATGTCGCCCCCGCCGTTGGGGTCGGAGACAAGGTGCTGCTCGGACAGGTCAGGGTTCCAGTCGGGATTGTCGGCGGAGATTTCGAGTTTGGCCTCCAGCGCCCCGATGGCGGCGAACGCCCAGCACGTCCCGGCCGGCCCCTGGTTGCGGATCGGCGTGGTGTAGTCCTTACCGTCCACGTCGCGCCAGTCGAACGTCCCATCAAGGATCCAGCCAAAGGCGAACTGGCACGGCAGCGCGACAGTCAGCACAACCGCGCAGACCGCCAGCGCACCAGCAAAACGCGCAGAACAGCAACGAACGACGTTCGACTGTTTCACCAGCCCAACTCCTCAATCGAGCAGGCCCTCCCGGATCCCGCCGCCTGCCAACGCACACGTTGGCCGACAGCACATTGGCCTGCAACCACTTGGGTACTTCGTATTATCCGCTATTACCCCCTTTTTGTCAATGGTTATCGCCTTCGAGGCGAGCCGGTTCGCCGACGACAGGGCTTGTATCAACGAGGCTCGACCGCTGCGGCGGGCGATGCGTCAGGCCTCGTCCCACTGCCGGCGGAACTCGGCCAGCGATGCGGGGGCCTCGGCCTGCATGTCGCCCCAGCCGCACTCGAGGCTGATCGCGCCGTCGTAGCCGATGTCCTTGAGCGCCTTGAGGACCGGGCGGAAGTCATCGCCGGCGGCGCCGGGGGCTGTGCGCTCTTGCTTCTCGGCGGTGTGGCAGTGCTGCAGCAGATCGCCCGCCTGGCGGATGGTGTCGGGCGACTCGCCGTCGCAGGCCATGTGGTAAAAGTCGGCCAGCACGCGGACGTTGGGGTGATTGACCGCCCGGGCGAGATCGGCGCCTTCGGTGACGGTGTTGATGATGTTGCACTCGGCGACCTGCAACGGCTCGATGACGATCGTCACGCCACAGACATCGGCGATGGGCCCCCACCGCTTCAGGTGCGCGGTCAGCTGGTCGAAGGCGGCGGCCTTGTCGAAACCGTCCGGCACGCCTCGCGAGCCGCCCGAGCCAAACACGATGATCTTGATGCCGACGCGCTGGGCCCGGGAGAAGACCGTCCAGATGTACTCGTCCAAAGCGGCCCCGTCCACGTCAGGCCCGGTGGATTTCAGATCGCCGGGGATAAAGCAGTTGGCGGCGATCACGGGCGCGACGGCTGCGGCGCACTTGGCCAGGGCCGCCTCGAAGGCCGCCTCGTCCTGGCGCGGGCACAGGGCCCCGCCGACGGATTCCTCGATGTAGTCCAGCCCCTCCGGCAGCGCGGACAGCGCATCGGCAGCGGTGCAGATTCCGAGCTTCATGGTCGCGTCCTCGTGCAGGTGCCGGCCGCCTGTTACAGCCAGCCTGTCATTTCAGCCAGCAGCTTGCTGTAGTGGAGAAAGTTCGGCCAGGAGATATCGTGCGGCACGCCGTGGTCGCAGCCGGGGATGAACCCGCCGTCGCGGACGACCGGCTCGATGCGGCGCAGCTCGTCCTCGATCACCTTGCCGCCCTTGGCGATGCAGCGCTTGTCCACGCCGTTGCTGAAGGCGATATCGTGGCCGAATGTCTTGCGGTATTCGTTGATGTCATTTCCGGCGGCGACTTCCATGGGCGAGTTGACATTCACGCCGGCCTCGACCCACAGGGCCAGCAGCTCGGCGACGTTGCCGTCGCTGTCGACTTCGATAATCTTGGCGCCGGCCTGGATGCACTCTGTGGCCCAGCGCGACCATGCGGGCATGAGGTGCTCCCGGCACATGGCCGGCGAGATCATGCACTTTTCCTTGTAGGCCATGTCTTCACAGATGAACAGGTGGTCGACCACCCCGGCGTCCAGCGCGGGGGCCATGACCTTGGAAACAAAGTCCGTCCAGAACGCCGCCATCTCGGCGACGAACTCGGGATCGTCGATCGTCAGCATGCACAGGCCTTCAAAGCCGCACCATTCCCGCAGCTGCCAGAACGGTCCGTGGACGGCCAGGGCGATGGCGTAATCGCGCTGTTTCATGATCTTGACGCGATCGTCGAAGTCGTCGGGGCAGCGCGTCGGATCGTCGAGACGGTATCGGGTCTTCATGTCCTCCCAGTCCTCGTGTGTTTCAACGGGACACTTGATCCACCGGCGCGTGACGAAATCCTTCGCCGAGCGCAGATACGACACGTCGAACTCATCGGAAATTTCGCAGATGTTGCCCTTCCAGTCCTGGCAGATGTAATGTCCGTTCTTATGCTCGAGGACTTTCTCCTCGAACATCGGGTTCATCAGGAAGTTCAGGTCCGGCCCGGAGTGAGGGACGCCGCTTGGGGCCTCCTGCTCGACGCCGATCTCCTCGCACATGACGTCGAACCAGGCGCGGTCTTCGGGCAGGCCTTCGCTGTGCCAACGTTTGAGGGTGGACTCCCGCGGGCCGCCTGGGAAAAACGGGATCTTGTCGGGCTTGCCGAACGTCAGGGCTTCGATATAGCGTTCTCTGGAGTTCATTCACGCCGCCTCAGGAAGTTATCGGATCACGCGTCCTCGCGGGCCGTTCGCTTGGCGCGCAGTTGTCCGTCCGAACGGCCATTCGGCCCTGTTCAATAACGCCACAACGCTAGAAAAACAACCACCTTTCACGCGGCGCGGTGGTTGATGCCGATACAGTCTGGCCGGCGGTGGAGTGCTATCGGCACTTCGGGCGAGGTGACGTTCTCAGACAGGAGGGGCGGTACGAAGAGGCGACCGCCGAGTTTCGCAAGGCCCTGTCCTGGCAAGACAAGGCCAACTGGACCAGGCCATCACACACTGGCAACGAGCCGTTCAAGCCGATCCGGACCAGGCCACTACGCACACCAGCCTGGGGACCGCCCTGGCCAGACAGGGCCAATCCGGGGCCGGCGCCGGTGACCTGACCACCCGCCAAGACCCAGCCCACACCAGATCACGGCGGCTGCAATCCGACGGGGGTGGATACGCGGCGGGGCATCTGAGGCAACCCGCTCGATGAGTTCGAAAAAGACAACGGGCGGTCTCTCTCCGAGACCGCCCGCTGGTTCTCTACAGTCGGATGCATCCGCTGAAAATACTCAGCCAGCGGCACTCTCCATCCCTCTACCTACGCCCGTCGACGCAACAGCGCCAGACCGCCCAGGGCCAGCAAACCAATGGTGACAGGCTCTGGTACAGCGGGGTCGGCGATGAAGCCGAAGTTCGTCTTCAAGATCGCCAGGTCCGTGCCGTCGACGAAAAGGTCGGGGTTGGCGTTGCCGTCCGCATAGCCCATGCCCGGCTGGCCGAACGCGGTCTTCATCAGCGCCAGGTCCGTGCCATCCACGAAACCGTCCAGATTGAAGTCGCCTCGCCTCGTGCCGAGACGTCCCGAACCATCGGTCAACTCGACGAGGTTCTCGACGTGCCAAATCATGTCGTCTTCATCGACGTCACCATCGCCATCGGCATCGTAGGTGGCCGGGTCGCCGCCCATGTTGGCGCGGAGAAGGTCGACATCATCGGCGTCAACATCCCCATCGTCATCGTAGTCGCCGGGGGTCGTGGCGAGAATTGCCGGGCCGAGGACCGTGCCGTTGGACTGCCCCACGCGGCGGAGGCTGAGGAGCGTCCAGTTGATGGGGCCGGGCGCGTATGGGTGGACGATACGGAAGGTGAGCAGCAGGCCCTCTACGACCCGGTTCTGAGCGTTGGAGATGAAGGCCAGGCTCTCACCGTCATCGGCGACCTTTCCTGCCCACATGAACGCCGGGAACGGGCCGTCTGCAACGTACTCGCTGGGTGCATGCCAGGGGTTGTCCATGGACCAGTCATTGCCTTCCAATATCCAAGGTCCCGTGCCACCGACGGCGTAGGAACCGTAAGCATAACGCTCGTAATAGACGGGCTCATGCGCTACGTGGAAATCCCACTTCTGGCGCAGCGATCCGGTCCTGCCCCACCCGGACCAAGGCCATTGGTTTTCGATCGCGCTGGCGTCGAAGCCGCTCAGGGTTACTCTGTCGACCGGAGAAGCATCGCCGTAGACATCGTAAACGTACTCCCACATGCCGGGAAAATCGGCGCCATCGCCCAAGAACGTTGGGTCCTCGGCCAGCACAATGGTCCCAGGAGAAGCGCCCAAGGCGGCGCCACCTGCGATGGCTAGTGTCGCCAGTACCAGTAATGTCAGAAGTTGTCGTTTCATGATGATAGTCCCTTTGCCGTAAGCATCTCCATTTCGGATAGACGTGCGTGCGATGACCTTCCTCATATCTTCTGGTAGGCGCGCAGCAGGGACTGTCAGTCCCCATGACCTGCCAGTGTATCAGGATACTTCCGTCCCGTCAACCATGGGCAAAAAGAAGATACTGTGGCCAATGCCGTCAAGTTGACCGGCGAACGAATCGCCAAAGGCGCCCGACTGATCCCTCTTGGGAAGAAGCACATGCCAAACCGCGGGGTGAGGTCCATCTGCTGTGACACAGCGGCGCCAAGGAGCCCGAAAGGGGGCGTCGCGACCGTCCATAGTCCGCCGTAATCGTTGCAATCAGAGCCTTTGCGCTCCCCAGGGGCCGATTCGATCGTGCAAAATAAAGTTGCTACGACGGGTATCTTGCTCCGATAATCAGCTGTCGGAGGCCCCCAGGCCGGGCGGCTTTCCAGACATAGGATATTCTTGAGGCGGTCCTCGAGCCGGCCGTTGTCGGCGCAGATCGCTTCAACCAGGTGTCATTGATGCCCATCGATATTTGCAGTCTCGACTCCGCTGACGTCGCGGAGGTCTACCTCACCGCCGCGCCCACGCCCGGCGGCGCCGACCAGCAAGCGCCAGAGGTCTTTGGCGCCATAGCCTCGGCGCTGCGCGACATCGGGGCGACGATGATCAATGAGCGGGTCTTCTTCGCCCCCAACTGCGCCAAGGTCGTCGCCGCCGCCAGGGCCGACGCCTATGGCGATCTCGACGACGGCGTTCGCCCGTCGCTGCTGCACATCGCCGGCAATGCCAACGGCCCGTTGGGTGGCGTCCAGATACACGCCGTTGTCGGTGATGTATCCATCGATGGGCTTGAAGTGGACGGCAACCGGTGTGGCCGGCTCGTTCGTTGCGGCGACCGGGGTCTGTTGACCGTATCCGGCCTGACCGCCCCGCAGGCGGGCTCGGCGGTCGATCAGGCCCGCGCGATGCTGGCAGCGGCCGAAAACTTCGCCCACCAGGCCGGTGTCGACATGTTCGCCGTCCCGCGAACGTGGATCTGGCTGGCCGACCTGCTGGCGTGGTATGACGACTTTAACGCCGTTCGCAACGACTTCTTCCGCCAGCGCGGCCTGCTGAGCGATTCGGCGGGCCACCAGCTGCCCGCCAGCACCGGCATCAGCATCGGCCCGGCCGACGGCGGACACTGCGCGATGGACATGGTTGCGGTGGCCGGTGACAACAAGATCGTCGAGCGATATCTTGCCGGCGGCGATCAGAACTCGGCCTTCGATTACGGGTCGGCATTCTCGCGAGCCGTGCGGGCTGAGACGCTCGCCGGCAGCACCGTGTACGTTTCTGGAACCGCCGCCATCAACGCCGAAGGCGCCTCCGAACACATCGACGACGCTGCCGCCCAGATCGCCGATACCATCGGCCACGCCCGAGCGGTCCTGGCCGACGCCGACTGCGGCGACGACGACGTGGTCCAGTCGATGATCTACTGCAAGACGCCCGAGGTCGAACAGGAGTTCCACAGGCAGTTCGGCGATTTGTGCTGGCCGCAGATCATCGCCGTCTGTGACATCTGCCGCCACGATCTGCTGTTCGAGGTCGAGGTCACCGCTTGCCCGGGCGCCAAGAAGCTCTGATCCCTCCGGACCCATGGGGGAAGAACGCGCCGTCGGCCGTTATGGCGACTCAGTGGCGTCCAGTCCGACCAACGGCTTGTGACGTCGGTACTGGCTTGAGATGCCGGCGGCCTCTTCTGCCTCATCCAAATCGCCCCGATGCTGCGGCTCAACTCTCGCGGAAAGAACCGCCACCCGAATTGCGCGTTGCTCTCAAGGAATTCGCCGTTCTTGACAAAAAAGCTGGTCGAGTACCCATATCCAAGCACTCGCAGCGATCCCTCCAGAAGCCCCAAGAGCACACCAGGCACGACCAACCCGAGGATCAAGGCGGCGATCGCCCTGCGCAGGCGACTGCGCTTCTTCTTCGGCAACGGTATGCCATTCTTCGGCGAGGGCTTGGCGTCTTTCTGCGAGGGCCCGGCGTTCTTGGGCGAAGGATTGGCAGGTTTCGGCTTTTTCGAGCGTGAGGCCATCCTAATCCGTTGTCCCGTCGCTCGCTGGGTCGCGCCGGCGACAATGGACCTGCGGCCCACAACTGTTACGGGCCGACGTCAACCTCCATCTTATCCCCCCACCATACCGACGGCAACGGCCTTGGGGCCTTCTCGATCACCGCAAGAAGCGTCGAGTGACTCACCCTCTGAGCCACCAAGGACCCCGCCGTTGATGTCACCGTGAATCTCTCGGCGTCCAAGCCTTGAGAACGTCAGTCGCAATCCGTTACACTCGCCTGCCCACGGCGAACTCACCAAAGAAAGCGGGCGGCGGCCTGATGACCGTCACCCGCTTGTCTACGTTGAAGCGCTTGGTTGCTGCTAGCTCTTGCGACGCCGTCTGGCCATCAGGCCTGTTGCTCCCAGGGCCAGCAAACCAATGGTGACAGGCTCTGGTACAGCGCGGTG
>LAZR01000294.1_pt1 | contig 46771 bp, 41 predicted proteins | sample 329461 | NCBI WGS metagenome assembly LAZR01 (sample SAMN03002196, study PRJNA259156) | marine sediment metagenome | biome: sea floor; feature: Hydrothermal impacted sediments; material: marine sediment; isolation source: Loki non-amplified sample from Loki's castle hydrothermal vent sediment ...
GTATGAGTCCGAACCAGGCAGAGGAAAAGTACTGGGTTAACTATAAAGCGGTGGCCAGTTTTACTTGACCACTACAGGTATCCCTCCAACCACCCCTATAGATCCAGCGATGCTAATATACAAGTCCGCGCTAGAAATTGTATACTGAGATATTGCTGACTGGGTTTTCGGATCAAGATATTTTAGGTTACTCGGGTCAATGCTCCCATCTTTGAGATCACTCACTCTGATGTAGGGAAAAGGAGTTTTTTCATCTAAAAGGGCCTTTCCCTTCGGAAGTCTTTTACCACCCCTTACTTCGGCAATATCGGCTATTGAGGCCAATATCCATTCGTTTGGTATGCGGGAATGAATAGTCAATTTTTTTCTCTTCCACCGAGTTCCTTCAACAAACCGTTAAGTTCACAAAGTGCGATTTCTAATTCGCCTTGTGCCTCCTTTACCAAAAGTTCCGGCTCGGGCAAATTGGCCGCATCCACACTGCCGCTGTCTTTCAACCAGGAGATATCCAGTGAGTCGCCCTTCTGTTCGGCAATCCACTGGCGACTGAACCTGCGCCAGCGGCTGTGGGCCAGACGTGGGTCTATGCCTTCGTTTTCATCGCTGTGCTCGGGCAGTTCAATGTCTTCGGAATGGAAGCTATACTCGCCCTCGTTGCGTTCACTCTGACCATTGGGATTATCCCCAAAAACTTTCTCAAACGGCTTCAGGTGCTGCTCACCAAACGGCGTGCGTTTGCCGAAGTTGCTCATGTTGGTGCGCAGATCAAAAACCCAGACGGTTTCGGTGCAGTTTTCTTCCTGGTATTTGTCCGCAGCGCTGCCCTTCGTAAAGAACAGCACGTTGGTTTTCACGCCCTGGGCGTAGAAGATGCCGGTGGGCAAGCGCAGGATGGTATGCAGGTTGCACTTGTTCATTAAATCCCGACGTACGTCGGTACCCACACCCGCTTCAAACAACACGTTATCCGGCAGTACCACGGCGGCGCGGCCACCGGGTTTGAGGTTGCGGTAGATGTGCTGCAGAAAGGCCAGCTGTTTGTTGCTGGTTTTATAGGTCAGGTCGTCGCGAGTGATGCTGGCGTCGCCGCCCTTGCTGGTACCAAAGGGCGGGTTGGCGAGGATCACGTCGGCTTTTTCCAACCCCGCGCCAGCTTGGCCTAAGGCGTTGCCCAGGTGGACCACACCCTCATCGTCTCCTTCCATGCCGTGGAGAAGGCAGTTCATTAACGCTAGGCGGCGGGTGCCGGGCACCAGTTCAATGCCCACGAAAGCGCGGTTCGCTTGAAAGGCTTTTTCTTGGGCTGTTAGGTCGTAAAGGTCGTCTGTTTGGCTTTTGATGTGTTCGTGGGCGGAAATCAGAAAGCCCGCAGTACCCGCGGCGGGGTCTTGTATGTGTTCACCGGCCTGTGGCTTCAGGCAGCGCACCATGGTGTTGATCAAGGCGCGGGGGGTGAAGTATTGCCCGGCGCCAGATTTAGTCTCGTTGGCGTTCTTTTCCAGCAGGCCTTCATAAAGATCCCCCAGGCCGTCTTTCTGGGCGCTGAACCAGTCGATCTGGTCTAGCGTTTTGATCATCTGCTCCAGGTGGCGCGGTTCTCGCAGGCGGGTTTGCGCATCGGCGTAGATGGCGCTGATCAGTGGGTCGTCGTGCACCAATGTTCCGTCGCTATCGCGCCCAGTAGAGAGGCTGAGCAGGATGCGTTTGTAGTCGTTCAGCAGATTGATGCCAGATTTACCGTTGATGTCTGACCAGCGGCAGCCTTCTGGCAGTGGGTGCTTCTTGAGGGTGCCCGCTTCGGTGTTCTCGTGAACCATTTTGATAAACAGCAGCAGCACCAGCTCCGTGACGTAGTCCGAGTAGTTGATGCCGTCGTCGCGCAGCACGTCGCAGAGGTTCCAGAGTTTCTGGACGATGTCATTATTGGTCATAAATGTTTCCAAATAGTGTTAGGCGCGCTCTAGGAAGAGCGCCATCAGCGGAGTATTGATATAGAAGTTGCTGCGGCCGACTTTGGTTTTGTCCAGCAGGCCGATATTGACCAGTTCATCCAGGTACTTGGTCGCGGTGATCCGGCTAACGGCCAGATCTTCCATCACGAATTCAATTTTCGTATACGGGTGATTGAACAGGTTGTTCAGCAGTTCCTGCCGGTAGATCTTCGGACATTCGTCACGCATCCGGTGTTTGGTGTGTTGCATCAACTCGCGTATCTGGCCGATCAGATCAATGGTTTGCCGGGCGGTCTGGCTAACACCTTCCAGCATATAGAGCAGCCACGGCTCCCAGTTACCGGTATCGCGCACCGCCTGTAATTCCCGATAGTAGCCAGACTTGGTCTGAATCAGGTAACGACTGAGATAAAGCACGGGCAGGTCGAGTAGGTCTTTGGCGACCAGGTAAAGCATGTTGATAATGCGCCCGGTTCGCCCATTGCCGTCATAGAACGGGTGAATGCTCTCGAACTGGTGATGGATGATGGCCATTTTTACCAACGGGTCCGCATCACACTGTTCGTCATCGTTGATATAGGCGACTAAGTTGCCCATTAACGCTTCGATTTCTGGGGCTGACTGGGGCGGCTCATAGACCACCTCTCCGGTGGCCTGGTTTTTGAGCGCCGTCCCGGGCAGCTTACGCAACCCTGCCCGGTTTTTCTCCAGGGTTTCCTGAATCAGTAAAACGTCGTGCAGGCGAATCAGCCGGGAGTGTCGAACGCTGCGGAATCCCGCCCGTAATGCCGTTGCGTAGTCCTGAACCTCTTTGGTTTGTGGTGAGACACTGGCTTCGTCCGCCACGACTGCGCGATAGAGATCGTCCTGGGTAGTGATGATATTTTCGATTTCGGAGCTGTGCCGGGCTTCTTGCAAGGTCAGCGTGTTGATCAATATTTCTTCGTTAGGGATGGTCGCTGCCACTCCTTTTAGCTCTGCCAAGTAACGATGTGCCTGTGCTGCTTTTTTCAGCACAGCGCGGGTTTCCCACTGTTCGATGTGTTCAAGGGGCAACGTTGGCAGCACAGAGCTTCTCTTTTTAGTTAATGTATAGAAAAACAAAAAATCTATACATATCGAAGCTCATATGCAAAGGAAAAAGCACTTTTCTTTGCATGTGACGCTATCAATGTATAGATCGTGGCTACCTATAGATATTTGCTAGGGCTAGTTTGGCATGCGTCGTGTCGAAAGAACCGCAAAAAATCGACATATAGTAGATGTATGTCGATGCCATCAACATTCACCAATCACGCGCTCAGCTCTGGCCAAACCGCTTCGTTTAGCTCTTCTAGCACTGTATCAAGCTGCGCGCCCAATACCTTATCCATCTGCTTTGAGCCACCGTCATCTGAAAAGCGGTTATTTACAAACTCGCGATCGATGATCACTTCGTTCACCAGCTGTTTGGCTAGGCGGTCTAGCCACTTGCGCTGGGCCGTTGACCAATCGTGCTGGGTATAGATGCGGTCCATGGCTTCAGCTACACGCTGTTCAAAAGGCTTTAGGGGCTCGCCCAGCGCTGCGCGGCGGATATGGCCGATGATGCTGGCCGCAATGTCTTTATTGGTCTGGTTACGCACGGCGCTTTGTAGGTTGGCCTCTGAATAGCCGTGATTATCCAAGAGTACTTTCACTTCCTTCAGTTGCTGGCGCGTAAGGTCGCGAGGCTTGTTGACGACCACGGCCAGGGCTGTCGATTGGTTAACCTGCTCCTTGATAAACGCATTGAAACTGTCCAGGTAGTCCTCTGGCCGTTGATGCACACCGTAGCTTTGGGTGGGCTCCTGGATGAGTTTGTCTTCATGATGCGAAATCACGGGCATTTTGTCGCTGCCAACCAGTGTTTTCACTAGGCTAAGCTGATTGACTAGGCCGCTATGCTTGCGGATAAATACCGACGCTTCGCGAGGACCCAGTTTCTGCAGATGTTGGTGCAGGTTTTTCGGCTCGACTCCCCACAGTTCATGCAGTTCGTCGAGCTTGCTTTTCAGTGCTGGGCGATTTTCGGCTTTATTGTCAGCCTTGCGCAGTACTCGCATGACTTTCTGGCTGAGCTGGCTAAGCACCACATCAGCCTGGCTTTCACCTAACTGATCGCCCGGGCTATTCAGCGCAGCTTCTAGGTGGTTCTCGTCGGTCAGCTCATCGACCAGTTGCTCCAGGGTGATGTTGGGGTCCCTCACCAGGGGCTTCATGGTATTGACCTCGGAAAGCGCAGCGTAGATATCGACCGGGTCATAAATGCGGAACACGGTTTTGCCGATCTCATCGCAACGCCGTGTTGCACGGCCAATCATTTGCTCGTACAGGATGCGCGAGCGTACACGGCGCATAAACACTAGATGACTAATTTTGGGTACATCAATGCCAGTCGTCAGTAGGTCAACCGTAATGGCAATACTGGGATAGCGCTCATTCTTATAACGACGAATCAGTTGATCGACCTTATCGCTCTTGCCGGTAATTTTGGCCACGGCGGCCTCGTTGTAGCTGCCGTTATAGAGCTCTTTAAAGGCATCATCCAATAACCGCTTGATCATATCCGCATGCAGATCGGTGGCACAGAAAATCAGCGCCTTTCCATCATCAAAGGGATCTAATTCCTTCACCAGCTGTTTGCAGATGACCCGGTTAAAGTTTTCATTGATCACCCGGCGATTAAACGCCTCCACCTCAAAACTCAACTCATCTTCGAGTTCCGTGGTGTCCACTTCTCCAGTCTGGGTGTTGATCACCTCGATTGGCTTACCTTTTTCAAACTGGATGCCGTTCTTGGTCAACAGAGTTTCGTAGCGAATAGGCGGTTCGTGGTCGATCAGCCAGTCATCCGCTACGGCTTCTCGGTACGAGTAGGTGTATACAGGTTTGCCAAAAATATCGCTGGTGTGTCTGGCGGGAGTGGCCGTCAGGCCAATCTTGACCGCATCGAAGTAGTCCAACACGCGCCGATAACTGGAGATGTATTGACTGGCATCGCGGGTCGCGAGCTCGCCTTCGGTCATTTCCTGATCGAGCGTATAACCGCGGTGGGCTTCGTCGATAATGATGCAATCAAACTGATCAATGGGCGGTGGCTGATCGCTCATAAAGATGCGTTTCACCATGGCCTGAACGGTAGCGACCTGCACGCGGGTCTCAGCCTCGGCCGCCATATCACCCAGTTCAGCAACATTGTAAATCTTGCTCAGGGTCTGGTTCTGCTCTAAAGGCGCTTCATTAAAGGCGTCGATGGCCTGCTGCCCAAGCGCGGTGCGGTCGACCAAAAACAGAATGCGGTGGTAACGTTCGGTTTTAAGAAAACGGTACATTAGGCCAATGATGGTGCGGGTTTTACCCGTGCCGGTGGCCATGGCAAGCAGCACTGAACGGACGTTTCGGGCCAGCGCACTTTCAGTCGCAGCGATAGCATTCTGTTGATAGTCGCGTAGTTTCAGATAACCGAAGGGTTCGTTCTTAAGCAGCTTTTCTGCATTTTCTTTATCGCGTTCAAGTAAGCCCAGCAAACCACCGGGCGTGTGAAAACGTGAGAGTGCGCGTCGAGTGTTACTGGGCTCACGTACATCACGAAACCAGGTTCCCGACTGTTCAGCAAGTTGGGGCACATAGGGCCGGCCGTTGCAGGAATACACAAAAGGCACCATATAGTGGCCTTCGTCATTAGCAGGCCAGGCAATGGTGCGACCGGTAAGCGCCCAGGCACCGACCAGAGGAGCCTCAACGTGGATCCCTTTACTGTAACGTTCGGCCTGTTCAATTTTGCCGGCCACGTTGGTGTTTTCTTTCTTGGCTTCTACCACCGCGATGGGAGCAAGGCCTACAAATAGAACGTAATCGGCTCGGCCCTTCTCACCGTTGAGGTTGGTGGGCCACTCGGCAATGGCGCGGTAATGTCCTTTTTCTGGGCGCGCGCCTTTCTGGAAGGTGATTTCCTGGCTGTCAGCTTCCCATCCGGCTTCCTGCAGTTGCTGGTCGATGAGGATGCGGGTGAGTTCTTCGTTCAGTACCAGGTTGTCGGTGGCTGCTTTGGTTTGCTTGGCCACTTGCTGGCGCTGCCGATTAACGGTTTTTTCGCCTTGCTCCTTGAGCTGATGTTGCAGGGCTTTGATTTTGTTTTCGTAGGCCGCTTGCTGTTGCGCCAGCGCTTCCTCGTGCTGGCGGGCTTGTTCCGCTAGCGCCCGAGCTTCTTCATCCATGGCGACAGCCAGGGCTTCGTATTCGGCCTTTTCTTTCTCAATCAGTTGGCTGAGTTGCTGGCTGCTGTTTAGCTCTACGTTCGCGTGTTGCAGGTCATGGCGCAGTTTTTCGATGTCGCTTTGCAACTGGCGTAGTTGGGCGCTGGGATCTTCCGGTGGCACGAACGGACCCGGTCTAAATCCAGCGCCAGCCTTGCCAAACGAACGGTGGAACCAGATCGCCAGTTCGCGGGCCAACTTCAGACCATCTATGGCTTCTTTATGACGAGTGCGAAATTGGTGAGTTGCCTTGTTGCCCTCGACGCGCAGGGTGTGAAAAAGCTCTCGCACTTGGACCTCAAGTCGCAGCTCACGGTTTAGGCGATAAAGAAGATCGGATTGGCTCGTTTGCTCATCGAACTCGATACCCGACAGCGCCGCTAAGTGTTGCGCGAGCGCTTCCCCCAGCTGGCGCAGCTTGATTAACGTGGTGTTGGGGTCGCTAGCAAACGCCCCTTCTGCAGCTGAGGCGAGCTGCACAAAAAGCGCGTCATGCTCGGCCAGGAAGCCGAAGTTTGCTGATGTTTGGTCGCTGACTCGCACAAACGCTCCATTTCGTATGGAATTGGCATTCACCACAGAAGGTTCAGCCCTCAGTATTATGTGGCTGGGCTAAGACTTTATCAGGGTAAGGCGAAATGAGCAGCCCTATTACGAATGAAGATGGAATTGATCAAGTGATGCGTTGCATTGCGCCATTAAAAGCAAAATTGGGCGTCAAAAGTACACACAGTGTACTTTTTAGTACCTCGTAGAAAACCTGGCTTTATTTGTTCTAAAAAAAGTGCGTGAAAAGTACGCTGTGTGTACTTTTAATGCTCATTTTAAGCTATTGAAGTGGCTACAGATTAACTCAAGAATCCCGTTGACTTTTAGTTCAAAAAGCTTAAACATCGGCTTTGAAAACCGCGTCTTAGTTGGCGTGGCATCGTAGCTGGCGATGAGAAACGAAACAGCGTTTAAAAGCAGGCCAAACCTGCGCCCTTCCAGCGCCAAGTGGCACCCCACGAAATCATTTCTTTATATAAATGCTATCGCAAGATAGCGCCCCATCGACTACCTATAGAACCTCACGATGTGTAATGCATCAGAAAATGAGATAAAACTGAGAATTGTGAAAAAACCTATTGGTATCAATATGTTTTGCGCAATTTAAAAACTGAAAATGGACATAAACTGGAACTAAAACCCAGCGAGCGACTTTCAAAAAGTCAGTCGGGCATCATCTCGGCCGCGCTCTTCTGTCCAACTTCGACCCTAACGCCCTTGTCGGCAACCTATGCACTGTTATCGCACTGATCATGCGACACCTACCCGGGCCTTCCTTGGCTATTAGGTGGACAGCGACATAAAAAAAATCGTGCTCAGCAGCGGCACATCCGACGGCCGGGGCTCCCACCTTATAGGAGTGAACACTGACTGCGATTACGGGCAGGTCATCGGGCGCGCGGGGTAGATCTGCCTTTTCAATCGCAGGCCTCGGCGCGCATAGCTGTACCTTTTATTTATAGACAATGATTGTTCAGATTAAGGAGAGAGTTTTATGGCAGTTCCGAAGGGGTATTCAGGATGGTCTTTACGCAAACGAAATTTCGGATATGGACGACGATTAGCTTACGCTGCGCTGTCAGCCCTTAGCGATAAGTACGGTTGCCACGATCACTTTCAGACAAGGCATAGCCACCACGCACGCTTTGCTAATTTCGTGCGCTGGATTAAAGAGCACTATGAAGTGAAAGACGCGCGGAAGATTTCAAAAGAGCACATTTCAGCTTATGAAAAATACCTGGTTGAGTCTGTTACCGACGGTACTTATTCAATTCATTATGCTCAAAATCTGCTCTCGACTTTGAATGTTGTCATGAGCTGCATGCGACATGATCGCCGGTTATATACCTCACCTTCCAAATTAGTTGGTAAACGGACCAATATCCGCCAAACAGAGCCTCAAGGAGAGCGCTTTGAAGATGTAGTACGAGCAGCAAACGATATGAAGCAAGCCAAAAACCCACGAGCGGCAGCCGTGCTGCTGCTTGCTAAAGCATTCGGTATGAGAGTTCGTGAAGCAGCGCTCGCAGATTTATTACGTCTATATAGGGAAGCTAATGAGAATGGAGCCTGTCGAATTCTAGAAGGCACGAAAGGCGGCAGGCAGAGTGATGATCGTGAAATCCCGATGGGGAAGCCCCAGTGGCAAGCATTAAAATATGCTATACAGCATTCGCCTGAAGGCAGCACAAATCTGCTTCACAAGGACGAGACTTATCAATTCTTCAAACACCGAGTTATTGATCCAGCTCGTCTCACCATTAAGGCGCATGGTTTGATCAGTTACCGGGAAATGCGTGCTGCTTTTTCCATCGACTCGTATGAAGACGAATCGGGACATCCTGCCCCAATCAAAAAGAGACCCGTTAATCTAGAGGCTCACTTGAGAGGCCTCATGATAACTTCGAAGCGGCTAGGTCATAACCGGCCATATGTTTCAAGAGGCTACGTTGGCTAACTATATGAACTTAAAGCTAATTTATATTAGAATAAAGTTTAATGACATGAAGCCGCCGCACCCTGTGCGCCATCGAAACCGTATCCGAAAAATTGCCGAAGCTATAAAGGAAAGATTCCCAGAAGTTAACCGCCCTGAGAAAATAAAGTTGAAGCACATTCAGTGGTTTTCAAACTACTGGCTTGAAGCGCAGGGCTACAGCCCGTCGACACGTGCGGACTACATTAGTTCTTTGAAATTGCTTATTGAAGCGCTAGGAAGAAGTGAGCATTGGCTGGGCTCACTGGGGCTTAAACCAAAGGGAGCCGGAGGAAGACCCAGGGCAAGCCGAGTTGTGAAGAGTAAAAAATACTATTAATGAAACTGAGCAGAGAAGCCTTTCTCCATCGCTTTTGGATATGAGACGCCTTGACCTCGACGTACCCTATGCCTGTCTGCACTGACCGCTCATGCAGATACTGCTTGCAGACAACAGAGCGGCGTCCCACCTCCAGAGAATAGAAGGTGCCATCTATGCGTTGGTCTCAGAGCTATGAAAGTATATATTGCTTGATGCTAGATATTTAAGCATTTGTTGAGATCTCTGAAGTAGGCGACCTAACCATACTATTCGTTTTATTTTTACTGAAACTCACCTCAGCCTTGCTGGCATATTTCATGATTTGGGGAAATAAGTTGAAGGTTCCTTTCTGTTTGGAATCCCAACTGCTAAGGTACTTGCCGTCGCCAAAAAATAACAAATGCAGCTTGGCGCGCGAACAAGCTACGTTTAGGCGTTTGCGGTCAAGAATAAAGTTAAGGCCGCCTTTGGTACGGACAGTGGAATAGCAGACTACATCTGCTTCGCTGCCCTGAAACGCATCGACAGTGTCTACTTCTACTTTAAGCCAACCGAGTTTTTCCTTCTTCCAGCCTACGTTACGCAACTGGCGGCGAATTAGTTTTTTCTGGGCACCATATGGGGTTATCACTGCCACAGAGACTGGCCTATCTGATTTGTCAGCGAGAACTTTAAGAAAAGCTGCAATCTTTTCAGCTTCTCGATTGTTCTCCAGGCTTGTGCTGTTAGGGGGCTTTTGCTGACTCCCCTTCACGTCTACCCAATAAATATTTTCATCAAGTAGATAGTGCTCTTCAAAGTAACTCTCGGGAAGACCGTTAAACAGTGTACGCTGCCCTTCTCGACGATAGAACAGATTTGCCACCAAGTCACCGATGGCGGGAGCCATACGATATTGTTTATCAAGAATTTCTCGGCACTCAGCCGGTAGACGCTCGAACATAAGCTCAAAGAAGCTACTGCTAAGAAAATTTTCGCGCAAGAAACTCAGTTCATCAGAAGCTTCATCTTCCCGCAACATCGGAGCGATACTCGGCGGTAACTGGTAGTGGTCACCTACCAGAATTACCTTGCGGGATCGAAGGATAGGGATAAGGATTTCAGGTACCGTTGCGCGGCCAGCCTCATCTATGATGGCTACGTCGAACTGCAACTGGTCAATACCACCTTTATTGGTAGCCATTCCGACGCAAGTGGCACCGACCAAATCTCGATCAGCTAAAAGAGTAATAAAGTATTCATCTTGGCCAGCTCTAGACTGACTCGCCTGTTTAAGATTGGCACGCCATGCAAAGCAAAGATTACTTTCTGCTTCAGGTAAACTCACTGCAGACTTCACTGCTAGCGCATCCAGCTGGGAAAGGAAATCGGCATATTGACAGTCGAAGCTTAACGGCTGGATAGCTGCGCTCATTTTTTCAGGGTTACCAATACGTATTGAGCGTATGGGCTGTTCTAAGCTAGAGCCATGTTTCTCAAGGAATTTACTCAGAGCATTATCTACGGCGGCGTTTTGCTGTGAAACCACTAACACACGGCTGTTAGGACTATGTCGGAACAGCTGATAGAGTAATTCCACAATGGTAGTGGTTTTGCCTGCCCCAGGCGGACCCTGGATGAGCATGATGTTGCGTTCCCTTAGCGCTAAAGCAACAACACGTTTTTGGCTTTCGTCCAATGCTCCAGCCCAAGTGTCTGGAAAAGTGTTTTTATCCTCCTGTTCAGGTAAATAGTTTTCTGGAGCAAGTAAGATGTTCTTCAGCGATGGATTTACCATACGATCATGAAAGAAATCGTCCATTGCCTGATTCTGCCGCTTGAGAGATGCACTAGGTATATTGATTAACAAGCGCAATATCTGCGCATCTTGTTTAAGCAGTGAAAAGTCACCTTCAATACTTATATTTCCTTTACTCTGCGTAAATAGTGGACGATTGCGACGGTCAATACGCAATACCTGAATGTAATTTTGAATCTCCGCGTCCCATTGTTGTAACTGGACGCAAAAGCTCGGTTTTAAAGTATTGCTATCGGATAGTACCTCACGCAATCTCTCCGATATTATGTCAAACGCTTCCTGAGACTCTAGCGGTAACAAGTTGCGCTGTATAAGAAGGGTTGGCTTTTCGAATTCTGAGTGCTGTAGTGAGAATTCGAGAACAGCGTTTTCTTCTCGCTCCCGCTGATAACCAATGACCTGGTTCCACCGCTGATAAAAACGACTTTGGGCTAAGCGCTCTGGAGACTCATTCATATCCAGAGATGCCTGAGCGCAAAATCGCAGGAACTCTTGAGTACCGTAAAGCCAGCCAACCTTTTCGGCCTGAGCCAGTCGACTATTAATAAGAGTAAAGCGAAAAGGAGTATCTAGACCGATTTGAGGTAAAGAGGTCTGAGTCACCGACTCTACCTTTAACATTGTCCCATCTACACGCAAAACGCATTCTAAGAGTACCGTGCTTTTCGCCAAGGATATCAATCCTGTGGAGCTGCTATATCCTAGTAGCGTCCAAGGTTCTTCAGCGCTGAAAAAACGCTCGTCGGAAACACTAGTGAGTTTGCTTTCATCTATATCTACGTATATTTGTTGATAGCTATGGATTCCCCGGGCTTGATAGTTGAGTTCGCTAACCTCAATAGCTCTGCTTTTCTCCTCAAATGGGTTTTTTCTCAAGCAGAGATCGTAATGGTTCACATATACACTAATTTTCTGTCCTGACAAAAGTCGAACACCAGGATGTGTCAGCTGTGCGATAGGCAAGACGGCGCGCACAATTCCGTCAAACAGAGTGCCGAGAGCGTTTCCTCTGGAAACTCGTTCCACTACGAAATCCACTGGTTCGCTAGGAATAATATGGTGGTAATAAAGCGCCCCACGAGCCACACATCCATAGAAAAGGCCTTCGTAGGCCTTATGAGCAGACTTGATCAGTACAGGAATATCATCGCCATAGCGCAGCGCCAAGGATTTCTGAACAGTATCTGTTGCATCACGGCCAAACGAAATACGGTGGTTAAATTGTGGGAGAGGCTTTCCTATTTCTTGCATGGAGACCAGTAATAGCTTGCCTGGATAGAGCCAAGCCATCGGCAACAAAGGTTCTGCAGTATTTAATGCCAAAAGCTCTTCAAAAGCTTTGCTGTCAAGCAACTCCTGAACTTGATGCTCCAGCTGATTTAAATAGCGCTGGTATTCACGCATACGTACAGTAGCGTCTTCAATACGAGCATATTCTCGACGCAGGGCGGACTTGCGATAAGGGCTCGAAGCCTTATTATTTACTTCCTGCTCAATCATATGTTCTAGACGCACCAACTCAGCAGGTACGTCAGCTACAGCTGCTCGATGCTCGCGTACAGATTCAAGCAAGAAAACGGCATGCTCTTCCCCAATCTGTTGCAATAACATCGCGCATTCACGCTCCTGCTGCCTTAATGCTTCACGGGCCTTAGCACGAATTTCCTCGGTGCGTTTTTTTTGGTATTGCTGTTTTTCACGTTCTTTTTCTGTCTGGACGTTATAAATCCAACTGACAGCTTTTGCACCAACTAACAACGTTAAACCAGCAACAGCAATGAAAGGCAGCGCCATGAATTACTCCTGCTCGCCGTAGAGCAAAAGTGCAGCTTGCTCTGCAGTAATTTTTTCATTTTCCAACTGCCTCATTATACGATCCTGCAGAGAGCCCTTGCGATCTACCTCACGTTCTGCAAGGAGCAGGCTTTTCATAGCTTGTTCATGGTTATTCAGACTTTTCTCACTCTCTATGTCCAGCTCGACTAAGCGCGCACTGTTTTCAATACGTGCTTTTTCCAAATTCTGTTCGCCTAAGAGGATTTCTTTCTGGCCATCTATTTGGGTTCGCTTGGTGACTTCGGCCTCTTTTTTGTAATCTGTATATGACTTAAAAGCCTCTACGGACGTATTTGTCAATTCCATCGCTTGAGAAAAACTTAAGCTAGAATCGTTTTTAGGGGAGTTTGTCTTCTTAGTGGTGGGCTTCTTAGCCGGTGACTTGGAAGGCGCCTTCATGTGGATTCTCCATTGGGATTTAGTAATAACGACAGCGTAGCGTCGATGCAACTATCAAGACAAACCTGCAGACCGACCAACTCATGAAAACAACCCGAATTAAGCCGTTCTTTTTGTAACAAAACGTATAATTTATTTAAATGCTCTAATTGTAGTCGAGCCTTTTTTTGACTAATCTTAATTTCTTTACGATTAACCTGGCCTACTCTTTCAATATGATTAAGTCGATTTTTTTTATCTTTTAAGAGTAATTTAATCTCCATTTCTCCAAACTGAATATCATGACCCAGAGTAGTTTCCAAATTACTATTAAACTCACTCAGCTGTTGGGTGATTTCCCGAGCTGCACAGTAACATAAGTAACTATTAGTGGCTTCGATGACCGCTATTACAGCATCTACCCATATTACGGTAGGATTAACTTTGGTCACACCTCTAAAGCCGTGCTTTAACAAGACGGCACCGTACTTTTTTACTTGCTTGTCTTGCACCACTTGCTCGGATACATTAGCGAAAATATCAATGACTCTCATGCTCCGCTCCTAATGCGATGAAGACCATTGTTTGCCTGAAGTCGACGTTCTACGATGGGCCAATCGAACCCGACCAATTGCCAACGATCAGCAAGTCGATGCTCACGATTATAGAAAGCTTCATTAGTCCCATCTTGAATTTCAATTTGTTGAAATAGAAAATCAATAATTTGCTGTCTTTTTTCCTCGCCTACTTCGGGCCAAACCCAGGAGCTGGGAGGTGTATCGTGTAGCTGATTCATTTCAATATTAGCATCATACCCCAAGCTCACAGCGCGGCGATGGTCATCGGGCTGATGGTGATTAAGTGCTTTAGGAGCGCCTATAGGGACACGATAAAAGGTCTCTAAACATAGCACCGGGGTGGCAATTGAATATTCAAATTCGACTCCAGATTCTAGATCGGACTTATCTAAAATCACCGGTAGATACTGACCAGCTTCCTCCGGCACATAGCGGACCTCTAGCTCCCATTCATGGGCGTTAAAACCTTCTTTAATGAAGCAATCGCGAAAATTATTAAATATCGCCTGCAGATACTGCTCTGGGTAACGTAATATTCGGTTTTTTTGACGCTCGCAATCTTCATTCCAGTCTTTACAAGACCAACTCCGTGGTTTGCCTTCACCTCGATGCCAGCGACGAATGATGAATGCATTATCGGCTTGTAGCGCTGTGACCTTTAAAGATGCATCACCACAAAAAGAATGATGCATGTGGGAACCATCAAGCCATATATGTCGAATCTGACCTTGTAGTAGACGCTTCCAGGTGGCTAACTTTTCACCTCGCTGACTCAACTGTGATCCATTAAGCAAACCAAGACCATATAAACGGTCGAGTATAGGTTCTAACTGTTTGAGATTTAAACCAGTTGTATTCATCACCCATGTGATGCCTGATTCTGGCAATAGGCTCAACGCATCAAGTAAAAGATGAGAGAAATCACCAAGCTGATCAAGCAGACGATGCTTAAGCGTCACCTCATACATTCTGATCGGTATATAGGCGTGAAATTTGTTGTCGACATCAGCATGAAAGTCATTGTAAATTGTCAATTACCGCACCTCAAAAGCCAAAAGCACAACTAAAATCGGCTATTTCTATATTTTCAATCATTTTAACTCCATTAAGGTATCTTCTTAAGATTATATTATTCTGGAATTAATCTAATAATTAAAAACAAGACGCTTTTATCACCGACAAGCTCAGATAGATAATTCACCGTTAAGAAGTAATCGTCATCTACACAAGACCGTCGCTAATATCCCCACGAGTGCCAAGGATTAGGAGAAATGACATGCCACATACCTCGTTCTAACCAGTCTCGACAAGAAAACATTGTATGGAGAATAATCGAAAGCTACGACAATCTGCGTCGCACCATATTCACCATCAAAAGAATATTAATAATAATGAGAACAGCACTATGGTGAGCTTCGAAATAGAGAGCAAAACTAATACTTATTCATGGCACTGAAGCTAGCGTGACTAAAATTAGAGCTAGCAATAACGCCATTGAACTACAGCATCGCCGTTGCCCATACCGTACGCCCTAGTCGAAAACAACATTAATCAACCTTGTCTCCTTTTTCGGGTTTTATTCTCAAAGGGAGCGCTCATGCTGCGCTGCGCGGCCAGCTACATTAGCGTCGTCAAGAAAGCTCAATTGCTATCTATCAGATGCGTCAATCTTAAGCTGTGACACTTGCGTTCATCTTGCGAGGACAGGATGGTGGCTCAGCAAAGTTAGAGAAGCACGAAACGATGATCTGTAACTGGGAACCCAGCACTTCATACAAGCCTGGTTATCTGAACAGTCTTAGATATTCTTCGCTTTTATGCGGCTTAAGCTGTCGCACACATATCGTAGCTTATGAGACCTCACCCTTCAGGGAAGGTAAGGCTATGGATATGTTGGTACATTCATCTTCAACAACGGCGGATGCGCAGCAAGAGCTGGTGAAGTGGCAGGCAGATCGCACCTATTGGGCAGAAACACTCCCCGTCATGAAGATGCTCAGCGAGTTTTTAATTCTGTCACCTGTGCTGCACCGTCAAATAGCCACGGTAAGCACGGATGGCCGACATCTCTACTTTTGCCCCCGCTATAGCGCCAGTCTCTCAGATGAATCTCGGCGCTTTTTGCATGCTCACCTGATCTGGCATTGCGTGGCTGGCCATTTAACCGCCCCGCTTGTGGCCGATCGACATCGTTGGCACCTAGCGTGTGACCATGAAGTCAACGCGCTGCTGTTGGCCCTCGGCATACCGCTACCTTTGCATGCGCTGCTATTCCCAGTATGCGTTGGCCGCAGCGCTATAGAGGTGTATCACTGGCTAGAAGGGCACCCCGACACATCACTTGAAGTCACTACCGACATTCACCCCGCAGCCTTATGGTCGCATTTTCCTAATGCTACTCCAGATCAACGCATGACTGCTCTATGGCGACACCGAGCTCACTTGATCGCCCGGGAGAGCGACGCGCTACCCGATAGAGTCGCTAAGTTTTGTGAGTCACGTTAAGCTTGCATGCTTACATCATAACGCCCAGGGTTAGCAAATCTATGTCTGATGCTCGCGATACGCTTTTTCGCTACTTGACGCTTCTGCAGTTAATTCCCCGCTATCCTGGACGCATTGCCACCCCTGTACTGAAAGAAAAACTCGCTGAGCGTGGGTTTAATATTGACGTACGCTCGCTGCAACGCGACCTCAGCCAGAAGCTCTCTTCGCATTTCCCCCTTGGCTGCGACGATAGTGAAAAACCCTATAAATGGTATTTTGATCGCGACTTTCAGTGCCATTTGCCGGCGCTGGATGTGCCTAGCGCCTTAACACTGGTGCTGGCTGAGGAGTATTTGAAAGGTTTACTGCCGCCTGTCGTGGTAGGACAGCTTTCATCCCACTTTACCGATGCCCGACGCCTGTTAGATGAACTTGCTTCAAACGGGCTGAGCCAATGGGCACGTAAAGTGCGCGCTATTCCAAATGGAATGGCGTTAATTCCTGCTGAGCTAGAGGAAACCACTTGGCAAACGGTTGCCCAAGCGCTGCTAGAGCATAAAGCCATTGATGTCAGCTACCTGTCGCGCACTACCGAGACGAACAAACACTTTACCCTTCACCCACAAGGCATTGTCAGTCGCCACAGTGTGACGTACCTCCTCGCCCAAGTGGAAGGCTTCAGTGACTTGCGCCAGTTTGCGCTACATCGAGTCAAGCAGGTGGCTTTGAGCGATGTGAAATGGCAGGCAACAGAGGCATTCGATATTGATGCCTATATTCAGGGCGGTGCCTTTGGTTACCGGCAAGGGCCGGGTAATGTCACTCTGGAGGCAGAGATCACACGCTCGGTTGCCTGGTTATTGCAAGAGACGCCCATTGCCGATACACAAACGATCGAAGCCCTCCCCGATAGCAAGTGGCACCGCCTTACTGCCTGCGTGCCTGATGACCAGCAAACTCTGTGGTGGCTAATGGGCATGGGGGCGAACGTCAAAGTGATCGCACCAGCCGCATGGCGTGACACACTCAAAACGAATGCCGAGCAGGTGCTTGCCCAATACCAAGTCTCAGTCAAGACAGCTTAAAAGGCCGATACACTAATTAAAGGAGATAGCCATGCTCTGTTTTGCTTATGGCTCTAACATGTCGACTCAACGCTTGGCCGCGCGGATTCTGGCAAGGTTTGTGACTACAGCGATGTTGCCCGCCTATCGTCTTGCCTTTCACCAACTTGGAGGGGATAGCTCGGGCAAGTGTGATATTGTACCGGCATCCGGTCAGTCAGCTGTCTATGGTGTTGTATGGGAGGTGGCGCCGCATCATAAACCGACACTGGATGGTTTCGAAGGCCTTGGTATTGCCTACGATGAAACTTGGCTGACAGTCACTGACCTTGCGAGTGAAGGGCAGTTTGAAGTTCAAGCGTATGTGGGCAAAATCACATCTGCTGGCATGCGCCCGTCACGTATTAACTGGTGCACGAGAACACGGCTTACCGGCAGCCTATGTGCGCGCACTAGAGAGTATCGCGGCTCATCACGATCCAGACACTGAACGCCATGCACGCGAAATAGCATTACATGGTTTCGATGAGCTTTTGGTGCGAGGAGCATAGTGGCTAATGACGCTCGCTTTATCGCATTTCATTGTGGCGAAGGGATCGATCATAAAGGCCGCTATTCTCAGCGATATCTAGGCGCTCTCGCCCTCCTGGCTGGAACACACCCATGACTATATTCAGTGGCTGTTTCCCATTCCCGAAGCAGGCCGCTTTAACGCCTTTGCACCGTTGTTAACCCCAGTGGTACAAGCGGCGTTTGAGAGAGACACTCTATTACGCCAGCACCAGCAGCGCTCATGAGTCGATGTGGGATATAAGGTTGAGGCTGCGGATAAACTCCAACGCTTAGCAGGAGCTGAGTGGATGCAGGTTCAGAGGGTTTTCTGCTGGACTCCCAGTTTGTGCAGTTCGCCTAGTTTATCTTTCAGCGCCGAGGGGATTTCAGCGTTGTTGCCGATCTCGCGCAGCAAGGAGCTAAGAAATCTGCGGGAGATCCATAAGGATAGGCCATACTATTAAAAAGCAGCGCACTATCAGCTATATGAGACTGACAATGCGCCATGTTCATTCCTCAGAACCATTCATTTTTCTTAATCATACCGATCTTTTCTAATAGGTTATTGGGTTCCTCATCATCTAACCCTTTAATATGCTCCAAGACTTCAATTTGTTCGTATGGATTAGCAATATGCAACATATCGATAGCATCTGCCAATTCACTAAGCACGTCAGTTACTTCATTGATCACTGAAAGATTACCGCTCTGCAACGCAGAAAATAGTTCACGAATTTTCATAAATAAATACCTGTTTGATATGTCTCCCCTTGAGACAGGTTTAAACTAACAAACTAAATTGATCTAGCAAGACCCAACTGGGCACTAAATACCGATTTTTTATTGATTTAAATATAGGAGAGAGATCTAGTGTTCCTTTACAGTCTTAACCAGACCGCAAATAAATAAGACAGTGTTAGTTTTAGGAGAAACGTTACTACACCATCAAGACATGTGACCTACTAAGCCCTAAATCTGGAATCCAAGCAATTAGACACGACCGTAGTGAAACAAATTTTCCTAAAATCTTTTGGAAGCTCACTATGACTCGGATTAAATATGAATACAAAATTTCTATCAGCGGCTGATCTTGCTTCTCGACTTGGTGTTTCGAGAGCGACAATTTGGCGTTGGAAGCGTGAAGGACATATACCGCCTCCGGTGTATCTAGGAGCCCGATGCACCCGCTGGAGGGTGGAAGATATTGTGGCTTATGAAGAACGATTAATCAGCCATGCGACTACTGGTTAGCTAATCCCACACTTATAAAAGCGTTGCGATGAGAAGGTGTTACAGTCTAGATACGGCAGTTAAAGCATCCGCAGCTGCTACGTCAAAAAGAATAATCCCTGCATTGCCAAAGCCATCATAGTAACCCGCTCGTCTTAAGATGTATCGAAGATAACCGGGTTACTACTGCATCAACACCGTATACCGCTAGCCGATGGCGACTTGGTAAGCATGGGCGACTTTAAGCACGGTCGCTTCATCCCAGCGTCTACCCACTAATTGCATACCTACGGGTAAGCCTTCCGAAAAGCCGACCGGGACGCTCATGGCCGGGTGACCACTGACATCAAACGGGGCCGTGTTATGCAGGTTGCTAAGCGCACCAGCAAGTGTGCTATTAAGACTTTTATCAGCCGGTCTCTTTACCGCTTTCATAGCGGTGGTAGGCATGATTAACAAGTCATATTCCTGCAGAGCGTTGTCATAATCGCGTGCGAGACGCCTACCGATATTCTGGGCTTTACCATAGTAGTGGCGATTGTACTGTTCGGACATGTAGTGCCCGGCGAGGACCGTCATCTTTACTGTGTCGCTAAAGTCATGACCACGAGCGCGGCGAGCCCTGCCGTAAAAGTCCATAAGCTGTGTGCTGTAATGCCCCCGCCAGTTTGTGCCGTAACCATCGCCCCTGACCATGAGTTCGGTGGCGCCCTCAAAGGCAATCGCACTCCACAGCGCAAGCCCGTCGTTATGCATGGGTACCGATACCTCCGTGGCACGAGCGCCCACTTTTTCCAGCACGCTGATGGCTTCTTTAACGGCGGCGTCCACGTCAGATTCACTGACCCCGGCAATGCCAAACCCTTCACGTAGGATGCCAATGCGTATGCCAGTGAGATTTTCACTTAGCGATTCGGTGTATTTCGCGGTACGCACGTCGTATTGGCGTGGATCTAACCCATCCGAGCCAGCAAGTACCTCCAACATACGGGCGCAATCTTCGGCGGTGCGCGCCATAGGGCCTACGTGATCAAGAGTAAGCTCAATGGGAAAAATACCTGTATAAGGCACTAGGCCATGCGTTCCTTTGATCCCGTAGCAACCGCTCCATGAGGCGGGTAGTCGAATAGAGCCTCCCTGATCACCTCCCAGCGCCATATCGACTTCTCCGTTGGTCACCACCACGGCGCTGCCGTTGGAAGAGGCGCCAGCTAGACGCTCACGGTCATGGGGATTAACCGGTTGGGGTTCGGGATAGCCGGTACAACCTCCACCGTCAAAACAGAACGCAGGAACGGCTGTCTTGCCGATGATGTGCGCGCCAGCGTCGAGAAGCCGGGTGACGACTGTGGCATCCTCCCGGGGCACAAAACCTTCCATGATCGGCGAACCATTCATCATCGGGATGCCTGCCAGAGCGATGTTATCTTTTAGCGCTACCGTTCGGCCCGCAAGTGGCCCCTCTTCTGCCCCGGGCACCGAACACTTCCAAGCCCAGCCATTGAGTGGGTTGTCGTCACCGACGGGGCGATAACCCATATCTGCTCGCGGGTAGTTTACTGGTAATGATTCATCCGCCAGTTCATCCAGGCGATCATAAATGGCCATTGAGCCAGCAACGGCGGACTGGAACTCACCCAGTTCTTCAAAGGAAAGGTCAAAGCCGTAATAATCGGAAATAACTGCCAACGTATCAATGCCGGGTCGCTTTACACTCATAGTCAACTACTCCTATACACGAACGATTGCCTGAAAAGGCATTTAGCGAGGGGAATACAAGCTATCGCTCCAACAGTTTCGGATAGTGGTGTGGCAGGCGCATCACCACCAGGTCCTTTCGGCGTACAGCGCTGTTTGGGTAAGCCGAATCCAGGTTGCTCGTGTCGATAGCAAGCTGAACGCAGCCAGTGGCGCTGGTTAACAATGCTTCTTGGCGAGGAAAAAGAAACGTATCCGGGCCGAATATACCGCTTAGCCCCGGTAATCCAGCGTCGGGTATATGCACATTGGCGAAAGCGAAATAGCAGTTGTTCTCGCCACCGCGTATACGATAATGGTGCCAATGGTGATCGTCTGGGCCGGTGGGAATAGGTGCTGGCAGACTTATATCAGTACCGGGGTGGGCACAGTGAAATGGCCCTGGCAAGGCAGCAGGACAAGCGATGACATCGCATCCCCGCAGCGCCAGGATGCGTCCCGCTTCGGGAAAATCAGCATCATGGCCAATCAATAATCCTAGCCGCCCTAGCGGCAGATCGAAGCTTACCCAGCGCTCGCCAGGCGTCGCCCATTTACGGTCTGCCTCGTTTAAGTGAATCTTACGATAAACCGCCATAACGCCCTGCGCCCCTACCAGAGCGGCAGCATTATAGAGATGTTCCTCCGACTGTTCCGCGAAACCTACTACATAGTACTGTTGACGCTTCTCAGCGAGCCCACGCAGTGTGTCGAAAACACTGTGACGCTGTGAGATAGGATTGATAACGCCAGTGTCTAACCCGGTAAGCGCCAGCTCAGGAAAAACAATCAGCTCGGCACCCTCTGCTTGGGCAATCAAATCAGTACATTTGGAAAGGTTATCGTCGAGATTATTCGATGGGGAAAATTGAGCAACGGCGATGGTGCTTGCTTTTCCATTGGGCAGTGGCTGATGGCCATAAAGCCTGAAGAAGTCTAGCGGGTTCCAAGCGTGTGTTTGATGAAGTAGCTCATGATAAAGGTCTGGGCGACGCTCACTGGTCAACGCCCCCGTTACTCGTTCAGTATCAATTTCACCAAGCACGATGCCATCACCGTCATCGCGGCTAGCCTGGATATGTCCATCTGGCTCAATCACGCAGCTACCGCCACTGAATTGAACGCCGCGCTCCACCCCCCAGCGATTGCTCTCAATAAGATAGCAGCCGTTTTCTTTGGCACGACTTATCCAATAGGGTGCTGGCGCTCGCTCAGCCAGCCAATTACTCAGATGGCAAATGACCTCAGCACCCTGCAGCGCAACCAGCCGTGCGGTTTCTAGAAAATGAATATCCATGCAGATGAGCAGAGCAATACGGCCCAGCGACGTCTCAAATACTTGATGGCCAGTGTCGCCTGAAGCCGCCCACTTTGGCTCGGCGATATAAGGATGGCTTTTACGATGTTTTCCTAAATAGCCCTCAGGGCCAACTAAAACAGCCGTGTTGTAGTAAAGCCCATTGCCAGCATCAACTTCTGGCAGCCCGATAACGATATAGCAGTCAAGCTTCGCCGCCAGAGCGGCGAAGCTTTGGGTTGAGGGCCCTGGCACTTGTTCGACGTAGGGTGCAACCTCCTCTCTGTCATACCAGCAATAGCCGGTAAGACCCATCTCTGGCGTTATGATTAGCCGCGCACCAGACGCAGCCGCCTCTTCCACTAACCGCTTTAGAGCATCAATATTTCGCTCTTTAGCAAACATTTCAGGCTCAAACTGCACTGTGGCGGCAAGGTATTTCATATTGTTCTCCCCGCTCGCTAGCGTGCTTGCCCAACAATGGACTTGAGGATGGAAGCGCCTAATGTATATTTTGGATCCACCATGTTACCCAGCCGCACTCGTCCTGCCTGGGTAAGAAGCATGTAAGCATCTATTTCATCGAAATCAAACTCAGCAGCCAGCCAGCGTACCAGCTCTCTGTAGGCAATCCGGGTGGCATCTTCCATGGGACGCGCTGAACCAATGGTCATATAGAACTGTTCATTTTCCAGACGCGGCCATTTGAACGTCCAATCTTTAATCAAGTCCACCTGGACGGTGGTCACGGTAGGATGCTCGATCGCCACGCCGCACAACTCACCATCACCCTGCGCCGCATGGCAGTCACCTAGATAAAGATAGGCACCTTTGGTATGCACCGGCAGATAGATCACCGCACCCGGTGCTACATCAGGTAAGTCCATATTGCCGCCGTAATAATCGGGAACCAGCGAGCTAATCGACTCAATCTCTGGTGACACCCCAATGGTGCCAATAAAAGGCTGGTAAGGAAGGGTTATTTTATCGCTCCACTTCACGCCGGTTTCCGCGTCAACCTCGACCTTCTTTACCCTCTCCGGTAGCGGTGCGTTGAGTAGCGCAGTATCACCGGTAGCCACTAGTCCACCAAATTCGGTAATCAGTGCTGTTGTACCGCAGGGCTGGGGGCCACGAGGTTTCATGTCTCGGATATAAACCGCCAGGCAATCGCCCTTCTCCGCCCCCTCTACGTAGATCGGTCCGTTCTGCGGATTGAGATAAGGTAAATTAAGCAGCTCGCTGGGCTTGTCGCTTTCCGAGCGAAGTTTTCCTTCGAAAGCATCATGGGTTTCAGCACTAACGATATCGCCCGGTTGGATGTGCAGAACGGGCTTGGGGTTAGGACCAAGCGTATAGTGATACTGTCCTTGAGCCGCTTCAGTTAGTTGGTGTGTAGTACCCGGCTTACCTTTGGCAACGGCGCGACGCGCCATGATGGAATGATCAAACCAGTTCATTGTTCTACTCCTTTTTAGGTGCTTTCAGTCATTGCTCCAGCCACTGCAGACCGGAGTTTGAGTCATGGTTAAATGGTGTTGATGGATCTCATTCTGCTTATACAGCCAGAATTCGACGCATGGCGTCACGATCACGGAGTTGCTCATTCGCAAGCTCATGGGTAATTTTCCCCTTATCCATGACGTAGCAGCGTTGCGCCATGGTCATGATCATGTCCAGGTTCTGCTCTACGAGGAGAATGGTTACGCCCAGCTCGCGATTGAGCTTGAGAATGTTGCGTGAAATGTCCTTTACGATGTTTGGCTGAATACCTTCCGAGGGTTCGTCGAGTAGCATCAGCTTCGGCTTGCCCACCATGGCACGGCCGATAGCAAGCTGTTGCTGCTGCCCGCCGCTGAAGGTACCTGCTCGTTGATTAGCCCGCTCTTTCAAGATGGGGAAGAACTCATATACCCGCTCATAGTCAACACCCTCGCCAGGCTGTTGGAGCATTTCGCCGACCTTGAGATTTTCCCAGACGGTCATGCGTGAGAAGACCTCACGCCCTTGCGGGATATAACCAATGCCCAAACGCGCACGTTCGTGAGATTCGAGCGCGCTAATATCCTTACCATCGAAACGGATAATGCCTTGTCGATTCTTGATAAGACCAATCAACGTTTTCATTAATGTCGTCTTGCCGACTCCATTTCGACCGATGACGGCTACCACCTCGCCGCGACCCACACTCAAGCTGACCTCTTGCAGCACTGAGGTGGTACCGTAGCCAGAAATGACGCCCTCCACGCTCAACAGATTTGTACTATTCGTCGTCATCGGCTGTCCCCAGATAAATACGTGCAACCTCTTCGTTAGCCTCAATCTCGTTGATCGTGCCTTCCGCAAAGATTTCACCGAAGTTCAGTACAGTGACCTTGTGAGCAATCTGGCGCACAAATTCCATGTCATGCTCAACCGCCAAAACCGACATACCTTTGCGATTGAGTTCCTGGATCATCTCGCCCGTGCGCGCCGTTTCTTCTGGTGTCATGCCAGCTGTCGGTTCATCAAGAAGTAGTAAACGCGGCTCCGTGCTCACCGCCATACCGATCTCAAGCCACTGCTGTTCCCCGTGTGAGAGTTCTCCAGCAAGTTCTCCGGCTTTATCGGTAAGTCTTACAAAGGCGAGTGCTTTATCGATAGCCGCTGTCATGGAATCACCATGCAGATGGTTCTGAACCGCGATTTGCATGTTTTGCCAAACGGAGAGTTCGGAGAAGATACCCGGCACCTGGAACTTGACGGCAATTCCCTGTTTTACGCGCTCGAAGGAACGAAGCTTGGTAATTTTTTGATCTGAAAAATAGATCTCACCTGAGCTTGGTTGATGCTCACCGAGTACAAGCTTGAAAAACGTGCTCTTCCCAGCGCCATTCGGACCAATCAGGCATCGAATCTCACCATGCTCCATAGAGAAGTTCACATCCTGAGCAACTTTTACGCCGTCGAAATGCTTATATAATTTCTCAGCTCGCAATATGGTCACGACATGTCCTCCTTACGCTGACGCAGGCGGCCAAACAACCTGACTAGCCCTGGGATCAAGCCTTCCGGCAAATAGACCACGACGACAACCAGCAGCAAACCCATGATCACGAAGGCGTAGTAGCTGCCATAGATGGTCAGGTTCTGGAAGATACCTAACACCACCAAGGTGCCTACCAGCGTCGCGGTGAGGTCTTTACGCCCCCCTACTGCCACCCAAATAATGGGTAATGCGGCGGCCGCTAAATTCATGTTGGAAGGGCTGATGTACTGCCCCCAGGCGGTATACAGCACGCCGGAAAGTCCCGCTAAGCCACTGCCAATCACAAAGGCAATTAACTGATAGCGGCGTATATCGTAGCCAAGCATTTCAGCGCGGTGAGGGTTTTCACGAATGGCAACAAGCACATTGCCGAACCTAGAGTTGACGAGAATCCGCAGGGCGAGATAGCAAAGCACTAGCATGGCAAGCAACAGGTAATAAAGTGGTACGCCCGAATACAGTGCTATATCGCCACCGGCCCAAGGGATAGTTAGCGGCGGCATACCGGTCATGCCATTGTCGCCACCCAGGCGGGCATCGCCAATCGCCCACTGGGATCCCGCTGTTTGTGCCATAAAGGTGGCGAAAACCAGCGTGGTCGAGAGCGTCACAATACCCAGAAACACGCCGCTAATACGCCCATAAAAAAGCATGTAACCGAGTAACGCTGCCCCCAGGCACGACATCCCAACACCAAGCAGCAAACCGACAAGGGTCAGACCATACGCCGCGCCAAAATTAATCGTAACGACCCCATACGTGTACCCGGCAAGCCCGAAGAAAGCAGTCTGGCCAAAGCTGAGCGCTCCCGTATATCCCCATATCAGCGAGAGCCCAAGTGCCATAAACACCCAGCAAAGGAAGTAGGCCGTATTACCAACGCTCCAGGCATCCGCGAAAGCGGGGTAAACAACGGCTGCGCCAATGGCCAAGGCAAAACCGACCCAAAACAGCGGACCGCGGCCTAATGTTTGTGGGCCATTAACGAGTCGTATCCAGCGTGGCATTCGAGACGCTGACCGAGCCGCATGCGAACCTTGTCTTTGCAAACTAGCCATTTATGTACGCCCCTTTAACAACCAGCCAGACAGGCCTTGTGGGAGAATACGGATAACCACCATAACCGTGATTAACAGCCCCACCTGACCCATTAGCTGCCCTTGCCAGCCAGTCAGAAAAGCCTTGATAACCGCGAGCGTAGCCGCTGCCGGTGCCGTACCCAGGAAGACATCAGCACCGCCGACAACCACCGTCACAAAACTTTCTACCAGGAAATTGGCACCAAGCGTCGGGACGATGGAGATCGTGGGTGCGTAAAGCGCGCCTGCCAATCCCGCCAGAGCTGCCCCAAGGCCGAAGGTGAGTGAGTACATACGCCCGGTGTCGATACCTGCAGCTTTCGCCATGTGCGGTGCTTGGATCGTTGCGCGAGAGTGAATACCGAACGTCGTATGGTGAAACAGCAGATACAAGCCAATAAGCACGAGTACGGCCACACCAAGCAGTACCATTCGATAGGTTGAGTAGCTGTAGTTGCCCACCGAAAAGCTACCCAGCGGCGTACTGATACCCGCCATGCTGGAGCCAAGCACAATCAGCGTGCCCTGAGTAAGAATCAGGCTGATTCCCCAGGTGGCCACAATAGAGTCCAACGGCCGGTGGTAAAGCCGGTGGATAATGGTGCGCTCAAGCACCATGCCTAGCACCCCGGCAGCCAGGCTGCCGCATAACATCGCAATGGGCAGTGGAACCCCCAAGCGCGCCGTTGCTACCGTTACGTAGGCACCGCACATAATAAATTCGCCGTGCGCTAAATTGATGATGCCCATCATCCCGAAGATCACCGCAAGCCCCATGGCGGAAAGCACCAAAAAGGCAAACGCATCCCCAAACTGATAAAACGCTGTAAACGCGAAATGTATATATTCCATATCCAGGCTCCTGGGCAGGAAACACCAACGAGGTTTCCCGCTTAATGCAAACTCACAGGCCAGGCAGGGTGAAACTCACCACCCTGCCGGGACGAGACGTGATATTTACTCGTTGGGAGGGCTAGAAGGGGTGTACTGGGCACTTGGGTCGTTCTGGGTCAGGTCACAACCATTTTCACCCAACCAGTACGGCTCGATATTTTCCCAAGTCTCAGGGAAAGAGATCTCGTGGTTCTCATCCACTTTCGCCAGAAAGATGTTGTGAGACATATGCTGGCTCTTAGGGTCGAGACATACGGTGCCCGAAGGGCCATCGAAGCAGACATCACCCTCGGCGATAACAGCACGCAGGTCTTCCTTATCAGTCGAACCGTCGGCACGCTCAACCATTTGCTTATAAAGGTACATAGCGATATAAGAGTTCGCGGCTTCCTGATTCACATAGGGCGCATCAGGGAAGCGTTCATAGAACTTCTCAACGAACGCATTCGCCTCAGGGGTATCCACTTCTTCGATAAAGTTCGTCGTAACGTACATGTTGGCAAGGCTTGGCGGTGCGAAACGCTTATGCTCGTAGCCCTGCCCAACATTGACCGACGAAGCCATGGGGAGCCCGAGGTTAGCGGATGCTGCCTGCTCGTAATAAGACGCCTGATTAGAGCCCACCAGTAACGTCACAACAAAGTCTGGCGCTACGCCCTGAATGTTCTGAATAGTCTGCGAGAACTGGGAAACCCCCAGCGGGATGAAATCCTCGCCCACAATTTCCCCACCCTCTTCCTCTACAATCTGACGCACCCACTCCGCCGAAATTTGGCCAAAATTATAGTCCGCGGCGATGGTATAGACGTTCGGGCCATACTCTTCCATCATCCAGGGAATCAGCGTCGAGAACTGCTGTTCAGGCACTGCGCCAGTCACAATCATGTTGGCGTCACACACGCCGCCTTCATACTGATTGTTATAAAACGCCAATCCATCAAACTGGTTAACAATTGGCCGATACGCTTCCCGTGATGAAGAGGCAAACCCGGCAAAAACGGTATCCACTTGATCACGCTGGAGAACCCGCCGCATTAACTCCTGATAACGACGGTCATCAGACTGAGTGTCATAAATAACAAGCTCCACTTCTCGACCCGCAATACCGCCCGCCTCGTTGATTTCCTCAGCCGCTAACTCAATGGCATTCACCTTAGCCTGCGTCACCGCAGCAAAGTTGCCGGACTGATCCTCAAGCACACCAATCTGAATAGGATCACTCGCCGATGCGCTGGTCACTAAAGAACCCGCTAACAGCGTTGATAAGGTTGCCGTTCTCTGTATTGTTGAGTATTTCATTTGTATACCCCTGTTTGAGTTTTACTTTTTCTTCCTCGCCGTCCTGCAGCAACACAACTCCCTAGCCGTCTCTCCATAAAAGAGAAACAACCTTTTGCTCTTGAAACCTGTCCAACATGTTCCGCTTCGATCAACCTCAATGAATCCGCTATGAATAGCGGTTTAACTGGGCTTCCCTAAGACGATGGATGATGTCGGCGTCTTCCTTTAGTGCCGCCACCGCGATCTCACCCGAGACAATCATTGCTGCGAAATCCTCAAGAGACAGGCGTCGGTTCATGCTTGCCGAACGCAACAGGGCAAAGGCGTCATTTACCGAAATCACCATATCCTCAATGAGCTTGATAGCCGCCGTGCAGACGACTTGGCGCGCACGAACCTGCTGTTCCAAACGATGGAGTTTTTGCTCCGTCTCATGGCACTGGTTAAACGTTTGATAAGCAATCATAAGGCTCGCGAGAATACCGGCCTTACGTAGCGGTTTGGTGAGATAGCCAGACACTCGGCGCTCGATGAACCAATTAACCGAGCTAGGGGCATCTGAGCCGATAAGTGCAATAGCCGGCCCCTGCACTCGATCTATCATGTGCGCGATGTCGTCAAACTGACGCCCTAACTCATCGTCAAAGAACACCAGGTCAAACGGGCTATCAGATCCAGCCTCATCCAGGCTTTCATGAACGACTGGAGTGACTCCAAGCTCCACAAGGAACTGAGTCAGCACCTCTTGATCTCTTTCGGCGGCACATACAATCAATGCACGATGGCCCCTGAAGTTGCGTCGCGTGGTAACAGTCATCGCACGATCCTCAAGCCAATATTGTTTTGAGCCATGGGCGTTTTCGACTGAGCAGAGCTTTCACCACATGCTTCAGCCCAAACGAGATAAGGATCCGGGCGAACGGGTGCGTTTGCTTCTGAAATCACCTTAAACGTCGCGTCTTCACGGGATATTCCTAGCCGAACAGTCAAGTAGCTGTGATTGCTCTCAGGATCGACATGAACAATGCCCTGCGGGGCTTGGAACGACGTTTTATGCAAGGCTTTTTTCACCCGTCCGATATCAACTGAATCGGCGCCAGCCAGCGCCAAGGCAAGAAGATGAACGGTGTTATAGGAAGCCTCTGCATCTGCACTAGGCAGGGCATCATGGCCGTAGCGTTGGCGGTAACTAGTGACAAACTGCTTGTTAACTTCTGTATCAATAGTGGAGAAGTAAACGCTTGATGCGAGATGCCCAGCACACGCCTGCGGACCAATTTGAGCAAGTTCTGGCTCGCAAAGCGTGCAGCTGCCAACAACCGTTTTTTGAAGAGCGGCGTTCTCATCACGCGCTTTGGCAAACGCACGGTAAAACGCGTAGCTAGACTCACCAATCAGCATGTTCATAATGAATGCAGGCCGCTTTTCGTGAATCTCTTCGATGATACGCGCCACATCCAGGTCACCGACTTGCAGGTAACGTTCAGCGATCATCTTCCCGCCATGCGCCTTGGTCAGCTCTCTGATAATGCGGCCATTTTCCCAGGCCCAGACATAGTTAGATCCCACGAAGTAAACATCGCGAGTGATATGAGCAAGCACATAATCCATTAGCGGCAAAACATGCTGGTTCTGAACGGCGCCTGTATAAATGACATTATTATTGGTCTCAAAACCTTCGTAGTGAGACGGGTACCAAAGCAAGCCATCGTATTTTTCAAAAATCGGGATGACTTCTTTTCGGCTTGAAGAGGTATAGCAACCAATCACGTGCTTTACGCCCTCATGGCGTAGCAAACTCCGCACGTGGGTGCCGTAGGCAGCTGTATCCCCGGATGGCTCGCACTCGATGGGAACTAGCTCAAAGGAGAATCGTTTGTCCTGGTTGACCTCTTCAAGCGCCAGCATCGCCCCATCACGCATTGAGCGGCCAACAGTGGCGTAGGGGCCTTGGGTGGAGAAGAGTATGCCAACCGGGATACGACTGTTCATTGACTGACCGCCCTATTTCAAGACATAAAAAAAGGGCTCACAACGCTACCTGACGGTAACGATGGGAGCCCTATTGCTCTGTGCCCTTTCGGTGTATGCCGACGCACAACATGTCAATTACTAAACTTAGATTGTGACCCCTAAACGACTTTGTCAATATATTGACGCTATTCTTAAGTCGAAGGCCATTACCACTAAACAACTATAAATAAGTTAAAGCAACAAGCATGCCAATTAACCAAAGTGCCACAATAGCGGCTTTTGAACACGTTTAATGTGGGCATTGCGCCTCTTTTTGATACATACATAAGAATTTATGCTGCATGAAGGTGCATTCAGGTTTTCCATGCTTGCGCAACTGTGACAACCAGACAGTGAGAAAAACCAGTTGCAAGCGGGATCGCAAGAGCACGATTACTCTTTAATCCTAAGAGAGATCGCCATAACAGACAGAGGATGAAGGGTTTTGTAGAAACTGCCGAAGACCACCAACAAATAGGGCCATTTAGGCTACTCAGATACGATTTGCAAATCTGATAAGAACAGGCAGAATTGGTCTTGAGAGAAACGGCACGCAATACGGCACGCAGATGCGGAATATGGGGAATGAAACAAAAAAGACCACCCTTGAAGGCGGCCTTTTTAAGTCTCTAACATGTTGCTTTTAACCACTTTTTTAGTGGTGCCGACACCAGGAGTCGAACCCGGGACCTACTGATTACAAGTCAGTTGCTCTACCAACTGAGCTATGTCGGCGCTTCACGTTTTCTTGAGAACATGATTGCATTGCTGTTAGGCTTTACAATCAACAAGAAATCTTGTTGGCAATGGCTGGGGTACCAGGATTCGAACCTGGGAATGCCGATACCAAAAACCGGTGCCTTACCACTTGGCGATACCCCAACGTTTGGTGGCCAGAGACGGAATCGAACCGCCGACACGGGGATTTTCAATCCCCTGCTCTACCAACTGAGCTATCTGGCCGCTGCCAACGGTGCGTATTAAACTAAAAACGCCGCTTTTCGTCAACACCTTTGTGAAACTTTCTTGCGATACTGATGCTTAGGGGTGTTTTGCCCTGCTCTGAATGGGGTAGATAGTTAACGTACCACCGCTTAGCCCTACTGATTACAAGTCAGTTGCTCTACACCCTGTCATGGACATTATAGATTGTTACAGGTCACGCCTGAGCGGGCGGTACATAGCCTTCGGCTTGGTCGGTCTCCTGGTTGTCTAGGAAGCGTTGCATCTGATCCATAAGATAGGCACGTGATTCCGGATCCAGCATGTTGAGATGCTTTTCATTGATGAGTCGGGTTTGTAATGACTGCCAAGCTTCCCAGGCCGGTTTGGAAACCGTGGCCTGAATCTCCTGGCCCTGTTTGCCAGGCAGTGGTGGAAACGGCAGTGCTTCCAGCTCTTTTTGATACTTACGGCAAAAAACGGTGTTGCTCATAGAATGCTCCTGGTTCAACGACGCTATTTGAAATTTCCACCCTACGAAAGTGCTTTAAGCGTGCCCTGGTGTAGGGTCGAGGGTAAAAGGTGCTAACTGGCTGAGCAACGCTTTTACCGGGGCGGCAAGGCCCAGCGCAGGTGGATGGTTGATGTCATACCATACGCCGCTTTCGCGCACACCGCCCAGCCTATCGCAGCTCACCGGCTGCGGGGTAATCTCTAAGCGAAAATGGCTAAAGGTATGATAAAAGCTAGGCGGCCTACTTAATCGTTCTGGATTAATGACGTTAGCCTCAAGCCAGTCATTAAGTTCACTGTGAGTATCAAACTGCGGCAGGCCCCATAATCCGCCCCACAGGCCACTAGGCGGACGCTGTTCTAGCCATACTCGCCCTTCCAAGTCGCGCAGCATCAGCATGATCGTTTGACGCGTAGGCAGCGCTTTTTTCGGCTTAGACTCTGGGTAACGCTGAGGCTCGCCTTGGGCATAGGCTAAACAGACATCATTAAACGGACAGCTGGGGCAGTCAGGCTTACTGCGTTTACAAAGCGTGGCGCCAAAATCCATTATCGCCTGGGTGTAATCAGCTAAGCGCGTTGACGGCGTGTAGTAGTCGGCCAATGTCCAAAGCGTATGTTCAACCGCAGGCTTCCCTGGCCAGCCAGGAACCGCATGGAGGCGGGTGAGTGAGCGTTTTACATTGCCATCTAAGATGGCGGCACGCTGCCCGGTGCTTTGGGCAATGATGGCGCCAGCGGTGGAGCGCCCAATACCGGGCAGCATCATTAACGCATCGACACTCTCACACGGTAACTCGCCCCCATGCTCTGCTTCTGCCACCTGGGCAGCCTTATGTAAATTGCGCGCGCGGGCGTAGTAGCCAAGCCCTGTCCATAGGTGAAGCACTTCATCCTGCGGCGCGTTGGCGAGGCTTTCCAGCGTAGGAAAGCGTGCCATAAAGCGCTCAAAATAGGGAATGACGGTGGCAACCTGGGTTTGCTGCAGCATGATTTCCGAGACCCATACCCGGTAGGCGCTACGCGGCGACTGCCACGGCAAGTCGTGGCGGCCATATCGATCGAACCAGGCCAGCAGGCGCCGCTGGAACTCGTCCGCTGCCAGCCTTGGTGAGGGCATATCAGCCATGTACCTTCCTTAAAAATTCGCGAATACAGAAGCGCCGGCGTTTAGGCCGGCGCAGCACTGATCACGTTAGTTCAAAACAACTAAAAAGCTTAGTTAAACAAGTTACGCAGGCCATCGCGAAGCTGCTGACCGGCGCCTTCACCCAAACGCTCGTCTAACTGGTCTAAGGATTCACCTAAGCGCTCTTCCAGCTCTTCACCTACACGGCTACCAGCCTCTTCACGTAATAAGTCAACAACGACAGACTGGAAAGCCTCTCGGTCAAAACGGCACCATTCAGCACGTTCATTGCTCAAGTTGCCTTCGCAGCGCAATGGTAGTGGCAACTGCTCAAGACGAGGATTCACTTCGCAGGCAGCATCAGCGGTATCTACCAAGCGAGCGTTAGCGCGAGTATCGAAATTCAGGTTAATGAGGCTCAGCTCCCCTTCCCCTTGAACGTCGATGCCCGGCAATGTAATCAACAGGTCATCACTTTCAACGACGCCATTACGAACCTGGAATGTCCCATCGAAACGCTCAAAGCGCGTATCCGTATGCCAATCACGCAGCGTGCCCTCGCCTTCTAACTGGGCAACTAATTCACACATTTGCTGAGAAATATTGGTTTCTAAAATAGCACCGTCGTTAAGGCGGGCAGTTAGCTCACCATTTAGATTACTCAGCAATGATTCGCGACTATTTCCAAGGCTGGTGAGGTCGCCAGATAAGTTAAACCGGCCCCGCAGCGGTGATGTCTCTCCACTGATCGCTTCAATGAGGGGAGCTACTTGCACGTTATTAATCGTGGGCGATAGCGCCCACTCAAGGATCGACTCGGTGGCATCAATTTGCCCCGTTGCATTAAGCTCTCCCTCATAAAAACCAGATTCAAATGCGGTCAGTTGATGGACGCCGTTGTCGCCACGCAGTTGCAAGCTTGGATTATTGAAGGTGAGGCCCGCTAACACTAAATTGCCAACGCTTAGATTACCTTCAAGCGCTAACTCACTGAGCCAGGCTTGCGGAAGCAAGGATTCGCCCGTTTGAGCGAAGGCTTTGCGTAGAAACCCGCGGCTAGCCTGCTCTGCTACTACTGCGCTGGGCAAATAGTGATCTAGGTTTAAACGGTCACCCTCTAAGTCAAACGCTAACCGCGTGCCGTCTAATGCTGCTGATAATTCACCGGTAAAGGTGCTCTCATCTACTACCAGCGAGAGACTAGGCAGTGAAAACTGTTCAGCATTGCCTTCAATCGGGCTGGTCATTGCCACATCACTTAATGCCGCCTCACCCTGTGTGGCCAGGGTAATACCTGCGCGTGCAAGCCAAGGGCGCAGCGTAAAGGGCGCAGCGGTTAGCTGTCCACGATAGGTCGGGGCGTCACGCAGCTGTTCAACATTAAGGTGTCCACTCGCTCTCAGGCCGTCTGGCCCTGTCAGCTGGAGATCTTTAAGCTGTGCGGTTTGCGCCTGCCAGTCACCCTCCAAACCAAAGGCGAGCGTCAGCGCTAAGCTGCCTTGCCAGTTCTCAGCATTGCGCAGCCCGGCTTCTAGCACGCCTTCTCTGATGGAAAGCTGCTGCTCCTCCATACGCGCCACTAGCTCGGCAGCTTTTAAACTGAGCTGCTGGGGCTCGCTTGCTGCATCAGTGTGGGTACGTGTGGTGAGTGCCATATTTTCAAGCACAAAAAGCTCTTCCTCCAACCCCAGCCGCACGCGAGTGTCTAGATTTACCTCACTAGTGATATCCGGGGCACGCTCGAGCACCTCAGCATCAAGGCGATTGTGCTTGGTAACCGTGAACATAGCTTTTAGCGGAAAGGCACGCACTGGATTGACGTTACTGCCCGATATATTCAGTTGCTGCATGCGCCACAGCGCTTGGCTTTGGACATCGCGGAAACGGATATCAGCATTTTTGACTTCGACGCTGGCTATATTGAGCACCACCGATAGGCTACCGGCATCAGCATTTGGGCCTGCGCTGGCCGGCGCTAGCACCGTTTCAGCGGCACCGTTGCCCTGTTCAGCGAGGCGCTCTAACAGAGGTTCCCAGTTACCTTCCCCTTCAGCGTCGCGCTCCAAATTGAGGCGCATACCATCCAGTGTTAGACCATCGACAGCAATTTCTCCACGCAATAGCGGACCAAATGCCACGCTGACCTCTGCACGGTTAATGGCGGCAAAGGCAGCGCTATCCCTGGATTGATCAGGCAGCCACGCACGGGCCTGTTCAACACTCACCCCAATGCGTGGGTAAAACGACCAGGTAATGGGGCCTTCCAGAGCCAAATTGAGTCCCGTTTGCTCTTCCACCACGGCCGTTAAACGCGGTTTGAAGTCTTCGGGATCAAGAAAGGTGGTCACATAGACCACAGCGGCGACCGCGACAATGGCAAGAATGCCCACCGCCGCCAGCAAAATACGTAATAACTGTTTCACAATCCTTTCCCTTGTGGGTCTAACTCAACAAAATCACTGGTAGCGGGCATTCCCGGCCCCGGCGCTTCTGGATTGGCCATTGGCCGATAACCTAATTTAGACAGCAATACTCGATCCGCGAGTGGTAATGAAGAGGTTGCAATACGCAGCACCCGGCCCTCTTGTTTGGCTTGCTCGCCCAGCAGTGCCATTAAGCGCGAACCCACCCCGCGGCGGCGTGTCGTTTTGCGAACACATAGTTCAGAAAGCCACCATGCTCGGTCTTCGCCCTCCTGCACAGCCACAGCACCAAGCAGCCTGTCGTTGAAATGTGCACAGGCAAAAAAGTGTTGCCCTTTAAAATGTTGCTCAATAAACGGCTCAACCGTTGGGGTCGGCATTCGCTCTTGAGGCGCATCCTGATAGATGCGCACCAGGTCTGTGCGCACCTGCTCATCGGCCTCCCAACGGGCCTGGTCGACATGGTGCAGTGTCACCGGCATGCTGAAATCCTCTTCGCCAAAGCAGCTTGGCTGCTATTCCTGCCGCAATTGATTGCGGCTACATTTCGCGCATTGTAGCGGATGAGGGCGCCGATTCACTATAATGGTCGTTTCGCCACCGGCTGATCAATCAGTGGTCAGTTGATGAGAGCTTGATGAGAGCCATCAGCCGTCCCTCAGAGTGCGCTTCAGCGCAGGAGATGCAACATGTCAGCGCGTATTGCCACGGTTAGCCGTGACACCAACGAAACGCAGATTAAGGTCAGCGTCAATCTCGACGGCGAAGGCCGTCTTAGCTGCCAAACCGGCGTTCCGTTTCTGGATCATATGCTTGATCAAGTTGCCCGCCATGGGATGGTTGATCTCGATATCCACGCCACTGGCGACCTGCATATTGACGACCACCATACCGTAGAAGACCTGGGTATTACGCTTGGCCAAGCTTTTTTTGAAGCGATTGGCGATAAGCGCGGCATTTACCGCTATGGTCATGCCTACGTACCTCTGGATGAAGCGCTTTCTCGCGTGGTGATCGATTTTTCCGGACGCCCAGGTCTTTATATGAACGTTGAGTTCACCCGCGATACCATCGGCAGTATGGATACTCAGCTGTTCTGGGAGTTTTTCCAAGGCTTCGTCAATCACGCCCGCGTGTCGCTGCATATCGACAACATAAAAGGCTTTAATGCTCACCATCAGGCTGAAACAATTTTTAAAGCCTTTGGTCGTGCGCTGCGTATGGCCGTGGCAGAAGACCCACGTATGGCAGGTCAAATGCCCTCTACCAAAGGGAGCTTATAATGCTGCGCTATGTAGCCGGTTATTTGATGGGCTATGCCTCTAGCCACATTTTGTCCACCCCCACAAGGAGCGCTTCATGACCATTGCTGTGATCGACTATGGAATGGGCAACCTGCATTCCGTGGCCAAAGCGCTGGAGCATGTGACGCATGAAAATGTGGTCATTACTCGCGACCCGCGCCGTATTCTTGGCGCGACACGCTTAGTACTGCCCGGCCAGGGCGCCATCCGCGACTGCGTGGGTGAGCTTGAGCGCACTGACTTACGCGGTTTGGTGGACGATATTTTGACCCGCCAAGCCAAACCGCTGCTGGGTATCTGCGTGGGTCAGCAAATGCTGTTAGAGAGTAGCGAAGAGAACGGTGGCGTTGAGTGCCTGGGCTTCTTTAAAGGCAGCGTAGACCGTTTCCCTGGTGATATGCGCGATGCTCACGACCAGCGCTTGAAGGTACCGCACATGGGCTGGAACGTGGTCGAGCAACACCATGACCACCCCTTATGGGCAGGTATTGATAACCGCGAGCACTTCTACTTCGTGCATAGCTATTACGTGAATGCCGCTGAAGATGCCCAGGTGTTCGGCACCACCCAATACGGTAAGGTAAGTGCTCACGTGGCAATTGGCCGCGACGCGACCTTCGCGGTGCAGTTCCACCCGGAAAAGAGCTCCCGCGCGGGGCTTCGCCTGCTTGAAAACTTTGTTACCTGGACGCCCTGAGAGGATTTTGTATGTTGGTAATTCCCGCTATTGATCTCAAAGACGGCCAGTGCGTCCGGTTGAAACAGGGCCGCATGGAAGATGCGACCTCCTACGGCGATGACCCGGTGGCCATGGCTGCACGTTGGGTAGAAGCTGGCGCCCGCCGCCTACATCTGGTGGACTTGAACGGTGCCTTTGAAGGCAAGCCCGTCAATGGCGATGCCGTTACCGCTATTGCGCGAGCCTACCCCAACCTGCCGATTCAAATCGGTGGCGGCATTCGCAGTGCAGAAACCATTGAGCACTACTTAAGTGCTGGCGTTGCCTACGTGATTATCGGTACCAAAGCGGTGAAAGAGCCCGCTTTTGTTGGTGAGATGTGCCGTGCTTTCCCCGGCCATGTGATTGTGGGATTAGACGCCAAAGACGGCTACGTAGCTACCGACGGCTGGGCCGAGGTTTCTACTATCAAAGCCACCGAGTTGGCCAAGCGCTTTGCCAATGACGGCGTTTCTAGCATTGTTTACACCGATATCGCCCGCGACGGCATGATGCAGGGCGTTAACGTCGAAGCTACCGCAGCATTGGCCCGTGAAGGCGGCCTACCGGTGATTGCGTCAGGAGGCGTAACCAACCTGGACGATATCAAAGCACTCTGTGCGGTGGCTGACAGCGGCATTCTAGGCGCTATTACTGGCCGGGCAATTTATGAAGGCAGCCTGGATGTCGCCGAAGCACAGCGATTGAGCGACCAGCTATCGGGAGGTGGTTCATGAGCCTCACCAAACGTATTATCCCCTGTTTGGATGTAGATGCAGGGCGGGTGGTTAAAGGCGTCAACTTCGTGGGTATTCGCGATGCAGGCGACCCGGTGGAGATTGCCCAGCGCTATAACCAGCAGGGCGCCGACGAAATCACCTTTCTCGACATTACTGCCAGCCATGAAGATCGCGACACCACGGTAGAAATGGTTGAGCGCATCGCGGGCGAAGTATTTATCCCGCTGACCGTTGGCGGCGGCATTCGCAGCTGCGACGACATTCGTACCATGTTGAATGCCGGTGCCGATAAAGTCTCAATCAATACCGCAGCGGTAACCAATCCTGACTTTGTACGCGAAGCCGCCGAACGCTTTGGTAGCCAGTGCATTGTGGTAGCTATCGACGCCAAACGGGTCTCTGGGGAAGGCGAAATACCCCGCTGGGAGATTTTCACCCACGGCGGACGGCGTCCTACCGGCTTAGATGCCGTTGAGTGGGCGAAGAAGATGGTTGAGTTTGGCGCGGGTGAATTGCTGCTGACTAGTATGGATCGCGACGGTACTAAGATTGGTTTTGATCTGGGAGTGACCCATGCGATTTCAGAAGCCGTCAGCGTTCCCGTGATTGCATCAGGCGGCGTGGGTAATCTGGACCACCTCGTCGATGGCGTATTGAAAGGCGGTGCCGATGCAGTATTGGCCGCCAGCATTTTCCATTTCGGGGAGTACACGATTCCTGAAGCGAAACGCTATATGGCGGAACGCGGTATCGAAATGCGCCTTTAACATGCCATCAATAGACATGGACTTTAAAATGCTGCGTATATGCCCATGGATAGGGTGTCTAGCAGGCCTGCTGTTGAGCACGCCTGCTAGTGCATTTGATTGGCCTCCGGCGCTGGAGTGGGACCACACACTGGTACAAACCAGTCTCTATACCCGCCACTTCAGTCCGGATCCTGAACATACCAATCAGCAAGATCTTATTAGTATCGAACTGCACAACCCTGATCGTTGGCTAACGGGAGCTGCGTGGTTCAAAAACTCCTTTGATCAACCCACTTGGTACGTTTACATGGGCCGGGAGTTTCCCTTGTGGCAAACCAGCCAAGGTATCAATGTGCGCGCAAAGCTAACTGGCGGGCTCTTACGCGGCTATAAAGATGAGTTTCGCGACAAAATTCCGTTTAATCGTTATGAAGTTGCCCCCGCCGCGCTGCCTAGTATCGGTGTGCAGTGGGGACGATTTGAATCCGACCTAATCGTGTTTGGAACCGCTGGCATGATGGTGACCGCAGGGGTGCGCTTTTAGACGCTACTACTCCGCTTCTTCAAGCGTAAGTCCCAGGTTGCTAATGCCACCGTTGCGCCCTAACTCGCGTACCTCTTTTAATGCCGCTTTATCCAGCGGTTCGCTAACGGCTTCCAGCACGGCATCTTGGAAGTCGTTTTCATCCGCCATTAACGGATGGTCACGGATAATCAGCGCTAACGCCTGGGCGTCGTCTTCGCCTTCAGTGAGTTCTATGAAGGCGCGAACGCCTGCCCGGGAGGTACGGCTAACATCCAGCACGGCTTCCGGTGACTCGCCTTGAAGCGTGTCGAGCAGTGCCGAAACCGAGACCACTGCATCCAGAGCGCGCCGCGCACCAAAGCTATCATCGCCTTCTGGTGGCTCGCATTCGGCCAGCTTTTCCGCCTGCCGGGAAAAATCGATACTGGCATTGGGCACGTTTAGTCGCTCCCAGACCAGACTCAACACCGCCCCCAGGGTGTGGCTATCGCCCTGGCCAGTGGTTTGTTCATACAGCGCGTAGTTGGGTAGTAAACGCTCGCATAGCGCTGCCATAAAAGCTTGCTGGGCAGGTAATGGAAGCTCTTGCAGCCGTTGATAAAAGCCCTGTGGTTTCGACACCATACTGATTTCCTGGATCGCTTGACGTGGGATATTGGTGAAAAGTAGCCGGTACGTTATGGTCGACAATGATGATTTGGCCGGCGAGGAGATTACCATGCATATTCATCTACTACAGCACGGCCCTGACCATGGCCCCGCCCGAGTAACCGACTGGCTAACCAGTATGGGGCATAGTTACACCGTTTTTCATCTCTATGCAGGAGAATTAACCCCACGCCCGAACGAATGCGACGCACTGATCGTGCTTGATGGGCCAGAGGCACTTATAAGCCAACCACCGACTTGGTTTAAGGCAGAAGATAAACTCATTAATCGCTATTTGGACGGGCAAAAGCCGTTATTGGGTATTGGCTTGGGCGCGCACTGGATAGCCCGCGCCTTGGGGGCTGTCGTTGCTCCTGGCACCTATCCAGAAACAGGCTGGCATACGGTCACCTTAGCACCGGAAAGCACCCTCGACTTGCCTGAAGAGTTTACGGCCTTTATGTGGCACCGATACGTCTTCAGCCTGCCCGACGACGCCTTCTCTTTAGGCGGAAGCGAAGCAGCCCCCGTGCAGGGGTTTAGCTGGGATAGCGGACGCGTTATTGGCCTACTCTGCCACCTGGAAGCCACCCCGGCCAGCGTCAAGCAGTTGCTGAGCACAACACCGCAGCCTGTTGCGTCATCCTCGGCTTCTTCCCGCTATTTACAAGACGATGCGCAAATCAACGAGCACCCTAAGCGTTTTATTCACTTAGCACCCCTACTGGATAGGTTGATGACCCAGTGGCTTAGCGCCGTATAAGCGTAAGCCGTTAGGGAGTTTTAATTACCGGTTCCACTGCCTGGCGGCCGCCAGGCAGCTTTCCCAATCGCCCACATGAAGCTCCACTGGTGCACTATCGCGCTGTTTCTCTAAATGGTAGCGGTAGAGTGGGTCGTAGTACTCGGTAAGCAGCGGCGCAAGCCATGCTTCGTGGGCCTGCGAATTGCCTTGGGCATGCTCTCTGAATGCTAGCGCCTGAAGCCGCTGTAATCGTTGCAAGCGGGCATTGCCAAGGCGCTTGCCTAATCGAACCAGTGCATTGCTTAGCTGCTGCTGCATTAATTGCCAGCCTTGGTAGGCCCCATGCCGGGCGACATAGGCTTGCTCCAGATCAATGATATAGTCCTGCTGAATCTGCTCCAGCCGCCAATCCAACGGCATTTCGATACGCACTCGGGGTGCTTGCTGCAAAGCTTGCCAGAAACTCAAAGGAATATTGGCATTACCAATTTGGCGCGACTCATCTTCGATAACCAGGCCCCCCGTCAGACCCAGTAGCCGTTTCGCTAGCGCATGCTCAAAGTTAATTTGCGTGGCAGGCTCTTCAGGCCTGCGCCCAAAAGCAGAGCCTTTATGGTGCGCATAGGCCTCTAAATCTATGCCATTGTCGAGCCGATTAATCAGCGTTGTCTTAGCACATCCGGTTAGCCCTGCGACGACCAGCATCGGTTGCAAAGCTGCCGACTCAATACGCGCGCAAAGGGCTTGGCGCATGGCCTTCCAACCCCCTTGCAGGCGTGCCTGGAAATGCCCGTTTCTTCTAACCATTGCTGAGCAATTTGTGAGCGTAGTCCGCCACGAAAGCAGTAAATAAGCGCGTCCGGATGCTCGGTTAAATAAGCCTGCCAAGCCGTGATTCGGGCTTGTTTGATATCACCGCTGACCAATCGCTCACCCAGCGCAATGGCCGCGGTCTGGCCCTGCTGCTTATAAGCGATGCCGACCTGATGGCGCTCTTCATCATTCATCAGCGGTAAATTGACCGCCCCTGGCAGCGCGCCCTGGGCAAACTCTACCGGGGCGCGTACGTCGATTAACGGTCGCTCGTCACTGATTAAATTCAGAGATGAAGGTGTGGTAGCCAGGGTCACCCGAGAACCTCAATTGACGCTTTACCTTGGCGCGCTTTCATAACACCAAAGGAGTGCAGTGTCAGGCCATATTCACGGCCAATACGCTCAACGTCATCTTCCCAGGCGGGGTCTACACTGAACAGCAGGCCGCCCGATGTTTGAGGGTCACATAGCCATTGCCAGTGGGCTTCGTCCATGGCAGGAAAGCTTTCACCTAAGGCATCTCGATTACGCAGTGTGCCTCCCGGTACCGCGCCTTGGCGACGATACGCCTCAGCTTCGGCTAAACGCGGCAGTTTGCGGAAATCAATTTGGGCCATCACACCACTGGCATGACACATTTCAGAAAGATGGCCCGCCAAACCAAAGCCTGTGACATCGGTCATGGCATTAACGCCTTTAACATCGGCGAGTTTCACGCCAATGCGATTGGACTTCAGCATGGTTTCACGGGCCAGGCCGTGATGCCCGGCTTCCAGCAAACCGCGCTTTTCTGCAGTAGTTAACATGCCCACGCCTAGCGGCTTGGTTAAATAGAGCAGGTCACCCGCTTTAGCGGTGCTGTTTAGCTTAAGCTTATCTAGCTCGACCAAGCCATTGACGGCAAGACCGAAGATAGGCTCTGGGGCATCAATGGAGTGACCACCGGCCAAGGCAACGCCCAGCTCGCGACAGACAGCTTGCGCACCGGCCATGACATCTCCCGCCACTTCGGCGCTAAGCTTATCCAGCGGCCATCCCAAGATACCTAACGCCATGACCGGTGTCCCGCCCATGGCGTAAACGTCGCTGATGGCATTGGTGGCAGCAATGCGACCAAAATCAAAAGGATCATCAACAATTGGCATAAAGAAATCAGTGGTGGCGATCATGCCACGGCCATCGCCAAGATCGTACACCGCTGCGTCTTCGCGTCCTTGATTGCCTACAATGAGCTGCTTATGACCCGCCGCAGGCCCTGCTTTGGCCAGAATGCCATCCAAAACATCGGGGGCAATTTTGCAGCCGCAGCCTGCACCGTGACTATATTGGGTCAGACGAATCGTACTCATGGTGTCTCTCCTTGGCACTCAAGATTATCAAACACACTAAGCATAGCTCACGCTAAAGCGCGTCTTATATTAAAGGGCATCTAGGTATTAAAGGGCATCTAGGGCATCGCTTAATTTATCCACGGCAATGACTTCCATTCCTTGTGGGGCGTGCTTGGGTGCATTGCCACGGGGCACAATGGCCCGCAAAAAACCGTGTTTGGCGGCTTCGGCAATCCGCTCTTGGCCGCTGGGTACCGGGCGTATCTCCCCAGACAACCCTACTTCCCCAAACACCACCAACTCTTTGGGCAGCGCACGGTTTTGTAGGCTCGACACTACCGCTAGCAGTACCGCTAGGTCAGCGCTGGTCTCAAGCACTTTCACCCCACCTACCACGTTCAGGAACACATCTTGATCGCCGGTAAACAGCCCGCCATGACGATTGAGCACCGCCAAAAGCATAGCTAAGCGATTTTGATCCACGCCTACCGCTACCCGGCGGGGATTGCCCAGCGCGGATTCATCTACCAGCGCCTGCACTTCGACTAGAATCGGCCGAGTGCCTTCCCACACCACCATCACCAAGCTACCCGGTGCCTGTACCTCTTGGCGGGAAAGAAAAATGGCGCTGGGGTTTTTGACCTCTTTAAGGCCCTGCTCCAGCATCGCGAAAACGCCTAGCTCGTTGACGGCACCAAAGCGATTTTTCTGACCACGCAGGGTGCGAAAGCGTGAGTCTGCACCACCTTCCAATAGCAGAGAGGCATCAATCATATGCTCAAGCACTTTTGGCCCCGCCAATGAGCCGTCTTTGGTCACGTGCCCTACTAATAACAGCACTGTATTCGTCTTCTTGGCAAAACGCGTTAAGGCCGCCGCAGACTCGCGCACCTGGGCAACGCCGCCAGGTGCAGAACTGATGTCTTCCAGATGCATGGTTTGAATAGAGTCGATCACCAGAATTTCAGGCTTCTCACGCTCAGCTACCGCAAGAATGGTTTCGACACTGGTTTCCGCTAGCATTTTCAAACCGTTCGTAGGCAGCTGTAGGCGGTGAGCACGCATGGCGACTTGGGACAGCGACTCTTCCCCCGTTACATAGAGAATGCGCCGCTGTTGAGCCAGCTTGCAGGCCGTTTGTAGAAGCAGTGTTGATTTACCGGCCCCTGGGTTACCCCCCAGTAACACCGCTGAGCCGGGCACAAGCCCTCCACCCAGCACCCGATCAAACTCAGCAAAGGTAGAGCTCATCCGCGGCACTTCACTAAGATCAACATTGCCTAGATCAATAACTTCACGCGAGAGATCACCCGCGTAACCACTACGCCCAGGGGATGCCCCACCGCCGGGACGTGCACTCGCCAAGTGCACCTCGGTTAACGTATTCCACTCCTGGCAACTGCTACACTGCCCCTGCCATTTGCGAAATTCAGCACCGCATTCGGTACATACAAAGGCGCTTTTGGCTTTGGCCACTGCGATAACGCTCCTATCTTTACGATGATTTAATGGCTATCACTGAGCAGTTGCCGAAACGAGCTACCCAGCTACCATTTATATATACAAAAGGCGGCCATCGGCCGCCTTTCACACTGCTTGCTACTGCGTTATTGACGCGTTAGCTGCAGCATTTCACCATTTTCAAAGCGGCGGCGTTCTGGATCAATTAACTCTAATGTGCGCTCATCAATACGCATGAAGTAGTAAATTTGGCCTTCGCCATTCGGCGTTAACTCATACACAGTGGCGTCTGGATCAGTCGGCGTACCGGTAAGCACTTCCCAGTTCCCCGCATAGTTTTCATCCGGCGGCGTTTGGGGGTGATTACGGTACGTAGCGTTGAGTGTAAATGTGCGCTCTTCAGCTGCGCTCATTTCCTCACCCACCATGGTGACATCCAGATCGATTCCATCGCAGTTACGGCAAGGTAGTGACCCTTGGTAATTTTGCTGTGCGCTAGCTGCTTCTTCTTGCTGCTGTTCCATTGGGCTGCTCGCACAGCCAGCCAGCAGTGCCAACATAGCCGAACCGGCTAGCAAACTCTTGAGTTGCATAGAGTGTCTCCTTAATCTCGTGTTGGACATCACATTTATTACGCGCTGTTGTGACAGCATAACTGCTACAAGGTGCAACGCCCACCCCTTGCGTTGCGAATGCTTGCGCTTAGCCAGTCATCAAGCGACCATGGGCGACTACCTTGCTAGGATATCAGGTTACACTCATGAGCCAATACTGGAGTCCGGCTGTTCGGGAATTAACCCCTTACATTCCCGGTGAGCAGCCACGCGAGCGGGTTATTAAGCTCAACACTAACGAAAACCCTTATCCGCCTGCCCCAGGCGTTGGTGAGGCGCTACGTGACTATGCCACTGATCATTTACGCCTTTACCCTGACCCAACCTCTGCAGCACTGCGCGAGGCACTGGCCAAGGCCTTTAAGGTAACCAGTAATCAGGTATTTGTGGGCAATGGGTCCGATGAGGTGCTGGCATTCGCTTTCCAGGCGTTTTTTTGCCACGACGCCCCCTTAGACGTCCCCACTATCACCTATAGCTTCTACCCTGTTTATGCGAATCTTTACGGTGTGGAACTGCGCAAACATCCTCTGAATGCGCACTGGGAAGTCGATATAGAGGCTCTTGCTGCTAATACCGAACGTAGTGGCGTTATCTTCGCCAACCCTAACGCGCCGACGGGCCATGCGCACTCTTTGGCGACTATTGAGGCACTGCTTAAGCGTGTCACTGATCGGGTGGTGCTGGTAGACGAAGCGTATGTGGATTTCGGCGCTGAGAGCGCTGTAGCGCTAATTGATCGTTACCCGAATCTACTAGTCACCGGCACGTTTTCAAAATCACGTAGCTTGGCCGGCCTGCGCCTAGGCTATGCGGTGGGCTCAGAAGAGCTGATAGATGGTTTGCAGCGAGTAAAGGATTCTTTCAATTCATACCCAGTGGATAGCTTGGCAAGTTTAGTGGGTATTGCAGCGCTCAACGATCCGGAGCACTTTGAAGCCTGCCGCGAGCATGTTATTACCACACGTGAGCGGACCCGCCAGCGTCTCGAAACATTGGGATTTGAAGTACTGCCCTCTAAGGCTAACTTCATTCTTGCTCAGCATCCTGATTACGAAGGCGCGCAGCTCTTTGCAGCGCTACGCGAGCGTGGCATTTTGGTACGCCATTTCAACACTTCCGAACTCAACAACTTCCTGCGGATCACCATCGGCACCGATGATGAGATGAATAGCTTGATTGAAGCGTTAGAGACGATCTGCGGGTGAGTGGTGAGTGGTGAGTGGTGAGTGGTGAGTGGTGAGTGGTGAGTGGTGAGTGGTGAGTGGTGAGTGGTGAGTGGTGAGTGGTGAGTGGTGAGTGGTGAGTGGTGAGTGGTGAGTGGTGAGTGGTGAGTGGTTGATCATTGTAAGGTTTTTCTACTCACGATTCACAACTCACCGTTAACGATTTACCACTCACCATTCACCCTACCACGCAAAAAAAATCCCCCAAGGCATATGCCCTGGGGGATTTTTGGTATAAGTGCCTGACGATGACCTACTCTCGCATGGGGAGACCCCACACTACCATCGGCGCTAAGCGGTTTCACTTCTGAGTTCGGCAAGGGATCAGGTGGTTCACGCATGCTATGGTCGTCAGGCGTAACGGGTAATGTATATCATGCTGTTTGTGTGCGTCTCACTGCCAAGCTTTCTGTTCTAAACAGTCGCTCAGCATGCATATCCGGCGTTTCGTTGATCTCTCAACCTTGACGTTACCACCACGACCAGACCCCTTGGGTGTTATAGGGTCAAGCCTCACGGGCCATTAGTACACGTTAGCTCAACGCCTTGCAGCGCTTCCA
>LAZR01000295.1_pt1 | contig 46481 bp, 90 predicted proteins | sample 329461 | NCBI WGS metagenome assembly LAZR01 (sample SAMN03002196, study PRJNA259156) | marine sediment metagenome | biome: sea floor; feature: Hydrothermal impacted sediments; material: marine sediment; isolation source: Loki non-amplified sample from Loki's castle hydrothermal vent sediment ...
GGCCACAAGACTTCTCTACCGTTATTCTCGACCATATCCACGACCCTACAACATTGTTACTGCTCGGTCTTGTCCGTTCAACTGTACTTTTTGTCAGCACTCAGGGGGAGCACCTTACCGAGCACGTTCAATAGAGAACGTCATCGAGGAAATAAAGTTAGCTTACGAGAAGTATAATTTCAATATCCTGATAATCCTCGATGAGCTCTTTGTTGCTAACAAGAAGAGGATGAAGGACTTCTGTAATGCCTTGATTGAAGCGAAGAGAGTTTATGGCTGGGACTTCGACTGGATGTTCCAGACTCATCCTAATGCCGGGCTTGACAAGGAAAGCCTTGCCCTGGCTAAAAAGGCAGGCTGTTACTTTTTTGCTTATGGGATGGAGAGTGGTAGCCAAAGAATCCTGGATAGTATGAACAAGAAGTCAACGGTAGGACAAGCTATCGAGGCGATAAAGTTGGCTGAAGAGGCTGAGGTGGGGTTTGGTGGCAACTTCATCTTCGGTGATCCTGCCGAAACCGAGGAGACAATATCGGAGACACTGGCAATTTACTTTGAGCATTGCAGGACATCCAGTGTGTTCCTTGGCTTTATAAAGCCTTACCCCGGCAGTAGAGTTTTTGATGTCTGTATGGAGAAGGGGATATTCAAAGACAAGCGAGATTTCTATGAGCACATAGATGAAAGCATTGTCAACATGACCTCACTGCCTGACATTGAGTTTCAGCGATGGGTGGCATTGCTCACGGCGATAGAGGTGACTTGGGCACACATCAAGGCCACGAGTGGAATCTACGAGGAGGATACGGAAGCACCAGAGGTAGCTTATTTGGCACACAATGGCAGCAAGATATATAAGATAACGGCGGTATGTCCGTATTGCGGTCAAAATATACTCTATAGGCTGCCCCTCCCTCATAAAGTAGATGCTGCAAATTCATGGATCGGAAGTTCTTGTACGAAATGTAATCGCCGGATTAAGGTGCTGATATGACAACGGACATAAAAGAGAAGATGTCTCCAGGGGATGCCAACGCATTGAGGGAACTAGCCCTGAGAGTTGGTGGAAGGGGTGCGCTTTTTGTTGAGGTTGGTTGTTGGAAAGGATACTCCACTGCGATACTGGCCGAGAGCATCCCATACGGTACTGTCTATGCCGTGGACCATTGGGAAGGTAACCCCGGTACTTGGAATTATGAGGTTGCGAGAGACAACGATATTTACGCCATCTTCAAAGCTAATATATTCTCACTTGGCTTACGGGACATAGTGCATCCTGTAGTAATGGATTCACAGGCAGCTTCCAAGTTGTTCGAGGATGGTGTAATGGACCTAATTTTCCTTGATGCCGACCATAGATACGACTATGTTAAAGAGGACATAATGTCTTGGCTACCGAAACTAAAAGAGGGCGGGATCCTTTGCGGACATGATTGTGAGGAATATTACTCTCGGTTTAACGAGTTGGCGCAACGTGACATTGAGGCGTGGAAGAATGAGGATTGCATAGGTGGGGTTTATTTCGAGGGTTCGATTCATCCAGGTGTTATTAAGGCACTCCATGAAACTTTGTCGGGGAAGTATATAAAAATGCCCAAGAGCACAATTTGGTATTACGTTAAGGAGAACGATGCTGTACGAATTTAGGTGTCCGGGGCATGGAACGTTCACACTCAAACAGGGGATTTTATCTGACCACGTAGCTCGGTGCCCTGAGTGTGATTGTCCTGCACAACGCATCTACTCGCCCTTTCGGTGGGGGCAGGGCAACCCCGTCTTTCGGCCAGACGGAAGTTACAGAGAGGATAAGGATTACGCAGTGTTAAAGGGGTGAAAAGATGCCAGAGATAGGGGAAATTAAGAGGGGTAAGGAGATTGGGAAAACGGGAAAATGGCATGTTTGGCATGCCTGCGTAGATTGTGGTAAGGAACGATGGGTGGGATTAGAAAAGGGAGAACTTCCTTATGGAAGCTAAAAAGAAAAAGAGCGGTGAGGAAAAGAAACTCACCGCTATTCTCAAGGAACTCAAGAAGCAGACGGAACTACTTAATAATATATGGACTGAAAGGAGGACATAATGGGAAGAGACATGGACATAGGGACATCATATGATATTCGGGAACTTGACCTTGCGCAGGGTGAACAAATCGAGGAAGCGGTAGAGGATATAGGGACTACCACTGTTGTCGATTGTCCTCTTGTGCCCGTAGAGATACCGGGAAGTAACTCATCGGGGGCCTATACAGCCAACGATGCCATGGGGACAATATTTGAAGTAGTGGTTCCCAGGAGAGGTGAGATTCGCAGCGCCATCTTCTTCGACCTTGACGATGAGGGTTTACAGACTGATCTGGAGATATTCAAGCATAAGCCCACTCAGATAGCTAGTGAAGCCGCATGGGCACTCTCTCTGGCAGATGTCGTCAAGTTTATAACCGAGCTGTCCTTTGTGACTCCTGATGACCATAATGGCACCCAGACATTTCAGCTAACCAACATAGGCATGGCATACACAGCTCCAGAGGGGAAGTTGTATATCCAGGCAGTAACTAGGGGTACACCGACTATAGCTGTTGGGGCTAAACCGAGGATTCAACTACAGATACAATCTTTTGATCCTGACTTCAGGGAGGTCTAATGCGTGCTCTTTATATTCCTAGGGATAGTGGCTGGCGCAACTACCTGCGCAGAGTTCCCAATAATTCTGTGCTTTACTACCCTGGCCTTGATGGTGGTGGTGCTACAATCCCCGACTATTCGGGGAACGTAAACAACGGCACGATTGTGGGGGCTACTTGGGTACGGCTACCTTCGGGGCTGTGGTATCTGGACTATGATGGCAATGACTATGTTTCTGTAGATGATGCAACTTCCCTTGATATAACCGATAAGGTTACGCTGCTGTGCTGGGCATATATCACCATCAACAGTGGCAGGCTGGAAGGCCTGGTAACCAAAACGGGTAATCGTGCAGGGGTAGGTGGGGGATACTGGATTGAGTTTGAGGACAGGGGTGGAGCAGGGACAAATGAAAATCTGGTCAAGCTCTTTATTTCTGATGGGGCGGCAGCAAGTGCTACAGGTCTAGCATCCAACAACATTACTGCTACGGGTTGGCATTTCTGCGTAGGAACCTACGATAAGGATTTGGGCGGGGCAGAGGAGATGAAAGTCTATATTGATGGTGTAAGTAGCAGGACAGGTGATTACAGCAATGCGATGGCAGCCAACAACAACAAGGTAGTCATAGGTGCTAACGATAATGATGCGGGAGGATTCGCAAACCATATCTTGGGACGTATAGCCCTGCCGAGAATCCTTAATATCGCTTTAACCGCAGCGCAAATAGCTGACATCTACGGGGAAGAAAGACTTTTGATTGGAGTGTAGATATGGCAGGAACTAGAGTTGGCGAAATAAAGAAAGGCAGGGGAGGTGTATCATCAGTGGAACACGTGTAGAGATGGATTTCTTCTTTCCCAATATGACACCACAGCAGGTCAACAAGGCCTATCCCCAGCTATTGCCCGCCATCAAGGCTGCTAAGGCCAAGGCTCGTAAGATAAACGAGGGTAAGGACAACGAGGAGATGACTGTGAAGGCTGTCTATTATGAATGTCGCCATGATGAGGTAGGTAGTAACAAACCTGATGGGCCTAGAACGGAGATATAGAATGAAGGATGACAAGAAGATATGTTACTTCTGTGAACAGGACATCGAAGAGAACGCTGTTCCTGTTTACCACATGCAGCACGGAGAGCCAAAGATTTTCAGGCACGAGGATTGTCCAGCATGTCCAACATAAGGAGGATTATGAAAAGACTGTGGAATTTACTATGTCTTATCTGGTGGGGTAAGTACGGTAGATATGGGGGGCCCGACCACTTTTGTCACATGTAGGAGAGACCAATGCCTCCAAAGTCAGAAAAACAACGGAAATTTATGGGTGCCGATCTTCAAAGGAAGCGGGAGGGCAAGAAGACCAAGACTGATATGACCGAGAAACAACTACGGGATTTTGCTAAGAAGAGGAAATAATGGCTAGGACTCATGCAGTTTTACTAACAGAGATTTACCAGGAGTGCCTTGATACTGGCGCTGCTAAAATTCTCGCTGCTCATGCAACTCAACAGTTGGCACACGCTATTAGAAGGGCTTCCGATGACATCCCCAGAAAGAAAGTATTCTCTTACTTCATCGAGTCACGGACGGGGAAGGCTTCGGCTACCTCTTCAGGGTACATCGTGGACACAACGGAAACCCAATTCATCGTTGCAAATGATATTGATAAGGTGGTTCACAATACCACCGATAACACGTGGGCAGTCGTAAATACCGATGGGAGTAACAGCACAAGCAAACTAAAGCTGAGCAAGGACATCATGGTATCGGGCGAGTCCTATGAAGTGTACAACAAGGGCTGCAAGACGCCATTCCAGATAAACCTTGAGGACATTGTGAACTACGTGGGCGAAAATAGGGGTGTCATCGCTGTAGAGTATCCCATTGGAACACGTAGAAACTTCGATGTTGAAGGTGACATTTTAACTATAGCTATTGACAGTGTGGATGATAGCAAGGTGACCGATCCCGCCACGGATACTGAGGTATTGGTTACTGTCAACGTGAGGCACTACGTCTCTGCGATGGTACTCTTGACGGGGGCGATTGACAATGCTTCGGACGAGGCTGCGGGTGAAACCGTAATTCATGTAGACACACTAGATTCGTCCAGTGTTTTTGCAGCGGACACGGAGTTCACCATCGCTGGTGTCCGAGGTATTTACACGACTGTTAAGGATACCACGTTAGCCTCCAATGAGGGAGACATCACGATATACCCTCCTCTTGAGAGCATCGCTGAAGACGATGATGTCATTACAATTACTGGATCAACCCTCACACGTCTTTTAGAGCCTGTTGTTGTCCTCCTAGCTGCGGGATACTGTCTCCGGGCTTATGCTGCTTTCCCCGCACTTACCGACCACGACATCGCTTCGGAGTTAGCCATTGCGGATTTAGTGAGCGGGGCTACTTTAATCAACGCAGTCAACCTGGGTGGGCCAGGGGCTCCAGGTGACTATGCCACCCAAGCAAATATCGACATGCAGATTGCGAGTGGTTACGGGGTAAAGGCACGACTTTTACGACAGTTGGGGAACGAGAAGATTGCGGACGCATTAGATCAACTGAGAAGACTACGACCTGCGCCAGCCTCAAAGGGAACGTACACAAGGGCATGAAGGTACTCGGAGCGGCACTTACAACGAAGCAGAAGGAAAATTCCGTCTTCCCTCTTTTCAAGATGACTCTGGATGCTACAACTTGGCGGTTAAGGCAAAACAAGTTTCGTGACGTTGAACATACCGAACAGGAATGGAGTCAGGTTGCACGCATAGTCGTAGACAACACCGCTAAAGACCTCGTAAATTACAGGGGTAAAAAGAGTACCTTCTCCTGGGGGCTTCACACCGATAGTGCATGGTTGGCCTCAACCCGATACGATGTTGGGGATTTTATTCGTCCTACAAACCTTAACTTAAACGACTTCGTTTACGAGTGCACCACTTCTACCAGTGGGTCTTCTGGAGCCACTGAACCCACATGGGATACCGATGTCAACGCTCCGGGCACTACAAATGACGGTTCTGTTATCTGGACGACTCGTGAGGGGCGGGTTATCTCTGCCTGTGCCCCCCTGTGGGTACTCTCTCAGCAGAATGTTTCGTGGCAGGGTGGTGTAGGTATCGAACTGAGCCTAGCAGGAACCCTGAACCTCATGGGGCTTGACGAGGCGAGCAGAGAATACTTCGGAGACAGCCAAGACCTCAAGACTATCGAGACCTTAATTCGAGAGATATGCGCTGGCGGGTTCTCGGATTGGGTAGCGTCTACAGCTTATTCCTTGGACGACTATGTTCACCCCACCTCTGCTACATGGGCAGCCGCTACAGGCTACAGCATAGGGGATATAGTAACCCCGACTGACGATGCAAACGGGCGGTTGTACACCTGTACCGATGCGTTGACATCTTCGGGCACAGAACCCTCATGGCCTCTAGGGGAAAATGATACCGTTGCTGACGGTGCGGGTGGGACAGCGGGGGTATGGACACTCAAGAAAGTGGGTGTCTTTAGATGCACCGTATCAGGCGACTCAGGTGGTAGTGAGCCAACATGGGGAACTACAATGGGGGGTGATACAGCAGACAACGAAGTCACATGGATTTTCGATGGGTGGGCTTTAGATGTTTTCTCCCACTGTACGGCTCGCACGGTAACGTTTGATTCCGTTGACTCTGCTATGAACAAAGCTCATTACGAGTGGGCGGCCTCGACAACCTATGCTTTGGGAGATTACGTTAGACCCACAGAAGGTGAGAAGACGGGATATGCGTATAAGTGCACCACGGCGGGAATATCGGGATCGAGCGAACCTTCTCCGTGGGACACCGATGTTGTCGACCCCCCCGGAACGACCTCGGACGGTACTGTAACGTGGACTACTGAGGTGATAGGGCTAAGACCCCAGGATGCTTTCTATATCGAGTTCAAGGGTACGAGACTTGCCGCCTTGCAAGAACTAATGAGTAGAACTGGGTGCTCCCTACGGGTGGAGAACGATGAGGAAATACACATCTTTGTCCCCAACACGAAAGACAGGGCAACAATATGGGCTGCGAATACCGAATATACCGTGGGCATGAATGTTATCCCGTTGACAGGGGAAACCCTGTTTAGGCAGTATAAATGCACCACGGCGGGGAAGTCAGGGGGAACCGAGCCCGACCCGTGGGGCACGTCCATTGGGGGCACCACGTCAGATGGTACTATAACGTGGACACTCGCCCTTGATTACTTCTATTCCTCAACTTCCTCCTCTCAAGTTGAACAGCATCCCTATTACAACAAGAGCTACCGAGAGCATGTGGTGATACCCAATAAAATAGTAGTGGAGTCAGACCCGTCTCATTCTACTCATTACCGAGGATCGGCGGAGGATTCCGACAGCGTTGCCTTAATAGAAGTGAGGGAGTTCTACCGATACCGCCTTGGAAGTGATGCGAATGCCGATTTAATAGCTGATAATATATTAAAGCAACGGCAGCGAACTATGGAATCCGGCTCATCGAAGATTCCGATAATAAACATAGGGGCAGAAGTACACGATTTTAACTACTTTTCTGATTTAAGAGAGGGTGGCGGGGGGCACCGCATAGGCAACGTGGGAGAGGTATTTCGGTACTTCCATGCAGAGACAGCCGAGTTCGGTATGGCTTTAGTATTTGGTAGACCACTTTCGGGAATACGCAGTCTTGTTGGCACGATGCCCGCTACCCGTGAGGATGTGGTTGACGAGTTAAGTATAGAAGAGGACTTCGAGAAGCTAAAGAAGTGGGCGAAGACGAAGGGGTACAAGGGATGAGCCTGAAAGACACCATAAGGGAACTCCGAAGGGTTAATGGCGCTCAGTGGGATGCTATTGCGGCGTTGGAGCGAAAACTAGATGTCAAGACTACGGCAGCACTTAGCACTTTATTGTCCAGTGGATGGAAGATCAGTGGTGACAAACCCACGCTTGATTTTGAGGAGATCGACCAGACCGACCCTGCGGGGAGATTCAGGTTCCAAGCTGCGGGGGGGAATTTCGGCTTAGAAATAGCAAAATCAGAAAATTGGGGTAGTCAGACCATTATCTTCTTTGTGTCTGGCCCCGATGTAACAATCGGTACAGCCTCAGCAATAGCAGGCAATGCAAATGGAACACTTCTTTTAAGTGGTGGCCCACGAGGAACAGAGGGTGCAGTAGTTCGATTGAAGGGTGAGGATAATAGTAATGGGAACTTTACTGTCCTCACCCGTAACGCAGCGAAGGATGGGAGCATTGTTCGCCTTGATATAACTGGCAATGCTTCTCTTGCCTTGGCTACTTGGAACGCTGTCGAACACCTCGGATTCAAGACTCGTGACTTCCAACTCGGTACTGTAGCCGTACTCACGATCTCAGGAGGAGTAGCCACCATTGCTCACTCTAGCTTGCGTAGTCTCTATTATATTGATACCCAAAGCAGTGCTTCCACAGATGATTTGGACTCCTTTACCACATCTAATCCTAGCTTAGGCTCTAGTGATGTTGGCAGGATGCTTCTAATCCGAGCAGGCCACACCGATAGAACGGTAGTAGTCAAGCACGGGACGGGGAACATTTTGTTCTCCGATGAGACAGACAGGATTCTTGATTCCACTAGCAAGATGCTTCAGCTTTGGTGGACAGGCGCTAACTGGACAGATGTAGCAGGAGGCTCGAAGTGGTGGCATGAGCACGACTTGTCCGTATCCTCTCTGTCCAAGGGAGCATCAGGAGCAACCGAGGTAGCAGCAGACGCAAATACATTGGGGGGTTGGCAGCTTAGTGATGCAGGCTGGCTTGTCAACTTCGGTGCTCACCTAGAAGACATTTGGGACGCCGTTTCAGACATTGAGATAAATGTCTACTTCGAGGTCAACGTGGACAACACTGCGGGTAATGCTGGAGACACAGTAGACCTGAAGATTGTCGCTCGCTACAAGGGAGATGGGGAGACTGCCATCAAGACTCAGACCGTGGAGGTGGCTACCGTTGTTGGGCAATCCGCTCAGTACAAGCAGTTCAAGGCCACCTTCGCCATTGCTTATGACGCTGGAGGGAATGTGATAGATGCCCTCGATGTTCTCTCCTTTGTGATGAACCTTGAGACAGACACCAGCGAGGTAGACGACATTATTATTAACATAGTTGAGCTACGGTACAGGACTAACAAGCCAGCATTAGAGGTGTAAGATGAGTGAATTGGAGATTCTTGGTACTACAGGTGGGAGTGACGCACTTACAGTCATTGGGGCAGAAGTAACGGTAACGAGGTTGGTATAATGGGACACGGTAAAGCGAAGACCAAAAAGAAGGTGGACAAGGGCAAGATAACGGGTATCAAGAAAGGCCGTAAGTCCCGAAGGGAGAAGAAGTGAGCGAAGACCGAATCAATTATGAAGACCTGCCCGACCACGATATTCTAGTCCTGGTGGCTCGTTCTTGCAACCAGACGGAGAAGCACTTGGCAGAGCTTAACAGCAAGACGGCAGCCCAAGAGACTCGTGTTAAGACGCTAGAGGTTGCTATCAAGACCGCTAAGTGGTTCGGTGGCATTGGAGGCTCTGGTGGGCTTGTCGCTGGTATACTAAAGATTGCGGGGATATACTGACGGGGCTTAGAATCGCATTTCAGAGGGTTAGAAAAGGGGGTCAAAATGGATAAGGCAAGACTGGCGTTGTCAAAAGTGGCATGGCTGCTGGAGCGGGGCATCTTTGCGTGCGAGGAAGTATTGAGAATCCTACCCGGTATCCTCGTGCAGATGCGGAGAGGCTTGACCTGGATAGAGACCACCCTGAAGGAACTATAATGATTTGTCCCCAACTGCTTCGCTGAGATGAAGATTACCCAGATGGGCAACCAGACCTATTGGTATTGTCCTTCGTGTGGTTACAAAACACGCTGACTTTGCTGTTTCCTCTCGAATCTTTAACCAAACTTTAAGGTTATCCCTTAATCCTTTTTTCGAAATCCCCGAAAAATGCCTCTCCCCAAAGCTTGACAAAGTTCGCAAAGCATGATATAGTATCTGCATGGACAAAATAAGGTTACTCAAATATCCATGTCGGGCTGAGGGGTGTACAGGTTCCTTCCATGCCCCTCCCTCTAGTCGTAGACGTTACTGCAACAAGTGCCTGATTGAAAAGACAGGCCGCCCCACAAAGAAGTAACAGGAGGGGTATAACATGCTCATCATAGCTATTATAGGAACCGTTTTATCCTCAGCACTATATTGGAGGCAGCGATGAGAACTGAAGCAGATATTCGGGCAAAGATGAAATTTATAGGAAGGAAGCTGAAAAGCCATCGTTCTCACCAAGGCTATGAGTTAGACAAGTGGGCCATCTCTGTGTTGGGTTGGGCATTGGGTCTCGATCTCAAGGAACGCTACTTTTGCGGAACGTGCAAAAAGTCACACCCACTTTTGCGGTGCCCTTGGTGTGGGGGCGAAAATGACATTTTGGAGAACAGCGATGGAGCATAGGATGACCGGGGATGAACTGAGGGATGCTATCTTGGCGATCATTAGCTTTGGTGCCTATTCTGGCTTAGGGCTAGAGGAGTATTATATGACCCCTGCGGAAAACTATACTGCTGAGGGTATGGAGGAGGCCTTGGGTGTAACTAATCAAATCCTCGCCCTCTGCTCTGAGCACTACCGGGAGCAGGAGAGGAAGCGGATAAGTGAATGGGGCATTGAATCCTGCGTACATGAAGTCAACTTTTATCGCAAACGGGAATGTCCTGAGTGTTGGAAAACCCTGAAAGGAGAATGATGTACAACCAGAGAATCAGGGACGAGATTGCACAGGAGTTGAGGGGGGCGCACAGGCTAAGAATTACGTGGCTCAAAGAGGGTCATCCGAGCCTTGCTAGGAACATGAAACAGTATGCCGATGGAATCCGTTTTGTTGTCAGTATTCTCTACCCCAAAAGGAGGAAGCCGTGGGTTGTCCACTAATCGTAACCAAGCAAGCAGGCGATGAGAGCCAGGTCTACTGCAAACACACCGAGAGAATCTGCGAGTTGGTCACGGAACCTAGCTGCCCCCTACTCGATTTCGCAGAGGCATACCACGAACAGAAGATACGGGAACACTGGGCCTTCGCAAATCAAGCAGGAAAGGAGTGAGATGAGAAGAATACAATCGCAATACGATGCTGAGATACAGAAACTTGAGGACAGCATTTATGGGCTAAGACAGAAGCTCTCCGAACTGCTGCAGAAGAAAGCGGAAGAACTCTGTGAGTTTCGGGTGGGTGACAAGGTGACAGACAGGAGCGGACGAATAGGCGAAGTAGTAAATATCAGTGCTGGTTATGCTGGTTCGCCTCGTTTCAATGTTCGATTGTATAAAAAGGATGGGCGACTAGGCCAAAGGAGAACACTGGCTTATTCCTTTGACGGCTGGGAGAAGCCCAACTGAAGGAGTGATATGGTAGAGCTTGTAGTCTCGGGACGGATGAACGAGCCAGGGGTAGCTTGGCTATATGTCGATGGCCTAATGGCTGGAAGCATTGCACAGGAGGGCTTCAGGGTAACGACAATAAGATGGAAGTATCCTCGCCTGTTTAAGGTTCACTCCAAGGGCTATCCCCATCCCGTCTTCCTCTATGTAGACCGAATAAGAAAAAGGAGAACCATGATACCCGATAAACTATTCTACGACCTTCTGAATCCCCTCATAGCCGATCCCGCAACACCTGTAGGGCAGCTAGAGGACAGTATTAGGTGGACTATCGCTTTCTCATACAGAGAGGGATACAGAAAAGCTTGCGAGCAGAAGAAGAAAACCCTTGAGGAGGCATGATGCACAGTTCAACAAGGATATTCCATGAGAAGATGTCACCCGATATGACCCGCCCCAGAGAAGTCAGGGAATACTTCGCATGTTGTCCTTGCGGGGTTGGCCTCGATGTTTACGTGGACTCTCAAGGAGTGTTGGAATCTACGTTAAAGCACTACCAGGAAGACGGGGAGATATACCATAAATGCGACACAGACATGCCCTGCCGTTTATTCTGGGGTAAGAAGATACAAGAGTGGCCGAAGCTATAAGGAGGGGTTATGTTACAGATTAGCAAAAGAAGCTGGCACTATAGGTGGATTATGCTTATTGGCTCGGCAGACCCTGATAAATGCCGGTTGTTTCCGGGATGGTGGCGTAAATCGGGGATCCACAAAAGTAAGTTTGAACCCCCCAAGAACCTCTGTGCATACTTCTGGGTATTGGTGGGGTTCACTGTGTTCTTGCCTTTTTTGTCACTTATGGTTGGGCTATGGGCAGTTCCGCTATGGGCAGGTACTCTAGCAGTAACTCTAGTCAAGTGGATTCTTGTCACCCCGATAGTTTTCATGATTCTCTTGCTAATCGACCTAGTAAAGAAGCTAAGACTTGAGAAGAAAGAGAAGCCCGACCACCTATCCCTGACATGGGAGTTAATCAAGGCCAAGAAGCGCAAGGCATGTCCCTTGATTGAGTATAAGGACGAATAATGAACTGTACTAGAAGCGGATGCGCCGGTGTCCTGGAGTTGGCAGGATTCCCGACATGGGAGAAGTTGTGTCCTGTGTGTAGACTACTCCACAACAGGGACGGCTCAGAGATGATACCCAAACCGGACACAAGGAAGCCTACACCGGAGCAGATAGAGTACGCTAGAGAGGTGGTGAAGGGATTATGAGCAGATTAACGTTTCGAGCATGGGATGGGGAGCAGATGGTTAGCCCTGATTACGTTGACCGAGATGGTTATGCCCATTGGAAAGCCAATAGTATTCCCGAAGGTACAGATAGGGTCATGCAGTGGACGGGGTTGCTCGACAAAAGAGGTGCGGAGGTATTTGAGGGGGATATTCTTGGAGGCATCTGGGAAGGTGGCTGGATAGCATACTGCGATAAGTGCAAGGGCTTTGAGTATTTCGCAGGACAGGATGGATGCTTTAGCTGTTTGGGTGATGTAAGGTGGCGTGATATTGTAGAAGACGAGGGTAAGCTGGAGGTCATTGGTAATATTTACGTCAACCCAGAGAGGATGCAATTATGATTTGCCCACACGGTTATGAGGATGAGACATGAAGGACTGTACTCCTAGATACCCCCACAAGGACGGTTGGTTTTGCGCCCTGAAGCTTGGACTCAGGGATGATAAGGGGGAACCAGTGGACGACCGATGCCTTAACTTGGACTACCCCGAACATTGTCTAGAAGAGGAAGCATGGAAATTGAAGGAGGAAGTATGACTGAGGAAATCAAGGGGCCTAGATATATCGCACAGGTTGAGAGGTCAGTTAAGGGCGTGCTTACATATAAAGTAAGGGCGGAAACTGAGTCAATGAGGCAATCAATGGACGAATTACATGAGATGGTCAGGGAGATGGAGACCGTTTATCCAGCGCCACTAGCAGAGGGGGGAAAATGAAAAAATCCGATACGATAGGTGAATTGGCCCAAGCGCTTGTCCAAGTTCAGAAGGTTCTTGAGGGAGCAAAGAAGGATTCAACAAACCCGTTCTTCAAGAGTAAATATGCCGACTTATCCTCAGTGTGGGATGCTTGCCGCAAACCCCTCGCTGAAAACAATCTTGCAGTGATACAGACTATGGATACCTACGAGGGGGCTGGCTTTATTATCGAGACGACCTTAGCGCATATTAGCGGAGAATGGATAAGCGGCCGGTTAAGTATAACACCGGTAAAAGACGACCCCCAAGGGATAGGCTCTGCGATTACCTATGGACGACGCTATACCCTGGCTGCTATCGTGGGAGTGTGTCCTGAGGACGATGATGCAGAGTCGGCGATGGACAGGAAGGGAAAGGCTGTGCAGACCACCTCAGCGCCCTCTCAGGGCAAGGAACCGATACCGGAGGGTGAACCGCGGACATCGCCAGGGGTACGAGAACCCGTAACGAGGAAGTCTTTAGAGGAACGAATCAAGGGTCTGCTCAGGGCACAGGGCATCAAGGGGGTTAATCAGTTGGCCGACTATCTCAAGGAGAACCACTTTGCAGAGACGAGCATCGAGAACCTTAGCGATGACGGTCTAACGGGGTTGGTGACACTGTTGGGGAAGGAAGTTGAACCAAAGGATATTCCATATTAAGGAGGTATGATGGTAGCTTGTGGGATATGCGATCACGATACAAAACTATTCTGTAGCGCTTGGAATGGCACGGGTGAAGTGGGTGCGTCGGCTCTCTATATGCCCTTTGAATGCAAGCCAAAGACCTGTGGATACAGCAGGGAACAGATAGAAATGAGGCCGTTAGTTGCGGAAAGCGCCGATACGGAAACTGAGCCAACTACACAAAGGCGAGCTAAGGCTCAGGTCTGAACTTAAAAGAAAACTTTTAGCTGAGCAGATAGAGGAACGAGGTTATAACTTCTGCATGAGTTGTGGGAAGTCCGAGGCTGTAGACCTTGCCCACGTCGTCAAGGTTCAAGTAGGGGGCACATCACGTGAGAATTGTAGGCTATGGTGCAGGCTTTGTCACACTACAATCAGCGGGCACTAGAAAGGAGGCAACATGATAACCAGAGTAAATGAACGGCAAATTATGGAGACGGGCGAGGATATCTGCGGGGGTTATTTCTTCACTGCAACTGTTCGTGATGGCAAGGTTACCAAGATAGATTCCCTATATGGCTACTCCCCAAGTGAAACGCTCATTAGGAGTTACGTGCACTTCCTCGGTGAAGTTCTCGAAGCAATGGGACAAACTTACTAAATACTCGTGGAAAGGAGACCCGTGGATATAAAGATTGGGGAACTAACGCCGGCACAGAAGAAGGTCTTTAAGAAACTAGGGAAGATGCAGACCGAGGCGTTAATATTACAGGGTCGTCATAGGGTGGGATTAGAAGCCCTCTGGAATGAATTGGATCGTGAGTATACGTTGCCTAAAGGAGTCTATATCTCGAATGGGGTTATCTACCAATATGAACCTCTATGAATACTCGTGGTTGCTTCGCCCGTTGGGATGATGACCAGAGAGGCAATCACTTGTAGAGCTAGGGCCGAAAAGAAGAGTCGACTTACCAAGTAGGCTCTAGCGAATCTTCCCTACCGTTGAAGAACTGGTGGGGCTTGAGAAGGGGCTGGTGGGAGATGCGAAGGATAGGTCGTCTTAACTTGCAAGCGCCTGTCTGAAGCGGGTCGAAGGAGCGATAGCAGTCGAGCCAATAGTCTCCCACCAGCCCCCACAAAGAGGAGAGCAAAAATGAGATGGAAAAAATTGTACAGCACATCAATAAAAGTTTGTCTGTCTACGGACATAAGGGATATAATGAAGAGCCGATTGCCTGCTACACCAGAGTTCCTTGACCAGCTCGAAAACATAGTTCAACTAATAATTGAGGTGGTGCCTGAACACATGGAGTATAGCCACGAGGACTATATTAGTATGGTAGTAGGAGGAAAAGATGATGCCACAAGAGTGCCCTAAATGTGAAGACGAATTAGCTCACTATGGTAAACTCCCATCCCTGTGCTCTGAATGTGGTGCAGATAGAACAGGAAAGATGTATCCTGGATATGTAGATGATGAAGGTGACACAACTCGTAGTAAATGGTCAGACCAGCAAAGGCTAATTGAGGAGCAAAGGTGGTTTCATTAGCCCCCACAAAGAAAGGAGTGAAATGATTTGCCCTTACTGTGGGAAACGAGGAGCTTACATAGAAAACAAGGTAGAAAAATGTAGATTCTGTCCTTATTTAAGGCGGGAGGGCGAATCCTTCCCAGCTAATATGAGGGAGGCGAATATCCGTGATTCATCAGCCCCACTAGAAAGGAAGAAGGATGACACCAGAAGAAAAAGCAGCCTATCTAGTCACTCAGTCCACAGCAGCTTTCATTGAGTTGATGAGCATGTTGGCAGCAAACCACGAGCGGAGGTCACATGGCTACGCTGATGCATTTGGAGAAACGGAAATAAGAGCGTTGATAGGCAAGTATGATTTGAACTATGGGACGGTAGGAGCTTTCCTTATAAGGCACTAGCAATCAAGGGGCTGCGGGGGTGCTGCCGAATATAAAGAATAAGGCAGTCGGATTGTTCGCTACTACCCCGCAGCCCGAAGGAGTGAGATGGTAGAATTAACAATCGTAATATTTGCAACAGAAGGTATCTTTTATGCCCAAACTGATGCCAGCAATGACCCCGAAGAGATTATAAAGGGGCAAGGGGCTGATCCGTATGAGGCTTTAGAGAAGTGGCTTGAGGATTTAAGGGAGAAGGACTTTTTTCGACCCGATTAGGGAAGGGATGAATGATAAGCCCGAAAGGAGCAAGCATGAAAGAGATTCTTGAAATGACTGGCACACCGGACGAGGTAGACTGGCTTGCGAAGGAGGTGATGGGGTGGGTCTTAATGCCATCCAAGTGGAAGGTAAGTATTTGGAACCCCTTCAAGTCCTGGAACGATGCGGAGATGGTGGTGGAGAGGATGAAAGAAAAGAAGTGGGAGATAGATTTGCTCTCCATCAACGGAAGTGATGAATACGTCTGTTACTTCAAGCGGATGTCAGGGAAGAAACCTTGGAGAACGGTTAAAGCAAGCGCAGCCGACGTACCCACAGCAATAAGCCGTGCTGCTCTACTCACATTGGAGGGGACATGACAGTAACTACAAACTTTAGGTGTCCGAATTGTGGCCAGGCAGTGGCATCGAGTCAATATCATCCGATAGAGAGTTGCATCTCCTTCAAGGCAGGCATACGACAGGGACGGCAGGAAGTGGTGGAGTGGATAAACGGACACTATGGCTGGCTGTCAGGCAAGTGGTTAGGCAAAGATATGAAAATGGTTTTAGCTTTTGAAAAATGGGAAGCCAAGCTCAAAGACATGGGCATCTTCCCCAACATTAAGGAAGGAACCTTTGAAGAAACGATGCGTGATGTTCCAATAATCGAGCTTGAGGTATCCGATGCAAGGGAAGTGAAGGGATGAGTGAGCAGGCAGAGATTATCAAATGCCCATTGTGCCTGAAAGAGTGCGAGGATAACAGTAGCAACCGTGTTTACTTCACTTATAACTACTTGCGTCAATGGAATGGAGACCGAGACGATGGTTCTTGGGTAAAGCCGAGATTACTAATATTGTGTGCGAATTGCAAAAAAACTCACACAGATTATCTAGGTGAGTCCCATCTAAGAGACCATCCCCCGCTATGGGCATTTAAGACTCGCAAGGCAAAGACCGATACTGATTTGATTCGGTACAAAGAGGGATTAAGCTGTATTATCTCGGAGCAGAGAGCAGTTGACGAAAGAAACAGGGTAATTCAAATGGCTAAGAGTTTAGTGCGGGAAACAGAAATGTCTATGCCGTATAGTAGCTTGAGGATTCAGTATGTCGATAATGTGGGGGAAGTCTTAATAGAATATCAATCGTGTGGGGATTATAGATTACCTGAGTACAATGTCACTAGCAGACCATATCATAGGCGGAAGAAGGTGACGAAATGAAGTGTCCCAAATGCGAAGGAGTTGTAAAAAATGTGGTTGTGCTTGGGCTGTGGGTTAACGCTCAAAGAGGTATCTGATGCAAGGGAAGTGAAGGATGACGTGTAGACACTGCCTGAGAAGGCTCCCTGTGAGCTTTGATAGGGCTTGTATGTGGTGCCAGGGTAGAGTAGACAGGTGGATCGCCGAGTCCCTTAGATGGCAGCCAGACCATAGCAAGGCTTTCCACAGAGGGGGGCTGGAATGGATTCCAGGAAAAGAGGTATCCGATGATTGAGCCACGGGAGGTGACACCAGAGCTGCGGGTAGTGAGAGCAGATCGAGATAATGCGACGACATCTGTTTGGCGAGGATTTTTCATAACACGGTCAAAAGTATTCGATACTGTGTGCATAAGGCCCACTGAGGTTGGCGATTGGGGAAGGGATGGCATACCCGAAGATATTGTGGAGTTCCTTCGGAGGCTAGGGTGGCTTCCTAATTGCCACCATGTCGAGAATCAAGAAGGGGAGATTATGACAGGATGCCTCTTTAATCAGAGTGCCACCCTAGCCGAAGCCGTCAGAGCCATAGACGCATACTGGCTTGACACTCTAGGAGATTAAATGCAGAACGGTGACTCCTGGATGATAATAGATTATCTCGGTAGTAGGTTGAGTGTAGAGATTGATTGCCCGGTGAAGTGGCCTGGGTTCGACAAGAATATGTTTGTCTGTAAATGTGATAAGGTCTTCCCCATCTACCGCTTGAGGGGTAGCGATGACTGGAATTGGGTAAAGGAGGAACACAATGTATAAAGATTTATCGCCTCCACACAGCAGCGAGGCTGAACTGAGTGTCCTCGGCTCGTGTTTCATTGACTACGAGGCGTTCAAGAAGGTCAAGGATATGCTTATCCCTCAAGATTTCTACATTGATAAGAATCAGTGGGTGTTTGCAGTAATGCTGAACCTCTACTGGGGCGGTCAGCCTACGAATCAGATCATAGTAGCCTATGGACTTCAGAGGATGGGTAAACTCCAGGAGGTAGGCGGGGCAGTGTTTATTTCCCACTGTATTGCCGAGACTCCAACCTCGGTACACGTAGTCTATTATGCCAAGCTAGTCAAGGAATGCTCTGACCGGAGAAACCAAATAGTGAAGGGGGAGAAGCAGATACAGGATGCCTTTGAGGGCAAGGTTCAACGGGGTATTTATGATTGAATATACCTGGGATGAGGAGAGGATATTCTCTGAACTTAGATTGCCCACGGGAAGAATTTTGAAGATACAGGCTAATTCCATTAGACGGGAGCGCACAGGAGTCCATGCTTTGATAGAGATTTCGATAAAGGGTAGCACCAAAAATGTTATTCTGGCATGGGATAGGTTCAACATTGAACGGGATGCCGATAGGACTCGCTTGTCCAACTCAGCATACAAACAGTTCCTAGATGAAGACAAGGTGTATACATCTGGTGAATTGAAACAGGCACTTGATACATTTAGCGGTGGACTATGGGAGAAGTCCCTTGAAGCGTTTCAGCCCTCCCCGTTGGTGGGAGAAGAATCAAAAACACAGTTTCTATTAGACCCCTACATAATCGAGGGTGGGGGAACGATTCTTTTCGGCCCCCCAGGGAGAGGCAAGAGTTTTACGGCACAGTTAATGATGGTATGTGTGGATGCTGGTGTGGATACTTTCTGGAAAGTAAAATGTGCCGATGTTCTCTTTATCAATCTTGAGCGATCCCGACAGTCAGCCGCTAATAGACTTGCCCCGCTTAATAGAATACTAGGATATGGCTCTGAGCGCCCTCTTATGACACTTAATGCACGAGGCAAGAGTCTCATGGAGGTGGCTGATGGTATAAGAAAGGCCATTAAGAAATACAACATTAAACTAGTGGTTCTTGACTCCATCAGCCGGGCAGGGTTTGGAGACCTAACCGAGAACAAGCCTGTCAACGCAATTATGGATTGCCTAAATGACCTTTGCCCCACATGGCTAGCTTTAGCCCACTCGCCCAGAGCTAACGATGATCATGTTTACGGAGGGATACACTTCGATGCTGCTGCCGACATAGTAATCCAATTACTTTCCGAGGTTAGCCCCGATGGTACTTTGGGGATAGGATTGAACGTAGTCAAGACAAACGATACGAGTACGCCACCCATGCAGATACTTGCCTATGAGTTCGGAGAGAACGGACTCAAGCATATCCGAAAGGCGAAACCACTTGAGTTTCCAGAGATAACATCTAAGCCCAAGACCACGATGCTTCAAGAGGTCATGGGTTACCTAGATGAACACGAGCAAGCATCCGCCACCGAAATATCAGAGGAACTAAACCGGAGCCGTCCCAAGATAAGCGAAATGCTAAAGCATAATTCAAACTTTACGCCCATAAAGAAGGATGGCAAGAGTGTTATCTATGGTCTCAAGTACCGTTTTTAGAAAACGTGTCCCCCCTATAGTATGTTACTTAGGTAACACATACTTTTATAGTAGGTACTCATCTAAGGGAACACGTTATTTTGAAGCTAGGCTCGAAGCTGATGTGTTCTTTGGGAACAACGAGGGTACACATGGGGACACGTTATTTTTCGAAGCTGTAGCTTCAGGGGACACGTATTAAAGGAGGGCGATAATGGTTCGACAAGGCTCACCACAAGTGGATGAACTTTTGACGGATGCGGAGATTTGGGAGGCTTGTAAGTTGGGATGGGATGAGGAGAAGATGGGCTGTCCTTTCCCTGAGAGTGCATTTAATGACTTTACGCTGACCAGGGCAATAATCCAAGCCCAGATAGCCAAGATGAAAAGACTTGGCTACGGCCAGCCTGATGAGGGGGCGGAGTTGCCAGAGAATCCGTATTCGGAAAGAGCCTCAATTGATTTTGCAAAGAGGTATCAAACATCGAGTGCAGCACGTAAGGAATTTGTTTACAACCAAGCCCAACAGGATTTACACGATGCTGGCTACCACATAGATATAAAGGAGGGGCAATGATGGACAAGCAAGAACTCAACAAATTTATAGCACGGTGGATGTGGCCTAACTCCGTTATGATATACGTTCATGTAGACTGTGAGTGGATGTGCCTAGAGGAGAAGGGTAAGCTGATGAAGTGCTTCACCCATTCCCTTGATGCCTGTGGGGTGTTGATGGATAGGCTGGATGGATACCTCCTTGAGCGAGAGACAAAGCGACACAAGACTTTTGCATTTGTAGAGCTGGGTTGCAGTTCAGGGGACGCAAAGCACAAAGAACCTGCAATGGCCTTCTGTCTTGCCCTGAAGGAGATGATCGAGGGGGAGAAATGGGGAGCGGTATCCCTGTAAGCCAGACATCTTTGAGCAAACCTATGAGCCAGTGAGCTAAGGAGGTGACGATATGATGGATGATTTACCCGAGGAATTTGGCAGTGACGAGGAGTTAGATCGCATGGCGGGGATTATTATGGGGAACGAGGAGTCAATAAGAGAGGATGAAAAACTCAAGACTTTTGCCAAGATCAGGGAAGCTGTGGAGGGTGCCGGACTGGCTTGTAAGCCTGAGCCTGATGAGTGTAGCCCTTCAGGGTGTGGGGATTGTGATTACGGTGTTGCCTATGATTTAGGAGCACAAGTCCAACTCAATACTATTCTAAAGGCCTTGGAGGAGTGGGCATGGTGTCAGGCAATCGAGAAGCTGAAAAAGGGGGCGAAATGAACGACAAGGGCAAGCCAACAGACGAACAGAGTACGAGGTTTTTTGAGTGGTGCGGGTTTAGGAAATTTGGTTGGATAAATTGGAACTTCTATTGTCCGCCTGACAAGGAGATACCAGATAGGATACCAGTGGGTGCGGGAGTAACACGTGAGTTTCAAAGGGAATATGAATTGCCTTCCATAGACGGTATTGAGGCTCTTGGATTTCTGTTCAAATATGCCGTGCCGAAGGTGTTAGAGAAGATTGGAAGGTACGAGCTAGTAGTCCTAGTCAACAATGCTGTATGTGCTGCTGTAGAAAGCGGGGGAGAAATTGCCCATGCGTTATTTTGGGCGTGTGATAGGGTAAGGGAAGCTGAGAGGGTGACGATATGAAGCCAACAGATGAAGAACTGAGGCGGTTCTGGGAGTTTTACGGGTTGCATTATACAGTTCCCTATTGGGTCGATGATAATGACAATCTTGCTTTTTATGGTGAGACCCATTCGGAACTCTTGAAAAGTATTAACCTTACAATCTTGTTCCAGTATGCAGTGCCCGTATTGGACTTTTGGCTGGCATCTAAGGAAAAGAGCAAAAGAGTGGGTGTCCAAGTGCAGTATCATGGAAAGTTATTGGGCTTGGTGTTTGATGAGACCTTTGAGGATGCGTTATTCTGGGCGCTAGATAAAGTACGGGAGACGATATGATAGAGGCTCATTTCCGGAGTCATAAACATATCAGGTCATTGACTTATGTGAATAGGGTGGTATAATATAGGTGGGAGGTTTAAATTATGCCACAGATAGGAGAAATAAGAAAGGGCAGGGAAATAGGTAGGTGCAAGGGGGTTAGTAAAGCAGGGCTTTCGCAGAATTATATTTACCATGCTTGTGAGGCTTGTGGAGTAGAGAGGTGGGTAGAGTGTGTTGCCGGTAGGTCTACGGGTAGGCGATGTAGAGACTGTCAATTACGAAGCATTCATACAAAGGAAGTTTGGGGCAAGGTTTCCAAAACAGTGAAAGCCAAAAATCTTCGGGGTGAGCGGAGTACTAATTGGAAGGGCGGTTATCACAGAACACCAGATGGGTATATGGTAATGCAATTGCAACCCACGGACTTCTATTACCCAATGGCAAATAGCGTGGGGATAGTGCGAGAACATCGCTTGGTAATGGCAAGGCATCTTAACAGATGCTTACTGCCTTGGGAGATTGTTCATCATAAAAATAGCGTACGGGATGATAATAGGCTTGAAAATTTGGTACTCATCAAGGGGCACGCAAATCATTTACCATTTACCGCTCTTCGGAAAGAGAATAATCAACTCAAGTGTAGGATTAGGGAATTGGAGGAGCAGTTAGAAAATGAACGAAAGCCACTTTAGGGCGGCGGTTGCTGATCTTGCAATTAGATTGGGCTGGCTTGTTGATTTCCACCTCAAGAGTTACAGGGACAACACGAGAGAGGGTGTCACGCCAGGGATTCCTGACCTGACTTTATGCCGACCGCCCCGGCTGGTATACCTCGAACTGAAGATGCCCGGTAAGCAGTTAAGTGGGGAGCAGGTGATGTGGCTAGAGGCGTTGAGGGAAGCGGGGGTAGTAGTCTATGTATTCTGGTACAGCGATGAAGTGATTAGCGAAATTGTTGACATTCTTAAGTGATAGTGATATATTAGTTATGGAATATATTAACAGGACTATAGGTATGCCGGAGATAAACGAGGTTAAGTATGGTCGTGAAATTGGGCGTGGGAAATCGTATACTCGATTTCGGTGGATGGGGTGTGTGGGGTGTGGGAAGGAGCGGTGGGTGCCCTTGAGATGGGATAAGCCTATATACCAATGTTGTAAAAGCTGTGGCAAGAAGGGCAAGGCATTTAGTGATGAGGCAAAGGCTAATATGAGCATATCTCAAAAGGCGAGGTTCGTTGACCAAACTAAGCACCCGTGGTGGAGGGGAGGCAGAATACTGTTGACCTATGGGTATGTGGGGCTTTGGGTTTCGAGCGATGATCCTTATGCCTCTATGAGAGATAATAAGGGCTACATTAGTGAACACCGTCTTGTTATGGCGAGGCACCTTGGTCGTTGTCTCAGCTCGCTAGAAATTGTTCATCATAAGAACGGGGTTAGGGATGATAATAGAATAGAGAACCTGGAATTGATGAGTCACGGGAAGCATAGCTCGCAACATATGGAGGGCTATCGTGGAGGTTTCAGGAGGGGGCTTGTAGACGGTAGGAGCAAGCAGATGCAAGAGTTAAGGGCAAGGATTAAGGAATTAGAGAACGCGATATTGCCAATATTGAAAGGAGAGTGATATGGAAATAAAAACGAGGTCGGGTTGCGTATCTTGTATTGCGGATTGTCGGACTTGTGGGTGGACTTACGAAAATCAGAATAACGGTTTGGCTCTTGCTAAAAAACACGCCTTAAAATACGGACACGAAGTCTCAATCCAAGTAGTAACAGCCGTTAAATATTATCCAGTGGGGTAACGAAATCTAGGATGAGATACTACCTATATTAAGGGGGGATTGATGCAGTTTCTTGAACCTGGGGGCATAGAGCAGTTCTCTCGTTTTCTGATTCTGAGGGCAATCAGTTTAGGCTTCGAACTCCTTTCCCTCTCCCTTATAGCCGCACTGGTTGCATTTTCTCTTCCCTGAGACATAGGTGTATATTCTGGCGCTCTTTGCCCCACACTGGGGGCATGATAGTTTTATTTGCATTATTCCTCCTCTAACGGACAAGATTTTCTCTCGCAGTTGGGATTATAGCAGCAACCACACGTTTGACACACTTCCCAACCACATGAATTACAGGTAACACCATCGTAATAACTCATTGTCAATCTCCTCTCTGATATCCCTAAATGGAATCCACAGCGTGATAGAGACGCCTTGTTCTACGTTTCCGATACTGAGCCATCAAGAGATGTGCGCAGTTTCTTTGCGAGAATGGTGCAGGTTTGCTTTATGATATGTACGCTTCTGTTTTGTACGAGGGAAGCACGCTCAAGCAAGAGAGCTACTTCCAGACAAGTCTTCACCAAGGCGTCGCGGGAATTATGGTCCCGGACTATCTGCTCGGCACAAGATGGCCTATAGGTCACGGCGATTTCGGTGTCCTCTTGAGCTATCCTATGCAAACCTAAATTGGGTATGAAGGTTGTGTGCCACTCTGTCTGTGCCATTATTCCTCCTCCATAGCTTTATTTGCCAGGGCGAGAATGTCTATTGCCGCCCCTGCTACCCCTGCTGCCCCTTCTGCAGCCCATGCAGCCCCTGCTGCCCCTTCTGCAGCCCATGCTACCCCTGCAGTCCCTTCTGCCGCCCCTGCTGCTGCCCCTGCTGCCCGTGCTGCTGCCCCTGCTGCCCGTGCTGCTGCCCCTGCTGCTACCCATGCTGCCCTTTCTGCAGCCCCTGCAGTCCTGTCTGATTTATCAAGCCATGCAGATGCCCATGCTGCGAAGGCGTCATCGTTGTATACCTCCAAGGCACAGAGAATACCCCAACGTATCCGCTGTGCCTTGTTTACCGTGGGGGCTTTAATCCTCCGCAAGGATGTGAGGATTTTGCAGCCCGCTTTAAGGGCATCTTCGGACACGATGTTCCCAGCCTCACATTCCCATAGGATATACTCCTCGAATCTGGCATGAATTGGGTTAGCGAGCACAGCTATGAGGGGGTCTCGATAGCAGTGTATAACCTGCTCTGAGCACAACTCGTTGCTATTTACTCCAATCTCGTGAGTGATGCCCTCTCCCCACTGTGTGTTATTGTAGGTCTGCCCCTTCTCGTCGGTTAGTTTATAGACCTTCATGTTACTCCTCCTCCATATTCTGAGCCAAGACATATTCAAGGCCGGAGATCATTCTTCGGATTGACTCAGCAGCGTTGATTATCTCATTCATCGCATCGGTCAACTCTGCCAGAACGGACTCATCATCAAGCTCGTTGTCATCCTGGGCAGCAATCATCAGGTTGATACTCTCCAAGTCCCGCCGGATATACTTTCTATACGTTTCGTCTCGTGGTGGTATGGACGCAGCCAGTTCTATGACCTGCTCCATCAATACTGATTTCTCCGGCAATTCCTCCCATCCGGGTTCCCATGACTCGATGATCTCTTTTGCCTCCCTAAGTCCTGCCCCGGTGACTTCTCTTACTGCTTTGATTGCCAAGATTTTATACATCTTTCTTCCTCTTACTTTAGCTACTTACTCCTTCTTATTCTGAGCCATTTTCTGCAGGGCATCTCGGAGTTCGTCTACCTGTTCGGGTATTTGGTCTGGTTTCAATGCAGGGGAAATCTCATCGGGCGAGTACCAGTCTCGATTCAGGTATCCCCGATTCACCAAGAGTCTTTGACCTGTTGCATTATTATTTACGACTACAACACAGCCGTACACCCAGCACTTCCTTGATTTCCCCGGGCATTTCACCCAATCACCTACTTTGTATTCCATTTCTCTCTCCTTTCCTTATGATAGTTTTATTCTACTTCAGGGCTTTTGCCATTATAGATCGGGCTTTCTCAATCCGATGTTGCTCCGTGTATTCGATAGTTGGGGCCCCACAGATAGGGCAAGGCTCGCCCTTATCAGGCTTGAACGCTGAGACTATTACTTTGTGCTTTGGGCAATACCTTCGATACATATCTCCCCTTTCTTCCTCTTACTTTAGCTACTTACTCCTCCTTTTTCCGAGCCTTAACTCACTTCTCCACTTGTGTAGCCTTCTTGGATTAACTCTGCTATGTGTTCCAAGTCGGCCTCGTCTAAGTCAACCCTATCCCCTTCGGCATCTTCTTTCCAAGCTTCAAAAGTCCACCAACCCATTATCATACCCCTTTCTTCCAGCCCAACCGGACCAGACCATCTTTTACCAGGATATACCAGTCGCCTTTACGGTAGACCTTAGAATCGAACCCCCCAATGAATGTCCAGCTTTCAAGGTTCACGATTGTCCTCCATTCAGATAATGGACACGCTCGGCCGCCGCTTCCGGGATTTCATGGTCAGATTCTGGATAAAACTGACCATCATTGTAGTATCCCACAGTCCACAGATCACCTGTCAGCCAAATACTATTATCCTGCCTTGGAGATGGGAACCAGCCTTCCCTTCCTGTTCCTGGAAAATGTTTGTAGATGTACATTTTATCTCCTCATCTATGATAGTCAACAGTTACCAGATACCCCTCGGTTAAACCCATGCTATCCAAGATCGGCTTAACCTTACCATCCCAGAGCTGCCTGTGGTAGCTTTTATCAGGCTCCTCTTCGTTGTACACGAAAACCTCTTGATGTAATACACACTCCCCGATCATCAAGGTAAAGCAGGTGAGTTCATCCTTGGCGTTTTTTATAGTAGTGGGCAACCCTGAGACGGAGCGCCATCTTCCGTCAAGCACATACCAATCCCACCAGCGGCGTTTATCGTAACTCCCGTCTTCTCTCTCCTTAAAGGGAGCCATGATACGAGCCACCTGCTCCTGGAGGTTATCCGTGTCTCTAACGTAAACTTCAGCGTGGTAGTGCATTTTCCTCTCCTTTCCTTATGCCCTTAACTGGGTGGGCACGTAGGATAATGGGCATTTAGCAGGTAATAATCATTTTTCTCTGGCCTCAGCACCTTTACCCACTCAACCTTGTCTCCCTTCTTAAGTGCTTGTCGACACAGTGTACAAGTGGAGGGGTAAGGCGTGGTGAAAATTTTTCCTGTTCTAACCTTTGTTCTTGCCATTGTCTCACCTCCTTTTATTTAAAAGCTACACTTACCACAGAGATTGATTGTTTCGATGGTAAACTTCCCCTTGCCCAAGTCCTTCTTCATAGGGATGATATGTAGTTCACGGCCACATTTACCACATATTATGATTCTAGGTTTCATCAGTTCCTCAAGGGTTGGTCTAGTCACTTTTGTCATGCTTCCCTCTCTTTATTTACTCCCGGCCGAAGACCAGCGTTGATCTCCGGCATGGGATGAGACTAAGCCTTGCTTTCTTCGTCTTTTTCTTCGTCTTTTCTTTTGTACTCATCCCAAGCCAACTCGCATGTTTGGGTACATATTCTTTTGGCTTCTGATATAGTATTCCAGTACGTCAACATCGCCTCTTCGCTAAAATTCATTGTCTGCCTCCTCGTTTAATCTACTCCCCACGAGGCTGTTGCCAGCCCCGGGCGGGATGAGACTAAACCCTAGCCATCTCGATTACCGGCCAGTTCCAGGGCGCATCATCATAGCCGGGCAGTTCGCCTATCTTGTCTTCGATAAGAGCGCTGCAGAAAGCCTTAGCCTCGCTTGCCTCCCATTCCTCATGCTCGCAGGATTGATACTCATAGCAGTGTGTTAGCTTGATTGCCTCAATAGCACTTGGTACTTCGGTAAAGCGGTGCTTGAACGGGATGAGGTATTCCGCGCTACCTGGTAAGTCTGTGATAGTGCGATCCTCATAGCGGCTCATCACGCTTTTTATGTTCTCATCGAGCAGCATCTGTCCGACTGCATCAGCATTTATAGGTGTTAGCTCGTGCCATTCACCATGATACCACCTCGCTCCATATCTCGATTGTATCCGCGAGTTCAGCATAGCGTTGATATGACCTTTGTTTACTATGTAAGCCGACATTTTACCCTCCCTTTATTGAGTCTATTGCTCAGGCCTTATGCTTTTACTCTATTGTGAGATGAATGAGTTCGCCATTAACTTCTAGGCGATAGCCGTCCTCACGCAACCCTAAAACAATATTGTTCCCCTTCCCATCCTTGGCGGTGACATCAATGCCAAGCTGATTCTGTCTACTCCAATACTTGTAGTCATCCCCTGGACCTACCTTGCAGTATCCCACGCTTATTGATGGTTTCATTTTATCTAACCTTCCCTTTATTCATTCACTACAGCTATAATAAACTAAAACAAACAAACAAACAAGGGAGTTCAGGGGTAAAGAGAGGAGTTTACAGGAAGTTAGTAGACGTGGGGATTAAAGAATCGGGGTAGAATCTTAGTAATTCTTGTATCGTGCTGAGCGGGCTTGACAACATGATAGTTTTCTGTTTAGTATAGTAACAAATGACTACTGAGAACAAGCTAGTTATTACCAAAGCTCCCGCTAAACGCATCGGTAGACCTAAGATTGTTATAGATTACGAACAGGTCTATGCCTTTGCTAAGATATGGTGCACCCAGGAAGAAATAGCCTCAATGCTAAATGTGAGTTCTAGATCACTGCTCCGGGATGATACCTTCTGTCAGGTCTACAAAAAGGGTTTAGACGAAGGGAAGTCGAGTCTACGCCGTATCCAGTATCAAAAAGCAATGGGTAGGGAGACGGTGTACCTTACAGATGATGCCGGTAACCTGATCCTTGACGGCAAAGGTCGTGGGTGCATTCAGATACCTGGCTACGCTCCCGATACAACGATGCAGATATGGCTAGGCAAGCAGAACCTGGGGCAGAAGGATATAGTTGAGCACGAAGTGGGCGAGGGAGTGAAGGACTTCTTCAAGAGGCTGATCGAGAACCGTGATAGATAGGAGGGAGAATGCCGTACAGGGACAAGACTAAACAGAAGGAAGCCGTACGAAGGGCAGTGGACAAGCATCGGGGTATTACAGAGGAGGGGTCTGAGGGTATTACAAGCACCCCAAATGTAATACCCAATGTAATACCCTGCTGTTGCGAAGAGCACCGGTGGATCATCGAAAACGCCAAGGGCAGAACTTGGGGTAATGTCTATCCCAAGCAACCAGACGGAACGATTGAACCGCCAGACCAGTATGCACCTCACGGATACTACTGGAGGGGTGGGCTGAAGCTACGACGTACTTTCACGCCCAACATTGAGGTCTTGGGGATCACCCAAGCTCAGGGTGTACAACACATAGCCAAGAGCCTCAGTAAGCAGGTAAGAGACCTGGACGGCAACAAAGTAACGTTGGCTTCGATGGTATTCTGCGGCGGTGTCCGGCTCGATGAGTTGGTATGATAGTAGTACGATATGAGAAGGGCAAGGTGTTATGCTAGATGTCCTGATTGACGCCGGCAAAACTGGTCTTATCTTTGTTCTACTTATCTTCGCAGCAGCCTTGGTAGTGCACCTGTTGGGGAGGATAGACTAAATGGAGTCTCTTGGCTGGACATTAGTAACCATAGTCTCCGTCTTGGCATTCGTACACCTGGTCGAATGGGTAAGACGGAAGCGTAGGTAGACATATAGTGCGACCCAATGCCACATAAGGACAAGAGCGTACCAGGGAGCGCCGAGAGTATGAGGGGGAGGGTATGAGGTCGGAAACGGAAGCGAGGGCGGCGTAGTGGAGTGTATAGGAGTCCCAGCGGACGAAAATAAACAAAAGGCCAAATTTAAAAAATAATCAAAAAGGGGTAATATGGAGTATACGTTACTAGCTGCCGACGCCCATCCTGAGTTACTGGACACGTTGGAGAAGATGGAGCATCCTGCGTACGAGGACTGGGTGAAGCGTGGTAGTCCCAGGGGAATGAACGGGGTAATTATACGAGGTAAGAAGGATAAGTTTCTAATACAGCCATATAATCAACATTACGCATAGGGGGAATTAGTGGATACTTCTGAGCTTTACATCAAGACACCAGAGCATCGAGAAAAGTTGTCCATTGCCATGCGTGGGAATAGGAACCAAGAGAAGGTGCGTTCTCTAAAAACTAGGGCACGAATAGCTAATTCCATGAAGGGCAATGGAAATACGAGGGGCTATCTCCATGATGCAACAATGCGTCTTCGATGTAGCTTAGGAAAACTAGCCGAGAAAAACCCTGCTTGGATAGGGGGAAGGTCTTATCGCCCATATACCGCTGAGTGGACACGTGAACTCAAGCAACGCATTAAGGATAGGGATAAGCAAACCTGCCAATTATGCATTATCCAGATTGAAGATGTTAGAGAATTGTATGTGCATCACATAGACTATGATAAGAGCAATAACAGTGAGGATAATCTGATAACGCTTTGTCACTCCTGCCACAGTAAGACAAATCATCATAGGACGGAATGGGGGATACATAATGGATGGTTCAGTAGAAATGAAAACAATGTTAGAGAGCGCTATGAAGGCTCACCCCGAATCCTTTGCGAACTTTGATACAACTAAAAATGTGCAAGACCAGTTGCAGGAGATGGTAACACATCACAGCCTTTGGGCTAAGACGCTGGCTTTTGAGTTCTTCCTACGAAAAGAAGGTAAATATGACATAAACTCTTACCCCTTTCAATTTTCTTCAATGGAACAACTCTGGCTTGCCTATGTGATGCAGGAGAAGTACTCTTTGACATGGGATGGTGAACGATGGAGCAAATAGTCGAGATACTTAAAGACTGTGTTGACTGCTCCTTTGCCTCAAGATGCCAACGAGGAGACACTAGCAGGTGCTTCAAGGCAGAGGGCAGGGTATTAGACCTGCGGAGCAAAGAGCAGGCTGTGAGGGACAGGCCGACGCATACGGCGAGGATGAGTGATGGCACATAGAGACTACAAGAAAGAGTATAAAGACTTCCACGGCAAGCCTGAGCAGATCGCTAACCGTGCTGCGAGGAACAAGGCTCGTGCGGATGCAGGGCTGAACAAGGGCGATCAAAGAGAGGTAGACCACGTTAAGCCCTTGTCGAAGAGTGGGAGTAAGGGCAAGGGGAATACTAGAGTGGTGAGTCAGGCTAAGAATAGGCATAAGGGGGCGAAGTGATGGTATATTGCCCTACAGATTGTAAGAAGAAGGGGATGGAATGTCCGATGGAGGGGCCGCTTACGAGGACGTCTGATGTCGAATGCTGTGAGCATTACGAAAGTGGGGGAGATGTGGAATGACCACAGCAACCCTTGAGCACAAGTTAAAACGAGACCGTTTCATGGTCGCCGAGGAGATTGGGCTTGAACCGAGCGCATTGCAGTCTCCCATACTAGAGTGCACGGCACGGGAGAGGCTGGTTGCCGGGGGGGAGCGGTCTGGGAAGAGCGAGATTGGAGCAGACGATATGTTCGGCTCCATCTTTGCGTTAGAAGCTGAATTAGTGTGGCTGTTCGGAGCCGATTACGGCGAGACCTCCCAAGAGTATCAGTACACAATTCGGAACGCACAGAAGCTAGGTATGCTCAAGAGTGCCAAGAAGCAGTCAAACCCAGGTGAGATTGTTTTACATGATGGGGAGCATCAGGGGACGATTATCAAGACTGTTTCAGGTAAGGACATCACAAAGATTGGCCGTGAGGCACCTGATTATATTCTTGTCTGCGAGGCGGCGAAGATTGATTATTTGACGTATCTAAGGCTAAGGGCGAGATTGGCGGAAAAAAAGGGTTATTTACTGCTGACAGGCACCTTTGAATCGAGTTTGGGGTGGTATCCCGAACTTTTTAATCTATGGCAGGTGCCTGGGGCAGACGGTGTTTCTTTCAGTATGCCATCATGGAGCAACCTAGCCAAGTTTAAGGGTGGTAGGGAGGATGAGGAGATACTGCGACAGGAGAGGAGTATGCCCTCTGACCTGTTCAAGGAGCGCTTCGGGGGCATACCGTGTCCTCCGTATGGGTTGGTGTTCAAGGAATTTAGAGTTACTCTACACGTTGGGACATATGACTACGATCCCACGTTACCCGTTCACATAGGGGTAGACCCTGGCTATGCGGGTGCCTGTGCCGTAGAGGTGGTGCAAATCAAGAACGATATACCTTACGTGATCGACGAGATATATGAACGGGGGCTAACTCAGGAGCAGATTATCGTGGTTTGCAAGCATAGGCCGTGGTGGGACAAAGTAGTAGGCGGGGTGATTGATATAGCCGGTAGAGCTCACCATGAGGATAAGTCTGCCGAGGAAGTGTGGCTCAAAGAAGGGGATTTGCGCTTAAAGTCCCAGAAGGTGGGGGTAATTGATGGGATTAACCGATTCCGAACCTTTCTCTTGCCTGACCCGATAACAGGGTGGCCGCATTTTTACATCGACCATAAAGCGAAGGGGTTGATTGCGGAACTGGGCGGAGGACCGTCTCCATTAGACGGAGGGGGTATGTGGCGCTACAAGACAGATAGTGCGGGATTGGTGGTTAGCGAGTTGCCCGACGACAAGGACAATCATGCTTGTAAGGCAATTATCTACCTATTGGTTGACCGTTTCGGTCTGGCAGGTGGGAAACGAAAAGCGCCAAAGAGCAAGGGTTCAATGAAGATGTAGGGATGACGTATTACTGTCCACGGGATTGTCGCCACAAGGGTATGGAGTGCCCTCAAAAGGAGCCGATCACGAGGGACGAGGAAGACCAGGTATGCTGGTTTTACGAGAAGGGGAACGATGACTAAAGACAAGATACGGGAGGGGCTTGCCTGGGAAATGGCTCTCAAGAATGGTGCGGTAGCTGAAGGACAGTTAGAATGGCGTGAGAGCACGAGGTTTTTTTGGTTACATCAGGCTGACATTGCCCTTGAACACCTCGACTCGGTAGGTTGTGTCCTCAAGGTGGAGAGGGAGTTGCCCCCTCCGAAAGACCCCAAGTATCTGATGTGGCAGGAAGATGAAATACTGGAGGCTATCTATGCAGCTACCGAGAGGTTGGTATAACCTTAGTGGAGGAAAGACATGCCTGATATAGACTATTTGACGAAAATCACAGATGTTAGAACTGGCTGGTCGAACTTGATTCAACGGTGGAAGGATGATGCCGATTTAACCAAACTTCTTGCATATACGATGAAGGACTTGGAGGGAAAGAAGATTCCAAACATCGTCCACGTCACGTTGGACAGACCTCGCATGATTTCCGAGAACATCAAGGCGTTCATGGGATCGGATAAAGAACAGGTTGTGGTTGAGAGCAGCGATAAAGGGTTCGATACTGATTATGTCGAAGACTTCCAGAAAGCAATTTTTTCTATGGCAAACGAGAGATTGAGGAATCAGGATATATGGCAGTTGGACCCTTTTGCCGATGAGCAATTTTGTCTCCGAGGACGGGCTGTGCGGAGGATTATGTGCCAGATGGTAAACGGGAAGTTTGTTCCCGACATCACTTCTTGGGATGCTGCTTATGTCACATACGAGAAGAATGCCAACGGACTGATGTGGGGTGGGTATCAGACGAAGTTGCGAAAGGATGATATACTAGCTGAATCATGGACAATAATGCCCCCCTTCTCGGTTGAAAAACCCTTTACCATGTTAGCAAAAGAAGCAGAATATACCGAGGTCTGGGACAAGGACAAAATGTATATCTGGGTGGGTAGTACGCCTGTTTTTGAGATGAAGAACAAGTGGGGTTACCCCCCCCTCGTTATCGAGATCGTTTCTCTTGGCACGATGCTTGCTGACGAGAACATGATGCAGTTCCAGGGAGAGAGTATTTTCTTCCTCATCAGAAACACCATTAAGGAGTTACAGAGTTTGGCTAGTATTTTGCAAACCCATAACCTGAAATCTATTAAAGGCCCTGTTCAGGAGAAAACAAAGGACGGAGAGGTTACGGGGGAGTATGAGGAGCGCACAGGGATGGGGCAAATATCCCCTGCCGAGATTGGTGGTGGAATCGACCCGATTCAGTTTGAAGTGCCCTTACAGAGCATGAATATCGCTTTCCCGTGGTTTGAGAAGGCGATACAGGAAGGTGGGGTCACAAGTTTAGATATAGGAAACGAGATGTCGCCTCATAGTGCGGTGGCGATAGAGTCGTTGGCTCAAGCAAGGAATCAGGTACTTGACCCTCGCAGGAAATCGAAGGCCGACTTCAATAGCGACACGATGACGATGGTAACCAGGCAAGTGATTCAGATAGACCATGATATTAAGGTTGGGTCTCTGGGTCACGAGAGGACATTTAATGTAAACAAGCTAAAGGGCGAATACTCGGTAGAATATCGCTACTACGAGAAGAGCCCCATACTCGATGTTGCACGACAAACATTGTCTAACGCTGCCGAGAAGTGGTTGGATTACCGCACTATACTGACAGACGTTCAGCAGGCCGAGAACCCCGATGAGATTATGAGGCGCAAGCTCTACGACAAAGCCGCAGAGATTAGTCCAACCGTCAGATTGTTTAGAACCATAGTTGCTCTAGGCGAGATGGAGGAGGAGGGTTATGAGTGGGCTGGGATAGAAGCATTGGCGATGGCAAACGAGGCAAATATGACAATCGACCAGATAAAACAAGGTGTGGTGCCGGAGATGTTTGGACAAAACGGCGGCGGTAAACCCAGTGATGCAAACCTACTAAAAACATTCCAAGGTGGTAGATCGACCTCTAACAAACGAGCCTCGGAGTTAATGGGAACGCCACAGGGAGGAGTATAATGGCTGAGAAGGTATTTGACCTGAAGAAGTTCAAGCAAGATATGATTACCAAGCTGAAGCCTCCCTTGACTCAGCCTGGCGCTAGGCTTGATGAGGTAATAGCTGAAGCACAGAAGCGTAAGGCTGCAAAACAGGTAAGGAGATAAATGGCCTTAAAAGACAAGACTGACGTTAAAGATAACACTACACAGGGGCAACGAGACTTTCTATTATTCCAGAAAACATTTAAGGAATATCAGAAGCTCTTTGGGCTTACGGGTTATAAGGTCTATTTCAAGTATGAACCAATAGACGGGGCCTTCGCAAGTATAACATGTGCCCAGAATGATATGGTAGCAACTGTACGGTTGAATAGTAAGTTGCCTGACAAGGACGGGCGGCACAAGGATATAAGGGGAAGTGCGATACATGAGGTATTGCACCTACTCTTGATGAGACTTGAGATTATAGCAAAGTGTCGGTATGTGGCCTCTGAGGAAATTTATGAGTCAGTTGAGGAAATAGTGCATAAGTTGGAGGGGCTGATTAAGTAAATGGTAAACTTTATGCAGATAACGGCTTATACCTGTCCCTGTGGCGGGTGGCATGAGAAGGGTGATGAATTGTTCGACAAGCACTACGAGAAGGCTTGGCCGCCTCATATTGAAGGACAGTCCTTTGCCAACAACAAGGTGACTATTAATGGAGAACTTGGTCAAATAAAGAGGGTAGATGGTAACACCTAGAACCGTACCACCGTTCTTTGAGGACATCAGTAAAGGCCCGCCGAGGGAATCAGAGCGAGTCAGGGAGAGGCTTCGCAAGCCGAAGGTTCCTCGTGTCCCGCCTCCTACTGAATTAGAACTAGCTGGCCGGGTAATCGAGGATGTTGAAGCACCTCCGTTCCTTACCCCAGAGCAGGTAAGGGAGCAGTTCGGGATCGAGGTAGACCCTCAGTTCAAGGGGCGGGTTGTTGATGGCACGCTAAGATTCACCTCTCCGTTGGGCGAAGACCTTGCACTTGAAGACGTGATAGTTCTCCCTGGTGGTCGGTGGGTGAGTCAGTTTCAGGCACAGAGAGAGATAGGCGGTGCTCAGATTACGGGGCTCGCTAGGGAGGCTCCGCCGTTTGGAGTTGCTGAACGAGAGGAACCTCAACTCAGCACAACGCAGGGCGCAGTGAGTGACCCCGAAGGGCTTGTGGCACAGTTGCTTGGGTGGGTCAGTATTGCACCCTTTATACAACAGCAGAGGGAGATTTCCACAGTTTTCATTGAGCAGGTGCCGGAGGTATCTCCAGAGGCATTTATAAATGCCTTGAACCGAATGTCCAGAGAAGATGCTGTGCGGGTTATAAGAACAAGGTTCCCGGAGGCCACTGCTTCGGATATTCAAGAGATTCTATCTTTTACAACACGGTTGACTCAGATACTTGCATCAGGGGATGAGAAGGAAATAGATCGACTGGGGTTTGTGTTCCAAGCTGCGTTTGGATTTCGGATGCGAAACATAGATGCAGTGATACAAATGGCCTCAGATAATCCCGACCAAGTAATGCGGTTTATCTTCAACATGGAACCATCAATGGAGCTTCGGGATGTATTGGTGTATCTAGGTGCAACCCCTAATGAGATAAACAGTTGGCTCTACCCACCCAAGAAGGACTTTGGTACTCTCAGTAATCTATGGCGAGTTCTTGAGGCTGGCACTGGAGACGTAATAAAGGGATTAGGTGGATTCACACGCATGATGGGTGCAGAGGGAATGGGTAAGGCGATATCACAGTTCGGGGAGACACTACAAGAACGTGCCCCAACGGATGACCTCGGCCCGTTTCATTGGAGCATGGTGTTCAACCCCGAATTCTGGATACACCGGGGCACAAGGATGGTGCCCTTTGTTGCGAGTATTATTCTCCCAGGGATGATGGGGGGCTATGCGGGGGCTATGCTAGGTACAAGGATAACTGGACTGGGGGAGTTCGGTATTCGGGTAATGAAGTATTCTGGGGCAGGTGGTTCGGCGGCTTTCTTAGAAGCTGCATCCGAAGCGGGAAATACCTTTGATGCGGCTCTAAATAAGAGGATGGGCCAAGGTGATGCAGCCGAGGCGGGATGGAAGTCGTTTTTCAACAACCTGGTTCTTCTTGGTGTGACCAATACGGCTCAGTTTGCTATGTTGTTTTCCCGACCTTCACGGCAAGTGTTGGATAATCTAGTGGGTAGAGGGTGGGTGAGGTTTGTTGGTAAAACTGGGGCCGTTGCCCTTACTGAAGGTGGACAGGAAGTAGTGCAAGATATAATCAATAGACTGGCTCTTGGCGAAGATGTGAAATTCGATGCCGAGATGCAGCAGGCTTTAGTTCTTGGATTGGCACTGGGTGGTGGGATGAAACTTACGGTAAGTGCTTATCAGGCAATAGTAGATAACACCATTGCCTCTATGAAAGATGAAGCACTCAAGGAACAGTTCGAGACCGATAAGGCAGATGGCATCAAGCAGGGGTTGGATGAAGCAGGTGCCACTCAGAGGGCATTGGATAATTATGCCAAGACACCTGAAGGTCAAAAGGTTATAGAGAACGTGGTCAAGCACACCTCAATAGATATATTTGAGCAGATGGTTAAGCCCGAAAGTAAAGTAGACGCCCTGGTGATGGAGGAGACCTTCGATGCACAGAGAGCTGAGCTAGAGCCGATAACTGAAGTACCGATTGAACCCGCAAGGCCACCTGTGGTTGCTGAGGTGCCTGCGTTTGGAGTTGGTACACCCGCTGCCACACTGATTGAACTAGGTAAGTCCCAAGTCAGGCGGAACCCTAATAATATCCAGAGGGCTGCGAGAGAAGAGGCGGCACGCACAGGGATAGATAGGGTAGGGCAAAGTAAGATAAAGAAGCGGTTGGAGACAGAGATAGAGGCAGAGCATGTTAGGATACAGAACGCCTTTTATATGAGCCTTGACCCCATACACAAAATCGGGGATGTGGTGAAGCATGGGGAGCAGGATGTGAGGATTACGGAGGCATCCTTTGATACGAGCCAGTCAACAGATGTATTTCAGCGAACGGGTTTTCCTACCGACTTTCACTTTAACGGCGTCAGTGGTGTAAACGTGGTCACTGGGGATAGGATTGGGGTTCTGTCTATTAGCACAGAGATTGCGAATGAATTAAGGGGCAAGGTGCAACAGGCTCTAGGTGAGGTATTGGCTGCTCCCCCTGCCCCCGAAGCCGTTACCCCACCTAGAGCCCCTGTGGTTGCAGAGGAGGGGGGTGCGGTTTTTGATGCCTTGACTAAACAGGTGGAGACTCCATCTGTGGCCGTGAAGCGTCTCTCCGACGCTAATTTAAGGGCAGCGAAAGAATTTGCTGATAGTCAAATAATTCTACCTCGAAGGGATAAGACATTCGCACGAGCTATAGATAAAGAGTTGGTATCACGGGAAGCCGTTACCCCACCTGTGACTCCTGCCGAGGAAGAGGCCGTTGTCCCACCGCCTGCGAAAGTGCCACCTGTTCCTCCTAAGAAACCGCCCAAGAAAAAGCCGCCTGTCGAACCAGCCGTACCACCCCCAACTGAAAGTGCATCTGATAAACTGGTACGACTAGTCAAAGAAGCCAAGCCCGCAAGGGAAGAAACCGAGGTATTAAAGTCCGAGGAACTTGCAAAGAAGGCTGCGAAGGCTGCGGGTATCCTTGAAACAGGAGAGGGTCGAGCAGCATTTGAAAGGTCAAAGTCAGCCCTTGTTGGTGAGTTACCCAAAGCTGACTTTGAAGCACCTGAAGCTCAACTGTCAGAAGAAGAAGTCAAAGACCTTTATAATTTCATACGGGATTCCAATTTAAGGTACTTCGATAAACTGAATACCGCCGCTGCGTTGGGGAAGGTATTGACAGGACAAATCCCCACTAGGGGGGAGATCAAACTTCTTGAGGATATGTTTGGCGCTAACCTGGCAAAGGCCTTATTGGACAAGAGGAGTCTTTCCGCAAAAGCATGGGAGGAGTTTCTTGATTTAATCAACTTACCACGGGCAGTGTTGGCATCATGGGACTTGTCTGCACCGTTACGGCAGGGTGCTCTTCTATTTTGGGGGCAACCGTTGCAATCATTCCCCAATCTTATACCAATGGTAAAAGCGTTTGCCAGTGAGAAGGCTACAATTACCATCGCCGAGAATATCGCTGAGGGTAAACATGCTGCATTAAGAGCAAAGACTCCTTTGCACCAGTCTCCCTTATTCGGAGTCAGTGCAACATTGGTTCAACGTGAAGAAGCATTTATGTCGAGATATGCGAGACTGATTCCGCTTGTCAGGCGTTCTGAGAGGGCATATGTGACTTTTCTCAATAAACTGAGGGCGGATGTTTTCGATAGTTATGCCGAGCATTGGGAGGGAACAGGCAAGACTCAAAAAGATTACAATAAATTAGCGGAGGCCATCAATGTAATGACGGGTAGGGGGGATTTGGGGAAACTCTCCAATCTAGCTCCTATACTGAGTGCGGTGTTCTTCTCTCCACGGTATCAAGCAGCAAAGATACAATTACCCATTACTTTTCTAACTGCTACCAACCCTGTTAGAAAAATGATGGCGAGGAACATCGTAGCTTTTGTTGTCGCTAACTTTGCAATTCTTAGTTTGATTAAATTGGCGGGTGGGGATGTTGAGGATGATCCCCGTTCTTCTGATTTTGGCAAAGGTAAAATCGGTAATACACGCTTGGACTTCTGGGCGGGCTACCAGCAGTATGCAAGGGCCGTTACTCAAATAGCGACTGAGATGCGAAAAGTTTCTTCAACGGGCAGATTGGATGAGGTGGAACGAGCAGATATAATGGTACGGTTTGTACGGGGTAAGCTTTCTCCCGTGGCTGGTTTCGTGACTGACATTCTAGTTGAAGAAACCTTCATGGGGGACGAATTGTCATTGGAACCAAAGGTTGTACAAGAACAAGCATTTAACCGATTGGTTCCCCTGTTCATACAAGACTTGGTGGAGGCTATTGAGGATGTTGGGTGGTTGGGAGCATTAGAAGCATCTCCAGGCCTTTTGGGTGTGGGTGTGCAGACATACGGTGGTGGGTATTGGGATGAGTTCCTCGATCAACTGGGTGAGCCGATTCCTGTCGATACCTTACCATATAGCGTGAACAAAGAGGAGATTTACACAACCAAGCACTTTTATAGCGATGTACTGCCACGAGTTAGGGGCATGGCCCTTGAGGATATAGACCCTAAGTTTGGATTTCCCGAACTTGCTAAAGCAGTTGTCGAAGCAAAGGGTGTCAAGAAGGAGTACGAACTTCGACCTAGTGACTCTCTTATCAGGCTAAATGAAAATGAAGCAGAGGGTGATACATTTGAACAATTCCATCTACAGTGGCTTGCTTTCCAAAAGGCTAAGGACAAAGAGCAGTGGGTAAAAGACAACTCGGGACTCGACGAGTATTTCAAGGGCAACTTTAGTCAGAGAGCGTTGTCTCTACTCAGGAGATACCATAAGGCCGAAGACAAAAAGGCTTTTCTTAAAAGTCTGTCCGACGAAGACAGGGAACTGATTACGAGCCGCCCCCGAAACGAATGGCTCAAGGCTAACCCATTATTGAATGCTCAGCTCGCTGTCTTTAGCCAGGCCAAGCTACTGACGCAAGAAGCCTACGATGAGTTCCAGAGGTTAATCAAGGTCCTGGATATACCGAGCAATGCTATAGAGAAAACAACGCTTCCTCCACCGGCTGCGATAGAGTCTTATTTCAAGTACAACGATGCTGTAGCAGAGTTTGCAGCGAGTAGCGCAGAGGCACTGGTTATCCGAGCAGAGAACGAGGCACTACAGAAGTGGGGTGCCGAGGTATTTGGTTGGGAGGATATTGATACCCCTGTCGAGTCTCTGAAAATCTCCGTGGAGTGGCGTGATCAGGATGACGCCTTCGATGCCATCAAGGGCGATACCGATGAGGAGACTCAGGAGCTAAAGGACAAGTACCGCACAGAACACATGGAATGGAGCAAGGCGGACTGGACACGAGATGCCCATAATAAGGGATTTGAGGACGTGGACGGCTACACAGAGAGAGCCGAGATAGTCTTCAACACGAGTTCGGGGAGTATTGAGACACGGGTGTTCATGCTGGAGCACCCTGAGTTAATCCAGGAAGGGTTAGACCTCGATGTGTGGACTGAGGACTTCAAGGATGATAGTTTGGATGCCCTTAAACTACGGGTAATGCAGAACGACAAGTTTGAGGCTTACGATGCGATTGATTCAGAAGATAGAGAAGCACGAGACGCCTATCTCGAAGCCCATACTCAATTCAGGGATGACCGCCGACGAATAGAAATGTTTGAATGGGGGGTAACGGATGAAACGCTTATTGACCAGCACGTTGAGTACAACCTTTTGGACGGCGTTGGGGCTAATCTTTATAGGTTTGACAATCCTAATTATAATGCCTTTAGGATGGATACTACGATTCACGGTGAGCAAGCTCTTAAAGAGATTGACGAAAGCAGAGTCCCCATCTGGCGAATTGATGTAGAGTTCCGAGATCAGGACGAGGAGTACAACGATATTAAGTCTGATGACCCTGTAGAGCAGAGAGAGGCTAGGGATGAGTTTCTTGAGGACAACGAGGGCTACAGGATGGCTCGCAGGGAGCGTGAGGCGTATGAGATAGGCGTAACGGACACAGGGCTTGTTGAGGCTTACGTTGCATATTATGAGCTTCCAACGAAAGGTTTCAGGCAAGAACGTTTCCTGAAAGACAATTCGAAGTTCTACAATGAGGTCTACAGAAATAAAGACAGGATGAACTTGGCTAAAGTAGACTTCACCAAGATACCCGATGTACAATTCGACGACCTCTCCGAGGAGTGGGCGGATGAAATCGCTGAGTTCGATGCAGTCCTTGTCAGGCATAGGGATGTTGGCAACAGAGAGGAGCATGACCGCCTAGTCGACCAAGACCGAAAGACGATTCTTGACGCAAACCCCGGCCTCTTTGAAGACATGCTCAGGATTGAAGCCTATGCCACGTTCTTCCCCCGGAACTCGGTAGAAAACTACGTTGAGTATTATTCCATTCTTGAGAAGGAACGTCCCGAAGGGTGGCGATCATGGGAGGACGAGAGGTATCTTAAAGAACATCGAGGCTTCTACACAACCGCCAAGAACCTACTTGGGTGGACAAGAGTTATAGACTGGGACAAGATTGCCACGGAAAGATTCGAGACCCTTTACAACGAGACGTATCTCAATCTACGGCTGCCCAACGGCAAGGCTGATTCCGAGGCACGTCAGGCTATGAGGTGGGAGACCCGGGACGATGGAGTGAAGTGGTTTGACAAGGAGGGCTTGAAATTGGGCATCTTTACCTCACCAGTTAAGCCCCTACCCACGAGCATCTTTGAGAAGCTAAGGGAGCAGGGGCTTTTGGAGGAGTTCGGGAAGCGGTTCCGATGATAGACCAGGAAGGCAGGCTCAGGTGCGACCACTGCAAGTCAGTCATAGGTGAATGGCTTGAAGGGAAGGTTGCGATAAAATGCTGGAGGTCTAACTGCAAGACTGTTACCATATTCGATAACAGAACAACAGCTTACTTTGAAGCTGTGTTGGAACGCCAGTTGACAAAAACCTAGAAGTGTGCTATAAGGTAGATTAGGGTACCTTAACATAACTAAATATTAGGCGCTACAGAAAGTTAGCCAATCTTATGAGTTGCAAGTCAACCGTGAGGTTGGCTTTTTTTATTACCCCGAAAGGGAGAAAACAAAGGAGGCATAATGACCGAACCTGAGAAATCAGAGACGACAGACCCAGCAATGGTGAATATCTCGAAGAGTGAGCACGAGGCCCTTCTGACTAAGGCAAAGGCACACGACGGTTACGGAGGGGCTAGGCGCACCTTGGAGAAGGGGCAAAAGGCTCTCAAGGAAAGCGAGGTGGCACTGGCACAGTCTCGGAAGGAAAGGGATACAGCGGAACTAGAGAACGCTGGTGACGATAAAGAAGAACTGAGTGCTGTGCGAGCAAGGCAGAGAGTAAGAGATGCCGAAAGAGAACGAGATGAGGCAAAGCGGGAGAATGAGCGGCTTACAGAGGCATTAGGGGAAGCCAACCAAGGCAAGGAGGCATCCGAGCAGAAGGAAACTGCAAGGGAGATCGCCACAAGGCTGAATGTTGATTCCAAACCTCTGATTCAAGCAGCCGCCAAGCTCGATGAGGACGACCTTGAGGCACTTGCAAAGACCTTGCAGAAGTTACCAGAAGAGCCTGAAATGCCCGTTGGCGCCAAGAAGGGGCCAGGAGCTACTAAGAACTACGCAGATATGACCCCTACGGAGCGCTTAAAGGCGATAGAGGGGAAACTAGAGTAGTAAAGGAGACATATGGCTGTAACAATACTCGATCACGCTATGGTATCAGCTAACGAAGGTAAGATGGTACTTGCTGCGATTGAAAATTGGTTTGCGAGGGAATCGCATATGGCCCAGAGTCTAGTTTGGGCCACGAACAAGGAACTTGCGGTGCAAATCACCTCATGGAAGACCTTGCCCACCGTTGGAACAAGGATTTTGAACGCTGGGTTCTCGGAATCCAGTGGGAAGTTCCAACAGAAGATAGAAAGCAAGTACATCTTCGGGCATTACATCGATGTAGACAGTGTTCTTGTGGACGCCAACCCCGCCGAAAGGACTATCCAGAGACAACAGAGTGCCGAGGGCATGGCGTTCAAATTCAACGACATGTTTATCAACGGCGACCCTCAGAGTAACGAGTTCAAGGGGCTGTCTGGACGTGTCGATGATGTAAACGCTTTAGGTGGGATTTATACCGACCAGTACATTGATGCGGGTAGTGCCACTACGGGAAAAGGTATCTTATACGATACCACCGAGAGACACTACTTCATCGACCAGATGGCGAAGCTCAAGCACGTTATCGTGGGACATAGACCAGATGCGTTTTTAATGAACAGCAAGATGTATCTGGCGTTCGAGTCTGCGATGCGACGTGAGAGTTTACTCAAGCAAGACGCTGATCAGTTTGGACGGATTATAAACATGTTCTCAAGCGTACCCCTGGTTGACATTGGGATTAAGGCTGACCAGGCTACGGAGATTATCACCAATGGTGAATCTCTGAGTTTGGGGAGTGACGAGACCTCGATCTATGCTTACAGGCTTGGCGAAGGTAAGTATCTGTGGGGTATCCAGCAAAAACCAATGGAAGTAATTGACCACGGTAGGCGGGACAGTGCCCCTGTGTTCAGGGATGAGGTTCAGTGGGTGATTGGTCTGGCTGTCAGTGATCCCAGGTCGATTGCGAGAGCATACGGATTCGTGGCCGACTCTGGCGCAAGCTAAATAGAAATAACCAAGGAGGGTTAGATCATGTTCGATGATCTCATGGAACTACTGGATGGTAGCATAGACCTTGCTCCTGCTACAGATACTCCGGCTACATCCGTCACAAGGGATGCGGCAACTGGGGCTGCGGTAATTGATATGGGAGAAGGTGGGACACCTGCTGGTGGAATGTCATGTGTCTTGCTGCTACCTGCTGCGAGTGCTGATGGTGACATTCTGACCGCTTTCCTGGAAGTATCCAGTGTGGTAGCGTTTGGCAGTGATGTCAGTGAAGTGGGCAAGTTTGACATAGCGGCTGCAAGCAAGGGGGTAATTCTTGGCAGTGAGACCCCTGATGAGGCCATTCTACGGTTCTCAACAGATAAGAGATATGTCAGGCTCAATGCCACAGTGACGGCAAGCGATGACTTCAAGGCCGCAAAGTGCTATCTAGTACCTAGTGCCTTCAAAGTGCTGTAGGAGGGAGAGATGGCTAATACGCCTATTACTGGCATAGCCTTTAGTTCTGGGTATATGACACTCACCTACCAGAACGGTACTCAAACCCGTCAGCCCGTGAGTGATATCCTGAGGGCACTTGACATACCAGACCTTAACATCGACAGCTTGACGCTGTTGACTAACCTGGCTCAGGTAGTGATGGTTCTCCTTCAGACTTTAATGGAGCAAGGGATTGTTACCGATGAGTTTGCGGGGAAGTTTAGTCTTGAGTATCTGTGGGATAGGTTAATCAACGATATGAATGCTCAACCTGTTTCTTAAAAGGAGGATGCTTATAGAGAATAAACGTTATTAAGTTGGTAAGTCAGGCTATGACTTTAAGATAGCCAGAAAAAGGAGAAGCAAATGGGATTCGATGTTACATTACAGGCGGACGAGGATCAGGCTTCAATTAGCCTGAAAAGTGGAGACGATCAGAAGGTTGCCCTGTCTAAGCTGGGCGAGGTCTTTTCCGCCGACTGGAAACAGCGGCTTATCAGGTCTGGCCAGGCTTGGGCAGTTCATGTGGGGGGAATTACCACAGGTGCAGATATAGTAGGGGTAGTGGGGGGGGGCAATGGTACTACCATTGACACCGATCAGCCTGAATTGGTGATCGGTGTTCCTTTGGGGTATGACCTCATCCCGATGGAGACTCATGTAAGTGCCTATTTCCACCCCATTACAGACAAGGCGATCAACAACATTCTCCTGTTTGGGGACAGAACACAGTCCCCTGTGTCACAGACAGCAACAGGAGTTGCAGTTACGCCGGTGAACCTTCTTGATGGTGCAGGCGCTTTCCCTGGGACAGCTTGGAAGCAAGCTACCGCCGACATTACCACTGACCCTGTGGCTAGTGAGATTCTGGACTACGTGGCGACCCAGACCCTTGCTGCAACTGGAGGCCCTGGGCAGGGTGGTCTCAAGATGGATTATATGCCTGAAGCGCCCACGATATTCCGTGGGCCATGTCAGGTTGTCCTCTGTTGGGGAACAACCCAGGCTTCCGGTGCTACCGGAATGGGTGTTATCAAGGTAGGTTGCGTACCGTCTGGCTACTTCCCAGTTGGCTAATGTAGCTAAGTCCGAGGGGGGGAGGGTAAAACTTCCCCCCTTCGGCCCAAATTACATTAGGAGGTGGGAAATGGATGCAAAGTTGGATATATTGGTTCCGACTCATAATCATCTGGATCAGACGATGCGGTGCATAGAGAGTCTTTACAATTATACTCGTGCACCGTTTCATTTAATCGTAACAGATGATTCCACGGACGGTCTGACACCACGTTACTTCAAGCAACTGCAAAAAGAGCACGACAATATCACCTATGTTCGTTCCCTTAAACAGTATAAGTGTGGGAACGAATTTATCAATGTGGGCCTGAGTCATTGCAAGACTCCTTACATGGTCCTGGTAGTGAACAGCATGATGGTAGAGCCCGACTGGGAGACAGCGGGGTTGCATCTTATGGAAGCAGACCACGAAGTAGGCGTGGTTGGGTTTAAGTGCCTGAAGCACGAGGGTTGGATTGAAAGTGCAGGGTTAATGATTACGGAAGACCTGAGTTCTCTCAGAGATATTGGGACAGGACAAGCAGGCCACCGTCTTTCAAGGGTTTATGAGTGTATGGCTGTCCAGTTTGCATTTGTACTATTACGGAAAGAGGCTGCAACCGGCAATCTGCGAGAGGACATATTCCACGGTTTCAGGGGGATGGAGGACTTAGATAACTGTTTTGTAATCCGAGGCAAGGGGTGGAAGATACTTTATTGCGGACTCGGTATTGGTTTTCATCAGACTTATGCTACAAGGGAAGCTAGGGATGAAGAATCACTTAGGCAGAATTTAGAGAATCGAGAGGTATTTGCAAAGAGATGGGGGTTCTGGGCCTCATACCAGAAGATATTCCCCTTCCTTGGAGAAATGCTTCCCGATGTCAAACCTAGAGAAATGAGATTGCCACCGAATTTCCAGACTGGCGAGTTGCAGGTAAAGGAGTATGCTACAAAATAATGGCTAAAGTATTACTTATGCCACCCATACACAGCTATAAGCAATATCCGACATACCTTTCTCTGTCGGACTTCCCTACGGGGTTTGCGTACATCGCTTCAGCATTGAAAGAAGCAGAACATCAGGTTGTTGGTCTAAACCTTAACAATAAGAGGGGGTACGGGACTGGCCTGAGCTTAATGAAGGACAAGCTACCGGAAGCGATAAAGGATGTGGATTTAATAGGACTCGGCGGACTCTGTATAGACTATGCGTTTATACGAGATGCCATAGGAGTCATCAGGGAGGTGTCGGATGTTCCGATTGTTCTTGGAGGGAGGATAGTCAGCAATGATGAGGAGGTATTCGACATATTAAAACCTGACTACGCCATCATTGGGGAAGCCGAAGAAGCGATGGTAAGCTTGGCCAGCACATTTGACAATGGTGGCAGCAATCCCCCCTGGATAATAAGAGCCACGCCACCTGACGTTGACACCCTTCCTCTCCCTGACTATGAGCCATTCGACATAAAGGAGATGATAGATGACTACT
>LAZR01000296.1_pt1 | contig 46304 bp, 83 predicted proteins | sample 329461 | NCBI WGS metagenome assembly LAZR01 (sample SAMN03002196, study PRJNA259156) | marine sediment metagenome | biome: sea floor; feature: Hydrothermal impacted sediments; material: marine sediment; isolation source: Loki non-amplified sample from Loki's castle hydrothermal vent sediment ...
CATCATCAGCAGCAGCATCATCATAAGCAGCAGCATAAGCAGCATAAGCAGCATAAGCATCATAAGCAGCAGCATCATCAGCAGCAGCAGCATCATAAGCAGCAGCACTTAATTGATCACCATCAATCAACCCATTTCCATAATCTATTGCGGCTTTTACGGCTGCTTTACTGCGGTCATCCTTCATTAAATGGAGAACCGTTTCAACACATTTGCCTTTTGCTAGAGTTAAAATACGCTTATCAACTTTCAACCTTTGGGCTATCCATAGCATCCAATCACCGCGAGGGCAATTTTGCCAGGATTCTTCAAATGTTTTGAACTTCTCCCTGAATTCCACAGCCTCACTACAAGGATTAAATTTTGCAATTTCTATTTTTTTAGTTATAGTCATAATTCTAAATTTTCTTCGCCTTGATGCTCTAATAAATAATCCCGCTTTTCTGCTATCGCTATCCATAAAGGGTAAGCAGTTTCGTTGTCTGGCTGGCCGTCTTCGTCAAAGGGGTAATATCTCTCATGGTAAACCATCCCTGACTTTTCAAGCTCTGCTATTACTTCTTCGGTCATTATATTAACCTAAGAGTTCCTATTTCGCCTTTGATGTATTGAATAATTTGTAGCTGGGTGTCAGGATTAACCATGAATAAATACTTTTCAAGAGGTGTAAACCGTTCACCTCTTGTAAAATCTTGCATTCCGAATGCCCAACCATTCCCATAGCTAATTGTCTTATAGATTTTAGGCATAATTTCTTTTGCCCTGTCAGATGCGCAATCCCCAGTCATTTGCCCGTATATGCACCTCTCATTGTGTGAGCGGTTAAAATGTCTGAAATCTAATCTACCTTTCTCCTTATCTGTAGCCACTTTTATTATGTGGTCTATCTCCTCAATTGCTGTTTGAATAAATTGTGCCTTTTTCATAATCGTCTGTATTAGTACACAACGAAGGTACAAAACATATTTGTAATAACCTAATCAGGTTAGTTTATTCCCAAGAAAGTATAGAGATTTATTTTTATGCCGCTGTCTCTATAGGCTTTGGAGTAAGCCCCGACCATCGGTAACTAGTCCTAAAAAATTCATCACATTTTTCAACGACTTCCATCTTAACAAAAGTGTGGGAATGTGTTTTACGATTAAATTGATAAAAGGAAGTTGGCTCTACATTGATAGCTTTAGCGATACTATGCCGTGATATTTTAGAAAGTGGCGTAGACTTTTCCAAAATGAATGTCTCTATCCACCGATCAAACTCTTTAGCGTCTACGTATTTTACTTCTGGCATATTACAAAGGTACAAATATTTATTGTAATTTCTATAACAAGAGTATCAATACTAACAACACTCCCTCAATAGTGGCAATTTTAATCCAGCGATTACGCTTTTTATTGCCTAGCTTCTTTTCCTTTTTAATCTGCTGACCCTGAAGATCAATAATTGTGTCCCTTTTATGGACTTCAATCTTTAAATCCTGGGCTATAAGAATAGTCTTTGAGTAATTCTCTTTAATATCACGGCATGAGTCGTTCCCAGGCTGCGATAATACTGTCCTGCTCGTTAGCATCAATATCAGAATTCCAATGATGGAAAATAATCTTGTCAGGCTCTTTAGTCTCAATCTTCTTAATTTCATGTTTAAGCGACTTTATGTTGTGCCGGGTACTTGCACCGCCAAACACAAAGTAAAGGGCTACAACGATTAATATTAAGTCTCGTATGTCAAGTTTGTTGAAAGTCATTTATTATGATTGTAAAGTGTTAAATTCTTTGGGGAGAAAATATAATGATCCGCCATAGATATTTTTTTGTGTAAAATCTTCTTCCAATGTTTTGTTTTACTGTATAAATATAGTCTATCAATATCACTAAGAGCATCAATCTTCCATCTATAAAAATTTTTCATCTCTTTACCCGGTTTATCAATTTGCAAATCTTCAATTATTCCGAGCTCAATTAATATGTCATTATGGTATGAAATCATGCTCATATGATAATATACCCAAACTAAATATTCTATTTCCTTTATACTGATTTTCATTAGATCACCAACCTTACAATCGGCAAATTTACCGAATCCTAAAATGCTCTTCTTAGTTAATGTTCTAAGTAAAACAGTCATATCAAAGCCGAAATTGTTATACTTAATAATATTGCTACATTATAAATGTATAGTGCCGTTACCCAATCGTAAAAGTCTAGTTTCATTGTTCTATTCTTTAAATTTTGATGTATCCCGTCTAAAAGTTCCATTTGATATATCTACTATAATAGTTTCAGGTACATTGGGGATTTTTCTTTCAAATGACTTACGCTTACACCAATCCTTGAAGGTCTCAAAATTATAATTCCCATTATAAACTGCCTGTCCGTATTTCACTTGCGTATAAACAATATATCTAAGATCAAAACTATAATTCATTGTGATTTTACATTAACTTTCTCACATGCAAATCTATGACCCTTGACAGCCTCATCCCATGTGGAATACCTGTCCTGATAACCATCATCTTCACCGCCAAATATCATCGTCTCAAATACTAAAATATATTTATCGCTCATAATGATTTCCCGTAAGTGCCGTTTTTCTTTAATCGCTCGTATGCCTTTTTGATACGCACGTCATAGTTGTACATCTTATATCCTTTGCCATTGTACCCACGTGCAAACAGATCGTAACGCTTAGACTTTAAATGCCTCAGTAGATTATTGCCGCTAATGAAGTTCATCATTCCCCTAGCCTGTTCTAATTCATTTAATTCAAAAGCATCAACCATATCCATAACACTGTCAAATCCTGCGACCTTAAAGTTAAAGCCCATTACTTGGCCCAATCCCCAAGAAGTAGAAAGGTGAGCTATTTCAAAGTTAACTGCGCAAGCCTTGATGAAAGCATCCCACTCTTCTAATTGTCGCTCTACCCGGTTTTCTAAGATGAATTCCCCGTCTACATAAACTTTGTAAGAGCCGCGTTTACCTCTCGTATAATGAGCGTCACGATCTTTTCTGTTTAGTAGTCTTACAAACCAATGCGGTTCAAACTGAATTTTGATTCTTTGTTCGCCTTCCCAATCGGTGAAGAAACCACTGCCGGAAGACTCTACTTCCATAACCGCTTGGATCATTTCAGGTTCAAGCCCGAATTCAATCGCTAGTTGTTCAGATAGTTTTTTCATCAATTTGACGTTTCGTTTACCACAAGTTCATCACTCGCTTCATCACCCCATGCTGTAACGATTAGATAATGTTTTTGGCCATCACAATATACAGGCTGTAAAACTACCGGGTCAGGAACTTGGATTTTTGAAAGTTTATTCTTTTTAATCTCCATGTTTTTAGTATTAAAGTCTTTAATAGGAGCGGCTATTTCTAAGGGTGCTTTACTGATATCCCCACTAAACATCGTAAATGTTGGTGATATTACGGGAAAATTAAAAGCACTAAAAATAGCAGTCCCTCGTTCTTCTATTATTTCCACTGGCCTTACTGCTTGCGCTTTCTTCTCTTCATATTGCAAATAGTCCTTATGCGAAGCAATATTTGCCCCGCCCCATGCAATATTTTCATACACTAAATCTATATCCTCTATGGAGAAATTCTCAATTTCGTTTATGTTCTTTTCGGGAATATCGCCTTTGTAATTCTGGACGTTACCGTATATCAATCCATCTGATTTTATTTCGGCCCTAACAATTTCTGATTGTGGGATAACTTTAATGGACTCCATCAATCTGTCAACTTCGGTATAAAATTCTGTGTGAATTTCTTGTACAAGTGTTGCTGTATCTTTTTGTGTGGTCATAATATATTTATTATACCCTACGAAGTTACAAAATAACTTTGTATTAAGCAAATGTTTCTTATCTTTGTGGTATGGATAGTATAAATTTTCATAAAGTCATCAATTGGCAAAGGGAAACGTTTAGACACGCAACCGCATTATCAAAGATTGCACATTTAAAACAGGAATTGGAAGAACTTGAAGCCGATATAAAAGAAGATAAGGATAGTAGGCTTGAATTCGCAGATTGTTTTATTCTTTTATTTGGTGCTGCTGAATGTGAGGGAATGACGTATTCAAGTATACAAATGTGTATTGAAAACAAAATGGAAATTAATTACAATAGAAAATGGGGCGATCCTGATGAAAACGGGGTTGTAAATCATATCAAATAATATAAGCTATGACCCACAAAAGCTACATGAAACAAACCATATTCAACCGCAACAAGTACGGGAATATTCGCCAAACTTATAACGGATATTCCTATGACTCTAAATTAGAAGCTCAATATGCTGCGAACCTGGATTGGAGAATCAAAGCCGGGGAAGTTGAAAAGTGGGAACGTCAACATAAGATAAGCCTTGATGTAAACGATGTACACATAGCCAATTATTTCATTGATTTTAAGGTTTATTTAACGGACGGATCAATAGAATATCATGAATGCAAAGGGCCGATAACTGAAGTTTGGCGGCTAAAGTTCAAACTAACCAAAGCCCTGTATCCTGATTGGGTGTTTAAAGTAATAAAATAGATATGAGTAAATTCACTGAGAATATAGAGCTTGACGCTCGCATAGTATTTGCTGCAATGCGCGGTGGCATTGACGGAGTTATGGAATTCGCCTTTAACCATAGGCAACATTTTAAAACTGCGAACGATGCGGTTGAGAGGGCGAAGTGGCTTAAAACCCAATCGGAGGACTATATAACAAAGGTCAGCGAAAAGGCAGCTAAAATAGAACTGATGAAATGACTGAGAAACAAATGAATAAAGGATTATTCACAAGTAATTCTCAGGATTGGGAGACTCCACAAGATTTATTCAATTTATTAAACCAAGAATTTAATTTCACTTTAGATCCATGCTGTACTATTGATACTGCCAAATGTGAAAAATTCTATACTCTAAAGGACAACGGATTAATCCAAGACTGGACCGGAGAAACAGTATTTTGCAATCCTCCCTATTCCCGTGAATTAAAACGATGGATTTATAAATGCTTTTGTGAATCTAAAAAGCTAAATACTACCGTTGTCATGTTAATTCCTGCAAGGACAGATACTAAACATTTTCATGAATATATCTATGGCAAACATCAGATCAGATTCATTAAAGGAAGATTGAGATTTCAAGGTGCAAAATGGAATGCGCCTTTCCCTTCAATGATAGTAGTAATGAAATAATATAAAAGAAGTTTAGCCATGACAGAAAAACAGATCAATAATTTCAAAAGCCGACTCACATCCAGGAAACTAATACTTTCCGTGTCCGTGCTTTGCGTGGCAACAACAGCCCTATTCTTAAAGTTTTCCACTTTTGGGGAATGGTCAACATTTACTATATTTATACTTGGGCTTTATAAGGCTGCAAACGTTATGGAATCAAAGGTGAATAAATAATGAAAAAAAAGAAAATTGACATTCCTATTTATGGTGGTGACTTGACAATATACCATTCTAAAACTCTAAAATACGTAAGGAAAAAACACAAGCTTGTTTCTACGAATGGATTTGATGCAATTACATTCAGAACCTATGCAAAAAATGGCTATGCACGTTATTATTTAGCTTTTAAAAAAGATGTAGATGCTGGGATTATTGCGCATGAAGCTTTACATATAGTATCTTTTATTTTTCAGGACTACAAAATAAAATTTCAATTAAAAAATGATGAACCTCAATGTTACTTATTAGAGTGGATTGTTAAACAAGTACATGAATTTATAGATGAAAAATAAAATAAAATTTCCTATTGTCAAGACTTACTCATCCGATCCTATCTTTAATACAAATTAGAATACTCTTGCACAATATCCCATAATAGATTTTAGCTTGTTGATCCTTAAGAAATGATTGTAAACACAAAAATATGAACAACAACCATGAGTGCGCACACATTACTTTCCCGACCGGGAATGTGGCTGCTGGCGACCCTACAGACGTAAAAGTGTTTACGGAAGGGAAAGACAGGTTGTAGATTACAACTAAATTTTGTATATTCGCTGTGTTCTTTGCTATTAGTGAGGAATATTGTTATATTTAAATAAAATCAGCCCATCAAAACCTGGTGGGCTTTTGTACTTTGTTATGTGAGAATGAATACAAAAGAAATACAAGAATTATTATGTAAAGAAGAAGTTTTGAAAGGTAATTTGCCTTGTGAAAATGTCAGCAATATTTTCTATTGTAGTGAATCTGATGTTGTTTCAATATTGAAAAGTGGTTATACAGTAGAATATGAAGTAAAAATCAGCAGATCAGATTTCAAGGCTGATGCGAAAAAATCTAAGTGGAAATTTTACAATGCAAAAGTTGAAAAAGGAATACCAAATTATTTTTATTATGCTTGTCCAGAAAATTTAATTAATAAAAATGAAGTACCAAGTTTTGCAGGATTGATTTATGTATATGAGAATGGGTGTAAAATAATTAAAAAAGCATCAATATTACATCGTTATAAACACGATTTAATAAAACTGCTTACAAAATTTTGCCGAGTGAAAAGCGAGAGAAAATATTTAGGCAGTTGCCTTTTAACTTATAAAAATAATAAAATTAAAGAAAGGAATACAATATTCGCTTTTAAAACGCCCGCACAGTATACCCCATTATAGACACCAACTTATTGATCTTAAAAAAGTACCTCAGAAAATGATTGTACTTTACGAATAATTCAGTTCTTAGCTTTATAAGCTCACCATCACCACGAATATACTGATATTCAAATGTCGCTGTTTTATATATCTCCAATTCAGTTAGCGCCTTTTGCATTAGCATAGCAAATTCCCTGTTTCCCGGGGTAACTATCAGTTCACTTGCATTCAATCCTATCAAATCCTTACGTTGTATTAAATCATGTGCCATTTTATTAGCCCATAATATCTTGCACCGTCCTTTGCCGTTGGGAAAGGAATATTCAATAAGTGCAGGCCCGGGATAAGTGCCGAACATCTTCATGTGACCATTCATGTGGATGTATCTGTAAAACCAAATCCAACCTACAGCTTGGCTGACTATGCCAATAATCATCACGGCACTCATTACTTTTTGTCTCTTTTTAGTTCTTCAATGATGTCCTTGTACATCTGTTCTTTATCCTCACGTTCCTTGCGTATGGTTTCGTCTTTTTTCTGGTTCTGTTTCCATAGAAACCAACCGATAATAACAAAGGCTATAAGCGCCCCAAAAGGGCCAATTAAAAGTTCTACGATACCCTGAACATTTAGGGAATCAACTTGCTGAAGTCCCTGGACTGAATTATCAAGTACTGCGCCTCCTGCTACGGCTGCGCCAATCATAAATAGATTACTTAGTGTCTGCATTTTGTTTTTTATTAAGAAGGTAGAAAGTGAATATAAATCCAATACTTAGGATCGTAATATTGGCGTAAGCTGATGTATAATCTGCTTTGTCAAATCCGAATAATCTATACGCTAAATTGAATATATTGTTATACAACAAAGCCCAAGCTGCCGCCTTCTGGACGATGCTTTTAGAGTACTTAATAAAGAAAATATCTGCAAGAATACTATAGCCCATGATCTCTGATAGATATGGGTATAAATATGATGTATTAAACCCAAAGAACATTCCTGTAATTAGAATCAGAGTTATTGAAACCATTATAATAGGCGTATGTTCTATTTTTATCATGGTATGGGTATCCCACCTCCGCTTAGGGAACCGTCATAAATATTAGTGTCGTCTACATAAGTATCAAGATCATTGGCTTCATCAGTTGTTAATTCCTGAAATAACCATTGAAATCCAGATGTAGCCGAAAATGCTCTAACACCCGATCCCGATGTATCAATAAAAGAAGATAAATTATTATCAATTGTTGTCTTGCCTGTAGCGTTCCAAACTATCTTATGTACTTCGCTCATTTTTGCTTTGCTTAAGTTAAATTTCGTTTTAATGGTACTTGTGACACATCATTCATTGTGATCTGGAACTTGCCGTCCTTATTCTCTTTAAAGAATATACCCTCATTGTAGTCAGCGAGTTTCAGTTCTTTTTCTCTATACCGTTCATTGGCAAAGATATTGAAATCTGTTATCAATACCGTATTAGCTATTAAATTATCATCTAATATTAAGTTACTTATGACGCTAGGAATATATTCAAGCTCCAATGTATATTGAAATCCTATCTTGTCCTGAATCTGAAATAACCGTCTATCGGCTGTTTCACCCTGCTCTTGTTCTAATATTCGTTGTTTGTTCCACAATCGGCCACGAACACGTACACTTTGCACCCAATCCATACCCGAATAGTCAAAGCCCCCTGTAATCTGTCCACTTTGACTAGTTTCTATCTTAACTGTCTGATGTGCCAATTGTGGATTATCATCTACATTCCAGTTCATTAGCCTATACACTTGGCTGTCTTTTATAAAGGTTTGCCCTGCGATGGTCAAATTACCACGTATTACATATTTACCCGTACCTTCAGCAGCTTCAATAAGCTCCCAATCTGCTAAAAAGCCAGCCTTAAGTGGATGCCCTGAGATTGTACCCTTAGCAAAGAATGTCCCCAAAGTGTTATCGGTAATTGTTGCCTGAACGACGTAATTCTGTTCATTGATTACAATTGTACCCGAATCATCTTGCTTTAATAATTGAATAACAACCGTATCGCCTGTTAATTGTAACTGATATAGGACAGACGAAGTATCACTTGTCTCACAATTTTGTGAATCATTAGTGGCTACCAATGCAAGTTCTTCATAGCAACATCCAATATCACAATCACATAGCTTTTCGGGAATGTCAAAGCATACAAGCTCCACAGATCCGCCAAGTAAATCCTGGGTCATTGGTGTGCCGTTCGGTAATGTTGATTCTATAGTCATTTAGGAAGCCATATTTGAAGTCCGTTATCTACTAAATTATCCAGCTCAGATGATAATATAGCAATATCTACGCTATCGTCAAAATCTTCCCAACCACGCGCATAACCCCAAAGCTGAAAATAGTCAAACTGAAAGGTAAATAATCCTTTGTTTATCAATCGTTTTTCGGGCTTGTACTTGTCAGGATCACCGCTTTGCTTGTACTTTTCAAAACCTGTTTTGTTATCATCCATATCAAAGGTTTCAAAATCAGTGCTACCATCATTTTTAACCTTAATACAAAGGCCCATTGTCTTATAATTTATTATGTCTGCGTTGGTTTTCATATCAAAATGCTTTAGCCTCTACAAGCCCCGGTGTTGTGGACTTATCATCAGGGACAACCGTATCCACAACATTATCTACTGAACCGTCTTTGGAATTTAGGTCTATAAATCTAAAATTATTATTTGTCTGATCTACTGCAATAATCTCAGTTGCTGATTTTATAAAGCTACCCAAATGAAGTTCACCAAACCTAACCACACTACCCGTACCATCAACATGGCCATCAATTCCTGCTGCTGCCTGGAATGGTGATTCTACCGTCCAGTTTGCCGCCGCCGGGACTGATATATTATCGGGTGTGCATACCCTGAATATTTCATTAGAACCGAATAGAGTTGCCCTCTGCCCTATCCACAAGGTAGGATTATTGTTAGAATCTTCTTCCAATATCTCAAGCTCTTCATTTGCTTGGAAACGTGCTGTAGCACCATCACCGTCTATATTGCCTGAAGCAGCATTATCTCCCAGTATTACCGTTCCTGTCCATTGGTTTACAAAGTCGGCTACCGTAGCTATCGCATCTGTTTGCAGGTTTCCATTGTAAATATATCGTTCTATGTTTCCTCCCCTGTTTGCTATTCCTGAACCATCGCCCCTATTTTGCAAGTAAACCCTGCCTATAGAATCTGATACGCAAGTAGAAAGTCCCGAATGTCCCGGTAATGCATTAGTTAAAGTTCGCTTCCATATAGCACCATCAAACCACGCTACAGATAGCTCATTACCGAATGCTGCTGTTATCAGTACTGGCTTGCCGTTTTCCCTTCGCCCCTCTATAATGGCTATATCTGCATTAACACCGCCGCCCACACCCGTTATAATCACCGTTGCTGTCCATCCTACACCTGCATTTTTGACCATCTCAAATACCTGACCGGTATTAAAACGATGACAATAGATTACAGGCTGCCCGTTAATTACGTCTAACTGATCTACTGCCAGCCCTTGAGGTGCACCTATAATAGCGATTACCTCAGAATCATTGATTTCCCTGAATGTATTATCAATAAATGTCATCACCCTGACTCTTGAATTGGACTGATCAGCAACAACAACGGTATTTTCAGAAGCTAACAATAATTTAGCATGGCCAGGCCCGAACCAACGAGAGCTTATATGGAAGATAGGCACATCAATAGTATCTAAATTACTTTCTACGTTTGTTGGATCAAGGAAGCTACCTGTCACTTTCCATGCAATAGCTACTTGAATAATTGAGTTGTAAGCATCATGCACATCGTTTTTATCATAAACTATGTTAGACGGTGGTATGTCCGTTACATCGCCTGCAAAGGCATTTTGAATATCTGTTTTTAATGCGCCCGAAAGTCCAGATAAAACACCTTGTGAGAAATCAAATGTTCCTATTATATCGCCATTATCTTCCGTAAATCGCCATAGCTCATCAAGCAAATTAATATCCGTTATGGCTGGATCATCACGACGAACGATTATTGTAGTGGTAGCAGTCGGATCATTACGATAATCTGTTGCCCCTGTTGGATCGCTGGCTTGATCTGTAATGATCTCTGCTGCCAGACCGTCCGTATTGTCGGCTGTTATATCGTATACTGGCAGTGGTATAAGTGTAGGCTCATTCCATGTCCTGTAACCCAAACGATAACAACGATCATCTTCTAACCTTGTATGATCTATCAGGCATTCAGTAACAAATGTTAGGTCATTAGCAGTAAAGCCTACGAATACTAAAAAGTCTTCACCGTCTTTAGGGATTAGCAAGTTATTAGGCGGTGGGTCACGGAATGTTGATAACTCCCAATTGTTAAATGTGCCGTCTATCTCCTGAATTCTGTGAGCAGCCGTTTGTGGTAGTGCCGGAATCGGTGCTATCCCCTTGGCCCATGTTGTCCTGTATAGGGTATTTGCATCCCTTGAAATTCCTGCATCAATACCCACTCCAAACGAAATTGTTCCTGCTTCGTTAAATGTTTCTACTGTTGCCGTCCATCCCGGGTCTAGCGGTGGTGCTTCGTCCCTATTGAGTAAATTAATGGTGTTTGACTTGTGGCGGTAGGTAGTTACCGAATTTCCTTCTGTAATCCCGGCTTCTAAAAATATCCTTATCTCATAACCCTCTTTTAGTGAATAGCGGCTTATATTATTATTGAGTCCGTCATTCTCTTCAGCAGCATCGTAAAATACTGTATCTGCACCGTCAAGCGCAAGCCAGTCTTGCCAATTGGCTTTCCATGCTATTGTTCCTTCTATTGGTTGACGATTTGATACCCTTGCTTGACCCGTTAAAGTCACTTCATTGAACTGGTCATCTACATTTAAATTAAAGCCCCGTGTAGTATCTAAGGTTATCTGTTGCGTGGTAAATCCCCCGTCTTGCGTAAAAACAGAATTAAAAACGTAGACAAAATTTTGAAGCTCAAAGAATTCTTCTGTCGTTGGGTTAAACGCTACTAATCTAAAGGTCATTGAATCCAACAGAGCATCAAGATCAAGGCTTAATTCACCCGTAAATTTTGTTAATATCCCATCTTCAATCCATCCTTTATAATCTGTAAATCCCGCTGTTGTCTTTTCAAAAGTATGTGGATAATGTACAACTTCGGTATAAGCCCAAAGCCCGGGAATATCTGCATTAATCACATATTCGTCCCGATCTATCTCTACAATTTCTTCATCAGAGGTATCTACTGTCGTCGTTTGGTCTTCTACCGATACTGAGATGAGAAATTCAGCACCTTCTTCTATTAGTGCTTGTTGTGCCGTGGAATATTCAAGAATTACTTCTATCGCTACATTATTGGCATCAATTAAAGAACTATTTAAATTTGTTATGATACCGCCAAAAGCTACCGCTGATCCTATCACAACGCTATGTGAGTCTGATAACCATATTTCATCATAATTACCTGTTTGGTCGGTATACTCTGCATCCGTTGGCAGTTTGCTAACATAAAACACGTACCTCGTAGCTGCCGTTACCAATGTGCCATTATCGCTGGTAAGTGTGAATTCTATTTTTGTGACTGCTGATTTTTCTATTCCCGTTGTAACTATCGCAGTATCCTCGTTAGTATAAACCAGGTCTTTAAATCCATAAGTACTAAGGCCACCGTTTCTATTCTCGCCATAAGTGCCGTAGTTGCCCAACAAAAGACTATCTTCTGCTACTACCGCCGTATTGGGGTCTGATAAAACCGTTCTGATCTCAAAATTAGTTACGTAAGTAGGTGATGACTCACCCGCAAAATCCCCCAATGGATCACCGAAGGTCTCACCCTCTAAATGGTATGGAACAACCCTGAATACATGCTCAATTTCATATTCCTGAACATAGGTAGAAACGAAGCCATTTGTTAGAACTTGTAATTCACCTGTTTTCCATAATGGTTCGCCACCATCAGCCGTAGCAGTTTTTAATTCACCTGTAAGGCCATCTACCTTAAAAAATTGTTCTGTCCCTGTGAAAGCATTGTTATAATTAACAGTATCATCATTTTCTATTAGCCCATACTTAAAGACCATAGCAGTTTTTGCCGTTGTACCCCTTAATTCAACATCCGAATAAGGCCCGCCAGCGTCGGTTAACGGTACACCCGCATCAATAGAATAAAATAATTCTAAGTCGGTAAGATTTGTAATAGTGCCTTCAAAAGTTGTTTTTACCCCCGCCTGAAACTCATGAAATGTATCACCTATAGACCAATCATCATCCAGCCAAGACCCCGATTGTCTTTCTATTAGATTCTGTGCATTAGTATAATCAAATAAATTTGTTATATCCGCAGTGCTTTCCCAGGATAATTGTAAGGTGTAATCAGCACGTTTAAGCCCTTGTATGAATCCTTTGGGATGCGTAGCGAAATCGCCTGTGTCAAGCGAAAAGTCGTCGCCATTTCTTAGAGCTGAGAAGAATTTTCTACTTGTGATCAGTAACGACATCTTTTAAGTTTTCAAATGTTTTAATATCTAAATTACGTTCCATCCCCGATATACGCTGCATATCGCCCATCATAGCTATCATCTTATCAAGATTACCCTCTCGTATACAATTTAGTGCTTTATTGGCTATCATCTTATCTTCTGGCGTTTTGGCAAGACTGCGAATTTCACCCGTAAGCTTACCAAGTCGTTTAGTTGCTTTGCCTGATTGTTTTATAAGTTTTTTTAGGTTATCCATTTATCTTTTCTTCTTGCAGGTTATTGGTGTATTGTTGATGTTTTGCATAGGTAAGCTCTGCCTTATCTGCCGCAGCAGTCCATAACAATTGTATTGCTTCTTCACGTTCGCCTTCAGTAGGTATAATTTCACCACTTTCTATTATTTCTATCCAATTATCCAGGTGGAAAGATTCTTGTTCAACCGACCTGGGTAGCCTCAATTGCCCCGATCCTTCTACAAAGCTATCATATACATAGTACTTTTCATAAAGGGTTTCAGTGGATATTTTCTCTCTATGGTTAGGTCTTAACCCATTACCCTCAGTAAATACTAATTTAGGAACCGAAAACGTACGCTGTGAAATCTTCATCGGTTCAGGACGGTTTGTTAATCCTTTGGCCAAATTAGATTTTTGACCAAATGCCCTGAGTAAACTATCCGCGATCCCTGCAAGACCTAATAATATTTCTTCAATAAAATTAAGGTTTCCTTTGCGTGATCCTAAAGCAAGTGGTATCTGTATACGCTCTTCGCCTGTTATTGTTGTTCCACCACCGCCTTTTATACTGGTAACTACGGTAAAGATCTTACCTTCTGTTTCCCTAGTAGTATAGTCGTCACTTGAATCGTCAATATACGATATAATCTTGGTGCGATTTAACTGATCATCATTGAATTTAAACTCTTCATTGAGCACATCCTTGCGCCTATATTTAGCATTCTGTTGCCAAAATAGGTCGCCACGACTGCGCTGGTGGAATACATTGTTGATAACCGCTGTTTTGGTATTGCCAAATGCTGTCACTATTCTTATTACGCCCGCAAGGGTGGCCCCCGGTTCACCATCGGCGGGTATGCCAATAGACCTCACACCAAGTAAGGTATTTTTATCTTCTACCAATTGGGTCATAGTAGGAATATAAATAGCATCCTCTAGCTCCGTGATGTCAGTCTCAAAGCCGTCATAGCCCAGAGAGTCTATGCCTTTTTCTATTAGAGTCTTTAGACTTATTCCCTTTAATGTACCCCTACGATCTTCAAATAGCTTGATAATTGCGACAATAAGTAATGCTACCTGCGCTGCTAAAATAGCATAATAAAGAGCAAATATGATAGTTTGTCCTAACTTCTGTTTCGCTCCTGCGGCTACGCTTGTCGGGGTTCCTGTAGCTACTATTGAAGTACTTGTATTATCATCTTCAGCGTCATCTCTAGCAACTTGTACCAAGCGATCAAATAAGTAGAAAACAATAAACTGTAATAATCCCGTTAATGAATCATCATTAGTAGGCACTACTTGAAAAGGAACTGAAGTATAATCCGATACCGTAATAGCCTTTGAATCCACTAATTCTTTGAATGTAACACCTTCGGCCTTCGCCAACAGATCATTCATACCATTTATCTTTACAAGCGTTGCGGTATATTTTACGGGTGTTACTTCAGTTATTTCAGTTAGATAATTAGCGAACCTGAATATTGAACCGTTTTTTGTAATCTCCGTATTGTATGGTATCTGTACAAATATGCCAAACTGCCCGTTTATATGATCCGTGATTATTGTTGCCGCTTCATTGACAAATGTAAGTTCAATAGGTTTAATTGATGCCTCAATGCTATTACGGGAAAACAATGCTTCAAACTGCATAGTCTTCCATTCAACAGGTGGAATGATTTGCTTGCCGTTTAAAAAGTGCCTTATTTCCTGTGTTGTTCCCATACGTTACTGGAATAATGAGTAATTATTCTCTTATTTTTCATTGTTTTTGTTTCCCGTATCCCATCCACTAGGTTTGACCAGTCCACATGATACCCTGGTATACTATTTATTGCCTGCTTAACGTCACTAAGCTCACTTTTTAGCGTGTTTGTCTGGTTTTTGATAGCATTACCTATCCCGGCAGTAGAATCGCTTAAATTGAAGTTCGCCATACCCCGCGTCTGATTTAATATTTCTTTGGTTTGGCTGGCAGTGTAAACGGTAGAGTGTCTTGGCAAATACGCTACTGTTTTATCTTCTATTAAACTAGCCCCTTTACCTGTTTGAACTATCTCTGCTCCATGTTCAGCAAGCTTGGCTAATCCTTCGGGTGAATCGGTTGTTCCTTTGAAGAATCCCGGTATGCCTGCTGCCCCTCCGGCTGTCTCTAAAATTTTAAATACCCCTTCCAATATTGCTTGTTGGCTTCCTGATTTTATAGCATCTAATAAATCAACTATCCCACCTAATCCTTCTTTAGTATTTTCAAGGTTTTCAATGGTTTGTTCTTGTCTTTTTTGCTCTGCATCGGCTGCATCTTGTTGAGCTTTGGATATTTTAGCAATAGACTCTTCTGTGTCCTTTACAATAGTATCAAGCGTATCTTTATTTTCCTGTATTTTCTTTTCGTCTGCTTTTTTAAGTGCTTCCAAATCATCAAGAACAATTTTAGGAACTCCCGTTTTTTCATTCTCTTCTGCCAAGGCTGCGTTTAAATCTCTTGAAAGTTTCACACGTAATTTGAATGCCTCTTTCTCCCTTTTTTCTCTCGCCTTCCTTTGTTCTTTGGTTTCTTCCCTAGAAATACTAATATCAGGAGTATCTTCAATTGATTTTTTGATTGTTTCCAATTGTTTCTGTAATAATGCCAATTGATTTTTTAGGTTTACTGTCTTTTTAGACCCATCATCAAAAGCAAGATTTAAATTTTTAGTAGACTCTACTAAATCAGCATTGAGTACTAGTGCATCTGACTGTTGAGTTGATAGATTTTGCATCTTTTTGCCAAGATTACCTAATGCCTCTTCTTCACGTTTGTTTTCTTTAGTTAAAATCTCTTCTTCTTGAATTAAATCTTGGGTAGCTTCTATTACATTTAATGTCTGAGCCAATAAGTCCTTTTTCTGGCGTAAATTAGCTTCATCAATATTTTTAACCAGCCGATCTATTTCTATCGCCTCTTCTACCGATTTATTTAATTCTCTCTGCCCTTCTGCCGCTTCCTTGGCTCCTGATGCAAATGCTTTAAATGCTACCACTGCCGTAAGTACTACGGAAACTAAAGCACCGATTATATTTGCCTTTGTGACCTTGTCTAGCGTCTTAAATGATACTATCGCTGCTTTTATTCCACCAGTGAGGCCAGCCATTGCAACTTTTAATCCATTAACGCCAAAATTCAATAATTTAGTTCTTAGACTAATTGCTATTAATACCAATCTATAAGAGCCCCAAGCTGTTACAGCTATTAAAATTACTTTTACAATGGTTCTGATATTTTGCCCCAAAAACCTTACTACTCTGCTTAATCCCCTTGATGCCCCTGTAGCCTGATTGGTTCCTAATATAAAATCCTCCCACCTACTTTTTAATATTTTAAGTTCAGCATCCAAAGACATCAACTGACTATCAACTAAATCCTGTAATGCACCTCCATTATCTCTTATTGCTTGGGCATTTGTTTGAATAATATCCGTATTCTCGGCAAGAATAACACCCACTTTAGCAGCCCTTGCACCGAATAAATCACCAGCAATAGCAAGTAATTCAACCCCTGTTCTTCCTTCATCAATTGCGATATTTATTTTATCCAAACCGTCCTGAAGCGTCAATCCTGATTTGGCAAGTTTTATTTGCGCAGTAGAAAGTAACCTACCAGAATTTGCAGCCTTTAGCCCGTTATCAGCTAATATACCTACTATAGCTCCTGTAAATGCTAAGTCTTCACCCAATAGTCTAGATATAGGAGAAAGAAATGCAAAGGCATCTTTCATTTTCTCAAAGTTCAGCGTGGTAGAGGTTCTTATAGTTGCTATTACATCAGCAAATTCTGCCGCCGCCGCCGAACCTCTACCAAAAGCGTTTAATTGTTGGATTAAAAATTCACCTGCTTCAGCAGATGTTACTTTTAATCCAATACTTAAATCTGTAACAGGCTTAAGTAAATCAATTATTTCTTCTCTGGTCTTACCTAAAGTTGCTAGTGATTCAGCTAGTTGTGCTGTTTCATTGGCTGTTCGTACTGATGAAGCCCCTACTCTTCTGATTTCTTCCTCAACTGCTGCTAAGTCTTCACGGGATATTCTAAATATACCCGCTACAGTTTGCATGGTTAGCCCAAATTCACGAATCACTGTGATTGAACCACGAATTAGTCTGAATGCACCAAATATTCCTAAAGTAACTCCTGCGGCTTGAGAAAGTCTAATAAATCCTGCCCGTACTAATCCTAACTGCTTGCTTAATCCTAATGTTGATCTGGCCGTTGCTCGGTTTTCCCTGTTAACTTCTTTTAATCGTTCGCGTATAACAGCTAATTGCCTGGCTTCTTTAGTGGCTGCTATTCTTAATCGTTCAGTAGTTGTGACTAGGGCTTTTTGCTGCCTTTCCCTTTCCTTGAGAGCAATATTGCCACGTTCAAGCTGTTTATTTTGTTTAGCAAAATCTGCTGATCGTGAACCAGGGCCAAGTCTTGTAGATGACAGGGTAGTTTTAATTTCTTTTAATTCAGCATCAGTCTTCCTAAGAGTCTGATTAAGTGTGACAAACTCTGCCGCCAATTCCTGGACTGCTTTTACGCCTATCTCATCGCCCCTAATTATCCCCATGACTGTTTATATTTTGGATAATACCATAGTAAGCGGCAGCCTTGATCTTGCGTGGATCAATAAAAGATACATTCTGATATTTGGCAACCTGAGCCATTTCTTTGTTTCGTTGCGGTTTGGTATCTATTTGGAAGCCTTTTAATTCCCTTTCCTTGATCCTGATCCTGTTATTTAAAAACAGATTCCCGGTAAGTGCCATATCTATCCTATCAATCATAATAGCCCCTTTTATTTTCCATATCCTTGTGAATTCATCAGATATGCCCATCATGTCAAAATATTGATCTTGCAATCCCATCCATATAGTCATAACATCAACTTTCACAGGTTTGTCTTTAAACAGGTATTTGGCATCGCCCTTATCAATCAGCTTAAACCAATTGAACAAAGGGATTTCATCAAACTGGCTGTATACCAAGCTCTCGTCGTATTTGGTTTTGGAGCTTAGCCAAGATAAAAGCTTGCCCCAAATCTTGCGTATTTTCTGTAGTAAGTTCAATTATATTTTCTCCATATTTATCTAATAGGTCTACTGTTAAACCTCTATCTCTAAAGTCTGTAGCCCTTTTAACCGTGTCGGCACTAGTCACAAGCCCTACACCCTTAACTGCATCGGCCCTGATAGACCTTCTGAAAACCCCGGTATCTGTAAAGTTAAACGGGTCGCCCGCTTTCTTCAGACCACCCGTAATTTTCTCAGTAGCTATAGAATATCTGCCTATTATGACATCATCGGCGTTTACACCTCTTCTAAATAATTGATCATCACGAATGAACTTTACAGCCGCACTGCGAATAGCGGGATCAGAAAGAACTTTAAATAGGACGGTATCAGCATTAAGCCTTGCTCCCTTCTTTATCAGTTCCCTTAGTTTTCCCATGCTTTATAATATAAGCCCAACAGTCGCTAATATCAACACGCAGTTTACCCGTATGGGCTTTCATAAATGCTTCCTTGCCCATTGCCTTACAAGCGTCAACGTTCATGTATTTTTTTACGTATTCTTCTATCATGGTACTGTAATATCAGGTGGGTTTAACTTACTCAAGTCAAAAGTATCTCTTGATCCTGTCAACTGCAATACATCTGCCGATGTTTGTATAGGAAATACAAAATCATATATCCCAGAGACGCCGGGCGTTGTCTCAGTAACAGTAGTTACTACGATGGCCAGACTTGTCGTAAAATTAAAAAGTACAAAGTCAGCCAGTACAAGATTTGTGATAGGCTCTCTATTAGGGAGTGAACCATAGTCAAATGTAATGGTCGCAGTGAAAGTAGTTGTGGTGATAGTAGTATAAACACCATTAGCATCCCTTAAACCTTCTAGTGCAGTCAAATCAACACTGTCTAAGTCTTCAGAATTTACTTGACGTAAGTCTTCATCAAACTCAGTCTGTGCCATTTGGAAGTTCATCTGAACATTTTGGTTGTTAGTACCGCCAGTAGCACCCATTAGACGAGTCCAAAAGTTAGACAATTCAATTGGGAATAACTTACTGGTATCGTCATCTCTCCACATCCCTTGTATAGCCCCTGATCTGTCTACCATATAAAATGAAAGATCAGAACAAGAATGATTCCTAAATTGGTCAAGGTAAGTAGTAGATTCACCTTTATTGTGCGCCACAAACTGTCGCACACCTTGTGAGATGAATTCCGTTGAGCCGTCTGAATTTGATTCTTCTGTAGGGTCTGCCCTTTCAGTAGTAACATCTTTCAGATGCCCGGTAGTAGGAAACCAGCGTTTAGACTCATCCGTGTTATTAACCAAACCATCAAAAAGTGCTTGGTTAAGTGTTACGGACAAATCCAGAAAATTCGCTGCTCCTGTAGTGTCATTGGTCTTCACGAATATGATTGTATCCATCAAGCCAAATAGGGTAGCACAAGTGGTTGTTCCCGTGTTGCCTATCCCTCCGCCGCATTTACATAAATCTGCCATAATTATTAATATTCTGTTATAAAAATTTCAAATGTTCCCGCTTCCGTTATTGCACATAGCTCACCCGTGTATATGTTATCCGTAGGCATTTCCCAAAATGGAATAGCACCTACTTTAGAGCTTATAAAGATGCCCTTCATGTCATCGTCTACACTAGCGGGTTGTAATTTTAACCAAAACCCGATAGCGTTGTCATTATTAGATACATGCAAAAACACCCTGTTTGTATTGGCAACCGCTATCGTAGTAGATGAAGATGAATTTAAGGTAATACCTCCTGATACGGTAGCCGTTGGACTTGTATTTCTATTTCTTCCTATAGTCATGGTAGAAAATTAAATGCCGGTGACACCTCAGACACCAATGATGAGTTAATAATTTTAAATTCCATAACCGCCGTTACAAACGTATTAGGGTTCGTATCCGATCGTGCCTGGAAAAGTATCTCTGACTTTTCAGGAAGCTTTAAAAATGTCTTAAACGGGTATATAACGTTTGACTGATAGTTTGAAGATATACCACCAACAGCAAACGGGCCAACGCCGCCGATCTGTATTCTGGGCCTTACCCTTACGTCTTCACCTTTAGGCGCGAATATTACCGCTTGCTCCCAAAATGCTGTCTTGCCAAGGGGTACGGTAAAAAATGAATCAAAAGACGATAAATCGCCTGCCTTCATTACACTCCTAACTAGTCCACCTCCTGATACACGTAATGTTATATCACCATCATTCTCACCAAGACTGCCTACTTGTGAGGTTACGAACCTATTTTTTCTAAAATGTGTTCCCGATATTACAACGGGGGTTGTACCGTTCATATCTACTTCAACTTCCGCCTGTTGTGTATAATCAGCAGCAAGCGTTTGAATTATGATTTTCTGTGCTCCTGTTCCTGCTATTGTATCGTTAACACTTGAGCTTACTACTTCCCATTCTTCTGCAACAGTAGGAAATACAAGATTACCTCCACCATTCCACAGGTCAGCAAAAGTTAGTCCTACATCGGCCTGATTTGATATTATGCCCAAAGATGCAACGCCAGGAATAAGACCAATGGCAACTTCTAAGTCGTAATTGGTAGATCGTGGCTTGCTTGCGCCAACATTTATTAAATCAAGTGCAGCTACTACCTGATCAATAGTTGTGAATCCTGAGACACCGTCAATTGTCCAGTCTGCGGCTGCCGCCCCGGTGGTTATTTTTGTGCCGTCTTGTAATGACATTGAGATAGTAGCTATAGATGCCCCACCTTTCGTATAACTATAATACCACAGGTTAGATGAATAAAAAAGATTGCCCTTTTCTGTCACCTTAAAACCGCCCGTCTGTAATCTTTCTATAATTATCATTCTATACAAACATCATTTTCATCGTACTCTACCGATAAGTTAAACCTTACAAAGTGAAAATCGCTCATATCATCCTGTGATATTCTTTCACTTAACTCTGCGGATAATGTCAAACCTGTATAGACATTATCCCTGCCTGTAACAAAACTTTCAAGCTCAAACATGGCATCTGATCTGTTTATAGCCAAAAATATATCGTTGTGCATCTCTTCATCTGCCCTGTGTAACACCCCGGGATATAGCTGATCTAGCTTGCCCTGAAATACTATACTTATCTCTGAGGTAAATGAATTAGCATCATACTCCCTGGTAGGATTGACCAGAAAAAAAGAACTTACATTAAATGAGTCATCAAAGAATACATCTTCGTATTCATTGCTTTCCAAATAATGTTCTGGAATAATATCTAGCCCATTAACATTAACATAAACTCTTGGATATGATTGATAGTCTGTCCATGATGCCTTGGTAGTTAAATCCGTAAACAGGTGCTTTTGCAGGTTGTTCACCTGAATGTCTACAAGTACCGGGTTATCTTTTAACACTAAGCTCATGTCATCGTATCAACTGTCATCCTTACATTTCCATACCCTTCACGCAGTTTAGCGATCTGCTTTCTAATAGAAGCTATCTCACCAAAAAGCATCGGCCGAAGCCCACTGATCCGTAATAGCCCTTCCTGATTCTGTCCTTCTATCTCTTGTGTTATACGCACTATTAACTCATCTGTCTTGCGTTCATTTTTATTAGATCGTAGCGATGCTAAATAATTTGTCAGTGCATTGATTTGAGCCTTTAGCTGTATTGCACGTGAGAATAATTGCTTATTCTGTTTTATAAGATCAGTGAAATCATCAAAGACCATTATGTCAGGATTAAGACCGATAGAACTCTCCAAACTTTCTTCATCATCTAAGTCAAACATCGTTTCCGTATTATGCCCAGGTACGAAAATTCGGCGTAGCGATAAATGTGTGAACTGTGATTGTATGTCGGCACTCTCAAATTCACGTTCAAAAGGTGTGATGGTTAGCCCATCGGTCAAATATCCCAGATAATACTCTCCTTTATAAGTAGTATCAGAATTGTCAACCCTGAAATTCAATACCTCTTCCTGATGATCAGTGGTAATAGTAATTTCCTTCTCAAAAATAGGTGTAGTAAAAGATGTGTTAAACAACAACAGCTTAAATGTCCCCGTTGTTTTGAAGTCCAGAAGTATCCTTGTAATCTCAAAAGCTATGTTCTTCTCATTGGATACCCTGATTTGAAAACCTACAAATCCGTTAGGCAGGGCAACAGTGTCAATCCTATTCTGTGCGTTAATAAATAGTAGATTCTTATCTATATAATCCGCTTCATTGAATACAGAATTACATACATCAACAATGCTAGTATCTATCAGTTGCGACAGAAATGTATTAAAGTCAACGTCTGATATGCCCGAATAATCTTGAGTGTCTTTAAGATACTCAATCTTAGCAAAAGGGTTGTCATTCACAAAATAACCAGAACTACTTAGCAGATTATTAGCATCCACTATGCTAAAATCAGGGTTAAAAGGTTGCCTATAACCTACCAACCCTGATAAGTCTGTCGTTACTTTGGTCGGGTTAAACATTTACTTTTTCTTGGGGTCTTTCTTGTCCTGATAAATCTTATCCTCGGACTTGTTGATCTCCATGAAGACACCTGAATTTCCAAAGACTGCATTGATACTATCGGCGTAATCATCCGTTACTACCATTCGTTCTTTGATAACCTTAGTCATCTTCTTATTCCAACCCTTTTCGTCCTTGTATAAGCTTTTATACTGGGTATAAACACTAAAATTTATGTCAACCTCTAAGAGTTTCTTTGCCTTTTTCATGATCCTATACTAATGCGAATGCCAAAAGAGAAGTTTCACCGGCAACCGTCAGTGGTGTATCGTGAAAAGCCAAGTCAAGTGATAGCTCCCATTCTGTTTTGGTATCCTGTTTTACTGAATTAGTTGCTGTTCCATCAAATCGTTCTACATAAGTATGCAGAGCGTAAGACAGACCATCTACAGGATTGATCATGGTTGAATAAACATCTTCAGGAGTTACCCTACCTTCCCTGTTTTGGCGTGGTATCCATGTGTTTACACCTACAGACCCGTCCTGAATAGCTATCCATGCACCTAAGCTGTAAGCAGAAACAAGAGCACCAAACAACGGGCCTAATTCAGGGGATCGTACAAACGTAATTCCTTCATTTTGGAAGGATAAGTTTGTAGAGTTAGAATTGCCCTGTTGGAGGTCTTTTTCAAACCTGTTGAAAGAAGTCTCATCGCAATAGAATGTATAACTTGGTGAGTAAGCATTAAGATCAAGAATAGATTTGGTAATCTGTACAGCACGTTCTCCATTTGTACTGTTTGTGATCTCAAAGGTATCTTCAACAACATCAAAAGTCCCTTCGTTTGATCCCTGATCAAAGTCTACTGTATTTCTGTTGTTGAATAGATGGTTGATAGCTAATGTCTCAAAGCCATTCATAAAGGCTTTAATACAATTGTCAACGCCTGTATCAAATTCATCTGCCTGAGTAAAGAAATTGTTATCCATTCTCTTTAGTGAGGTCTGGAATTCAGATGTGCGAGTAACCCAACTGAGGGTTAATAGACTTGAATCCCCTACTGGGCCAGTATGATTAAATAATCGTTCCGTTCCCAAAGCAGGTGGATCACTGGCGCGAAAATTCGCCTCTACAGCACGATCTTCACGTGTTCTTACTGAGTTGTCGGGAACAAAGAAGTTCTGATTCTGTAAGAAATTCAGATACGTTGCTGGTCGTCTGAAGCGCAATTCATTTGCTTGAAACCTGTTTATCAATCTAACTTGCGCGGTTTTTAGATCGGTGGTTGTAAAATCTGCCATTTGATTAATTATTAGATAGTTAGAAAATACCTCTAAGCTACCGCTTAATTAATCCCTGCCAGCTACCGCCAGTCAAATGATTTAGAGAAGTGTTGGCTACCGCCTATATCTTATCAGCTACCGCCGATTATTGCAAAAGTAAGGAATTAATCTTTAAATTCCTTTTTTAACGTTCTTTTAAGAAGTTCTTGGTTGATCTGTTCATCTGTTTTACCCTCTTCTTCCAACTTCGCTACAACTTCCTCTACATCCGTTCCCTTCTTTGGGTTTTCATTGCCTCCTCCTGCTCCGCCTTCGGCTTTCTTTCGGAAGTCATTAACAAAATCCCCCATAATAACATCTATCTTCAAAGGTGATTCCATTTTGTCTTTTAGGATACCGCCACCGTTTTTAGAAAAGGTAAGGTTGCCGTCCTCAAGGCTGGTATTAAATTCACTCTTAAAAAGGATCAACGCACGATCCCGACTGATATTCAGACCGCTTTCGGGAATAGCCCTCATTAACATATTATCTATTGTGGTCTGCTGCTTGAATTGACTGAAGGTTTTTTCATGGTTTTCAAATAAATCCTTTTGCTCTTGTATTGTTATGCGCAACTTTCCCAGGCTTTCATTTTGTTCCTGAATCTTTTTATCAGGCTCTATCTTGGCATCTTCCAAAACTTTATTTTGGAAAGCATCTAGAAAGATATTCAAGTCCTTTTTGCCTTCAAACGCTTCCATGCCTCTGTCTATTTTGGCTTGCTTAATGGCCATTTCTAAATTCAGATTACTAAAGTCTGACTTTGCCTGACTTTTAATGTTCTCTGTTAGCGTAGCTTTGAAGGTGTCGTCCTCTTCTTTGGTTCTTATTACTTCGGGCAAGGAAATTTCTACTTCTTCATCCTCTGTAAAGCCTTTTGCCAGCACACCTTCTTCAAGGCCGAGCCGTTTTTCTAAATCTTTTATATTTTTAATGGGCATAATTGATATTGTTTTGGTCTAATAATTCAGTGAGTTTGGGTTCTTTTGCTAGGTGATGATATTTGATTTTATGCTTATCAAGTAAAGCTTTCATCTCTTGCAATGTTGCCGAAGGCGATTCGGCTTCCGCTTCTTTAATCTTGTTCACATCCGGGATGTTGCGCTCAGGCATAGGCACATGATCCGCCAAAGCATCATTCAATACGTGCTTCAGTACATTGCCTTTCAATAGCTCATCGCTTTCTTTTTGGGCTTTCCTTTTACGCATCTTTGCCTCTCCGTCTACATAATACTTGTTAGTGGCCTCTTCATCTATCTCATAAATCTTACCACCATTTACCCAATTTGCATTGGTTTGCTCATACCATTCTTTCGTAATTTTTGCCGCTGGCATCAGTAATGTTTTGTGTTCTTTGGTGAATCCTTTCTCATTTCTGAAAAGTTGATAGTGCCGACATACATAAATTTCATTCATCGCTATTTTTTATTTGATTAGTTTCAAACCAGCTATCAAAGCTGGCCTTTAATTCTTTTTCTGTTGATTTGAAGACAAAATCCTTGCTTTGTTCTTCCCACCAGTCGCGAAACTGTACTTTTTTTCGTGCTTGCTTCTGGTTAAATATCTCTCCCACCTGTTCGGCTGTGTAATGAAGATACGGCTCTATGTTTGATTTTTTCACCAACACATTCAGCCAAATAGGATCGTTGTGGAATTTGGCCGTGATCCATTCGTTATATAACCTATCAAGGATTACCGTACTGTCTCCCTTGTCTTTAGACATCTCATAACGCTTAAGGATCATATCGCTTGACTCAATGATATATCGCCTGCCGTAGGCTATAAGTGCCGCATTTTCTTCTTTGTCGCGTGTTGGCTGCAAGAAATCTGCAATGAAATTGGTAATCTGCAATTCCATAAACTCCGTAGTAGATGAATAGAAGTCTAGCTTATTTTCCAAAGGCTGTTTGTTCATTATCACAATTTCTGTTGCAGTTTTATTGGTGATCCTGTCTTCAGATACCCCTATAACAGTACCCCAATGAGTAACACTAGCCATATCCTGAAGTAATTCAAGCTCTTTTGTAAACTGATCCCAGGCATCAATATCAGGTGATACAAAGCCCATAATATTAGGTGCAAGGACAGTTTCATTCGCTTGGGGTATTTTAAGACGTATAACATCTGTTACATCATTGGTAACAAGCCATCCTTTACCATTACAGTTCTTACATGACTCTGATGATGCGCCTGATTTGCCCGTTCCTTTACACATCGCACAGCCCATCTCATAACGCCACATCTTAGGAAATCCCTGTTGAAATTTAAAGATCGTCTTAATAGACTGATCACGGGCATATTCCCTGCTCAACTCTACTACTGATCTGATCGGTGATTCCTTAAATTCTTCACCAACCTTTTGAATATTAGAATTAACAATTCCCGGTACACGTGAAAAAGGATGTTCAAAGGTATGTTCCTGGTCTACGGTAAAAGTATCACCTGATTCAATGATAGTATAATCCTTTTCGTCGTCTACCAATCGCCATAATTTTGCACCTTCTGGTAACACTTTAGGTTCAAACAATAGTAAATGAATGCGTTGTCCTATTACCCTGTACGTTTTTATTGATCCTATTGACTTATAAGTAGGGTAAACATCATCTACGCCGTGAATCTCTTCAGTTGTATATTCCATGAAGACGATGCCATTCGGATCAGTATGATAAACCCTCATCCACTGGGTTTGTAGCCATTCTTCTATTGACTTATCACCGCGAAGATTCATGGTTTTGGCTATCAATTCAGCTTTGTCATCGTCGTTTTCAATAAGATACTTACGACTACCCCCGGTTGCTGAAAATACGTTATCAACAGGTGTTAACAGCCTTTGGTAGAAATCAACAATAGATCGTGAATATTTACGTCTTGATTTGGATTTAGACTCAGATTCCAGGTGCTCAATACGAAGAATGAGTTCTTCTAAGAATCCATCACCTTCAATTAATGCGTTTAGCGTTTTTGATTGTTTGCGTGCTTCAATAATAAACGGATCATTGCCTTGATGGGCTTTAACAAAGTCTATCGCTGCTTGATCGTCTACAAATACCACTTACGGGCAAAGGTAAGGAAAATTGTTTAAATACGATGATTGCCCTTTTTATAGCTGATCCATTAAATCAAATGTTTCACATGCTATAAAATCTTCACTGACTTTATTGATTGCTGTTTGTATTTTATTTAAGGCCGTTAATTTATCTTTATTCCAATTAGTCTTTGAAGATTCATTATCGTCGTTTCCAAAGTAAACTGCTGTGATTAATATTTTACCATCCTCATGATTATAAATTATTTCTAAATCACCGTACTTTTTAGTCTTTATTATTCTATGTAATGATTGCATTTTTATCAAAGTTTTATTTATCCTCTAGAGAATTTACAGCATGTTTTGCTTTAATTAATGAGTCTCCTAGTATTTTAATACTCTTTGTTAATTTCTTAATGTTGTACGTGAGACTTTTCCTTTTCTCAACTGTCCCCCAACTAGCGGCCATAGGCTCTATGCTCTTATCCGTTCTCTTCTCAGGTTTCATGATACACAATTTTTACATTATCTAAATAATCAACTAATGATAATTTACCATCATCTTCTATGAGCATTAACAGTCGCGTTTCAGTTAGAGCCTTTTTATCACGCTCAGTGAGTTGGTGTTTTGGAAACAATTCTTTAATTTCCTCATCGGGTATTTTAGTTCCATCGGGATATTCCCATTCAATCTTCATGATACACAAATATAATTATATTTATACTGTTATTGCTGATTCAACTCTTTTACCAAATAGAAAATAAAAGCTCATACCATAACTATCACCACAACCCCAATTAGAATTTTCAATCTGAATTTCTTGGTTGAAAGTAATGGCACGTTCAATATACATGCCATCACCTTCTAATATTTCCTTAGATGCTTCCAAATATTTTCTTTGTCGCAGACCCTTATATTCATCATACGCATAAGGCTGACCTATCTCGTCAAAGGTCTTTTTAAGTTTTTCCAGGTCTGTCATTTATCTAGTGTGTTAATGTTTATTGCCAGCCTGGCATCAATCAACCCGAATACATCAAAGTGCCATTCAAAGAGTTTTTCCATTATTGCCATGCAATTCTCAATATCCACTCCTGCGTTTCCACCTGTCTTAATCATAACCGTCTTAGGTACAGGTTTCCCCTCTTCTTCATATAGCCAGTCCGCTTCTGGATTAATACTGCCTACAGACAAATACCAACTCATATGCTTAGGCTTGACGCCTTCATGATTTATAGGCACAAACCTCTCGCCATTGTGTTCTATTTCTTTGGTGAGGTCGGGAAGAGGGTGTAAATATGGACTTTGAAAGTACCCGATATTACCTCTCTTTAGGGTTATTAATTGTTTGCCATTATTAGTTCTTCCTTGTAATCCATAAGGCAAATAAGGGGCAAGGTGCTTTAATTCCAGTTTCATCTCTGTGTGTTTAGCTCTTTTCCCGTTCATTTTTAGAACAGTTCTTTATTGGCCACTTCCATAACCTCTAAAGCATTCTGGATGTCGGCAATTTCAACCATCGTTTCCCCGATCGCCGTCAAGGAAAAGTCTTCTTCCGCTGATTTCAGATCGTCTAATTTTTGTTCTGCTTCGGCCAGTTGTTGTTTGCATTCCAGAAGGTCGGCTTCCGCTTTTAATTTTGATCTTCCGTTTAGAAAATCTTTGCCCTTGGATTCTTTGTCTTGTTGGATTCTTTTTAGGTATTTCATTATTTTTTATTATTAATTTTCTTACGTGATAAAAATCAGAATTGGGATCGCCGTCTTGATCTACTATTCTCCATTGTTGTGAATATCCAAATGTATTCTTTAGCCCCCACTCACTTCCATTAGTGTCATTGCATAAAAAAACACCTTGTGAACTAACATGCACCTTCCCCTCACAATATTTCCTATTAATTTCAGCTGTAAACTCAGCCCCGTGAACATATTCAATTGATTTCTTGCCAAAGTCTCCTGCTTTGGCACTCTTGTGAAGACGAACCCAATAACCATTGCCTTGAGATGACTTATTCCACCAACATCTGAATATTGCATCATGTAATGAATCTACAATTTCCTCTAAATCCTTACTTTCTCTAATACACCACACCTTGTGAGGCTCTGGTAATTGTTCAAACCATTCTTTGGATGTCTTTCCCATAGCTATCTTTAATGTTCATACTGCGAATATACAAAATATCTTTGTACTAACCAAGAACTATCTTTTGTTTGTGGGTTGCTTTATTAATTCCCATTCGGCAACATCACAGAAGACCGTCCTTTCCTGTTTTTCGCAGATTATAAAGCAGCTATCTTTTATGCAGAATTTCGTCCGGGGCTTTGAGCTTTTAACGTACAATGTATCTGACTCAGAAACGCCGTCTGAATGCGTTACATTGACTATGTAGGTGTGTTGATAGCTGCATGAGAACAGTAGGCTAAGAAGTAGATATTTCATCTTTTCTTTTCAAACTCCATAAGTGCTTTCTCTCCATCAGGAACAATACGAATATACAATCCATGACCTGTTGCATAATCTGAAATAAGACCTTTCACACGTAAACTCTCTTGTGTTTTCCAGTGTATCGTCTTTTCAAAATATTCCTGTCTCATTTCTTTCTTGCCAATAAGTAATTTAAGGGCATATGCTTGTTTATTTGTAAGTGTATTACACCAATCTAAATATTCTCTTCTAGCTTCTAATAAATCCATAGCTAATCTTTAATTACGGTTTCATCTTTCAAAGTTAGTTCTTCGTTTGTAAGGGCATAGTAAAGGTTTTGGACTTGGTGGACATATTTGATCTCCATTCCAGTATGATAAAAATAATAACCCTTTCGTTGTTCTTTAATGCTTATTCTATCCTTGGTGTAGCTGTGCGTTTTTTTGACAAACCCAAACTTCTCCAACCATTCTTTGGTGAGGGGGATTGCCCTACATTTCATATTCCCGTGTTCAATTTGAACCAAATCTTCTGCATCCTCTATTTGCGTTTCAAATCCATAGGTTCTTTCTGTTTCACCATATTCAAAATCTACCCAATTGCCAATTCTAAGTTCTTGTGATTTCATAGTTTCATTCCAAATATACTACCATAAGTCCATTTTCTAGTATCTCTTCGTTTCCCTCTAAATTTTATTTCCCGTCCCATTTCTTATATCGTTTAGTTACACAGTGCATTACTGCTATTAATAATTCCATTTACTTTTAATAATTCTGTACCCGTTAGCTTTTAACAAAGTAACCAGTTCGTTAGCGCAAATAGTACAAAGTTCCATTTCTTCTGTCTGGCCGTCCCCTGATCCAGGGTATCTAAACCCCTGCACAAGTTCAAATGTAAACTCATCGGCACTATGGCTGCCGTGTGCTATCTTTTCTTCGCATTTATCGCATTCATGAAATCTCTCCTTCTCAACCTCAGATTCATGGGCTGGGATAATTTCTTCTGGAACTAGTAATTTCTCTTTTATAGTTACTTGCATAATCGTTGTTTAAAAGTGGTTGGAGCAGGATTTTATACCCGCATGGTTCAGTCGGTTTTACTTTGGGAACAGATTGTTACATCCTATTAATCAAAGCACACTCCCCAGTGTTGGAGGAAGGCCGAGAACGAATCCCATATTTACCATAACTCCTTTCTCGCCTTTTTATATCCAACCACTCTACGAAGGTACAAAACTAATTTGTAATATGCAAGCAACAAAAAAGCCCACCTATTAAGATGGGCTTTTTAATTATTCTCATATCTCAGAGCGGTAGCCTTATTCACAAATATACTACTTTTTTTGCAGGCCATTTATGGTTCACTAAATATCTTTTGGGCCATATCTGTATGATTGTGGCCTATAAAAGCAAAAACCGCCAAGTCTGTCTCCCTTGACGATTTCGTTTCTCCTTTGACACTTGGTCAACGAGATATACAACATTATCCCCACATCTGCCAAAGGCAAATAAAAACATGCTCCACCCTTTGCCGACCAATATTGACTAAGGTTTTTAACTTATTGATTATCAACCATGGACCTCAAACAGCTATTTTTAATCGTTTTTACTTTAATTAACATTGTTAAATCATTGATAATAAGGAATATAAACCATGGTCCAGATAGGACCTACCCCCACATCATTACACTGCTAGGCTGTAATTCAAACCATTCACGCATCATAATACTGTCCCATTCGTCAGGAGAACGCCCGATATTGGCCTTTACATCCTCTTTGGGTACTACTCTCAATTTTCCGTCCTTGTCTATGTCACGCTGCTTGACCTGCTCCATTTCCTGAATGATCCTTTCTCGTAACCCCACATCAGTACATTCTTCATACACTTCTTTACGTGTGATCCTGCCAGCCATTTTGAAGGTACACTGTGCTTTTAAACTATCGTAATTTACCGATTGTCCTTGCTCATCTAAGGCTCTAGAGTTATTGACGAACCCTTTACATTCTAATATATCTACAACTCCCGATCCGATCCCATCCTCATCCACTATCACCTGACTCATGGGTACTTTGTACATATTGGCAAGCTTCCTGATTTCTGCCGCCGATTCAGTGATTAATGATATCTTCATCTCCTTGCGATCTATCACCGTAAACCCATCCCAGACACGTATAATCGTGCTGTCACGGCCTTTTCTTGCTATGTCGGCGGTAATGTAGTCTTCGCCCGGTTCAACGTGCTGATTCTTAAAGTAATCTTCAATTGAATCCCGGTCAATTAATGTTCGCGGGTCGTCGTCGTACTCCCATTCACCAAAAAGCAATCGTTGTTTGCTGATCTCATCTAGTGTCAGTAAGTTCTCCCGGTAATGTTCTGAGATATACGGATTGTCAGATAAGAGAGCTTGTACAAACTTTCTATATTCGGGCAAAGTACCGTCCTTCCAAGGCTTATAGAACCGTGAATACACCCAGTTCTTAGTAGGATTACAGCTACCTAATATCTTCGGTGTAAGCCCATATTCATCCAGCCTATACCTGATCCTTGACTTAACGATGTTCCACCCTTTTTCGTCTATCTGATTGACCTCATCCAAGAATGCCCCGGTAATCTCTAATGATCCAAGTTCATCATAATGTGGATCGCTAGGATAATGAAATAAGTCTTTGAGAAGGATCTCACTACCATTGGAATAATAAATAGTGCTTTTCTGTTGGTTGTAATCGTGAATATTAGGGTCAAGGTCTAACTTTTTGAATATGTCAAAATAGGTGTTTAGAGTAGTTTCCTTGAGTGTTTTAAGCCTTGACCTACCCATTAGCCATCTAGTGCCTGGAAAGCGTGTACAGCGATCTATGAGCCACAATGAACCAAGAGAACTTTTCGCGCCACCTGCTCCGCCTCCGAAAAGTATTTCAGTCGTTGTCTTGTCGGCGAGATACTTGGTGGCTACGGTCTGCTTTTTGGTGAGCTTCATTCATTATTTCCTAATTCTTATGGGCATCAAGATAAAATCTGTCATACAGATTATTTATTCTGATCTTAATTTCACTGATTCTTAAAATAGCACGTTCACAGTCGGTCGGCATTGATTGATATGGTGGTATAAGATGGCCACCTTCTACATTATCAAGTATTGATTTATATAATGCTCTTATGTAATCTAAATCACGAAATGTAGCCTCTAAAGAAGTAGACCATTCTTGAAAATCCGTAGTTTTTTTTATATTATTCTTCATCAGGTATCACATGGATGGTTATTGGCTTGCCGCCTGTAGTATGATCAATTTCTTTCTTGTCAGCCCATCCAAAACGATTGCGCATATTCATATAAAACAGGGTTGCATTAAACTTAGGGTTTTCAAGGTTTTCCCGTGCATTTTTCATCCACCAGCCTAGTGAAAAGTCTGTCCCTCTTTTTTTAGCGTGTAATAACTCATCGTGTTTCTTACACCAGTTGTAGAAAGTCTTCTTCGCAACATTCAGTTCAAGACATATTTCCTCAATAGAATATCCTTGCTTCATAAAGGAAACTACTTTATCAGGAATATCTTCTGAATATTTACTTGGCCTCATAGATGGAATCCTTTTTAGACATATTAGTACTAGGCTGTAATAATTGTATATTACTTGATGTATGTGTTCCTCCTTTAGATAGTGGAATTACGTGGTCTAAGTGATAGTTGCCATTACTTATATCTTTACCACTTATTGCGCATTTATAATTCTGTTCTTTTAACAGATGTATAATAAATCCCCCCGTCACTGTGCCATCTGAAGTTGATCTTTTTTTTGACCTTCTTTCTTGATTCACAGCCTTTACAAGCGCCTTACCTTCTTCAGAATTATACCGCTCCCTTTTATATGTGTTGATAGCATCCTTATTATTTAAGTAATACTCTCTCATTTTGATAGCATATTTAGGATTGCTATTCTTTAGTAGCCTATACTTATCCCGGGTATCCCAATAAAATTTTGATTGACAAACTTTACACGGTGACTGATGCCCCGATTTTGCCCTTTTATCTTTATTAAAAAATTCAACACTTTTCAATAGGCCACACTTTGTACAAACTTTTTGTCCATTAACTATTAAAGGGGGTCTGGGCATAATCGCAAATATACGAAATTCTATTCATTAGGGAATACCATATCTTCTTGCATCGGTTCCAGTTCAGCATTTATTGCTTTATCATAGTTGGTGAATTCATTGTCTACTTCAAAGTAAAAACGTTTATCTACAGATGTTTGAAAGTAGAATTTCCCATTACCTTTCCCGCGGCCAAATCCTAAATACACTAAATGATCTATTTTCTTATATAGCCTGTTAGTGGACAGCCCTAACGGTTTATTATTTTTGTCTAACCATAAAGTTACGCCTGGGCTAAATGCATTAAGCTCACAAAAGGAAACCATTTCAAAACCATCATTCATTAAAAATACTTCAAAAGGAAATAATTTTGTGCATGATCCTGATCCTTCTTGCTTCAATAGGAAATCGTAGATAACTTTAAGACCGTTTTCTTTCAGTTTTTCGTCTAGCCATAGATTTGAATCACAAATTCTTAGGGCTTCGGTATATTTATGACTTTTAAGCTTAATATCCCCCCAATTTTTTCTTTCATAGCTATCCTGTGAATATTGATGATATTCCTTACCGTTTAGCTTTTTAACGGGTTGTTTATGGTGAAACCCTTCTTTATGCTCATAGTATGTTTTAATGAAATATTTTGGTTTCATCTGTTTAATGCCTTGGCCAAGTAATTAGATATTCTGTGCCGTTGTGTTTTAACCTTGTTGTGAACCCCTTGGTTCTTAATGCTCGGACTTCGTAAGGAATTAATGGCCTGTTGGGTGAGATTGTTAACTCTTCATCTGAAGTTTGCTTAATGTCGTGAAGGATCGCTTCTAACAGGTTGTTTCTGATCCCTTGTTGATCTCTGCGCTTTTGTGCTGCTGTGTAATTTAGTATCATGTTCTATAGTAGTTAAATCCTAAGTAAAATAAGTCTATGCTGATCATAGATTTGGTGATTACGATTGCAAATAATGCTCTACGAGTTTTGATATTTTCCATAATTTGCAGAGCAAAAAGGTAGGTGGTAATTTCTAAGTTAATTATTGTCATTCTTCCAGTAGTTTAGATTTGAGCCAGTAATTTAATTACTTTATTTCTAAAATAATCAGAAGCCGTTTTAAATCCTGTTTCAAAACCCCAAGCCCTTATACCAATGTAATACCATTCATCTTCTAATTGTCGTTTAATTTCATCTTCAATTTGAACACCAGTAGGCCATTTCATGCCTATCTCCTTCTCACTAGGCATCTTGGCCTTGAGTCTTTCTTTGAAGGGTAAATTCAAGAAGTTAATAATTGTCCAGATTTCATCAAGAACTTTTTTAGATGTAAGATCCACCTCTTCGCCTTCAATTACCCCGTTGCCTATAATTTCTTGAACTTTCTCATAGAGTATTCTTCTGTTTACTTTTATATTTGCGCTCATGGTTGTTTGGGTTTAGGTGGGTCGGGTAATGGCATCCAATGGGTGACTGTATAGTAATGGTTTTCTGTTCTGATGTGCATAAAATTGTGAATTTTATGAAAATATGCTACTCCAACACTTTGCGAATTATTAGTATATGCAACAAGGCAGTTACATGTTCTTTCAGGCAATTTTTCTTCTACTGATATCCATTCCATCTTAGTTGTCTTTTTCGTTTAGTACCCATTTAAGCGTATTTCTTTCGGCCAGATACAAATCGGACATTACCTTGGCATTATCTCTTAATTCTCTCCGAGGTTCGGTTTCGGCTTTTAAGCGATACTTAGCCGCTCTTTGTTCAAGAACTCTTATTTCTGCTCTTATTTCTTCTTCTGTTCTCATAGTGGGTTAGTTAAATGTATAAGACCATCAAACCCACATGGACATACAGCGGTTACAGCGGTTATTTCTGTTTGCCCCTCTTCCATCCATTCATCTAAAATGCGCACATTTTTCTTGCATTTTGGACATTGTATATCTGATTCTTTAGAATCGTTGTTATATTTATTTATCGCAGTTTGCTTATCAAATTCTTCTTTACTTTGAGTACATCTAAGAGCTTTAATCTTGCTCCTACCGTCTATTTCGATTGAATGTAAATCCCTGCACTTACCTTTAATTCCACAGTTTTCACAATACATTATATCATACGTGCCTTGCGCATCATCAAGGGTGACAAGGTTTAGTTTTCTGAATAAATGATTAGCGTCTGACAGATATACTTTCATCTTACACTTTAAACAGTTCAATTATTACTGAATCCATACTTACCCAAATCATTCCTTTCCCAACAAGAAAGTCTATTGAGTTTGTGTGCCTCTTGTTCATTTTATCCTGGATTATCCATAGGCCGTTGTAAATCATTTCACATTTCTTAACTCTTATAGTATCGCCATATTCAAATGGGCCTTTTGGTTTTAGTAAGTCTGGGCTTACCCCGCAAATCCTGTGTTTTTCAGGGTGTCGCCTGTTAATCTTAAATCCGCTTGCAGTTACAAAAGGGGTGCTATCTGTTTGTGCTACCGTTGCGTGATAGATCGTTGCATGTACGTAAATAGGGGAGGGTTTCACTTTTAATGATTCCCTCCCATTATCTACGCCCGCAGTTAAGGGCTGACGATTATGATTGCCATATTCAGGCTGTAATAAAACCCCTGATGTTACTGCGGTAATCATCAATACTATGATTATTCCTGTTATTAATCTTCGGTTGAAAATATCTAGCTTGGATTTCATTGACCTTTATTTATTTGCGAATGAGTAATACCCAAAATATTTCCTCTCTACATTAAATTTTAATCTTAGTTTTTTAAGATTTCTTTCGGTAACAACCCCAAGGTGTAATGATACGCTCCCGTGTTTATCTAAATCAGCTTGAATCTTTTTAATTAAATCTTTCATAATCGTCTTATTATAACACAAAGGTACAAATAAGTTTTGTAAATACCTAATTGGTTATTTAAATGGAAAACATTATATTTGTAGAATAGCATATAAGTTATATGTATAGTTAAAAATAAAATCCGCAAGCCGCCTTATGGGCGGTTTTTGCGTTCTTTAAACAAACTTTTTGTTTTTATTTTATGGCAAGGAATACATAGGGTTTGATAATTCTCAATTCCCCGGCCTCCTCCACCGTTTACAACCTCTACAATATGATCAGCGTGCCATTCATCCCATTTAGTCTGAATACCACAATTACGACATTTATACCTATCAATTTTAGAAAGCTCATTTCTTATAGTTTGAACATCCCCTTTTATGATCCAATAATCGGTAAGTAATGGTTTAACACAATCATCAGTCGCCCACCTTTTTCTCCTGCCTGTTAATTTTACACCACAACCACAAGAACATGTTCCATCTGGAGGATTAGGATACATCTCATGTAGTTTGAAATCCTTTTGATATCTCTTATATGGGTCTATTGGCATAGTATTAATTTCATAATTTCCAATATTTTACTTCTGAACTTTGTATTAAAGATGTGAATACACACCAATAATCCTCACGCTTTACATAACAATCAGGCCAATATTTACAGTATGATAAAAATCCCCTTGCAGTTCTACCGTCTTCCGTTTTCACATGAACTCTTTTTTTGTGTTCTGGTAATGAATCTTTAATGTCTATCCAATCTTCCATTTTAAGCGTTTATTCTTTGCTTTGGTATCCTACTACCAAAAAGTTGTTAAAGTGTCTTAAATCGTACTTAGGTGGGCTGTGTGGTGATTTTTACGTGAGAAGTCTAACCCTCTGTTTTAATTTCTCAATATAAGATTCAACTTCAGCCTTTAATTGTTCTAATGTTTCACAGTCAAATTTCTTTTCTTCAACTTTATTTCCAAAAATACTAACTGTTGCTGTTCCATCCCATGTTTCACCATAATGAGTTTTCGGAGGGTAGAATCTACAATTCAATGAAATTAGATCACCATCATAATCAAGTTTAAACCCACTGTCAAATGACCATTGTGGATAATCCGCTCTTTTATTGTTCGCATCATCACACCATTTTTCAGCTTGATGCCAGTCAGTAGGACAATCTTTTAAGGGATTACCTCCATTTATAATAATCATCGTCTATCTTCTCCTTTCATTTTAAATCTATACCAAACTCACGCCTGTCTAAACTAATCCCAAGCTCTTTAGCTTTTTCAATTAGAGGATATGTGTGGTGGTAGTTATCTGTGAGTTTCCAAATTTTTATCAGTCGTTCCCGATATAATTCCACAGGCTCTTTTATCTTCTCAACAGTAAATCTATATTTTTCTAATGATACCATTCCGTTAAAACAACTTGGCTCTTTTTGAATATGAATCCCATAAGTTGACCCATTAAAACTTTCTATTATTTTTTTATCTTCTGTCATTGCCTTTCATTTCTATAAAGTTAAACATTTCTTTTGCCCGTGACCATTCGCGGACACTGTAAATTTCTTGTATGTTTTCGTGGGTTAGATTGCTTGTAAAGTGGGTTCGGTAAAGCCCCCTATCCATTAGGTCGTTCCGGTAACTGATAAGTTCTGCCAAGGGTTGAACACGTTGCCCGAAGTGGATAACCTCCATATTTTCATCACCTTCATAGCCTAAATCCTGAATAAGAATTTCTGGCTTACAATAGTTTCGCAGAATCTTAATCCCTTCTTCAGAATATTCAATTGCTATTTCCTTGGCTGTGTATTCCATGCACTTACGAAATGGATTTGGACAGGTAATAGTTGACATCATGTTGACGTAGTGAATGAATGCCGACATCACTAAGGATTTACCTACACCACAAACACCATGTAAAAATATTCCCTTATTCAAACTACCGTCAAATGATGGATCGTTATGAAAGTATTTAACCAGATTTTTGAATATGTGTTCGTTGTCTTTATCAATGTTAAACACAGGTTCTTTTTTATTTAATGCTTTCCCAATCTTGATTACTGTTTTCATCGCCTGTTCGTAATCCATCGGAACAATTCCAGGAACCTTCTTAGCCTGTTCTAATGATAGTATGTAGTCGTCAATGTAACTCATGACAATTTTTTCATGATTAATTTCGTCAGCTTCTTATTTAATTCCTTTTTGCAATTAAAACTAAATATTTCCTTAAGGTTGTCGGTTCTGACCGTGCCAGATAAATCACTACATGTACAGATTATAAGCGGGTAATCGCTTTCTCCAGTTAACTCATCCAAAATAGCTAGTTTTCTTAATATCTTTTTCATCTCAATTTTACTTTAGGTTTTGGTTGTTTATTATTTTCATCATTAAGCTTAAAAAATCCTTTCCATCCTTTCGCCATTGATCTGTCTATAATCTTAACTGCAATTGATTCCTTTTCTCCTGATAGGTTATATAATTCAGTTAATGTAGCTTGTTCACTTTGCTTGGATTTGTATTTAAACTCAAATTCATCATTTTTATACTCCCGCCAATCTTTCCATTTACTTTTAAAAGTTTCTGTATTAAAAAATAAATTCACACCTTTCTTAATATTATCTTTATTTACATCTTCATCTACATTTATATATAGTTCAAGTTTTTGTTCTAACATATGTTTTAACACTTGTTCATTTTTAAGGTCAATAGTTAGGTCAATTTTCTCTTTTAAAAACAGTTCTTTCTTCTTGTTAAGCTTAAAGTTTTTCCTTGCATAGCGCATTATATAACTAATTTTCCCGGCAGAACTTCGCTTCTCAACAAACTTTTGTCGTCGTTGAATTATCTCTTTTGCAAATCCATTTTCATAACGCTGTTCATCATTCAACTCGAATTTTTGTTTAAGCACTTGTTCAAACACTTGTTCAAACAGTTTATATTCAGAAGGACGTACTGCACAAATGGAGGCTAATTCATCCAAATCGGAAGGGATAGAACCTTTATCAAATTGATGTAATATTAGATCAAAATACCAACCTTTTTCAGCTCCTTTCATGCCTTTAGTGGCTGAAATCCATTTGTCAATATAGACTAATGCAGCAGGGTCTTTCATTATTAAAAACCTTCGTATTTTAATTTGTACTCTCCTTCTTTATTAAAACCTATGCCATTAATTGAATAGTCATAAGTATATATTTCAAAAATTAAAGTATTAGAATTTAGCAGGAAATCAACCAGATATATAATATCATCGTCCATATTAACATCAGAACCAATACAGATAATTTTATATGTAACAGGATATTTGAATTCTCTTTTTTCTAAATAATTCCTGATTCCTTTAATATATCTAAGGGCTTGTAAAAAAGTATTTGTACTAACTAAATCCTTTTTTAATTCATAAACTGTAATAGTAGCAGGTATTGCATGTTCTTTTTTAATATTCCATCGTGGCCTTTCAAACGTAATTACATCAGCAATCCCATAAGCTCCTATTTTGAATTGCCTGAATATTTTATTAGGATAATAAATAGGGAATCCTTTATTTATAAGGTTTTCAATTGATTCCTTATCTTTGATATTGTCCCAGATAATATCTTCCAAATCTTTTTCTAAGAACTTCATAATATAAAAGCCTACTAAAAAGGTTGTGACAAAACGATGCAAGAAAGTTTTTACCTTCCGTTCGGCTTAATTTTTATGTTCAAATGATTTTCGTTTCGTCACATTACAAATATAGTCTTTTATTCTTCCATTGCATATAAAATATTGTAATACCTAGCAATTTTTTCATAGGTTTCAACAACTACATCTATAGCTTCATTAAAGCGTTTAGTGGCATCATCACATTTATCGTCATAAAATTGATAAATACTATTTTCAGTCATTTCATTTGCAATAAAGTTATTCTTAATTTTTTTATCTAAATACCATGCTGATTTTTGGCTTATACTCAGAACCCGGCCTAATTGATGGGTGCTTATTCCTTCAGGGGATAAGTAAAGTGCAACAAATAACTTACGAATGGGTAATTTACTTTCTTGAAATGGTGTACCAATACGAATACTAAATTGCTTTCTGCATTTCTTACATTTCCATCGCTTGCCACGATTGGTTAAATTCAATTCATAGCAAACATCGTGATTACAATATTGACAAATAGGTTTACCATTCCATCTAAATTGAGCTAAATAATCAACACATTTTTCTTCTGTATTTAATTCCGATAATAGATCAAATGTTGATTCAAATTCTTGTCGCAAATGTTCTATAATCATTATTAACTCATTACAAATACTGCGTAAATCCATCGCGGAGTAAGTGTTCTGGCAAAAATTACCGCCCCAACACTAGGTTCATCAATTTTTTTTGACATAGTGTACATACTATTTCCTGTTGTAAATACATCATCACAAATCAATGTTAATGATGAATCTTTATTCACGTATTTATCCAAAGCCAACTTTAAACGATCACCGCCTGTAGGTATTGATACCACTTTATTGAATGCTTTTGAATATGTTCTCCAATTTTTAACCCCAATTGCTTCCATAACCATCTGTGAAGGAAAGCCAAATTTTTCTTTCCATCCTAATCTATTACAATGCTCTATAGCAAAGAAATATATTGCCGTGTGAATTGGCCTTGTTCGTTCTGGATTTTCAAAACAGAAGTCAAACCAATCCCTTGATAATTCATAGCCGTTTAACTTCTGCTCATTCACCGTTAAATAGTATAGGCTATTCTACTGTATTTGTTATCCTGGTTTTTGCTTCTAGGATAGGCAAGTTTGCTTCTGTTGGTATGTAAATCTTATCACCATCCATTTTGTCAATATTTCTAACCCATAAATATTGTATATACTTATCAGTTAATTTCCCATCTTCTATCTCAATAGCTATCGCCATTCCCTTTGCGCGTTCAACTTCTGCCTGACTATTTAATTTTTGAGATTCTAAATTTGCCTTTGCTTCTTCAATAAGAATCTTTCTATTTTGTTCTGCTTTTGCCATTTCAGCACGCCCAAAATTTTCAGCACTTTCAATCTTAACCTTTGACCTCCAAACCTGATATTTTGGTAAGCCAAACATAGCACACATAATAATAACAATAATCGTAAGCACGATTGTAAAAAACCATCCTAATTCACTCATAATATTTAAATTAAATTAATCAAAAAGCCCTTCCAACATGTTGCACACTTACCAGGAAGTAAGATGACACGTTTTCGGGGCTATGAAAAAAGTTTTTGTAACATGTCCTGGTCTAAGTGTGCATTACAAATATAGTCTTTTATTCGGGGCTATCTGTTATTTTCATACAATTTAAAACCCTTTTCTGTTAATCCATAGTAGTGACAACCATCATCATCACACCACTCCGAAGGAATATTAATATATTGTCCTTCTCTCACTATGTCTATTACTGCAACCTCATTATCACCATAGGCATGAATATGGGAATCTCCAAATCCACTAATATTTTTAGCATCATAAGCATATAGCGAGCCGTATCTATTGACAAAATTTATTCCTTCTTTTTCACAATCTTTATAAGCCTTTTTTAATCTATTAAAAGCACGTTGCTGGTTTGCTGTTAAATCAAATATGTCTTCCATAATCTAAACTTCAATCGTTTCAAGTAACTCTTCTACCGCCTCTTCGGCTTGTTGCCAATCTTCTAAGGGTGCGAAAAATTTACTATTTGCATAAAAACTACGTAAATCTCTGTCACAAGTAGTACAGGTAGTGCTCCCATTCATATTTTTATGTACATAAATAGATATTATGCTACAACATTTAGTTACACTATAGATTAGATATTCTTTGCCTGCACTAATACCAAGTGTATTTACAGTTTTAATACAAACAACTTTATCTCCAACGTTCATAATTTCTCTACTTTACACTCTTCAAAATTTATAAATAAAAAATCATCAGGATAGTATGTTTGCTTATTGAGTGTTAGCTTACCTGCCACTTTAACCCAATGGGTTGACGGGCCTATTTTCTTGTCGTAGACAGCATCAAAAGTGCCTTTGGTGGGATGTTCTATTCGTATCTTATCCCCCTTTACGTACATCGGTTTAAATATTGATAGCCCTTAGCTGTTATGTCAAATTTAGGCGGGTCATGTGACGATATAGTACCTATCATTTTAATGAATCCATCACGTTTAAGATTAAATAATCTAGAATGTATATTGGTTTCTTCTTGAAAGTCTAATTTATCCATGATTTCTATTGATCCTTTCGGCCCCTGAGAGGCAACAAGATTAAGAATCTTAAATTTATGCGTCTTAATATCCGCAATTGGCTTGCCATAGAATACCTTATCAAATCTCACATTAACTAGCTTACAAACTTTTTTCAGAGAATTCCTTATGTTTATATTCGTAAGACATAAATTATAGAAATTTTCACGACTATGAATTATAGTTGAATGATCCCGACCCCCTACTTTAACTCCAATATATTCCAATGACAATGAAGTAAGACTACAAGCCATAAATATTAAACAATGCCTTGGTTCTACATATTCACGCCTTCTAACCTTTCCTATAATATGCTCTTTATCCACATCAAAAACCTTAGATATGTTTTTCATCAGGACATCAAACTTCTCGTTATCGGTGTAAATATTAAACGATCTGGTAAAACCTGGGATTGCAAAGTAATTCATTTAATTTCCTTTATTATCTGGTGCAGTTTTTCAACCACTTCTTTAATTCTATCCTTGATTGCTTCAATTATTTCTTCGTTCCTTCTAACCCGTATAACAACCATTCTAAGAGATTTTTCAACCACTCTTGGATCATAACTTATAAAGTCGCAATACTTCCTATCAGTGGCCATTAAATTGCCTTGTAATTGAAAGATATCTTGTTTAGGAACCTCTTTAGTGATTAATACTCTTGCATAATTAGCCGGGTTAAAAGGACATTTTATTTCTATTATTCCGTCATCATTAATTAATCCATCTGGACTACCCCCTGCATAGTCACCATAGGTAATAAACCCGACTTGGGTAACTTGGTTATCTGTCTTTTTTTCGTAGAAATCTTGTGCTTCTTGTTCATAATCTAAACCCCAATCCGTAGCTTGAGAGGTTTTAATATGATATGAATTAGTAAGTATTTCAGCAACTTTTTCATAGATGTAAGTCATGCAACCATCACCAAAACGGGCTGCATTTTCAATAGCCACACAGTCCGAAATTTCAGCGTTGTATGCTTTCTGAGTTATCTCTTTTTTGTCCAGTTGCTTTTTAAGGCGCGCCCTTCGGGTTTTTGTGCCAGGTGCTCTCATAGACATCATATCAACATATCTTGATGAAGTAAGTCGCCCCTTTCGTTCTTCAAACCAATTATCGGTCTGCTGGTCTTTCGCTTTTGCTATCTCAAGATCAAGAAAGTCCATATTGCATTGATAAGTTGACAAGTTGTGATTTTTGTGAAGGCGTAAGTGCAAAATGCGCTTCACATTGAATCATTATATTTTGTTCACCTGCTTTTATTCGTTCACAAGCCTTCTTAAAGGCATCGTCCGTTAATTTGGATTTCTTCTCTTCCATAGGCTGTACGTCTTTATCTTCTTCAGTGATAAGGCCAAGTAAAGCAGATAATGTGTAACGCTTTGCATAGGTAATATTAGCACCTATAGCTTTTGCATCTCCTGCGTTTGGAATTAATAATTCACATTCCATTGATTGACCTGATTCAACATGGTAGATATGACATTTTACCGCCCCATCTTTCTCAGTTGAATGAAAGAACATAAGATTCTTTCTATCAAGTACTGGTTTAATAGTTTTAACTATATTAGCCAGGGATGCGTATTTAAATTTTGTTTTTCCAAATGAAACTTCGCTATCCAAATTTATAGATTTACATTCCTTTTGGAAATCAAATAATGCCTTTAATATTTCGTTATTATCCATGTTGGTTTAGTTTTTTACCTATTGAGTGTAATGTCTGTAGTTGATCACCAACCAATCCATTTTTGGTTAATGATTTTATACTTTTAACAACCGTTTCAATTCCGTGATGGAAGGCCTCTAATTGTTCTTGATCTCTTAAATAGCCACCATTATAATCATGGCATCCTTTAGCTATATTGAGACAAGTTTGGAAGTCTTCGTATTTAGATAGCTGTGTCATGATATTGCTTTTTGAGTCTTGCCTTTTGTTTTCCAAACAGCATAAGATTCTGAAAATCCAGAGTCAAAATAAACTACAATAATAGGTTCTGCCCACATTGAAGTTCCATAACAATCATATTCGTAATATTTTTGATCCTCATATATTACCATAGAGTTGATTCCCCAATCACCATCCAGTCCCATTTCTACACGGTTAATTTCACGATCATTTTTTATCAGTGCTTTAATAATCTCTTTAGCTTTATTAAAATCGGCTTCCATAAAAAACCCAACATCACCTTGTGGGCCTAAAAATCCTGACGCAAAACTTATACTGCCGGGGACATAATTGTGATCTTTTATTATTAATTCCATAATCTTTTCTTTAAACGAATGTACAAATATCTTTTGTATTAGGCAAATTTAGAACTGAATTCTTATACCACAATTGATACATATACCCCCTGTGTCATAAGAATGCAATGTGCAGAGCTGTTGTTCACCAAATACATTATAGTCCAAATCCTGCAATGCCTTCTTTTCATCGTCCTAGTTCTTTAAGTTGTTTAATGTAATCATCAACCATATCCACAAAGGCTGACCTTGCCCGATCAATACTGTCCCCTTCAAATGTAACAAGGTCTTTTACGTCGTTGAATACCCTTTATAAGTCCCTTTCATTTTGATTCTTTTTTGTTTGACGGTCATACATAATAATACTTCCTGCTTTTGGCTTGTCCGTTGTATCTTCTTTACCCTTCGCCTGTTTCTTCTTTGAGTCAGGAGAATAGATTTTATTGAATTCCTGGAATAGTTCTGTGAGTTGATTCATAATTATAGTTTTTCAAATACAGATTCGGTTAAAATGTCCCTGCATATATTGGCAGTGGTTAGTTCGTTTCGCTTTCTGGCAACCTCATCCGGCTGTGTGCTTGCATAATAAGAATCAGCATTTGCCTCTGCGCTAGCCTTTGCGGCATAATAGGCAGAATAATAGGAGTCGCCAAAAAGGCAAGAAGCAATATCAGCAGCATGAGCAGAAAACTCTGCTGAAGAAGATTCTGCTAATTCACCAGCAGCACCACCCGCTGCACAAGAAACAATAGTAAGTTGCCTATCATCAATCAATCCATTACCGTAATCAATAGCGGCGTTTATAGCAGCCTTACTCCGGTCATCTTTCATTAAATGAAGGACGGTTTCAGCACATTTTCCTTTTGCCAAGGTTAACAGTCTTTTGTTTATATTTAATCTTTGCGCTAACCATAACATCCAATCGCCACTATGAGAAGCTTGCCAAGCTTTTTGCGGAGTGTCAAATCGTCCCATAAATTGTGTTATTACTTTCTCCTTAATCATAATTGTAAATTTTCTTCGCCTGTTTCTTCTTTGAGTCAGGAGAATAGATTTTATTGAATTCCTGGAATAGTTCTGTTAATACTTGGCTCATAGTTCTAATTTCTCAAATATCGTTTCCGTTAATATTTCTCTACATATATCGGCAGTCGCTAATTGATTTCTTTTTCTAGCATCATCAGCAGCAGCATAAGCATCATCAGCAGCAGCATAAGCATCATAAGCAGCAGCATCATCAGCAGCAGCAGCATCATCATAAGCAGCAGCATAAGCAGCATAAGCAGCATAAGCATCATAAGCAGCAGCATCA
>LAZR01000297.1_pt1 | contig 46279 bp, 80 predicted proteins | sample 329461 | NCBI WGS metagenome assembly LAZR01 (sample SAMN03002196, study PRJNA259156) | marine sediment metagenome | biome: sea floor; feature: Hydrothermal impacted sediments; material: marine sediment; isolation source: Loki non-amplified sample from Loki's castle hydrothermal vent sediment ...
CTCTACAATTCCCTTAAGTTTCGGGCATATTACAATACATTCAGCAGAGATTTTCTCTAAGTGTTTTTCTCTTGTCCTTCGATTATATGGATTCTCTACACACCAACTTTCGTGCTGCGAAAGTGAATGCCTACTTGGAATTTTCTTGACTACGCCTAAATGTTCAAGTGTCGTACATCCACAGAACTGACAAGATAAGGCTTCCTCTTTTTCCCTCTTAGCCATATAAGCGTTCATTTTAGCACTTTTTTCTAATATCTTTTCCCTACGCTTTAGTGCTTCAGCACCTTCACGATATTCATTTTCCACTTTTTATCACCAATTTATTAAAATCTATTAGGATCTGAATAATCAACATCATTTAGAATCTTTTCTTTCTCTTTTACTGTTCTATAATCTTCTTTCTCATCCAGTGCTTCTACTAAATAACGGTCTATACCTTCAGCTTCAATTTCCTCAAGCTCTCCGTCTATAACTTTATGTGCAATCTTAATGTTAAGATAATGTTTACGGTCCTTACTCCGTTCTATTTTACTATAGGCTTTCCTCAGAGATTGAGTCACCATAGTGGAAGTAATTGCCTTAGCACCATGCTGGGCGCGAAACTCATTAATAGCATCATTCATAGCATAATATTCCGTGCGTGCACCGTCTACAACTTCACAGCACTCATCCAGAAATAGTTTCACGGGATTTATATCTATTTGCCATAATCCTTTTAGTCTCTCTACGTCATCCCATTCTTTAGGGAATCCACCGCGCTCATCCAGTCGCTTATAGGCTTGTAGAGCTTTATTCAGTAGACCAGAGAATTCTTGAGAAGTACATATTATATCTAAAATACGTGGTTTCTTTACTTTAACATTTGGATTTGACTCGTCCTCTATGGTCATCTTATCTTTAGTTTTAAACTCGCAAAAACAGCTTTCTAATATCCATCTGCGCCAGAACTCAGTCCCCATATCTTTTTCCACTGGCGGAAGTGTGTTACAAGTAAATAATAGTTTACATCTATTATACCAGCTTACATTATCTACTACATATTTAACACGCCCGCTTAATACTTTATTAGTTACAATCAAGCGAAACATATCAGAAATACCAACTTTTGATTTTGGTAAATCATCCCAAATGTTGAGGATTTTTCCTTTGGTCTTTATAACTTGAAATTTTCCACTTAAACTCTGAAGTCTAAGCTGAGAGATTAATGTACCATATCTTTTTCCTTCAAGGAAACTCATTAAGAGCTGAATAAAAGTAGTTTTTCCAGTAGCAGGTGGACCATGAATAATAAAAGCTTTTTGATGTTCAATAGTACCATATAGAAAATAGCCAATCATTTCATATATTAAAGGAACAGCTTCGAATCCAAATACATCTGAAAGAAACTCGTCAATCTTTAAGCATTCTTTTTCTGAGTCATAGGTCACAGGGAATTGAATAAAACTCTTATATATATCTCCATGAAAGTCTGGTGTTGGATGTTCTTTAAAGTATACGGTCCCTAAGATCCATTCCGGGTTATTATGTGGAAACTCTGAATCAAATTTAATTGAAGGATCATAACCGGGATTTCTTACCATGCCTTCAGTGCCATTTAGATAATATAGCCCATTCAATACATTTATTACAGTTGGATCTATGTCAAACTCCGTCATACTACAATATGTTAGATTGCGTATAAATTCAAGTATCATATTCTGTCTTGAGATCGTTAAAGCGTAATGTTTCTTTATGCCTTTAGAATCATATAAGACCAAGATCCCCGCTAAGTCTGTAATAAATGCATGTATCCGGGTTTCTGCGTCATTCCCACTTATGAATACACCATTTCTGTAGAGACAAAACTCTTTATTCTCTCTTAAAGTGGCGATTCTATTCTCTTTACAAATGGCTTGAGCAATGATTCTTTCTATCTGGCGTTCTTCTTCCTTCTTCTCTGGCTCTATAGGTGCATCCATCTCTTCCATCATTTCAGCTTCAACCTCTCCAAGTCTGGTTTATCTACTTTTAAAGCATTTATTAATGAATTCCAGCTTTCAATGTCTATGCACTTATTCATAGTATCTGCTAATTGTTGTTTAATCCCACCTAACTCAGCCTTAAGAAACTCTACAATAGACCATTTACTCATTGTAAAATCGTGACAGTGTTCTAAGAATTTAGGATTTATCTCGTCATTAGCGTCACATACATAACAGTTCTTATATTCTTCTATAAAGAAATCATCGTTTAGGAGATGTTTACACAGCCTACAATGAAGCGGTGGTAATTTATAGCGTACCTTACCTTTTCTTTTTCCTTTTTTTGCCATGCACCGTCCTCCATTGGACTCTGCTATACTTTTCAATCTCCCCTTCTGATTCCAAGCGTACTAATACATAACGTATTCTATGGCATAATGTTTTTTTACTCTTGAAGAAGGGATCATCCTGGCGTTTGGCTGATTGCATAACACTCTTTAAAGGTATGTTATGATAATCTGCAATAACGTCACATGCTAAAGCAGCACTACTGAAATACCTACTATATTCTGTGCTTATTAGCTCTACACACTTATCATATAATTCTGGTCCTGCTAAATTTACTTCCATCATAATTTTAACCTTTCTTTCTCTTTAATTTCGGCACTCCCAAAGCAATCGCAGCAATATAACACTATATGCTTAGAAACCCATATACGCTTTAAATCATAATATTCTATATAGGTGTGTGGTGGATTAACTGAAACAAAACCGTTAAAATCTAATTCTTCATTACAACTATCTCCATAGCATTCGTACAGCTTGGCTTTTTTAGAATAGCTTTCTGCTTTACCCATTAAGTATCCATCCAAATAAGCTTGCAGCTTTCTCTTTTTGCTTGCCGCTAATGCTTCCTTTTTCTGTTCCTCAAAATATTTAGCCCATGGAATCTTACTTCCATCCTTTTTAACAACCCACTTGCTTAAATCATAAGGTTGAGCTTCTGCTACATGATTCATTTTATTCAAGAAGTCTCCAGCCTCATTTGTCTCAAATAGCCTAATTGAGGGTGAAATTGCCTTAAACATTACATTTGTTATATCTGCAACAGGTTTTGAAATAACTTCCAACATTTCTCTCAACTGTGCTGCGATTTTTTCTTGCTCAAATTTTAAAAACTCTTCCTCTACAAGTCTCTGTTCCAATAATATTAACTGTTCACGTGTCATTCCAGACCTGCGTGTAAATAACTGGTCTACTGGAATCCCCATACCTGCGCTAATGTCTTGCTTCAGAAATTCTATATATTCTGTGTATCTTCCCGGTGAACGGGCGCGGGTGCAAAACTCTAAATTATTGCCAGCATTTTTTTCAATCATAATTTTTTGCCAGGCGAATAATTTTCTTTCGTCTATAGAAATATCACCTGGTTCTTCGCAAAAATTCTCGTCAATTTCTGAACCTGGTCCAGCGATAAATACCGGTTTCTGCCATTTATTTAACATATCCATACTTATTGAAATAGGTAATCCCTCTCCTAATCTTGCTGCTGCTATTCTTCCTTTTAACTCTCGCTGAATTGCTCCTGTTTGTTCTGGTGTAAACAGTTTCTTATATTCTTCTTCAGACACTTCTGCGCCCGTTTTTATAAACCCAAGTTTATCAAGTGGATAACCTAATATCGTTGGTACATTATTCCAATCAAATAAGACTGGTGGTGGTGGTGTTTGGTTTACTTCAGCTTGAAATGGTGCAGAATTATTTTCTATATCATGGCATCGTGTCACTGTTGCGGCGACAAATATATCTTCTCCTTGCCCTTCTGGTCTATAAGCTGCTTCGATCTTAGCTGGATCAAAACTGTATATATCATCTGAAGGCTGGAAAAATGGAACTTGGTCTCCATAAGCTAAGAAATGGTCCATTTGATTGGAGAGTTTGGTCATTTGCTCTCTAACCCTCTCTTCAAGTCTATTCCAAGAACGGGGAAAGAAATGCTTCCAAACCCAGTTTCTAATCTTTCTGAAAGTAATATTTCTAATTAATAATAAGATCTTATTCATTTCTAATTAACTCACGATAAATTTTTGGTTATAATTTATTTATGTGCAATTCTTTAAAAAGGTGAGACCACAGTGGATTAATAAAAAATAAAGCTGTAAAAGTGTAAAAAATCAAGAACACAACTTGCAGTTTTGCATCCCCTCCCCTATCTTCTAATTATCTTATCACGTTAATATAATACCATCTCTCTATGCATAAGGGTAAATATTATCTTGTAAAATTGAAACATACTCGTATTAGTATTACAATATTACATCTTTTATTTCGATAAATACTTAATAATATCAAATATTAACACGCTGTCACATTATCCCAAATACCCATAGACAACCTTAAATAATCTAAAAAATACCTTCTTTAATAAAGGGATTTAGCCTATAAGGTGCTGCTGAAACAAGAATGGGGAACTCACCACTCCTCATTCACTCAGCCCCCCTAATCCCAGTATACCATTTTGCCCGCAATTATAATATAACATCTCCCCGCGAATAGCAAATTATGAGCCAATCCACCTCAGAAAAAAAGGAGCCAACTGTTCGAGAATTGGTCGATACCTTCTTGAAACGCAATCCAGATGCGGATAATAATTTGTTATATAAAACATTTCCAAGTCGTGGTGTAAGTACACTTCGTGCCTATCATGCTGACTTTCTAAGACAGCTTAAAAGTGCCAGGGGCGTAAAAAAGAAAGCTAAAAAAACAATGCTTTCATTACCAAAAAAGTTAGATTTCTTAACATTCTGTCGCACTTTATCATTTCCGCCCTATTATGGCTTATTCAATTGGCAAAAGGAGTGTTATCGCGTGGTATGGAATAACAAGATTTCGATGGTGGTGATACCGCGTGATCATGGAAAATCAATATTATGGGGAAATATCAGCCAGCACGCCATCCAGTATGAAGGATACGATGTTTTGTACTTAGGGTGGACAGACCGTAGGAAGGAAGTTGCTGAGAATATTTATAACTTTTTTCAGCTATGGGACCAGGTGGATTCCTCAACAAAAGTCTCTTCTCCATATCATTTCAAAACTAAGAATGGTGGAAGATTTGACACTTATTTGATTACTTCTAAGGAAACATTAGGGAAACATAGTGTAGGGCTATTAGACCGGTTTGACAAAATAACACCGGAAGATATTAAGCAATTGGGGAAAGCCTTTACAGCGGTGGTTAAGAAGAAGTATATGGCAGGGCGTACTAAAGAAAGAAAGCTGCTTATCTTTATAGACGATCCAATAGACGAGACGTTTAGGAAAGAACGCCATAAGGAATTAAAGGTGGAGACTAAGTACAATAGTACTATAGCCAATATCAACGCAGAGAAGGTTATTAACTCCGGTACACGCAAATTTTCAGAGGATTTCTTTTACTTCTTAGACTTGAAATACAAGAAGAAGCTAAGGAAATATCTGCGTAGAACCCACCTATGCACGCCAAACGTGGAAGAGTTAGATATCTTCGCGCATATAGACTTTACTAAGCTGGATACTAAAGCACCACGCTACCATGAGTTTATGGAGTTAGTTCTTAGTAAGGCTTTAGATCATCCCTGCTATAATGGATTTTTGGAAGATCATGATCCGGGTTATCTTCCCGGCGGGTCTCCAGCAGAGAATCTATTATGCCCAGAGCGCTGGAATGAACAAAAGTTTAAAGATAAACGTGAAGAGATTGGTGAGTACTGGTGGCACGCTGAGTATGAAGGCAATCCACATCCTATAACGGGTGCTGTGTGGGATAAAATATTCTACGTACCTCATTGGGATGATTGGACGCACTATGACCATTCTTTTGTCAGTGTAGACAGAGCCACCACTACTAATTTAAAGAGTAGTTGGACGGGAATTAGTGTTTTTATTAGAGACGGGCGCGATGGGAGTAAGATTGTATTAAAAGACTTAACCGGGCAGTATGATTTTGAGACGTGCTTAGAAATAGTGGAAACTCAAGTAGCATGGCTGAAGGATGTATTCGCCCACGCTAAGTGCCACGTGGTAATAGAGAAGCAAGGTGGTGGAGACGATTTCATAGCCAGCGCAGAACATAGAAGGTTTAAATTCGCTAAGTATATAGTGCCATTTTCCCAAACCAGAGACAAATTAGAGAGAATTAAGGATTATCTGAGATTACCAATTAAGAAGGGAGACCAGGCTAATGGTGTACGGTTTTTGGATTCTCAACGTAATACAGAATTGGTACATGAGATTTTGGAATTTCCTTATCCCGTGAGATTAGACGCAATAGACAGTTTAGCCACTGGGATTAAAGTAAGTGAGGATTATCCACTTGGCGATCGTATAGCCCAACTGGTTGCACTTAAGGTTAAACTGGGTGAGAGGCGTGCAGAGAGTGTACGTAGAAGTAGTAAGGTTTATAACAATCCAATTCAGAATCCTAAGTTTTACAGCAGGAACCGTGGGAGTAAAAGAGAGGTGCTAAGGAATTGATGGCAATTGCGGAAATTGTAGGGAAATTATATTTCTATTTATCATTTGTAAAAACGGAGTGGATACGTTAATGGTGAGAATAATTGAAGATGTAATCGCTTATGTAAGGCATTTTAAAGATAAAGGGTTCAATGTAGAGTATAAACATCCAGAGAATCCAGAATTAGTGTTAGTTCATTTAGTTCCTAATAGGGCTGATATCGTAGTAGTAGAAGCCAATCAAGAAATTTTAAACCAAATTAGAGAGGGGATTAAACATAACTGATTTAAGCTGTTATGTTAAAGGTGCTAAGCTAATTGAGGTAATCAAGGGTTTGGTGGCGGAGGGTACTAAGATCATCTACAAATACCATGATTATGGGCGTTTGAAGGTTTACTCAATTCGCAAAAAGGAATTAATTATTAATGGACCAGGTGTAATTTTAGAAGAAATCAAACGGAGTGTGGAGAATGGAAGCTGAAACAACAGTAAAACATTATAATTGTCTGGAATGTGACCATTATAAAGATAATGGCTGGTCTTGCCCATTTACCGTTTGTATTTATCCAACTATGACCGTTTATGCTTTTAAGCCAACTATAGTTAAACACACATCAAATTCGGTGGTGGTATCTCTTGACTGAGTGTAAAAATTGCGATTTTTGGAGTTTTTGCACTTTATATTTATGTATAGACGATCCAGAAGAAACAGAGGAAGAGGCGTGTTATCTTGGCTGAGGATACAGAAAAATTGCCACCGCCTTCAGCGGTATTTGTAATGGATTTTAAGAAATCAACTCAAGTAAAAACTCCACCAAAAAGCACTGCAACCGAAGTTCGCACGCCATCAGCACTTAAACAAGGTGTAGCTTATCATTTGGTAAAATCAATGGAACACCGGAAATTTGTTAAACGTACTGATTTTGTACCTTATTACAAACCTTCGGATGATATTTATGGTTCCTCTACGGGTTTAGATGAGAGACCTTCGCTGGAAGACCTTTCTGCTATTACTAATACCCGTGTTGGGTGTGTGTTCTATGCTACTAATGGTGTAAGTGGAGATGCAATGCGCAACTGGCACGTTTTTGTTGATCCGGATTCTCAGAAAGAAGTTAGAAATAAAGACACGAAAGCTGCTTTAGATTTTGCATCTCTTTCTGATTTAAAAAACGCAGCACAGCAATATTTACGTTATGCTTTAGGTTATGGCACGTCTTGGTTAGTAAAGTATTGGGGAATTAAAAACGAGATTAAACACATGGAAGATCCACCAAAACTGGGTAAACCACCACGTAAATTCCGCGCTTTCTCCCCACGTTATATGCAACCCATTAATGTAGACAAATCAAATGAACTTAATTATGAGGAAGATGTTTGGAAATTCTCTGGTGGTGAGCTGAACTACAAATATGGTATTCACCAAGATAGAGTGGATGTTTTAACGTTATATCCAGAAGAAGGAAGCTGGCGCGGTCTTGCTATTGTAGAACCCGTTTGGATTCCTTTAATGGGTTATTTTAATAGTTTTATTTATCTTACAAAAGGTCTACGACACTGGGGAGATGCTATTCCAGCAATGTTCACGGGTGATGGATTGCCGGAAGCAGGAGAAATTACTTCAGTATTAGATTTAATGGACGAGTACCAAATGAATTATAAATGGGCGCTTGGTAAGGATGATCGCTTAGAATTCATTCAAACTAAGATTGGCTCTGGTCTTAAAGAAGCATTTGAGATGTATAAGGAAGAACTTTCTTCCGCCTGGCGAATACCTTTAAACCAATTATTCGGGCGTTCTGTTGGTGGTGGTTTAATGGGCGCAGGTGCTTTAGTTTCAAAGGAAGATTATCTTCAAGAGATTTCCAATAAGCAAATGGCTATGACTGATAATATAAAGAAGATTTATATTGATGCCGGGTTTAAAATTGAGAGTTATGATCTTCTCTGGAATTTAGCAATCAAGAAAACTGATGAGCAACGCTTAAAAGAAGAAGGGATGGAAACACAGAATAAAATATTAACTGAACAGTGGAGACAAGCTAAAGCGCAAACCAAATTAATTAATATGCAAGTAGAAGCAGCCGAGTGGCAATCTTTAATGCCAGAGCAAGAAGGAGGAGGAGCCGGTGAGGGTGGTGAGGGCGAGGGGAAAGGTGGTGGTGAGGGTGATGAAAACAAAGAGGAAATTGATGCTGATCAAATGGAAATTGCGGAACTAACAGATCTCCAGAAAGAAAAACGTAAACGCTTTTGGCAATCAATTCACATTGAAAATCACATTACATTTCCTTATGGAGGTGACCGGAGATACTAAGAATTAGTATAACGATTGAGGAATTAATTGACGGAATGTTTAATATCACTGATAGTAGTAGGAGAGCTGTTAAAACTAAGGAAGTAGCAATAAATATCCTAAACCTTCAATATCTGAGAGCAAAAAAATTTTTAGAAGACAATTGGCATAACGGGAATGGTGAGGTAGAAGAATAATGGCTGCCGTAGCTAAAGATAATATCGCAGATTGCGTAAAGGAAAAAATGCATAAAATTGCGCAAGAGAAAGGTGGTAAACTCAATAAGAAACAACAAAAAGCAGCATTGGGTAAAGCTTATGGAATTTGTCGTTCTGATTCGGTTAGAATCTGTGATGGTTGTAGAAAAGAGAAGCCACTTTATTATCAGAAGCTATGTAAGGAATGCTACCAAAAGAGAGTAAAGAATTACGTAGATAAATACGATATGGATGAGGATAAACTACGTAAGGCGCTGGCAATTCTGGAGAGGGAAACTGTTAGTATGAACTCTTTAGAGAAAGAAACTTATTTTCGCGCCCATTTAATGCCTTATTTTGCAACTGGTATGATTAAAGCTAATAAAGAAAAATTAAAAATTCGGCAAGATGCATCAATTGGGCAGATTTTAGGTGGTGGAATTAAACAGAAATTACAAGAAAAGAAAGAAAGAAGCATTTTCTTCAAACCTTTTAGACCATTGGAAACTCTGCATGAAATCACCGAAACAGCAGGAAAGAACTCTTCTTCCAATGTTATTGGAATGGAATACTCAGACGGTATGCTAAAGGTCACATTTAATTGGGAAAAACTGGGAGAGGTAGAATATGGTTATGATGTTGGACTGGGTTTCTATGAAAGAATGGCAAAAGCACCATCAAAAGGAAAATTTGTCTGGTCCGCCTTAAGAGGAAAGTCACCTGGTTATGTTATTGATAATCCCGCAAAAAAGACGCCTGGTGGTGTTGGTGGTTCTATTGTACCATATACCAAAATAACTAAGAGAAAGATTCAAGGAAAGGAATTCAAGAAACTCCAGAAACATTATGCTGGAATGCTGAAAGGAAAGGTTAAAGTAGTGGCTCACATGCCATTTGTAAGGAAGAAACAAAAAATTTTATCCAGAAAAAGTAAACCATTCAAAAAAGTCCCTGATGGTGATTTTGTATTAATAAAAATTTCTTCCTTATCAGATTTAGACGTAGAAGGTCATTATCGTAATATTAATGGAAAGCAGGTTTGGATTCCAAAATACTCAAGAGCTGGAGAAGCCAAGAAAGCCATAGTAGAAGGTATTAGATCCGGAAAGATTAAAAAAACACCACTTCCCAAAACCAAATCTCAATTAGCGCAAGAAAAAGCAGAAACCAAGGAGAAGGTTTCTACTCAGAGGCGTGCGCAATCTTCAGAGGAAAAAAGAAGAAGAGAGACTGAAAAACAAGCCAGAGGTATAAAAGCGATACCCGCACCAGAGCCAAGAGAAGCAGCAATCCAAAACCTTATTGAAGAAACGGGACTTGAGAGAAAGGAAGCTGAAAAACAAATAGCGAAACGCATGGGATTAACACCAGAGCAAGCCAAAAAGAAAGCAGAAACCAAGCAACGGGAAGAAACATTTAAGGCTAAGCATAAAGAATTAGGCGCAAAATTAACAGCTTTAAATGAACTTAATAAAAAAATTCAGTCAGCACCATTGAAAAATTTATTAAAACTATTATTGAAAGGTTTTATGCTTATGGCGACAGGGAAGGATGCAAAAGTAGTTTTAAATAAATTTAAAAACTTTTACGGTAAATTACAGAAGGAGAAGAAACTGGATCAGAATCAAAAGAAAAAGCTTCTTCTCTATATTTTTAAGATTCATAAAGAAATGGAAGCATTATCAACTTCGAAAAAAGATTTTGAATATATCAGTGCTGCGGTGGATCAATGTGCAAAACGTAAGGTTGCACAGTCTGGTGGAAAGGGAAACTATAGGCAATATGTTGCTGAGTGTATTAGAATCATTGGAATATCCAGAAGAAGTGCTGGATTATCAAAGCGTTCTGGTGGTACAGCAAGCGAAGTCAGGCGCGGTCAGCGTAGGGTAAGAATGCAGAGAAGAAGCACTGCAAGACGCACAGTCAGAGCACAAAGGAGTGAGACTATGCGCCTCCATAATCAAGCAGTCCAAAGACTCAATGAATTTGAAGTCACATTTCATAGGCAATTAAACAGTAGAGATATAACCAGCGCAAAACGTACATTAAGAGTAGCAGAAGGTTTGATTGATGCTTTAAGAGGTGAAACTTCAAAAGTGTTCTGGGAAAATCAGTTTATTGAATGGCAAGAAGAAATACAAACACATTTACAATTAATACAAGAAGAACAAGAACGTAGAATAACACAGCAAATTCAAGAAAGAAGGGAAGCCAGAGAAGGTGTAAGATCCGCACGCCAGAGACGCATTGAAGAGAGAGTAAGACGTAATAGTGAAGCAATCAGTGCAAGTAGCGGTGCAAATGAATCCGAAGCAAGAAGTGCAAGTGAAGTAATACATATTCAAATACCGGAACGTGAGCCATTGACACCTGCTCAATATTCAATGTTATATGGTGGACGTGAGCCACCAGTCTATGCACTTCTAAATGCGCCAGCAGGAACACAACAAACAAGACGCGGTTATTGGACTCAAGCTGGTGTTTGGAGAAACCCAGTCTTTAGAACAGCAGAGCAGATAAGCCTCACGCGGGCTTCTGTGAGACAAGCAAGAGCCAGACGTTCTACGGGTTCAAGGATTTCCGTAAGACGTGGTGGAAGCAGAATGGGTGGTGGATCATCAACAGAATCTGCCTCTGCACGTGAAGCCAGAGCAAGAAGGCGTAGCCATCCTGGTCCTAAGATTCGGTGGAGGACAAGAATTACATTTGATGGAAGAAGCTATAATTCACTTCAAGAAATTAAAAAATCTGATTTAAGAAGGGGACAGCACCTGGAACTCAATCCTATTGCTAAAAAAGATTATGATTTTGTAAACACGGATTTTAATCCCCGAAAACCAGAGAGAGAAGGTAATCGAAGAAGAATTCAAATAAGGAAAGGAGAATCTGCGGGGAGAGCTAATTTCGATGTACGATATCACGAAAGAACTGGAAATTATATTTATTTAAGCATATTAAGACAAAGACCAGATTTCAGAGGACGTGGTGCTTCAAGCATTCTTAAACCCGCAATAATGTGGGCAGACAGTCAAAATCTAATAATTGGTGGATCACCCGGTCCAATTGGGAGAGACGAAGAAGTTGCGCCAGCTCACCTGACAAGAGCAGAGCAGATGACTTGGGCAGAGAATAACTCAAGAGATTTGGACAATTTTTATAGAAAACTTGAAGGAGAACCTAACTGGGAATATGGCGGTTCTTTTGCAAGATTTCCGCATCCCGAAAGAATTGGGAGAGCAAGAAGCAGTGACTTAGTTAGATCCATTAAAATAAAATTAGATTCCAGGAGAAAATTAATTTTCTTCAAAAATCCAAAAGTAAATATCGCTGAAATAGGTGGTTATCATTTCTATTATGATCCAGAAAAGGATCTGTTTTATCAATTAGATACGGAGTGAAAATAATGGAAAGAGAAGATATAGTTAAAGCAATAGCAGAATACCATGAAGACATGAATCTGGCTGTAGCAGAAATAGCGCTGGATTATGCAGTAAAGCGCAAAACTGAAGATATGAAATCTGGAGAAGACTCTTCAGTATATTATGGAAGAATTACACGCGCGGGACCATTTCTATATCCCGAAGGGTGGAAAAAGAAGGATTATAATAATTTGAAACCGTTGTTTCAAAAGACAAGCCATTTACCAATATTTGGCTCAACGGGCTTAGGCTCTCATAATGAGGACAGCCCAAATACGCATTTGGTTGGATTTAGTACAGATTGGGAATATGATGATAAAGATAAGGATATTTACGGGTATCAATATTTTTTTGATGATGTAAAGAATTTATCCGCATTAAAGAATCCCGTAGAACTTCCCGTAAGTATTAGATTTGACGATGCAGGTCACGGTAATCAGCAAGTCTTAACTGAATTACATCATTTAGCTGTAAGCCTCAATAAACTGGAAGATGACCGTTGTGGTCTTGAAGGTGGAAAAGCTTGCACTATTTCTCCCATAGGAGATGCAACTAAAGCCTATGGAATAAGTACAGAAATCGCGGAAGGTTCGACTGCGACAGCAGAGGGCACCGCGTCCAGTGATATTGGAACTGGCTATCAAAAATTAAAAAATGAAATCTCAGAGGCTATTGATATGACAAATGATACAACAAAAAAAATTACCAGTCCTGGTGCAGGCAAGCCAACTCCCAGCAAAAATGAAATTGGTTCTTATGTTGAGACTTGCGCTAATGGCGCTAAGACTGAAGAAGAATGCAAAATGCAACAAAAAAGAGAAGAAAGAACTGGTAAAGGGTATGACAGGGATGATGGAAAGATGGGAAAGGATTTAGAAGATCTGGACATCACCTTAGAGGATCTCACAGCTCTAATTGAAGAAAGCGATGACTTGAGAAAGGAAAATAAAGATTTGAAACTCCAGATAGAAGATAACCGCAAGGAAACTTCAGACCTGGAATCGAAAGTAAATAGCTTAGTTAAGTGGCAAGAGCAAGCATTCGCAGTAGAAAAAGAACGCCAAGCAGAGGAACTGGAAGTGCTAAAAAAAGATTTAGTTGAGAATCATAGTACTTGTAAAAAGTTCATTGAAAACCACAATGAATATGATTTTTTGACTGAATTTCATAAAGGGCTTCCAGTACCAGCAAGCGAAGAAGAAGATCTGGACGGGTATATTCCTACTTCCTTAGCGGATATGGGAAAAGACCTTAAAGATATTAAAGAGAAATTCAGCTACATGAGGATGAGCTAACCATGACCGTCCCAAGCGATTTTGTAGCTCAAGGTATCTATAATATTTTTATCAAGAAAGAAAAAGGAGAGAAGAGAATACTGGTTAAAGCCAGCTCTGGAGCCGATACAATCTTTATTAGCGCTATTGTCACCAGAAAAGGCGAGACTGCTGGAACTCCCGAAGTAGATCTATGTGCTAAGGGTGAACCGGTGTTTGGCGTTATCGTTGGACAAGCATGGGCTGCACGGGATATGTCTAAAGATTCTGATTCTCCATTTACAGATGGAACATTTTTGTTTATGGAAAGATTAGAGGACGGAGACCAAGTCTGGCTCACTGCTAAGACAAATACCACAATTACCTTCGGTGGTACTGTCCAAGTAGATGGTGGGTTTATCATTGACTTTGCTTACGTAGATGCGGCTGCAGCTACTGATACACTCTCAAGTGCTATTGGTAATACGTTAGTTGGCTGTACTCTAACAGCAGGTCAAGAAAAGTTATGCTTAATTGAGATCTCCGGTACTGGAGTAGGTGCTGTCTAATGAGTTCATATTACGGAAACTTAACACCAAATCAAGTAAAATTTATCCAAGCGGAAATTGAAGAACAAACCTGGAATAATACCTTATTGAGAAATTTTTTCAATAATAAAGTTAATCCGGGTTTAACCAGAAGTATTCCAGAAGGGTTATTGACTTATGAAACTACTTTATGGGAAAAATTGAAGCCTGGTAAAATTGGCGCTGATATATACGATTTACCGCAAAACACACCTGGATTTAAAGTACAAGAAGCCAAAATCATGGTTTTAGGTACTAAGATCGTTTTAGGATATACCGATGTTCTAAGATGGAAAAACAACCGCCAGATTAACGGTGGTGGAGAAATGATGGGTCGTGTTGTTAATCAGCAAATGAAAGCATTATACCAACAAGTTGATCAATTCTTAGCCAGAGGCGATGCCTTTAAAAGTCCTGTTGCAGGTGACTTTATGGCTGGCGCTGGTGTATTTACGGGATTGTTTAATGGTGGTACTACGTTTGCAGGTGGCGGTGGTGATGACGTTATGACCGCGGCGGGAGACTATATAGCAACATTCGCCAGAGCCAAAAAAGCTCTGAAAAAGGCGGCTTTCGAAAAGAAAAAGTATATGATTTTCAGTGACGTAGACGTGGAAGAAGCAGCGCAACAAGGTACTAATCTGTATACCACTTATACTCCAATTACAGAGTATAGGGCGATAATGGAAAGACCGGATGTTGCGGGTTGGATTGCTTCACATCAATTTATAGATCAAGCAGAGACCGATTATAAGATGGTTGTCACCACGCCCTACACGTCTGAAGGCAAACCAGCTTATCGTTTAATTCAAGGTTTTGATTTTAGAATGATTCCTCTATACGGTGGCGCGCTAAATGGCGCACTTCAATATGAAGTGGCAGTTATTTGGTCTGGCGCATTAGAGTTTTTATTTACTGACGCTGCTCAAGTGACCGGAACTTTAACATTAATATAAAACTACATGGTTTTTGGTTTAATAATTTTTTTTTAAACCTTTATTATTTATACCTATGCGCAGGTGGTCTCCTACAAGTCAGATTGTACGGTGCAAGGGTTCGAATCCCTTCATGGGTATGCTATACTGAAAATAGTAAAAAAAAAAAAATAAGGAGAAAAAAAAAATGGTTGATTATACGGGAAGTGAAACGGTTTTATTAAACGCTGCTTTAGGTCTCTATAAAAGGACGATATCACCAGATATACCCATTGATAGAACTAATAAGGATGTCATCATTGCTGCTCTGGATAATGCACATGCGGGTGGAAAGATTGTAGGGAATGTAATAACCCAACACGAATTAATGTGGTCTATTTTATCGAAAAATGGAGTTGAGACTGAATCTAATGAACATCGTCAGATTCGATTGAAAAAGGAGAGATTAGCAAAAATCAGAAAAATTAATGTCGGTGAACTTCAATCAAATGTAGAAGCAAAGAAAGCTGATTTGAAGAAAGCGCAAGACGTTGTTAAAGCAGAGGAACAGAGATTAAAAGACGCTGTGAAGAGAGAGAAACTGGTAAGCAAGAAAGAAGAAACTGCCATAAAAGCGCAAGCTGAAGCAGAAGCAAAAGCGAAGGACGCAGAAACGCAAATGGAAGAAATGAAGAAAAAAATGGCGGCAATGGAAGCCCAATTGAAAAACGGATCCGCAAAAAAAACAGAGTCAATAATCGTTAAAGAACCGCCAAAAGAGATTAAAGAACCAGAAACTCCCACAGAAGAAAAAACAATAGACGAGCTAATTGAAACTCTGAAATAGACCAGGAGGAGATAACCTAATGGTTTATTCAGAAGATGACGATTACGCATTGGCAAATAACTATGATACTTGGATTCTATATAAGGCAAAAAAAACCTTTCCAACTGAGAAGAAGTTAGCAAAAGATCGGATATGGGCTAACTCAATCATTAATCGTTGGATTGGCTGTAAAAACGTGGATATTACGGATGCAAGTTATTTCATATATTTGGAAGAGCTTGAAGTGGAAGTAATAATGCGGATGCATGATAAAGGGAAAGAACGGAAAGCGGGAGAAGCAAAAGGAATCTATTCGCCACATGACCATTTATATCAAGCAGAACGTAATTATCTTATCTCAATTGGGAAAGATACGGGATATAGAATTAGAAGAGGTGTACGCGCATAACCTTCGAATTTTTTTCAGACGATTTCATTTTAATTATCCAAGCGGGACCATTCACAAATTTAAATCGAACACCAGTGGTTATATTGGGCGGGGACGAGAATGAACGTGGCAATCCAGACGAGGGTATTAGGGTTATGGACAGTGACGTTGAGACGGGCGAAGGAAGTGACGCTTATGGAAATATAATTTATGAAAGGCAAGACGGGATCATCCGTGCGTGGACATCCAGCAGACCAGATCGAAAGAAACTTAGGGACGACCTGGTATATATTATTGAAAACTCCGGCGAAAATGTTTTAATTACCGGATGGGGAGTTATAAATTTTTTAGATTATCATGCATTTGAAATTAGGCTAAGAAGGTGTGAAGCATAATGGAAATTTTGACGGTGAGAGAAAGTGATACGAAATATGCTACGGTAGTATTCAGTTGTACTCTATAGAATAAAAAATTAATTTATGAAAATTTCATAAAAAAAAAAATAGGAGAAAAAAAGCATGGGAAAATATTTTATTGATCATATCTATTGGGCTTTAGAAAACGGTTATCTCAATCTGGCAACTGGCGTACCAGATCCTATGGATGGTTCTGATGTACATCAAGGTTTTAATGTATGTCATGGAGACATAGAAGTCCCGAAACCCGCAAAAGAAACGCAAGTAGAAACTTCTTCAGACAGTTTAAATCCAGATCCAGCTCTTTCTTATACCAAGGACGAAGCACCTGGTTCGGGTTCATTTCCAGGTGGAGATGGAATGACTTACAGAGATATATTCTTAATGGCTGCTGCGTTTCCACATAAAGAAACTTCGGGTACGTGGGGAGGTGGTGTTGGAACTTATGGAAAGATACTGGGGAATTTTTCTGCTGAAGATGATCGATCTTCAATAATGATTCAAGCGGGAATAACAGATGGAAGCACACCAATAAACCGCTGTTATAATGGCATACTCCCTACGGGATACCAACTTGGCTTTAAGAAAGGTGGAGTATTAAAAGAATCAGTGGAACTCTCAATTGCAACCTATATTGCTAATACGCAAGCATTTGTCACTAATGCGAATTTTGATGATGGGCGTTGGAGTTTATGGGCATTAAAAGGTGCTACTCCAAAACTGTATCATGCCACAGATTGCAAATTATATTGGGATGAGTCACATGCAGCGGAATTAGCAGGTTTGGCTATTGAAGACTGTCAATTAAAGGTTGGCTTACCACATGACGTAGAAGCTGATTCAAGTCAATTATACCATGAACACGAATGGAGTAAAAAACGTACATTTGGCGCAACTGTGACGGGAATAATGACGGGTGATACTGAATTTCTGGAAGCAGAAAAACTTTTTGCTGCTAAAACTAAGAAGGATTTGCGATTAAGCTGGGACCAAACTGTAAATGAATTAAAATGGCTTCAAGTTGATGACGCATGGGTGGAATCTTATGGTGCTGAGAAAATACCACATAAGGAAAACGCCAGACGCTTGGAACTTAAATTTATTGGTGTTGCTGCTAATTTTGAAGGAAACTATAATAATTTACCAGATCCAACTTCAAGGCTGGATCTAAGTCCATAAAAGGAGGTGAAAAAACAAATGGTGAAAGAAATAAGAATTGGAGATAAGGTATATACTTTCAAGGAAAACATGATGGGATTAGATTTACTTGCTACATTCGAAGAAGGATGCCCAGAGTGGAAAGCACTAAAAGCCACTGGTGGTTTAATTGCAAGAGCTTCAGTGAATCCTAAGTTAAGCAATAAGGATGTATTTATGATGCCTTATGGGGAATTCATTCAAATGATCCGAAAATTTTCAGATTTATATGGTGCACCTGGCGAATTCGATTTTTTAGAAAAAGAGTAGAGATTTTATTCTCAGAAGGGAGATATCCTTTAGATTTGATCCTTCTGGAGAATACATCAATGACACTGACCGAACTGGATAACCTTAAGAAAAACAACCCAAAAAGATATTATAGGTTTGTATTTTTTATCCAAGAAAAGTTTAAGAGAGAATCTGTAGCATTGGAAAAAATCAAGGACCAGGCAAGTGGAAATAGTGGTTCAAAAGATGTTTTTGTTATGAATGAGAGAGACGATTTTGTATCAGAAATAGGTGAAATGAAATAAGCGAACGTGAAAAGGAAGAAGAACAACTTCCAGATAAGAAGAAAATAAAGGGCTTAACGGGTATGTTTAAATCCATTAAGAATGCTGCGCTTTCTTCGGGACCACTTGGCGCTGTCTTTAGTGCAATGGAGTTATTACAGCCTTTACTCAAGCCTTTAGAAATCATTATGACTATTATTGGCAGTTTATTTACTGCCATGGCTGCTGAGATATTACCACCATTGATGGATGCTTTAGCTCCCGTTTTTGAAATGCTTATTGAACTTACACCGCTGTTTCAAGAAATTGGTACGAATATCGGGGAATTAATAACAGAATTTCTTCCGCCACTTGTTAATATTCTCAAAAATTTTATGATTTCTTTAAAACCATTGATACCCGTAATAATGAAAATTATTAAACAGATTATGGATCTTGCATTAGTTGTACTTCCTATTTTAATTAATGTATTTATGACTATTGCTAATGTAGCTTTAGCTGTTTTGAAACCTATTTTGGAGTGGTTAAGTAGTTTAAATGCTGGGCAGTTAAGTGCAGTTATTTATGCTTTTGGGTTGGGATTATCCGCGCTGTGGGGTTTTCTGCACATGGGTGGTCCCTGGGGCGCAGCTATTGGTGCTGGTCTATGGGCGGGATTTATGACGGGACCATTATTAATGGGATTTGGTCAAGGTGGAGTTGCTATGGAACCACAAGTAGCGATGCTTGCTGAAAATGAACCCGAATTAGTAGCACCATTAAGTCCATTTAATAGACGGATGGATGATATGATAAGCGCGCAAGAAGAAACAAATACCTATTTACGGTTAATGTATGAAGATAAGGTTTTTAGACATGAATTAAGGAGAGGTTTCTAATGACATTAAATTATGGAAATGTGTATATTGAATACGGTGAGACTGCTGGTAATGGAGAAATGAGGCTGGCTTGTAGGGAAGAGCCAAAAGTAGATATTAAGGAAGACGCAGGTAAAAATATTTTTCACATGCCAGGAGACAGGCGCGCAGAAGTTCATGGTATAGAAACCATTATTCGAAAAGTCATTATTAGAGAAGCTTTATTTAAAACTGAAGCAGATTGGCTCTTATGTCAAAAGAATCTCAGAAAATTAAATAAAGCAGGTACTATGACGCTACAATGGGCGAAGAATTCCACTCCTACATTTATTTACTTCTGGAGTGATGGTACTACTGATTATAATGAAATGGAAGTTAAATATATTACTTGTAAAGGCGGAACGCGCGTTTCACATGGTACGCAAGAGAAATTTATGATTGATCAAATCCAATTTGAACAAGCAGGGTGATACCACATAGCTACACTAACAAACTTAGATATTAGCGAAGGTGTCATTATCTATGAAAGAGGTGGTTATCCCGAAGCAAAACTGGTTATTAAGGATGGTGTGACCATTGCATCTGGGGATCTAATTCAAATAAATGGGAGATTTACTACTGCGGGTACTACTGAAGTTGTTTCCAGTAATGATGGTTATACTGTAAATGGCACTAAACAATTTAAGGATGATAACGCTACTTTTCAGACTAATAATGTTGCTGTGGGTGATATATTATGGATTATGGAAGATAATTTTGAAGGTTTTTATGTTATAGCTTCCGTTGATTCTCAAACCCAAATAACTGTCACCGCAGCAGGTAATTTCACAAGTACAACAGTATTAAATTATGAAATCTGGACCTCAATTATATTTAAGGGAAGAATTGTAGACCGGAATTTTGAGAAAGTAAAGACTGTTTTATGTGAATCTGAAGCAGAGGAGATTGACAAACAAATTGAAACGGATTTCTACTGTGGTAGATTAGGTGGATTAGTGCAAGAATTATTGGACCATGAATGCGCTTTTATTAATCATAGCTTTACACAGACCAGCCCATATAATTATCGCGCGCCTCATAACTTTAGGAATGAAGCGGATGGAACATACGCAGGCGATTCTTATTGGAATAATCTCTATAAGACTGGAACTGCTACAATTGAAGTATTAGCCAGTCTGTCTGGTCATAAAAAAGTAATGGAATTAGATTCTGGAACGGGTGCTGCTCAATTCTCAACTTCACTTTGGAATAAACTCTATGATACAATGGAGTTTTACATAAGATTTGCGCAGAATAATAAAAAATGGCAATTACAACTTGATGATGATCAAATCACATTTTATCCTGGAGTACGCCTTAAATGGGATACTGATGGAAACCTAAAATATTTAACGGGTGATTTTGCCACACCGGTATGGAATACAATTGAAGCCTATTCTGCAAATATATGGTATAAACTTAAAATAAAGTATGATATTACCAATGAAGATGGTATTGGAGACGACACACATGATTGGCATTTCTGGATTGATGATGTAAGTAAGGATGGTGGTTCTGGTTATGCTTTTTGGCACACAGCATATCTTGAAAATAGAACTATGAAAAACTTTTATTTTGCATCTGCTGCTACTGCCGCGGGTATTGCTTATTTTGATGCATTTGGTTCTGTATATGATAATAATTATATCTTAGGCGTAAATGCTGACGTAGAGTACAACGAACTAATCTACACCACTGAGTTCTTGAAATATCCAATGACAGAGAAGACAATGAGGCTTTACTTTAATTCTTATGCAGATAAACACCTAAAGGTCTGGTATATTACACCTACTTATGAAATTCTATTCAATGACGGAGACGTGGATTCGGGAATTGATCTTAATGCAAGTTCTAATTATAAAAATGCTGAAGGAAAAAAGCAAGTAAAAGCTATTGACAAGGTGCATCTAAAAGGTGGAATTGTAGACGGAGTAAGAATATTTTCTACTTATGGCGCTGGTGATGTGATTGCTAAAGATACTTACGCACATATTTTAGACCAATCTGATTTAGACGATATGGCTCAGCAAGTATTTTCCAGGCAGAGTGCGGGGATATTAAATGTTGCTCTGGATTATCAAGAACTTAGTTATGGTTATATTCAAATTGGAGAAGAAATGACTATTGTTGGTAATACCATTAGATTTAGGCGCTCAGATGAGTATATCGCTACTGTGAATACTCAATTCAAACTGAGGGGAGAAAGACTCCAATTGGGTGAGAATGCGGTAATTATTTACAGCGAACTATATTTAGATGATGTTTTGCTATTTCAGAGGAGTGAACAAGCAGATACTCAGAAAGCAACCGAAGAAAACTCACAGTTAATAAGCGAAGTTGGCATTGGTACAACCGTAGTAGGTGGTGTTAGCGGTGGTGGTGCGGATAACACTATTACTAATATAGGTGCTGCTGGTGTTGGTGTCTATAAGCAAAAGGTTGGTATTCAATTTCAGTTAAAGAATATAAATGCGGGAAGCAATAAGATCACCATTACTGACGACACCACTAATGACGAGGTGGATATTGATTTAGACATTAGCCAAATATTAGAAGACACGCCTTCTGATGCACAGGTTCTTAAAGCGCCCACTTCAAACTGGGCTTTTGATCACCAAGCCAGCCCAACAAACATAAAACATTTGACAGACCTGCAATTAGCAGCTTTACATGCTAAATATACAAATGCCGAGGCTGTTGCAGCAGTAGCAGCTGGAGATGATTACCTTAAACTTGTTGGGGATACTATGGGTGGTGCTATTAATATGGGTACTTATAATATCACCAATGTTAATATTATATCAACTCGAAGCATAGATAGTTATGACAAACTTAGGGTATGGAACAGTAATTTATATACTATTGGTATGCGTAGTGCAATGTCCTATGGAGGTCTTAATAGCTATGCTATGACTTTTACTATGAATAATGATGCCGCCAGAGGTTTTGTTTGGAGAGATTCTGATGATGCCCAAAATGATGGTGCTATGAGTCTCACTACGGGCGGAATATTAACCGTTAAAGAAAGTATTACAATAGGTACTGGAGCTATTACTTCTGATGATGGAAATTTATTATTTACGTTTGGAAGGGGAGCAATTGGTTCACCTATCACTACATTTGCCGCTTTTGCTCATAGATATAATATGAATTCTACTGATTATGGTTTTATGCAAGCTTCTGATGGGCGAACATATATTAATGCTATGACAGGAAAAACAATTTCTTTTAGTATTAATGCTGTCGATAAAATGAATATGAATGTTTCTGCTTTAACTATGTCGCTTCCAATAGCTATGGGCACTAATAAGATAACTGGATTAGCAGCACCAACTGCTAATGGAGACGCTCTCAGATATGAAAATATAAGCAATTTGGATTACGATCCACTCCTCTGGACTCAAACCAATGTTGCAGCTTCTAAGAGAGCAATTAAAGACGCTTTAGTGCCCTTAACCGGTGCATTGATATATTCGGGTACATGGACACCCGGAACTGATCCTTATCCAGAACCTCAAACATCTGGTACAGTAGGTTCTACTGCTGGTACTTCTGTTTTTACTGATGCAACTAAAAATTTTACTGCTTTAGGTGTAGAAGTGGGTGATATATTAAATATTCGTGAAGGTGTAGATTTAGGATTTTATATTATTGATATAGTTGGAACTACTACAGTCACATGCACGGGTGATACTTTTGGAACAGTAAGCAATCTTGAATACCAGATATTTAGATCTGTAAGCGGAGAATATTGGATATGTGATGCAGATGGTAATTATGACACCATAGCCTATGAAGTGAGTGATTGGTTAGTTTGGAATGAAACAGAAATAGAATGGAACAGACTTAGAAATAAATATGGTGATAATGTTATTTCGGTTGCACCCGGAGACAGTATTCAGAATGCGATTAATGAGATTGCATCAATTGGTGGTGGTACGGTATTTCTTTTAGCTGGAACACATAATGACTCAACGGATACATTTCCTATTACTATTAATAATACAAATAACCCTTATAGCAGCCCAATAGTTATACGAGGCGCAGGGGAATCAACCATAATAGACCCTAATAGCTACGTTCAAGTTTTTGATATTGATAAGACCGATATTTGCATCTTACAAAATTTTAATATTGATATCACCGATTACACCGGAAATGTAAAGGGTGCAATTGATATTAACGAAATAGGAGCCCATAAAGTTGTTTGTAATAATTTACATATATATGGGGATGGAACTAATGGAGTAGGTGTATGGTCTCAATCTGCGGGTGTCGAGATTCTAAGTTGTATATTCACATCTATTTCTGTTGGCGTGACTTTACAGGGTAATTATTCCATTGTTTCTCATAATCAAGGTTATGGTTTGGCTTCTTGTCTTGTGGCTTATAGTGGCGTTGGTAATATTGTTTCTACCAATATAGCTTTTAACTGTGGACTGGGTATTATCTCAAATGGTGCAACTTATTACGTTCTTGATGGTAATGTTATTTATAATCCCGGTGTGTATGGAATAAAGATCATTAATGCGAGTTCTTATGGTGCTATAAGTAATAATGTCATACATTCCGCTGGTAATGATGGTATAGAAATCACGGGTAGTTCTCTACGTAATAATCTAAACGGTAATGTTATAGTTAATGGCTCAGCTTACGGAATTAATATAGAGGCTGGTAGTAATTATAATAGTATTGGACCAAACATAATTTATAATAATGCTTCTGGAGATATAAATAATAATGGAACTGGAACAATCGATTATGATTCTCTTCATGCCATTGGTACAGCAAATGCAAAATGGAAACCATTAAGTGCTGGACCTTCAAACCCACCCAGTGCGGCACAATCTGACGGATATAATATATCCAATACTGGAGCTACGAATTTCTTTATAAATTGGTATATTCCTTTATCACCAACATTAGGTGCATTAAAATTATATATTAAAAGTGTGGAATTAGGTTTACAAGATGCAACTGGTACTGATTATGTAGATATAATATATTTATTTAACATGACTACTCATGCAGTTCGAAATACATTGATGTCGAATGGTGCTAATCTAATTGCCGCGGGTACATATACGTATGTTTCAGGAGCACCTTACGATATGAGTGCTTCAAAAACTATGTGGTTATTTATGGGTTGTGCTGTTAATAATGCTCAACGACTTGATATATCAGTAGTAAGGGTAGAATATTATTATGATACATAGGTGAAAAAAATGGATAAAGAACAACTTAAAAGTAGAATAGATTTTAATAACATACAAAAAAAAAGTATTGAAACTGTAAAAGGAATTCCAGAAACAGCAAGAAACTATGATTATTTAGTGGATTTTGAAGGTAACTTTATTATTCCTTTAACTCCTTTAGAAGTTAAGTTGATTGAGAAAATAAAAGAATTAGAAGCAAGATTAAAAATACAAGAAGAAAAATAATGAATACTAAAGAATATATTATTGGGTGTGTTGCTCTATTTGGTTTTGTCGTACTTGAGATTTATATTTGGACGGTTTTCGTTGCATATCTAACACATGGGGTTGATTTCCGTATCATCATTCAATTTAATAATTATAATGAGTTTTGGTTTGAATTTATAGCATTTAACTTAATTACGACCCTATTATTAATTAATTTAATTTTAAGCACAAAAGCCTATTTAAGGAGCAAACCTTAAACAAGGAAGTAATAATTTTCAAGCTAATCTATTTAAAAGAAAAAAGAAATAGTAATAATAAAAGAGGTGTAAAAAATGAATTTAGACTTAGTAAAAGAACTACAAAAATATGAGAAAGAAAGACAAGACCTGATCAACGCCGTGAATCAAGCACAGCAGCGGGTTAATGAAATCCAGACTCAACTTATTAGAAGAGAAGGGATTATCGCATGGATGAAGGAGTCTCTCCAAGAAGAAGCGCAGAAAAAAGTACCAATAAAAAAAGGAAATATTAAAGCGCAAAAAGAAGCACTAATGGCGAGAGCAAAAAAAGAAGTTGATAAGGCACAGAAAACCGAAAAGGGAGAGGGGAAGCCTGCGGAAACTGGCAATTAAGGTAAGTTGGTGTAGTATAAAGAAATTCTTTAACACAAAAACATTTTCAAAACTGGATATGCTGATTTTTTTAAGTTTTATTCTCTTTTGGGCGTTTATGAATACAGAGCTTTTTAGAAATTGGAAGGATTATTTTCAATTTGTTTATTTCTCTGGCGGTCTTGCTGTCGGTTGGATCTCTGGGCATCTTAGCCTTAGAAAGATTAGGAGTGCATTAGAAAAGGCGGAAAATATCATTAGAAGCCCAAAAAGTAATATGGACCAAAAATATCATGCGGCATGTGATGCCATTGACGAGAGTTGTTTTTATTTAGGCGTAGTTTTCGAAAAATACAACAGAAAGCAGAGGACTGCGCCCGGTTGGAAAGAAGCAAAAACAAAAGAAGAGAATATAGAGGAGGTGAAAAAAAACTAATGGACGCATTTATCAAAAAAAGGTTTGGAATTCTCTTATTGATTGTTATTGGTGGCTTAGCGCTTCCACTTGGAGAATTGATTGTTGCTTCGCCAATACCAATAATGTGGAAATGGTATATGGGGACTATTTTAACAGCAGGCTTGCTCTTCGGTGAAGAATATGTTAGACATCAATTTAAAATCGCAAAAGAAGACGTTCCAGAGAAGCCAGAAAGATCATTACCAGCACTGCCGGTATTACCACCACATTAAGATAAAAAAAAATTATTTATTTCTTTTTTTTAGATTTATAACACACTTTAACTTCTATAATTTCAATGTTAAAGAAATCGTTGAGTTCTGCTTCAAACTTTTGATAATTCTCTAATAAAGCGCTTTTTTCGCTAATATTTAGTTTGCTTTCCAAGATTCGCTGTTTTGCTATTCTAATCATGTTATATTATTTCTTTTTCCTTCTTTTGCAATTATCTTCCTCAATTAAATCAATATTAACTTGGTATGCTTTACAAAACCATCCAATTCTATGCATACAAGCATCACAACGATGTTCATAACTATCAATTATATCAGACATTATAATACTAATCTATTAATCCCCACTTTTTTAGTAATTTCAATACATAATCTTTATGGTGCCATAAAGACTGATCCCAACAATATCGACACTCCCAATTTCCAAATTGATTCTCAACTAAATCCCGATTACAATTAGGACATTTACCTTTTTTTTTAAAACAATAAACAATAACTCCTTTTAATAACCAGTATTTAATATAATCAAATTCTTCCATAATACTCACCTATTATCATTTATGAATTGTTTGGTTAAATTATTCAATTCTCCCATTAATTTGAATCCTTCTTCTGATTGTTCCTTAAATAAGTCTGGATTATCTGGATTACATCCAATCCATAACATCCTTTCTATTATTTCTGATCGTGTTTTCATATATTCTTCAAATTTCATAATCTTTTATATCTTTCATAAAAATCTCCATGAAAAAAATCTAAACCTTGAAAAACAGAATCACTTCTTTTCTTTAATTCTTTAACATAATCCGAATCCGGAAATTGTTTTATGATTTCATAAATCAGATTATTTACACCAGAAACTATATTTTTAAATGATTCTTCCCATGTAAAACTGTTTAAATCGTCTCCTAATTTAAATATCCAAATATCATCATAGAAATATGATATTGAGAAATTTATTTCATTCTTCCCTATTCTCATTAATTCTCTTATCAAATTCATTATTTATTCACCATCAGGGACTTTTTATTTTTTCTAAAATTTCAAATGGGATGCAAACTACTTGAGGTATAGTCACAGGCGTTTTCCAAACTACTTTAATGAATTCTTTATAGATTACTATATCCCATTCTTGATCTTTATCTTCAAAATGCAATTTCTTCATTATCTATTCTCCAGGTGGAATTTTTTATGACATGAAAAGTGTGAAAACCGGGTATAACGTGCTTTAAAGAGCTTCTGCCAGTTATAGATTTTATGATGTAATACTATAGATTGCTTGTACTTAATAGGTTTTTTACAGAAAAAACATTTGAGAAATTTTCGGTGATTCCTGGTCTTTTTTTCAATTAGGATTTTTTTAGCTCTTATCCAGAGAGGTGTTTTCTGTAAATCCCTATAGTATCTTCCTTCAAAATCTCTGCGCCGCATGAAATTATAGGCTTTACCGCTTAATCTCCATAACCTAAAACGTTTAAATTTCATAAAACTACTCCTATTATCATTATAATAACTATAATTATTATCCAAATAACCGCAATGTCCATAGTTCTTTCATAATCCAGGTGTATCTGATAATGAATTTCGCATACCAGGATCATTGCAAGAATTAGAACTACACCGACCAGTATAATAATAGTATTCACTATAATATCTCCTCTCTTAACTTCATTGCACTTTCCCGACTAATTTTTAAAATCTCAACCGTTCTTTTTATATAGAAATTAAGATTGGTGGAGACGATTTCATACCAAAAGGCAGACTCTGCATGCGCCAATTTCAATTCCAAAAGCATTCTTGTAATCTCATCGAAAAACTGCTCTATAACCTCATTCTTTTCTTCGGAAGAAGAAGCAGAATTGAAATCTTTCATTGTTTTTAAGTCATTGATATATACGGTTTTTATTCCATTACTCAATTTTTTAAATATAGCTTCTAAATCACTCATGTTTATCCACCCAGTCTATTTTCATTTTGGTTTTATTGTTTTCCTTCGCTGTTGCTGCTTCTTTCTTCTGTTCTTCTTCTCTTTTATATCTTTCTAATATATATAGATAATTAGAATACCTGGCTTTCTTAATTGGATCTTTCACATTTTCCACCATTTTCCTTAAGTCATTAAGGTTCCGTATACCCTTAATAATACGCCCATTATCAAGAACTATACCTAATTGATATAGCGAGCAAGTAAGTCTATTGCCACAGCTCTTACAGTCATGTACCATTATTTACCACTTACTATTTTTTTTATATATTTTTTCAATTTTTCTTCAGTATTCTCAAGGATTGGTAATAAATAAGCCTTAATGTATAGTTCTACTTCCATGTGGTCATGTTTAGAGAGCTTCCCAATTAATTCTTTAGCACATTCTATATCATTTGGTAAATCATTGCTTTCATACTTTAGAAATTCAAAATTGCCAAGATTTATAGTCACACCTATTTTCATAAACTTATTACCACCTACTATTGTTATAGTCTATTGGTGTGAAACATTTACAATATTTTTGCCTTCTAAAAAAATGCACTGGCATTCCGCGATATTCGCTACATTGATAATCGTCAATAAGCCATTCACATTGTAAACATTTAGCCATTAAAGAATAATGAAGCTCATCTGCTCTCTGTTGGTCTTCTCCCATCATTCTATTACAGTCACTACATACTCCACCTACAAGATCGGTGTACTTTCCACACTCGCCACATGGATATTCATTCATAATTAATTCCTCTTTAAAACGTAGTTTGCCTTATCGCAGGTACAGTCTGGATATTGAATATGCACCATGTGTCTTTCAAAATGTTCGCCAGGTGTGCATTCGCAGCAGTGAGTTTTTGGCTCTAAAGAATCCGCCATTGCTTCTAATTTCTTTTCAATCAAATTTTTATCCAAATCCGGATCATATTTCTTAGTCATCTTTCATAATCACCCAATGAATCTCCGAATTTCTTTAGAGATGCCCATTCATTTAACATCATCAATGCTTCTTTCAGCTCAACGTGCCTCTTTAATTCATTATCGTAGAAATACATTCCAAATTTCCCCGTTTTAATCTCATAGCGTTTTATTGCTTCTGTTGGCTCTACGGAATTATCTTTTGATTTACTATAGTTATTCAAAAGATCCTTCTGGGAATCTTTCCCATCAAGCTCTTGCTCCGATGGTTTTTTATTTATGATGTCGAAACCTGTGCAATTACATACAGGACACATTAAGTCCCCTTTATCATTTTGGTCTAATTCCAATGAATCCCAAATTCTATTACAATCAAGACATCTATACCTCGGAGGTTTCGAGTCTTGCCCATTGGCATAGAGTTCATTACACCATTTACCTTTTATTTTATAAGCCCCTTGATGATCACATAATCCCCAAGAATCACATCCATCACAGCTCGGTTTTGGTTCTTTCTCCGTTGGATTACATGGAGTATTTTGTGCTGTTTGGAAATTTGCACCGCATTTAGTACAAGTTCCATCTGAACCAACAACCTCAAAATTATGTATCATTAGAAAATCTTCATAGCTCGGAAGTTTCTTATTTGGATAACCTGCTTGCTCTTTATTATAATATACTTTCTCATCAATCCGTGATTTATTGCTTGGCGGTTTCGAGTCTTCCTTTAGTAGTTTGAGTTTAAGTGTTTCTTCATGGTTTCTTTCCCAGAAGCCCTCTGGCATCTGAGGTTTCGGATCGCCACCGAGCTTCTTTAACCCATTCTCCCATGCTTCAATATACATTGCCTCATCATCCTTTTTTATATTTAATCCATAAGTAAATGCTTTTAGGTTTTTAAATAACTCCCGCAGAACCTCATGATCTATTTCCCGTAATTTATCCACACCTTCATTTATTTTATTCTGACTTATCCATGATCGTTTGGTTCTCTCTTGAAGATTATCAACATGATCCGGAGATATTCCGTGTACGGTCTTAAATAAGGTTTCATACTTCTTTTTCAGTGAGTCCATTCTCTTAGGTAATGTATCAGTCCCAATAGCTGTTGATGTTGCAATTGTATCTGTAAGTCCAAGCTCTTTTTCCAATCTTTCGATTCTCTCTGCTTTAATCCCATTTAAGTTCATTTCAAGCGCATTGCAAATGTTCTTAATTCTATTATTTATTGCTTTATGATATACACCATGAAAAGCTACAGTAGATTCACTTTCGAGTGCTTCATTAAGTTTTTTTTCCAGCTCGGTTATCTTATCCTTCATACCAGAAGCTTCCTCTAAAAAAGCTTCCACTGTTAGTTTATCACTCATGGCTCTTTCTCCACCCACTTCGGTACATATCCTATATTTGCGATGACTGCCTCATTATTCCCTTTCCATAAAGCGATTAATGTTTCAGTCCGTCCATTAAATACATAATTACCACATTTTTGACACCAGGCTTCTATTGAATAGCCATCCGAAATTGGCTTAAATCTAACAACATCATTACAACATGCTGATTTCATGTGGTCCGTTTCAAATCCATCTTTTCTATTTCCCATCTTTTCCATACTCCGTTATATCTTTAATTTTATTAAACACTGTAAAAAATCCCCAGTGCTCAAGGTTTTTGATACTATTAATTTCTATAATTCCTTTTCGGAAGGCTTCTATGGAATCAAACCCATCTAATTTAGCTTCTGTCTCTCCTACATTTCCAAACTGTTTTGGGTAAATCTCTTTAATTAATGCTGTATATAGCGTTTCCCTGATTTTGTTTTCGCCTCCCCTAAAGTCAATCTTTACAATATCCCCAACAACATAGTTAGGGATAAAAATCACTCTATATGTGCGCTGCTTTTGCTTGTTAAGCAATTTTTCCTTAAAATGTGTAAACAATATTGATTTCATTCTCTCACCCATTTTTTATAGAATGGCTCTAAAACATTCTTAATAATAATGTATTCAATTTTTTGTCCTTCCAATGCTCTAAAGACCTTTTCAAGCTCTTTTCTATTAACAGAAATCATTTCTTCTTTAGCCACTATATTAGTATTAAGCATGGCTAACTGTTTCTCTATAGACTCGTCAAAATCAACAAACACAGTTAGTTGATCTACATTCCTAAGTTGATCCCGTGAGACTTTTACATGGGCTTCAAGGTGTTCCTTTAGAATAGTCTCAGCATTCATAAATTCCTTAGCCCAACTTGTTGTATAATCTAAAGCTGCTTTAAGATCTTTTTTTAGATTTTCCAAATAATCTTCTCCGTTATTATGTGCAATCTGCCAAGCTGGCTTCATACATATAGTACAATGCGTTTCTTCATTGTTAAAAACATGCTTACATTTCTTTTTTTCACTCAAGATTTTTCACCTATATAATTTTATTAAAATAAAAAAAAACTAAGTTAGAACTAATCTTTCACCCGTTTTAGCTTTAAATAAATTCCTTATTGAATCTTTAAATCTGATTTTATTTTTGATCTCAGGAGGTAGATTTTGAACTTGAAAAATAATTTTTTTAATATTACTCCAGGTGTTAAAGTCAGTTTGCATGTAATTTAGCTTTCCAAGCCAAATTGATTCAGTACAATAAGGAATAACTTTCATAATTAATGGGACCGGATTTAGATCCAAAAAAGGTTCTATAGAAACGCTTGTTTTCCAGTGTGCTTTATATGCTAATATTAGCGCGCCCATTCTTTCTATGAATGGTGGTGCGCCAGGTTCATAGTGCTTAAGTATAGCGTTATTATCCGAAGTAATAGTAAAGCGAAATTGGATTTGGTCTTTGAAAGCGCCAAATATATTTATAATCTTATGTATGCATATAATAGATGGTTTTGTTGTTAACAAGATCTCATTCTCCGCCATTACTAACTTTCTGATAACTTCAAGACATGCTGCCAGAGAGTCTTCTGTAATATCATGGGACGTAGGAAACATAATACGTCCTTTCCGCTTTCTATATTCTTTATTATACGCAGTGAGATTCAATTTCATATTTTTCCATTCTTTACTGGTGGTCCGCCCGAATCGTACAACTGCCATCCTCTTAGCATAACAATAGATACAATCGTTAGAGCAACCTAAAAAGATATTTATGTTGGAATCAGCCCACTCTTTAGTCCCGCTTGTAATCTTATTTGCTGACATCAATCCCCGCCTTCATATCTTTTAAAACCGCTTCAAAATAGTTTATTAATCGTTGTAATACTTCTTCTTTAGTTTTCACGATTTTTTTATTCCACCACATATCAGTCCCCTTAGTAGTCATTTTAATCTTAGCAATTCGCGTCACTTTTTAATCACCTTCAAGCCTATAGTAAAGGTTCCATCTTTAGTATAATAATGGCAATAAACGGGTTCAATCTCAGCTTTATTCATATTACTCAAAAGTTCCTTAACTTCTTCTTCCTTTCCAGAATGTATAACAGTCACCACGTCAGCTAAATCTAAATCTGAATCTATTTCTTCTTTAGTGGGATCAGTTATAATCTCAATTATTTTTGTAATTTTTCCTCAACTCCTTTAAATCCATTACATTCTTCTAACCATGTAGGATCAAAACTTAAGGGATGATTAAACCATCCATTTTTTATTCCATGTGGATCTCCCCTTACTTTAATCCCATCTGTGTGGATTTGTAGCGGTGCTGATCTCCCCACACTTGCAAACATTCCCATCAATTTAGCCATAGGATTATTATGAATTTCCTTAAAGGCTGGATGGTGACATGATATATTAGCATTTCCAGGTATATCCCTACTATAACTACATTCAAAACAATTTGGTTTCACTTTTCAATCAACTCCTTTATGTGCTTAAATTTAGAATAAGGCATAGAGTCATGTAAAAGATTAAGGATTCTCTCACGTTCTTCTGCAATACCCTCTTCAATTCCTTCCCCTCTCCTTTCAGCGTCATAATCAGACTTAGCATCCATCTGGTCTTCATAGCTCATTTCCGTCTAGCCTCCCATTTCTTTTCTTTTCTTTTTAATCTAATATTTGTTTCAGAATCAAAAGGTAATTCATTTTTACTCCATCCCATCACTTCTCGCAAATCGTCAAGAACATCTTTAATAATTCTTTGTTCTGTTTCTCTCATTAATTCTGCTGTTTCTTTATAACTCATCTTTAAGCACCACCTTTCTTTCCATGTGTAGCGAATTCAATCTTCTCTTCAAACAAGTGTTCCAGCATTTTAGTAAAGAATCGCAATTCTCCACCCTTAAAATTTTTTCCGTAGTCACCTATATTTATCCATATTGCTTTTTGGTCCACAGCCCATTTTATGCTTATTGAGGTGGAAACTCCGTCCTTACGCTTATGAACTGTTTTCCATTCCGTTTCATTATGTTCAAGTACTTCCAAAATGCTGCCTAACTCTATAAGGCTTATATTAACAACCTTTCCTTCATTAAGACTGGGCTTCTCCCAAACACCATTTTGCTTCACCTTAATCATACGTACAAATATGCTGGGATCTGTCATTGAACTACTATTCATAAGCATTGCGTTTTTCTGTCCAAAAAAGCTAATACTATGCTGGTCCGCCATATTCAGAAGTCTCCTCTTTCAAGTGCGTCATCAACCATCATATCTGCTATAGATTGATGATCATCATCCTTCTTGGATTCGGATTTCGAGTCGGTTGTTCCGGCAGCCACTAATCCGTCTTGGGCTGGGTGCTCAACCACAGCAACCCCTTTCTCGCCAGAATCCAATTCGAATTCATTTAGATATTTTATTATGTGTTCCTTCAGTTCTTTCCAAAAGCGTTTATGCACAGAAAAATCAATCATCATTTCATTAGTAGTGCGGTCCATCAATTGGACAAATACCCAACCGTTTTTCTCCCAAATCTTCATTTTGGCGTTTCCCCAGACGTTTCTTGCTTATTTGGATCTTCCTTTTTTTCTTTAACTTTAAAAATAGGAACTTTTGTTCTAATAGCTTCCTTCATAGCTTCCTTAACTTCTTCTGGTGTTATTTCCTTAACTGTTATTAATGGAGAGGTGTTCAATTCTTCCAATAATTCATTCTTAATATTATCTTTCATGGGTTCTTCTTTTTTCATTCTCTCTGTGACCTTAACTAAAAGGCGATGTTCATTCTTAACAGTTTTTCCAGGTGAAAATAATGTTTTATAGCCATGTGTGATTAAATATTTGTCTATTAGACTTAGTGCATAGCTTTTTCCACTCATAGGTTTTCCATCCGCAACTATAGAGAAATCATAATTTTCCAGATTTTCTTCTTTCTCCATAAAAGCTTCTCCTTTCTTATCAACGTATTTTTGAAGTTCAGCTATATATTTTTGATGGATCTTTCCAAGTTCAAAACAAATTTCCTTAACAGAGTTTGCATGATATACTGGTAAAAAGCCAATTCTTTCAAGTATTCCCCACATCATGTCTTCAAGGGGATTAGCATCACCCATTCTATAGCTATAGGCTTGCATAGGGCGGTTTGCTTTTATTTCTCTTGGAATTTCATTATATTCCTTCTCAGCGTACTCTCCACCGCCAAATGAAACTTCTTTTTTTAGGCTCTCATTCTCATTAGTAAGCTGTCTAATTTGGTCATCTGCCAGTTTAATTACCCTATTCTTACTCTCTATTTCTTTTATTCTTCTGGCTTCCATCCGTTCTAATGTCTTCTTTACTGTCAATGGAAGTGGGCTAACAAACTCTTTTTCAAAAGCATCATTAGCATTAGCACCAGCCCATAACTCATTTTCTTCCATATATTTCTTTTCTTCAGCTTTCCATAGGTCTAACTCCTCTTTACTTGCGGGAGATGCGCCTTTAAACTCTTCTTCTTTTTCTTCTTTTTCTTCTTTTTTATCCATTTTTTTTACAACTCCGGGAATGACAGTTTAACCCATCTAATCCCCATTATATAAAATAAAAAAAAATTTTAATTATACCAGGTAAATTGTTTATTTAATTCTGGAAATATCGCAGCAGCAATGTGTTTATCTAACTTAGTCCCCCATTCTTTTACGGTCCGCCATTCTTCATTATGGCTTGTACCACCAACAATACCAATGTAAACAGTCCAATCTCCTACGGTTCTATTGACAGAAGCGACAACTAAGATATACATATCTAAAGGTACAATCCTATAGTAATGATTCTTAGCTTCTACTTCAAAACTGCCATCATAGCTTACTTTACTCATTTCTTTAACATCTCCAATATTTCTTTTAGTAATTTAAATGATTGAAGCCTATAGCATACTTCCATGTGTGCATTTGCTTTCGCAGCGCTTGACATTTCAAGGTATTTATTGCAGTAAGGGCAGGTTTTTTTTTCCTTTTTACTCATTATCTGCAATCACCGAATTCTTTATTAAAACCCAACTGTCTATTATAAAGGTCTGTGGTTTTGCGCCGTCTCCTTTATTGCTCTCATCAGTAGCACTATGCACCGTTGATTTAGGAATCCATGCTTCCTTTCCAGTAGCAAAACTAAGTTGGAATGCTTTTTCAGTAGCAATCAATATTGTAGCTTTTAATTGTCGGGTATGTTCTGGAAGTGTGTCATCATCTTTATAAGAAATTACTTCTGTGGGTGCTTGCTCTTCTTGTTTCAGTTCTTCATAATTTTGCAAATCAGCGTCATCTTGGGTTTGCGGTACTGGTTTCGCAGGGACCAATTTAAAGCCAGGATCAACTTTTCCAATTTCTTTAATTCGATCCTGGTCTGTTATTTTTCCACTCTGTGTTATCTCTATAAGGTCCGCCATTCCAACATTAAGTGCAATTAATTGCTGTAATATCTCTGTATGGGTGGTGAATGAGTTTCCAGCGTTATTCCTCAATTCTTCCATTGTTTTATTTAAGTTTCTTAATTCTACTTGTATCCCCGTAAAGCTGTCTATAATAATACCAATCTGAAGTCCTAATCCTTCGGTCCATGCCCAAAAACGGTCTGGTGTAATCTTCAAGCCTTCTCTAACTTCAAGAACTTGCGTTTTTCCTGCTTCATGTATGTTTTCACCAGAAGCTATTTTCGCGTCTGCTTCTAAGGTCATTTTCCTAACTGGACAGTGAGGATAATGGTTTGCTACAGCTTTAAACTCCTTTCCGCAAAATTCACACAATTCTTTATCCGTTACCATTTTTCACACCTTTTTTATCGTCTATTTTCTTTAATTTAGTCATTAACTCTTCATCTTGCATCATTTTTAGCGACATATTTGTTATAAAAGCTCTCGTTTCTGTTAATTCTGGATTATCTAAGTTCAATATTTCTTTAGCAACTGAAGCTAAATTATCTATAATTTTAGGATTGTCATCTATATGTTTCTTAAACTTAACAAATTCTTTTTCCGCTTCTTCTTTATCCATTCTTTTTCGCACCTTTTGCTGCTAATAACATTTTGATTTTTGTTATCCACCATCTACAGCGGGGAATTGAGTCTTTCCATTCTTCCAAGTCTTCTAAGAGCTGCACATATTTACCAATCGGAGTCAGTCCATTATCTACAGCGAATACAATGGTTTCATACGTTCCCTGCGGTAAATTTATCTTAATTTCCTTTATAGGAATTATTTATCACTCTCCTTTATTTTTCCATCAGTTGTTTCTAAGCTATGATATTCTTCATGGGATATACGTTCCAAACTAAAATATTCAAGACAGTAGCCACATTTTTCTGGAACACCAGAAGTTGTAGCCATACCATACCCACACTGTTTACATTTGAACGCAAACATTATTTATTCACCTCATAATAGCAACCTTCAAAAGTCTTCATTAAAGATCCTTTCTCTAATTTATGGATTGCAAAAATAATGTAATCTCCGAAGTCAAGTCTCGTCTTGCATTCCGTGCAGTCAAACATAGCGCCTACGATGGCATCTACTATATGTTCAAGCTTTCCGCCGCATTTCGGGCATTTGCTATATTTGGTCAGATAAAACGCTTTTACGTTGCTCATGGTTATCTCTCCTTTATATTTAGTCTTGGTGTTCCTTCCGCTGTTATATCTTCCCATGCTTCTGGGTGTTTTTCCTTAATGATCTTCTTGGCGTCCTTAGAGATAACATCAATCGTAGTGGTTTTAATCTCTTCTTTAATAAACATTTTAGCCAGATCCTTATGATACATTTTCAGCATGGCTATATCAAATGACTTAGGAATAACCAGTTTAACTGATTCGAATATTTCATTTGTTAAATAGTTCATTTCATTGTCAATCATAACTCCCCTAACTTCTTCTTTATAGCGATCCATTTCCTCAGTATCATTTTTAATTCTCCGCTTAAGCGCCTGGATCTTCACACAGAGATCTGAAACAACTTGCTCTGGTGGTGGAATCTTAGCGTTCAATATAAAACACCTCACCTTCAATGGCTTTAAATACCAGTTCCATCAATGACCACACCCGTTCACCTCTCAACGTAATACAAATCTTACGTCCCAATCCCCTGCCAGTGATCTTTATTAGTTTGGCATCTAATAAAGCGCGTTTAACTCTAAAGAATGCGTTATAATAGGAATCTTCCCTAAACTTCACATAAAAGAGTTTAAGCGTAATTTTACCGCGTTCCGGGATTGAACTTAAAAGGCGTAGGGTACTATAAAACCCTGTTTTGTTTAATAAATTCATTTTTGATCCTCTTTTTTTATTTTGTAAGTTTCTAAAGCCTGGTTGATAACTTCTTCTATACTTACGGTACGATCTTCTGATACTGATGCATTTAATGCATGCTGTTTATACCAAGAATGAAGTCCTTTATCAATCCAGATACTTTTCTTGTTTTTTCTACTCATAATTTTCACATTTAGAAATGTAGATTTTTTTAAAGTTCTACAAATAGATAAAAGAAAAAAAAGAATTTAAACTTAACAGTGTGTAAATTTATTAATGCATTGCTAAGTCTTGATTTTGCCTTTTCTGTTGTGTTTCTCTGACAAGTCTTCTTATTTTGGTCTCATCTGATTCTGTGAATTGCGCTATAGGAGTAGGTTTATAGTTGGCTTTTGAATGTTTTATGATTTCTCTTAATCTGTCATCAATAGCCTTTCTTATCAATTCCGAACGTGAGAAATACAAACTGTCTTCTCCGGTCAGTTTTTCTATTGCTGCAATCCATGATTCTGGTACATTTATGGTGACAATGCGCGCCATTTAGGGTGTCGCCTCCTCTCTTCTAATTCTGGATGGTGTACTATAATTTTATGGAATTCTTCCAGGTCCTTGTAATGTGGTAAATATTTCTTTAGAAAGTCTTTTAAGCTCTGTCTAATAAATGCGCTTCGGGATTGTGTTAGATTATAGCCTATAAGGATTTTTATTGCGTCATAGTACTGGTTTGGAATATTCAGAGTTATATTAATTAATTTTTGTTTTTTTTTTGGTCTTTCCTGCTTATATTCCGTTGTTGGCATAATTTTCAATAAATTAGAAATTTATTAAATGATTAATATCTTTTTACCTTCTTAAAACTTACTCTAACTGTGTAAAATTAGAAAATTAGAATATTCGCAACATTTAAATAAGAAAAACAACTCTTGTCACTTAGGATAACATTAAATAACAAAAAATATTATCCAATAATACCAAATAACACCAAATAAGAGGATCAAAAAAAATGCCAAATAAAATAGAAGTTGATGTTTCGGATGTCATAGAACTCCGAAATTTTATGATGTGGGTAAAGCGGGAGATGTCGATTTTTAAAGACAATCCAGTTATGCAGAAACAAATTGCGCAACACTTAGATTCAGCCACCACATTACCCTTAGAGGAAATAGCGAAAGAAGTTGGTTTTCGATTATGAATTTAATGGAATTAAACTTAGACAGATATTTACCAGCAGCATTAAAATTTGAAGTTAGACAATCAGCAGGAGATCCTAACATAATGCACATAACAATTAAACATTTTACAATAGGCAAAATGGCTTTAATCAGAATTAGTCATGTCCATTACGCTTATTTGAAGCAAGCAATAGAGAAATTTGAGACAGAAAAACTTGAGAGTGATAAAGAAGAATGAATAAAACAGAAACAATTCAATGGCTTGTAGGTCATATTTTTGATGCACACCCTAACCCGGATTTTGCTATAGATGACCTCTGGATTATTCTAAGTACTCTCATAGAATTCTTGGAAAGAGAGAAAAATGACCGCATTCGCGCAGACGTTATGTATAATATAAGAAGTATGTTAAAAGGAGTGGTCTATGCAGAATCACCAACACCACCCTAATTTTTTTTTAATCATGCCTGGTCGGACCTTCGTAGGTCCAACGGGCGGAGAATTATGTCAAATACAAAAATTAGTGAAATGGAACTGTATAATCCGCAGTTTGAGAAGGGTAAAACCTTCATGGATTTGGACGAGACCATTAACTTCTTAGAAGATCGCGAAAAGTTTACTTTTCAAATCTCTGATATTACTGGTTTAGACATCATAGACAAGGGAATTAAAATGCGCTTAGATGTCGTGGAAGTGGATGACCACCTTATTAGCAATGGTTCTGCTAAAGAAGAGATAAGTTTCTTTATTTCCCGTAAGGTCTTTAGCCATTTAGCAAGCTATTTGAAGATCCCGGTGACCATGTATGACTTTTACCAGCGATTTCTACAGCTTGACTGGGATGACTTTAGTGCTTGCTGTGAAAAGGAAGGTGAAATCCTTCAAGTGCTTTTTAGCGACAGATATAAATCTGGCGATAAAACAGATTATATCACCGCTTTCAAGGACGGATGGGGATTTTATCCAAGAGTTATTCATTCTAAGGTTTATTTTCCCTATGCAGACGGAGACGCGCTTAGTAAAATGGTTTCTGGCTTCGATTCAATCAACCGAAGATCTGAGTTAGATTATTATTTCTATAAAGCATTCTTAACTCCTTACAAAAGTTCATTGTATTTCAATGACCGCAGCCAATCAATTATCCCTAAGAGCCAAGCACACGTGGGTGACGTTATCGAAGCGGGTTTATGCATTCAGAACTCAGAGTGTAAGGAAGCCAGCTTTAACTTTAGGACCAGCGTTGTTAAGTTAATTTGCGATAATGGCAATATTTCAGCGTTTAACAAGGACCTGGCAGTTAATCATTACGCTAAGTTTTTTGAGCAAAAAGTTCAAAAGGCTTTTACTGAAGCACTTAAACTTCCAGAGCTTCATGCACAGAAATATTTAGATGCTATGAGTTATGACGAGGATATCTCAGATGACTGGGCGGATTTTATAGAAGTCCCTAAGAAATATGTTTCAATGAAAACAAAAGAGAGGAAGGAAATTGCTGAAATTGGAAAACGTGAAGGCTATAAGTTCAGTCCAAGCGGAGTAATTGATGCTATAACTTACAAGAATGCGCACAGAGTTTATGATGACCAGAATTTTGACAGACTTAATGAAAAGGTTAATCTTATCATTGAGACCGCACCACAGCTTCAGAATTGGAGACCCAAAAGGCTAAAAGCATTATCATAAATAATTTTCAAATGCCGTCACAGTGATGGCATTATTTTTTTTTCTTAAATATGCCTGGATTGAGGCGATAAAGCTTCTCTGGGCGGATGTGAAAAAAATGGCAATACCAAAAACAAGAAATTATAAAAAATTAGTTTTAGAAGTTTCTTTAGATATAAAAGCAATGGGAAAGCCTTCAATGAATCCTAAGTTCAAAAAGGAAATTTGTAGTATCATAAATAAATATTATCCTAATTGGAAAACCGTGTCTTATGAATTTATGGAGGCGTAAAAAAATGGTAAAGATAATTCAATCTAATTTTAATTTCCCTTGTGATGGCTGTGGAAAGAACGGAATAACTGTAAGATTTGAAATCGATGGTGCTGCAATGCTTATTGATTTATGTAAAGCCTGCATAAATGAACTCCGGAAGGAGGCGATCTAAAATGGCTGTAAATATATCAGAAAGAACAAAGAAAAAGAATATGGTTATATTGATTGAAGTTGAGTGTGAGAGTAAAAATCATTGGAAACATATTAAAAAGATTGTTTCAAATAATCTTTTAGATAATAAGATTTCATATAGGATGGTTGATCAACGTTATGGACAGCTTCCAAGAACTTTTGATTTAGAAGTAAAAAGTTATAAGGTGGATTAAAGAAATGTCTGAAAAAATGTATAAGTGTCCTAACTGTTCCAAGACTTATAAAAAGAACGGTTCTTGGCTGAGGAAACACATGATTGAGAAGTGTCACGTCATGTACCTTAAGCCAATGGTTCTTACAACGGACGTAGACTTGCAAGATATTTTATTTCGGATCATTAACCTGGAAAGAATTTTTAACGGTACCGCAGCAGAAAATTTCCATGATATTTCCATAGAACGGATCAAGCAAGAAGAGGCAAAAAAGATTGTAGACCCAGTTTTAGCGGATTATCGAAAGGCTTTCGGTGACTGTATAACAGAGCTTCAAGAGGTTCTTGGAATAAGGAAGGAACGCTTAGAATTAATAGAAGTGGAGTTGGCTAACTAATGTGTGAAATTTGTACTTCTCACCCATGTGACCGCTGTGGTTTAGATATATGTGATTCATGTGGCGAAGGGACCAATTCTGGTGAATGGCTCTGCATTCCATGCTTTATGAATGACCCTAATATAAAAAGTGAAGGTGAGCTTTAAATGTTGGTATGTATCCTATGCGGCAGAACGGTTATAATGAATAATAACCCTATGCGCTATTCAGTTTGCACCCACTGTGACGTTTCCAATCTTACTGAAGAGCAGAGAAAGATTATAACAAATGCGAGACTTACAGAACACATGATTGCAATAGGTGTGGGCAGTTTTGACATTGGAAAAGCAACGGAAGCCCAGAAGCAAGCGATTTATAAAATTCTGAAAGACGAGGTGGACCAAGACGCTAATAAATAAAGATAAATTACCAACCACAATTAAGAAGCTATATGAAGGATTCATTCAAGCTCACTTCAGATGGGTGCATTTTGAGCAGGTCCGCAGCAGCTTTCGCAGAGCTTTCTTAGAAGCTCTGGCTAAACAGAAGATTAATGAAAGCGTGAAGCTTGTAGACTTCGATTTAAATCTATTGACGCACATAAAATGGTATAGCACTGCGCCAGGTTCTTGGAGATATGATCCAGAAGCACCGGGTTATTTTACTCAGATTACACCCTTACCTTATGAGTGTATAACTGAACCGAAGGTTTTTAAGCGTAATCGTAAAGCTACAAGAAATCCCCTAAAAATTTTAGAAAAAAAAAAGAGAGTGATATAAATGAAAAATGAAAAGAAAAATGGTTTAGTTTGGATCTCTATTAAGGTGACTCCTCAGTTTAAGGAATCAGTGAAAGAGAAATCTATAAAAGAAGATCCGCTTGGGATGGGTAATCTTTCAAATACCGTAAGAAAGGCAATTCAGTCCTATTTAACTGGTGATTTTATAGGGAATGAAGATCTAAAATTTCTCTATAGACTTATGGAAGATAAATTTACATTAAAAGTTGCATTAACGGATAATGAGAAGCAACGATTAATGAGAATGGACGGTGATATAAATGGCTAAAAAGCTCTATGAAATGACGGTGGATGATCCAGAAGCACCAGTTATTAAGGAAGAAAAGAAAACCCAGATTATCAATAGAACTCAATATACTTTCAAGTCTGAAGCCTACACCTTTCTAAAGAAGAATGTTGGTGATCTCATAACTGTAGTAGATCATTATCTTAGAACATACACCAACCCAAAAAGACAGCCAGCACCACTGGGCGGTATAACAGACAGAAGAAACAAACGCATAACTAAGATCCATGAATTTCTCAAGAATTTTGAAAAAAAATGGGAATAAAAGCAAGAGGATCAAATTATGCCAAAAATTTATCTACTTTTTGCTTTTATTCCTTATCCTATTTTTATTTTTAAATTTTTTAAACTTGTCTATTAGCACTTTAGTATGGTGCTTCGCAGGCTTGTAGATAACAATAGCTTCATAGATATTGTAATATACATATCCCTTATTTCCTTTCTCATCTATGAAATTCACCTTAGATTCTGGTGCGCTATATAACAGAACTGTTTTTATCTTTCCATCAAGATTTGCTGTGAAATCGTCCATCTGTTTGGGGAACTCGTCTGCGCTAATAGATAAAATGGTCTTGGTCCGATATTTTCCCATTATTCCGCCACGTCATCAATTTTTTTTTGGGGATTATCCCCTATATTAATAATGATCCTGGCATCCAATCCCACATCATTAAGGGGATTAAGATAATTTAGCGGATGATCTACCTCCGGTGCTGAAATAGACAACGAATATATACCACCATCAGACTTATCTTTCAGCGTGACCGTAAGCATTTGTTTAGTTTCCTTAGCTTTCTTATAGTACTTACTTACGGTCTTTATCTCAGCCACTGCAAGCTGAACGTCAAATTTCTTTATTTTCTTAGCCATTATAATTTCTCCTTAATATATTTTTTTTTTTTTAATATCGTCAATATATTTTTTATAACGTGTTATGATTAATTCCTCTACAATATCCTTAAAGGTCTTTTTTAACTCCATTTTGAGAAAATCCAGATATTTTGATACATCTTTATCTAAATTAATCTTTAATTGGTCATTTAGAGGCATTAAATGTTAAGATTATCGCAGTGAATAAATACTTAAGTACAAAAATACCTTTTCCCATAATAATGGATTAATAAAAAAAGAAAAAAATATTAACTGGATAATATCTATAGAAATTTTTTTTGTTGAATTTCAACAAATTAAATAATTTAATTTTAAATCCTATTTTTTTTTTTAACTTTTTTCTAATTTTAAATGACCTGGGAATTAGGAAGATTTATATACTATTTTTTTAATAAAAGATTGAGCCATATCTTTAATTAGATTAACCCAAGCTTAAAATGTGATGCTACTTTCCCCCCATTATGATTGAAAATGAGTGTAAAGCCGGAAACGAAAAAGATTGTAAAAATAATAGGGAAGAAAAGAAATGTGTAATCACTTGTGGGTGTGGTAGATTATTTGCCTTAAAATTAAGAAAACTGATAGGGATAGAAAATAAATTTACATTAGCAGCAACAGGACAAAATTAAATAATTTAATTAAAAATCAGTGATCCGTTTATACCTGGTCTTGGATAAATTTCTCTCCGCCATTTCACAGTATTCTTCAGACGCTTCAAATCCTATATAGTCTCTCCCCAGTTTCCATGCTTCTAATAGAGTAATTCCAGTGCCAGCGAAAGGATCAAGTACAATTCCTCTCTTAGATTTACCACCACACTTGCACTTGGAATATCCTATAAACTTTCTATACGTATGATGATGCAATCCATCTCCACCCTGTATTGTTTTTGGTCCCAATCCTATAGACTTTCTTCCAGGTTCTAATTCTTTAATAATTTTATATTCTTTTATGGCAAGTTTTCCACACCCACCACATACATAACGTGGGCTTCCTGCTTTTATCATAGGCTGTACCAGTTTTGGTGGAAATGTGGCAAAATGAAACTCTTTATTTGCCTTAGTATTGATGGACCATACAGCACGCTTATTTTTATCTAATGACCAATATTCATTAAAAGCCAGTGGTTTAGTGTTATCTGTTTTATTTTTTTTTGAATATTTTCCAGAATCTACTTTTCCAGGTTTATGTTTTCTCCTACTTAAATTAGCTTTAGTCTGTGCAATTGGCTCTTTAAGCTGTTCGAAATAATATTTCTCTGGAACAGACCAAACGGTGCGCATGGGTTTCCCATCTGGGTGATATTCTCTGGTTCCTTTAGAAAACATTTTATTCCCCAAAACTCCTTCCTCTGGATTATCATATTTATTTCCTCTATTCTCTTTTTCTCCAGTAGACCTTTCTGGTTCTTTATGTGGTATTCTCTGTAGTGAAAAATTATATTTCTTTCGCTTAACAAAAAAATAGATATATTCAAAATCCACAGTGAAGCGGTCTTTAGCGCTGGAAGGCATAGCATTTGGTTTATGCCATACAATCTTGTTTCTAAGTGTCCAGCCATGATTATCAATCATTTCAATAACAAAACGGTCTGGAATCATTAGAAGGCATTTAATATAATTCTTATTAGAACCATAAGAGTCTCCAAGATTCACCCAACAAGTCCCGGTTGGCTTTAAGACTTGCCAAATAAGGTCATATATATCACAGAGATGTTTTATGAATAATTCAAAATTAGGTTCTAATCCCAATGCACCAAACCAAGCACCACAGTGAACACAGAAGACTGGCTCTTTAGCAAGATTGAAGGAATTAAAATCATTCCAGAGATGGTCACAGTTTGGATCATCATCCCAAATAGAACCATCTAAGCCATAATCTCTTAGATTCCAATAGGGTGGAGATGTAATAACGCAATCAACTTGCTGCTGGTCCGCAATCATTTGGTTTAAGCCAATGCGGCAGTCTACATTATGTAGCATATTAATTTCCATCTATAAAATCCTCCATTGTTTTTTGGAAACATGGCAAACCAGCTCTTACTGCTGCTTTTGAACTTAGATAATACTGGGCTGTATCATACATTCTAAAAGCTATTATTATTGGACATGCTGTGCAGCCCGAATGCTTAATTTCCTTAAAATCTTTAGAAAATAAATATTCTCTAAAAGGCTTCACGCTTCTTGCATCCCTAAAAGGATAACCAAACCAGATATCACCAGCTTTTTTATGTAAGCGAAGGAATGTATCTTTTTGCCTAAGTTCATGCAAGTGCATATTTCTGAAGCGGGATTCATAAGGACAAATTGAGCTTATGATTATAAAACTTTTAATTTCTTCCCCATCAGGGACTTTTCTTATTTTTCTATAGAACTTTTTTGCGGGAAACTTCTTGAGTTTATTACAACATTCAAATTTACTTCGGTCATATTTCTTATTTTTAATATCCTCTCTTACTTCTGGTATTCTTAGAAAACTCCGCCTTAGAATATCCCACACATTTTCCTTCTTTAGGTTTGGAGTTGTTTCTAAATATTCAAATTTAGTAATCGCCAGGAGTTTTTTCATTGTATCAAGTGAACTCTTTAGCTCTAAAAATGTTTTGTTATGGACCAGCTTTACATTGGTAAAACCATAATACCATAATAGAAGTGCTGCTGTAGTAGAATGATAACCACCGGAGATTAAGCAATAAATAATATCAAATCTTTTAATCTCTTCAATAAACTTAGTGCTTAATTCCACAGTCATCAGTGTCATCCATTTGAAATTCAATTAGCTTTAAGATTTGGTCACTTGACAAATTCAGCCTTTTTGAGAC